>Ga0247727_10003609_pt1 | contig 33941 bp, 32 predicted proteins | sample WisWelCaveWW1625_FD_202498 | JGI IMG/M metagenome (GOLD analysis project Ga0247727, IMG submission 202498) | Biofilm microbial communities from Wishing Well Cave, Virginia, United States - WW16-25 | ecosystem: Environmental > Aquatic > Deep subsurface > Groundwater > Cave microbial mat | place...
GTGCGGTCAAATGTGACAACGTCGGTGCAGCCACCATATGGGTGCCCTTTCTTGGTTACGGGTCAGAACTACTAGCCGTGATTTCGTCCTGTAAAGAAAGGGGTTTTATCACACTTTCGCAAGTGCGTTTATCAAAGAACAATGAAGAAATGCAAAATTCAGGTACAAACCAGCCTCTCACGAGTATTGTTGGAGAAATTTATGAAGCGCTTTTTTGTTTTGATGAACACGCTGACTTTGGCCTTCTCTGTTGCAAACAGCTTGGGACAAGAAACTCTCAATGCACCTTTAGAAATTCCCGGCTTGAGGGGGGCAGGGGGGTGTCATGGTTTAACTGGCGCTCAAGATAATTTGCGGGAATCTATTCGGACAGGAGAACACCCCCCTCAAGGGGGGAATACGAAAGACGATTTCGCTTATCCGCTTGCCGATATACGCTACGAGCTGCAAACAGAAATCAATCGCCCTCAAAGCAACGCAGCATTACCTTCTTTTATCCTGCAAGAAGCAGCCGGCATTGTGCCACCGAAACGTTCGGTGAAAAAAGCTTTTCTCTTTTCGGCCGTCATTCCCGGCACGGGCGAACTGTATAATCGTTCGTATCTTTCGGCGCTGGCCTTTCTCGGCGTCGAAGTCGGCGCGTGGGTTCTTTATGCGAAACACACGAATCGCGGCAACGAATTGACGGATGAATTTGAGCTTTATGCAAACGCGCATTGGTCCGAGGAGCGCTATTGGGCTTCCATCGCGGAAGATTGCGCCGCAAGCGGAGGATCCTGCGGCGATTTGAAAAGCTACGAACGCGATAGCTTCAGCCACTTTTTGCCGGACACGAAAAACCAAACCTATTACGAAAACATCGGCAAGTACGATCAGTTCAACGCCGGTTGGGATGACAGCCAAAGCGGCGACGCTCGGCAGCGCGATTCAGCCAATCGCGAGTCCTATACTTTTATGCGTCTCGACGCCAACAAGCAATTCAAAAACGCCACGCGCGCTACGACCGTCGTGCTCTTCAACCACGTGCTCAGCGCTTTCCACGCGGCATATACCACGCATCGCTTCAATCAACAAGTCCAAACTTCGGTGGGCATGAGAATGGAGAATCGCAACGACGAGCTTGTGCCCACGCTGAGCGTGAATATGGCGTGGTGAGGCAACTCCCCCCGAGTTGTCATTCAGAAGGAATCTTTTTAAGCAGCACGTAGAATCTCAATTCCTCACAGAAACTAGAGATGAAATTTCACACAAAAGCTTTTGCGGCGCTCTTCGTTGCCGCTCTCATACTTATGATCGGCAAAGTTCATGCGCAGGATCTTCTCCCTCAAAACGCCGCGCTTTCGAGCGCGCGCCTCAACAGTTTCGCGGATGATTCCTTGCAAGCTAAATTCCCCCAAAAGAAAATCTCCATCGGCGGCGCGTTTCTTCGCTCCGCTTTCATTCCCGGCTGGGGCCAACGCGCGACCGGCGCCAACGCAGCCGCGCGAAATTTTTTCGTTGCCGAAGCGGGGTTGTGGCTCGGTGTGATCTCTTTCAATGTGCATGGCAACTGGTTGAAAGATGATTATCGTCTGCTCGCTTCGAAGCATGCCGAAGTGGATACGCGCGACAAGAGCGCCAAATATTATGTCGACGTCGGCAACTTCGTGAACCTCGAAGAATACAATCAATCGCGTTTGCAGCGCCGCGACGTTGCCGCGTTGTATGATCCCGCCACGCACCATTGGCAATGGGATGCCGAAGCCAATCGCAATCGTTTCGCCGAGCTGCGCTTGCGCAGTGATCGCGCCTTTTCACGCTCGGAATTGTTTGTCGCCGCGATTTTGGCGAATCATATCATCAGCGGTATTCATGCGGCCTGGCTGGCGCGGCGTCAAGGCGCAAACGAGAAACCTTCGCAAGAAGGCGCGGCGTCATCACCGCAATTCGGCGTCACGAGCTTTGGCAACGAGATTCGTTTGACCGCGCAAGTGAAGTTCTAAAACCTTACGAAAGCTTGAAGCTTTCGTAAGGTTCTGCGTTGTCTTCCCGCCTATTTTGCCTCTCGAAATTTTATTTCTCCCCATTCGAATGCTTGCAAATCGAAGGATTTTCCGCTATATTCGCGGCGCTTGTGAATGGAATGCTTGTCTAAAAATCTTTTTGACTTTGGAAATGTGAGGAGGTTCTTTTGAAGATTCACGAATATCAGGCCAAAGAAATTCTGCGAAAGTTCGGCGTCGCGGTGCCGAAAGGAAAAGTGGCGCATACGCCGGAAGAAGTGGGAGTGATCGCGCACGAGTTGGGCGGGCGTGTGGTTGTGAAAGCGCAAATTCATGCGGGCGGACGTGGCAAAGGCGGCGGCGTGAAGCTCGCGAACGATGCGCACGAGGCTTATGAGGTCGCGCAGAAGATCCTCGGCATGCAGCTCGTTACGCATCAAACCGGGCCGGAAGGCAAGCGCGTGAACCTGGTTTTGGTGGAGCAAGCTTCAAACATCGCGCGTGAGTTGTACGCGGGCATTGTGCTCGACCGTTCTGTTTCGCAACTGGTTTTCATGGCAAGCACTGCGGGCGGCGTTGAGATTGAGAAGGTTGCTGAAGAGACGCCCGAACTCATTTTGAAAGAGCACATCGATCCGCTCACCGGCCTGCGTCCTTCACAAGCGCGCAAGCTGGCGTTCGGCCTCGGACTTGAAGGCGACGTGCTCAAAAATGCAGTCAAATTTTTTCAAGCATTGTATCGCGCCTATATGGAATCCGATTGTTCGATGGCGGAAATCAATCCTTTGATTGTAACCGCCGAAGGCCAGGTACTCGCGCTTGATGCGAAGATCAATTTCGATGACAATGCTCTTTATCGTCATGCGGATTATGCCGCGCTGCGCGATGTGAGCGAAGAAGAGCCGTTGGAAGTCGAAGCCTCGAAGTACAATCTCAATTATGTGCGTTTGGATGGCAACGTCGGCTGCATGGTGAATGGCGCCGGTTTGGCGATGGGCACGATGGATATCATCAAGCTGGCCGGCGGCGCGCCCGCGAATTTTCTCGACGTCGGCGGCGGCGCGAACCCGCAAACGGTGGAGAATGGGTTTCGTATCATTCTCTCCGATCCCAATGTCAAAGCGATTCTCATCAACGTGTTCGGCGGCATCGTGCGCTGCGACCGCATCGCGAACGGCGTGATTCAAGCGGCGCAGAATGTTCACATCAACGTGCCGCTCGTCGTGCGCTTGGAAGGCACGAACGCGGAAGAGGCTGCGCGCTTGCTCAATGAATCCGGCTTGCCGTTGATTGTGGCGGGCAATTTGAAAGACGCGGCGGAGAAGGTGGTGGCGAGTATTCGGGCGTAACCCAGTCGGTATGACTGTGGAAAAGGGAAGCTCATGGCGTGGACCGAAGCGCAGATCGACGAGTTGATCGCAAACGTGCGGCGCGATTTTGGGCTGGGGCGATTCCCGCGTAATTTTTATGCTAAATTACGCGAGCACGGCGTTACGATTGAAGAAGCCGAAAGAGCTATTGGCAAGCACAGCTTTATCGGCCAGTATGAAAATGAAAACAAGACAATAGGATTTTTGAATCCGCGCAATAACGTCTTCATTGCGTGGAGTATTGATGATTACCCAACGTGCTTTAAAACTTGTTTTATAGCCAAGCCCGGCCTTCGCTATCTGTTGAGGCAGCCAGGAGTCGAGCTTATTTGGTCGCCGAAATAACACATGGCACTTCTACTTCATCAAAAGAGATCAAAGCCCTCGCTTCAAAAAGAAGCGAATGAGCTTTTGGAATGGCTCATTGCTTTTCTTCCCGGAACGATTCCCGCTTCAGCGGAAGAGGCTATTATCGAGTTTTGCGACGACGTGCATGCGCTGTTCGATCATCGCAGCGAGTTGCACCTGGTTTTGGAAAAAGATCCCGCGGCGCTCAAGCGCAATCAAAAAGAAAAGCTGGCCCAGCTCGATCGCGAGATGAAAGCCTCGGCCTTGCTCTTATTCGGCGCAAGCAAGGGCACGCTTCGCCGTTATCGCGAAGGCCGCTATGATCGCACGCACTGGTGGTGGTATATCGACGAGTTGGTTCGGGCAGCGAATCTCGTCTGCAATCAACCCAAGAAGGGCGTCGTATACGCCGTGCCCGCAGAGAGGAGCACCTTGTTGAAAGTGGCGGAGCCGCGAGCGGAATATAAACGAACGGCGAGCGGCGCGAGAAAATAGGCTGAGGAGAAGGGGAGGCGAATGCCGTGGTCCGAAGCGCAGATTGTCGCGTGGAAATCAAAGTATCCGACACGTGTCAAAAGTAGTTTCATCGTTAAGACGGGGTTGGACTATTTTAGACGACAATATGATTTTGAACTGATTTGGTCACCGCGATGAAGAAAATCTATTCGATAACAAACGGCAAGGCCAAGAACACTGTTCGCCGAAGGGCGACCGAACTCCTGGATTGGATCGTCGATTTTTTGCCGGCAGCTATTCCGAAGACGCTCGACCAGGCCATTCTTGATGAAAGCGGGGAAGTACACGCGCTCTTTGGCATCGCAGCGAGCTCCAAAGCATTTTACAAAGCGAGCCGTTGGCGCTTGCTACGTTTCAGCGTGAACAACTCGCTGAGGTAGACAGACAGATCAGAGCCTCCGCGCTTCTATTGCTCGGCGCAGAAAAGGGAACGCTGCAAACGTATCGCGAAGGCCGATACGACCATTCCCACTGGTGGTGTTTTTTGGATGATCTTCTGCAAGAAGAGTTGCGCGCGAAACGGCATGCGAAGAGGTCCGTCGTATATCGAGAAGCCGCGTCCGGAAGCTTGTCGAAAGTCGCCGAGCCTCCTGCAGCATATGGCCGGCGAACGAGCAAACGAAAAAACGTATCACACATAAATGATAATTGAAGGAGGATGGCTTGAGTGTTCTGGTAGATAAAAAAACGCGCGTGCTGGTGCAAGGCATCACCGGCAGCGAAGGCTCCTTTCACGCGACGCAAATGATGGAATACGGCACGAACGTGGTTGCCGGTGTGGTGCCGGGCAAAGGCGGGCAGAAATTCAATGACACCGTGCCGGTCTTCAATACCGTTGCCGAAGCCGTAAAAGAAACGGGCGCGAATGCCTCGGCGATTTTCGTTCCGCCCGGCTTGGCTGCGGACGCAATCATGGAAGCGGCGGCGGAAGGCGTGCCGTTGATTGTGACCATTACCGAAGGCATCCCCGTCACGGATATGTTGCCGGTGAAAGCAATGTTGGCCAAAACCGGCGTGCGCATGATCGGCCCGAATTGCCCCGGCATCATCTCGCCGGGCAAGTGCAAGATCGGTATCATGCCGGGCTTCATTCACCAGCCGGGCCGCGTGGGCGTGATCTCGCGCAGTGGCACGTTGACCTATGAAGCCGTGAAGCAGCTTTCCGATCTCGGCATCGGGCAATCGACGTGCATCGGCATCGGCGGCGATCCGATGATTGGGACGAGTTTTACGGATGCGCTGAAACTCTTCGAAGCGGATCCCGACACCGATGCCGTGGTGCTGATCGGAGAAATCGGCGGCAGCGCGGAAGATCAAGCTGCGGATTACATCAAAAAATATTTTAGCAAACCGGTGGTTGTATTCATCGCGGGACGCACTGCGCCTGCCGGGCGTCGCATGGGACACGCGGGCGCAATCATCGCCGGCGGCCAAGGCACGGCTGCTGAAAAGATGGCGAAGCTGCGCGCTGCGGGCGCGCACGTTTGCGAAAGCCCGGCGGAGCTGGGAATTACGATGCAGAAAGCTTTGGGCAAGATGAAAAAAAGCGTCGTTGCGAGCAAAGGCAAAACGAGCGCGCGCAAAGACGGCAAAGCCAATGTGAAAACAAAAGCTGTTGTTCGCAAAAAGGCGAAGAAAGCTTCGAAATAACGACGGTGTCATTTAAATCAGCCATTGATTGTCATTCTGAAAGGAGTTCACGCTTTGGAACGCACACTCGCGATTCTCAAACCGGACGCAGTATCCGCAAACAAGATCGGCAAAGTTATTGATCGCATCGAAGCAACGGGCTTTCGCATTCTCGGCATGAAGATGTTGCGTTTGACTTCGCAGACCGCCGGCAGCTTTTATGAAGTTCATAAAGAGAGGCCGTTCTATAAAGATTTGTGCGCGTTCATGTCCAGTGATCGCGTCGTGGTGTTGGCGTTGGAAAAGACAAATGCCGTCGCGGATTTTCGCAAGCTAATCGGCGCGACCGATCCTGCGGAAGCCGCGCCCAACACGATTCGCAAAGACTTCGCGACGAGCAAGCAGAACAATATCGTGCACGGCTCGGACTCTCCGGAAAACGCCAAAATCGAAATCGCGTTTTATTTTTCCGACAGAGAGTTGCTCGAGACGAGGTAAGCCTCGCGGTTTTCTTCGAAAAAAAACGTTGAGACGCTAAGGAATGCCGATTAAATAAACTGCTCGTTTGATCTGTCATGCTCGAGTGCTTTAATCGGGCACTCAGGCGGCAAACATGGATTCCCGCTTAAAGACTGCGGGAATGACAATCCGACGCAAATGGGAAAGTTATTTAATCGACGCTCCTAAGAATCAACAGAGGCACTTGCACCTATAAAGCTTTGCTCATCGCGATGGCGCCTTCCCAAGTTTGATTTGCATTAGGGAGAGCTTTGTCATGAACAGCACAAAAATTGTCGCCGCCGTTGCCGCCATCATTCTCGTGGCGGCAGCCGGTTTTTGGTGGCTGCAAAAGAAACGCGCGGAAGAGCAAGCTGCGCGCTCGGCTTTGATCTTTCGCGAGCAGCCGAGTGACACTTCGAGCCAAGCAACGCCGCCGCAAGAAATTGCGGAGCCGCAGCCGGCGCCCAAGACGACGGTGGTCACAACTGAAGACGGCTTGTTCACGGTACAAATTTCTTCCTGGCGCAGCAGCGTGAAAGCCGAACGTGAAGCAGAGCGTTTTCAACGCGCAGGCTATTCCGCTTTCGTGGAGCGCGCAAATATTCCTGCCAAAGGCGGCGCTTGGTATCGCGTTCGTGTCGGCCAATTCAACACGCGCGAAGAAGCCGAACGACAAGCCGCCGATCTGGAAGCGCAGTTGGACGCGGGCTATTGGATTACGCATAAACAGTAGTCAAATGCTTCTTTAGCGGGGGAATTTTGTCTTGACTTCCAGGGGTTCGTTTTATACATTCGCCACCAATTCTTTCGCGCCGATGCCATCATGAAGCTTTCACTTGTCGGTCTCAGCCCCGGTGTTCATGAGTTCCATTTTGAGGAGAAGCCCGCAAAGTGGGGCTTTGAGAATCATCCCAATTTGCGCGACAACATTCGTCTCGACGTGCAGTTGGAAAAAGCGCCGACGCACTTGTATCTGCGCAATCACGTTCATACGATCGGGCGCTTCGAATGTGATCGTTGCCTGGACGAGTTCGAGTTGAGGTTGGATGAAGCCGGCCGCATAATGTTCTCGGACGACTCTGATTTAGTGCAGAGCAGCGCTGAAGAAGTTCGAGCCTTCGATCCGGAAGCGCGCGAGATCGATATTACGGAAGACGTTCGCGACCTATTGTTGTTGGCCATTCCGGCAAAGCTCTTGTGCCGGGAGGATTGCAAAGGTTTGTGCGCCGGTTGCGGCGTTAATTTGAATCAGGAAACATGTCGTTGCGCGCCGCGTGCGGTCGATTCGCGCTGGCAGGCGTTGCAAAAATTAGTGGAAAATACCAAGTGAGGTTGTTGTGCCCAATCCGAAAAGACGTCATTCCCGCACGCGCCGTGACAAGCGTCGCACGCATTGGAAATTGAGCGCCGTGCAAACCGTGAAGTGCAGCCATTGCCATCAACCCAAGCTGCCGCATCACGTGTGTCCCAACTGTGGCTACTATGCCGATCGTTCCGTCTTCTTGCCACGCGAATCCTAACCCTATTTCCTTCCGATTGCGCAAGGAAAGATTCGGTGTATTCCCAAATAAGCTACACCTTGAGTCGGTTGCACGTTCAGGAGCCTGCTTTTAGCCGATTGCCCCTCCGGGCGAATGTTTGATTTGGCCGCAAAGAGGAAGCTATGCGTATTGCGTTGGATGCCATGGGCGGTGATTTTGCGCCGGCGGCAATCGTGCAAGGCGGCTTGGAAGCCGCGAGATTGTTTCCGAACGAATGCGAAATCGTTTTTGTCGGCGACCAGTCCATCATCGAGCAAGAGATTGCGCGTCACCCGTTGTTGACGCGCGGTCAAACGCTGCGCTACTCGATTCATCACGCCTCGGAAAAGATTGAGATGTCCGACGCGCCAACAGTGGCAATCAAAAAGAAGAAAGACGCCTCGATCGTCGTCGCCAATCGCCTGCAGCAAGAGGGGAAAGTCGATGCCGTCGTCTCTGCGGGCCACACCGGCGCCGCGATGGCGGCCGCGCTTCTCATTCTCGGCCGGATTTCCGGCGTGAGCCGCCCCGGCATCGGCTCGTTGATTCCCAACGGCAGCGGTGTGACAATGCTGATCGACGTCGGCGCGAACGTGGATTCGCGCGCCATGCACCTCGTGCAATACGGCTTGATGGGCAGCATTTTTATGCAGCGCGTGATCGGCGTGGAAAATCCCCGTATCGCATTGTTGAGCATCGGCGAAGAGCGCACGAAAGGCACGGAAGTGACGCGCGAAGCGTATGAGCTGCTCGAAAAGAGCAACATCAATTTTATCGGCAACGTTGAAGGCCGCGACATTTTGCAAGCGAAGGCCGACGTGGTGATATGCGACGGCTTCGTCGGCAACGTGATTCTCAAATTCACCGAAAGTCTCGGCAGCGTTTTTCGCCGCCACATCAAGCGGCAAATCGGCAAGAAGATTTTTGTCAACCTCGGCGCGTTTTTGATGCAACCGACTTTCAAGCGTCTGCGCAAAGTTTTTGATTATGAGGAATACGGCGGCGCCCCGCTGCTCGGAGTGGACGGCGTGACTATCATCTGTCACGGTTCCTCCACGCCCAAAGCCATTCGCAACGCGATCAAAGAAGCCGTCAAGATGGTAAGCGAGGGCATCAATCAAATCATTCAACAGGAGCTCGCATCTCAGCTTCAAAACGGAGTCAAGCTCGTTGAACAAGACGCCTAAGGCGATGATTCTCGGCACCGGCCGCGCAACCCCAGAGCGCGTGCTCTCCAATGCCGATCTCGAAAAAATCGTGGACACGACCGACGAATGGATTCGCGAGCGCACCGGCATCGAGCGCAGATTCATTGCCGCCGACCATGAAACCAACTCGCAATTCGCCGCGCAAGCGGCGCAACGAGCTTTGCAGGCCGCAAATATTTCCGCCGATCAAGTCGACATCATTATTCAAGGAACCGTCACCGGCGACGCCGGTTTTCCGGCCAATGCTTGTTATGTGCAAGAGTCAATCGGCGCCACCAACGCGGCAGCCTTCGACATTTCCGCGGCGTGCTCGGGTTTCATTTACGGCTTGGCGCTCGCCGATAGCTTCATCGCTTCCGGCAAAGCGCGTTATGTGCTCGTTATCGGCTGCGAGCTTTTGAGCCGCATCACAGATTGGAAAGATCGCGCCACGTGCGTTTTATTCGGCGACGGCGCGGGCGCGTTTGTAGTTGGCCCGAGCGACGGCAAACGCGGCATCATCGACACGTTCATCAAAAGCGACGGGCGTTTGACGGGGTTGTTGTGCATGAAAGGGCGCGGCACGAGGATACCGCTCGAGGTTGCGTTGGCCGAGCGGCAAATTTTTCTCACCATGCAAGGCCGCGAAGTTTTCAAATACGCAGTAACGGCGATGGGCGACGCCTCCGTTCATATTCTTGAAAAGAACGGCATGAGCAGCGACGACGTCGATCTGTTCATTCCGCACCAAGCCAATTTGCGCATCATCACGGCTACCGCGAAACGCTTGAATGTCTCAATGGATAAAGTTTACGTGAACGTGCAGGATTACGGCAACACCTCCGCAGCTTCGATTCCCATCGCGATCGATGAAGCCCTTGAAAAGAAAAGATTGCAACCCGGCAATCGCTGTTTGATGGTCGCGTTTGGCGGCGGTTTCACTTGGGGTTCGGCCTTAGTTCAACTCTGAGCCTATGAGCGAAAAGCGCGCATTCCTATTTCCCGGCCAGGCCTCGCAATTTGTGGGCATGGCAAAAGATCTCTGCGAACAATTCCCCGTCGCCCGCGAGATGTTCGAACGCGCCAACGCGGCGCTGGGCTTCGACATTCAGCGCATTTGCTTCGAAGGCCCGCTGGAAGAATTGACCAAAACCTCGATCACTCAACCCGCCATTCTTATTCATAGCGCAATCGTCTCGCGCATTCTCAAAGAAGAAAAAAAGTTCACGCCCGTTATGGCCGCCGGCCATAGCTTGGGCGAATACTCTGCGCTTTATGCCGCCGGCGTGCTCGATTTCGAGGCGGCTTTGCGTTTGGTCAAATTGCGCGGCGAGCTGATGCACCAAGCCGGTTTGAATAACCCCGGCACAATGGCGGCGATCATGGGCCTTGCGCCCGAGTCTGTCGAAGCCGTGTGCTCGGAAGTAACGGCGAGCATGAGCAGCGAAAGCCAAGTCGTGCAATGCGCGAACTTCAACTCGCCCGAGCAAACCGTGATTTCAGGCTCGATTGATGCAGTCACGCAAGCAATGGCAGTCGCCAAAGAGCGTGGCGCAAAACTGGCGAAGAAATTGAGCGTTGGCGGCGCATTTCATTCTCCGCTCATGGCAAGCGCGCGCGCCGGCTTGCAACAAGCTTTGGCGGCAACGACGTTTCATTCGGCGCAATATCCGATCTACACCAACGTCACTGCAAAGGCGGAACAAGATTCAAATCGCTTGCGCGATTTGCTCGATCAACAATTAACCAGCCCGGTGCGCTGGCTCGCCACAATAGAAACCATGATCGCGGATGGCGCGCAAAGTTTTTATGAAGTCGGCCCCGGCAACGTCCTCGCCGGCTTGATGAAGAGGATCAACAAAAATTTTGTCGTGACCACGATCGGTACGGTCGCCGAGCTAGAAAAATTGGAGTGATGGAGTCGTGGATTGTTGGATTGATGGAGCAATGGAGTTGTGGTTGAACCCACGACTGCGGCAATCCAATAATCCATTACTCCAAAACTCCATCACTTCAAGAGGTTTTTATGTCTCGTCTCGCAAATAAAGTCGCAATCATCACCGGCGGTTCGCGCGGCATCGGCAAAGCCATCGCCCTCAAAATGGCAGCCGAAGGCGCGCGCGTGGTTTTAACCGCAAGAACTGCGGATGCGGTGGAAGCGGTCGCGGAACAGATTCGTCAACAGGGTAATGAAGCTCTGGCGCTCGCGGTCGATGTCGCAGCGCCGGCGCAAGTCGATGCGTTGATCAAAACGACGGTTGAAAAATTCGGCGGCATACACGTGCTCGTGAACAATGCCGGCCTTACGCGCGACAATTTGGTGATGCGCATGAGCGACGACGAATGGAGCGCCGTACTCGCTACGAACCTCACGGGCACGTTCCATTGCATTCGCGCCGCCTCGAAAGTGATGATGAAACAGCGCGCGGGCAAGATCATCAACCTCACCTCCGTGGTTGCGGAGATGGGCAACAAAGGCCAGGCGAACTATTGCGCAGCCAAAGCCGGCGTCATCGGCCTCACCAAGTCGGTCGCGCGCGAATTGGCCAGCCGCAATATTCAAGTCAACGCCATTGCCCCGGGCTTCGTCGAAACGGATATGACCGCAGGTTTGCCGGAAGCCGCAAAAGAAGCGATGCTGCAATCCATACCTCTCGGACGGCCAGGCACGCCGGAGGAAGTTGCGAACATGGCCGTGTTCCTGGCCTCTTCCGACTCAGATTATATCACCGGCCAGACGATGAATGTCGATGGCGGCTTGGTGATGCCGTAAAACGTTTGCCGGTTGGTTTGCGACGCTTATTATTTGAGCGCCTGCGTCTCAAAATGTCATTCTGGAAGAACCTTCCCTCGCGCTGGAAATAAATCTCAAAATAAGATTTGCTCCCAGAACTAGGAAAGTTTCTTCCAGAATGACATCGAAGAGAGGAAGCAAAAAAGTGCGAATACATTTAAACAATAATCCGTAATTCATTCCCCATTTGAACCTCAGAAGGAGTAATGACGAATGGCTGAAATTGACGCAAAAGTAAAACAAATCATCGTGGACCAGCTCGGTGTCGATGCCAACGAAGTCACGGAAACGGCGAGCTTCGTTGATGACCTCGGCGCAGACTCGTTGGACACGGTGGAGCTGGTGATGGCGTTCGAAGAAGAATTCGACGTCGAGATTCCCGACGAAGAAGCCGAGAAGCTTCAAACCGTCGGCCAGGCTTTGGAATATCTGAAAGTGAAACTCGCCGCCAAAAAATAACGGGCTTTGACATGCTCGCTTGCCGCACGCAGGATATTGAATACGCAAAGGCATTCCGCAAGCGTGGTCGTGCGCACAAGCGCCGCGACTCAGGAGGAAGAGAAAAGTGCGCAAATGCCGGCAAGCAAAAATAAGACGAGTCGCCTTCATATCGAGGCAGCTCGTCGCGTCTCGAGGGCGTCAAAGTTCGGGAAGAGGTGCAATGATCGAAAAGGGGCGGAGCGTTTCAGCCCCTTTCATCTTTTTCTCGAACCCTTCCGCGAAAGGTCTTTTCGAGATGACGCGCAAGGGCCTCGAGGCTTGACGCGCTCGTTGATTCGCATAAGTTGGGCGTTGCATTGGCGCTACATGAGTTTTCAACAAGTGGGACGGCTCGAGGGTTCGAGCCGAAGAGGGCCGCACCGAGGATCGGCTTTTATGGTGAGAAGTCTCGCGCAAGATGATCACAAAGACGCGTTTGTTAGTAGCCCCTGCAGGAGCCTGACAAAGAGGGCGCTTGGAGGTACTACTACCACGCCAACGGGCTTGTGAAAATCGGGCGCCGCATAAAAGCCCTCTCTCGGCATCCTCCCCGCACGCGCAAAATACGCTCACGCGCCGACTATTCAGAATAGTCCCCAAGACTGCTCACTTCGTAGCCCTGCCCCCTTGTGGGGCATTGAAAATGTTATCACGACCAGCGGCCCACAAGAGGCCGGGTTACGCTTTCGTGAAGTGAGCGGGATTGGAATCCTCCCAATCATAGAAAAGAAGGTCGAGCTATTCGACTCCGATTGTAGCAATAATCTCCCGTGCGAAGTCATGCTGAAGTGGTTGCGAAAGCTGTATCGAAAAGAGCATACGGGAGGGGAGCAGATCGTCCCATCGGCATCCGCATTTGCCAGGATCATCGGATACCGTTTTCGGCGACGCGCTTTGCTCGTGCAGGCGCTCAAGCACCGTTCGTTCCTGCCGCAAGTGAACGAACCGCGCGCGTGCTCGAATGAGCGCATGGAATTGCTCGGCGACGCCGTGCTCGGCATCGTGGTGACCGAGCACCTTTACCGCAAATTTCCCAACAAAGAAGAAGGGGAGATCACGGCGATCAAATCGCTGCTGGTCAGCCGCAAAATTCTCACCCGCATCGCGCGTAACCTCGATCTCGGCAAATTCATTTTGATGAGCGACTCCGAAGATCATGCCGGCGGCCGCACCCGGCCTTCCATTCTTGCGGATAGCTTCGAAGCGGTGATCGGCGCGATCTATCTCGATGGCGGGCTTGAAAAGGCGCGCGGTTTCATCGAGCGCACGTTGTTGCAGGAGATGGAAGCCATCGTTGCCGAAGAGCAGCACCGCAATTTTAAAAGCCTGCTGCTGGAGCTTTCACAAAGCCGCAATATGGGCACGCCCTATTACACCGTTCTCACCGAAGAAGGTCCCGACCACGAAAAGCTCTTCACCGTCGAAGTCAAAATTCAAAACCGGCCCATGGGCATCGGCGTGGGCCATTCCAAAAAACGCGCGGAGCAGCAAGCTGCGCAGAACGCGCTCGCGCAGTTGGTGCTGCTCTGATCAAGACTCATCGTGCGTTGGTATAATCAAGCACTGCATATGTCGCTCAAAAAAGATTTGGAGCTCTTCGACGGTAAGCACATCTCCATGCTGGAGCGCATCGCGGAGCATTACCGCCCAAGCTCGGCGCGCATCGCTGAACTCTTGGAATTAGCCGGTGCTCCCAATCCACGAATGCAGCAAGCCGCAACATGGATATTAAAACGATGGCTCGAAACCGGAACGTCGCTTTCCGATGAGCACATCAAAGGGCTCACGAGAGTGCTTTCTAAAATCCATCATTGGGAAGCCATGTTGCATATTTGCCAAATGCTGTCGCACCTTGCGATACCGCGTTCTTGCAAAAAGAAAATCGAGTCGTTCTTACTGGCACGCTTGACGGAGGAGAATAAATTTGTGCGTGCGTGGGCGTATAACGGTTTGTATGAACTCGTAAAGCAATTAGGGGATACTGGCCAGGTCATGCCTTTGCTCATGAAAGGCATGAACGATGAAGCCGCCTCCGTGCGCGCGCGTGTGAAAAATATTCTGGAAGCGATTGATACGAAAAGGCATCGCGCCAGGCATGATCAATGAGCGGGTTCGAAAACAAGGTTTGCTCGAAGCTGAATTTATGCTATATTCGAAACCAGAAAAGTTCGGCGATCGCTTCAAAAGAGAGATTTGGAGGCAAGCCTCATGATCCAAAACAACCTGATCACATGCGATAGAGAAATACTAGGCGGGATTCCGGTCTTTGCCGGCACAAGAGTGCCGATTAAAACCCTCTTCGATTATTTTGCGCACGACCACCCGCTCACGGAATTTCTCGATGATTTTCCTAGCGTGCAACACGAACACGCGCTAGCCGTGTTAGAGTTGATGAAGGAGAAACTGCTGGGGCAAACGTATGAAAGTGTTGCTTGATGAGTGCCTGCCCAAACGGCTCAAGCGTGAATTGCCGGGCCACGAAATCACAAGAGTGCAAGAGATGGGATGGTCGGGCATCAAGAACGGCGCTTTGATAAACTTGATAAAAGCTTCCAATTTCGAAGTATTCGTGACGATCGACGGCAATTTAGAGTACCAGCAGAATCTGCGCGCCATAAACTTTGCCATCGTCGTTTTGAGCGCTCCGGATAACACCTTCGATACGTTGCGCCCGCTTATGCCGGAAGTTCTCAACGCTATGAAAACAATAAAAGCAGCCGAAATCATTCACGTCAATACTTGACGCGACGCATAAGATTTTTTAGTGCTATTATTTTTCCCGCCCTTTTAAAATCCCTAAAGCCCCTGGAGTATGCCCGACTCATGAACAAGCACGTTCTCTTTGCCGCTCTTTCTCTATTCGCCGTCACTTGCCTCGCCCAACCTCTTTCGCATTACTACTCACGCCATTCTTTTTTGATGTCCTCTCCTGGCGTGTTTGCAGACGGACTCGTCGGCTTCGTCAACCCGGCCAGTCTCGCTTTGCTGCGGCAAATGGAGAATCGCTTCTATTGGTCAACCGAAGGCACAGATGCGACGTCATTCAATGATTGGGGCTATTTCAGCGGCGTGCGCGGATTGGGCTTCGGCATGTTGCGGCAAAACATTGGCGGCGTGAGTGTGAAAGATTATCGCATCTCCACTGGCTTTGGCTCGCGAAGTTTTGCGCTCGGCCTCGGCTATGGCTGGTCGAAAGGAGATTTCGATGCGCTCGGCCGCGAGCGTTTGTTGACCACCGGCGCGATCATTCGCCCCTCGCGTTATCTCTCGCTCGGCTTGCTCGGAAATTTTTCTCTCGAAAGCAGTGCGCGCGAAGGCGTGGCGGAAATCGGTTTGCGACCGCTCGGTTCTCCGCGCTTCACGCTTTTCGCTGATGCCGCACTGCAAAAAGATGAGCAACTCTCAGATGCGCCGTGGAGCGCCGGCGCGGTTCTGCAACTTGTTTCGGGCATCAATCTCGTTGGCCGCAGTTTTAAAGGAGAAGCATTCACGCTTGGCCTCACGCTTAATTTGGGCCGAACCGAGGTCGCAGCGCTATCACATTTCGATGGGAATCAAAATCACGCGTTCAATAGCTACATGCTGCGCCTCGGCAGTCGCCAACCGAGTTTCACCGACGCACTCGCAAAGCGCAATAGCCGCTATCTTCCTCTTTCGCTCAAAGGTCGGGTCGATTATCACAAGTTTATTTTTGGTGATAAAGACACGCACCGCTTTTTGGAAATTTTAAACGCCATTCGCGCCGCAGCGAATGATCAAAGCACCGGCGTCATCGCGCTCAATCTTTCGCGCACGAGCATCTTGCCCGAGCACGCGTGGGAAATTCGCGAAGAACTGCGTCGCGCACGAGAGAGTGGCAAAAAGGTTTTTGTGTTCCTCGACAATGCGGATATGACGACCTATCATCTCGCCAGCGTGGCCGATAAAATTTTCATGGACCCCGAAGGCACGCTCATGTTGGAAGGTTATCGTTTGGGGAGAACTTATCTCAAAGGCACATTGGAGAAATTGGGACTCGGCTTCGACGAATGGCGTTTTTTCAAATATAAATCCGCGATGGAAACATTGAGCCGCGAGAGCATGTCCGAAGCTGATCGCGAACAATACCAAGCCTTCGTTGATGATTGGTACGAGCTGGTGCGCGGCGACGTTTGCCGCTCGCGCAAGCTCACGGAGCAAAGCTTCGATGCGCTCATCGACGACGAAGTTTTCTTTCTCTCCGACCGCGCTTTGGAAAAAGGTTTGGTCGATTCACTCGCGCGCTGGTCTGCTCTTTCTGAAACTATTCAAAAAAGCACCGGCCGTCGCATGCGCGCCGTTTCCTTTCGTGCTTTGGAAGAAGAAGAAACCCCGAGCACGCTGCAATGGGGCGAACGCCCGAAGATTGCCGTCGTGTACGCCCTCGGTGTGTGTGATTTGGATGAAGGCATTCGAGGCCGCTGGCTCGAACGCGCGCTCCTCAATCTCGCGAAAAATTCTGCCGTGAAGGCAATTGTCTTTCGCGTCGATTCTCCCGGCGGCGACGGGCTGGCAAGCGACCTTGTTGCCGAAGCGCTTGCGAAGTGCAAAACGAAGAAGCCGGTCATCGTCAGTCAGGGACAAGTGGCGGGCAGCGGCGGCTATTGGATTTCGATGTATGGCGATCACATCGTGGCCGGGCCGAATACCGTCACCGGCTCCATCGGCGTGATCGGCGGATGGATTTACGACAACGGAATGAGCAGCAAGCTCGGCCTGACTTCGGACTTTGTGAAGCGCGGCGCACATGCCGATCTCGGTTTTGGCGTGAGGCTGCCGTTACTCGGCATTCAAGTGCCGGGTCGCAATCTCACCGAAGAAGAGCGCGAGCAAGTGGCGGGCTTCTTTCAAAAATTTTATGAAGGCTTTGTGGCGAAGGTCGCGAAGGGCCGCAAGCTTTCAGTTGAACGTGTGAGGGAAATTGCGGAGGGACATTTCTATTCCGGCATCGACGGCAAAGCTCTCGGCCTCGTAGATGAAATCGGCGGCTTGATGACCGCGCTCGCCATTGCCAAACAACGCGCGGGTTTCGATGCGGATGACGACGTGGAGATCATCGAAATTCCGCGCAACAAAGGCCTGTTCGATTTCGGCTCGCGAGTTTCACCTTTGCCTGCGCGTCTTTTCGAAGACGCGGCGCTGCACTATCTCAAGATGATGAGCGCGCGGCCGGGGCACCCGTTGCCGATGTTGCTGCCGGGGACGTATCCGAGCTTGGAGTGAAGCTGCTCGTTGTGACGATAAAACGAGCGGCTTGACTTTCACAAACCATAGAGGTACTTTTCAAAAAAATTAAAGCGCCACAGGGAGAGGTGAAATGGATATTGGTTTTGTTTGGGATGAGAAGAAGTATCAGCAAGTCGTCAAAGAACACGATGTCCGATTTTATGAGGTCGTTTCTGCTTTTGACGACACAAACGGATATGAGATGCCCGATCCTGACCTTGCTAAAAATGAAAGCCGCTGGGTTTGGATTGGGCGGACAAAGTGGGATCGGTTGCTGGTTATTGTTTACACCGAACAAGATCTGCCATTGTACCGCATCATCACCGCTTTTGAAGCAGAAGGAAAATGGATCCATGGATACTATCAACGATCAAAATGAAGCTTTTGATTACGCTGCTTACATGCGCGAGCATGGACCGGAAGAGGAGAAAATAACGCGAGGCCTGGAAGCGCGGCGAAAGCGTTATGAAGCGGCAAAGGCTAAATTTGTGATTCGCATCGACGAGGACCTCGAAGCAAGATTACGTCGGCTTGCACCTGCGGAGCAAGACTATGAAAAGATAGTCAATCGTGCATTGCGCGAATGGCTTGCCGCACAAGACGTTAAAGAACTCGTGCGCGGAGAGCTCCGGCAGATGGTGCAACAAGCATTGGCAGCGGCATGATATGAACCAAACTTTTCTTACTAGTTTAATAGTCTTTGCCCTCACCGCAGCTCGAACAGCAGAGTATATCCAATCTCTTTGAACTTTCCGGGGTTCCATACATGCCGCACACCTTCATCAGCTACGCCCGCGAAGATAGCGCATTCGCTTTGCAATTGGCTCAAGCATTGCGCGCAGCGGATGTGGAAATTTGGCTCGACCAACTCGACATCCCCACCGGTGCGCGCTGGGATCGCGCCGTGCAACTCGCGCTCGAAACCTGCGAACGCTTCTTGATTATTCTCTCTCCTGCTTCTATCGATTCTGAAAACGTGCAAGATGAAATCGCCGTCGCACTCGATGAAAACAAAACCATCGTGCCCGTGCTCTATCGCGATTGCAAAACGCCGCTGCGCCTGCGCCGGTTGCAGCGCATTGATTTCAGCGAGGATTTTCAATCAGCGTTGCAGGAGTTGTTGGAAGACCTGAATGCCGCGACTCAAAGCAATAAACAAACACACCCAAAGTCAACCACTCAACCGGCTCCTAAAATAATCACTCCACCCGAAGATATGGTTCTCATTCCCGCTGGTTGGTTTTTGATGGGCAGTGAGAACGGAACCAATAGTGAGAAACCGGTTCATAAAGTCTATGTGGATGCTTTCTTCATGGACAGGTATCAAGTGACAGTCGAACAATACCAGCGCTTTCTTAAAGCCACAAATGCCGGCAACCCCAAGGAATGGAAGGATCAACTTGAATTTCCAAAACGTCCGGCGGTGTTCGTGAGTTGGGGCGACGCGCAAGCCTATGCGCAGTGGGCTGGAAAGCGGTTGCCAACGGAAGCAGAGTGGGAGTATACGGCGCGCGGTGGTTACACCGGCCTGGCCGGTGAACCACGTTATGAATATCCCTGGGGAGATGAGGCTGATCCAAACAAAGCAAATTTTAATGCAGATGGCCAACGAGGCTATGAATGGGATGATGCCATACGCTATTTGAAAGAAGTCGGCAGTTATCCGCCCAATGGCTTTGGACTATACGATATGGCCGGCAACGTTTGGGAATGGTGTGCGGATTGGTTTGATGAGGATTACTACAAGAACAGCCCTGAGCGCAATCCGCAAGGGCCGGAACAAGGTCAAGGCCGTGTGTTGCGTGGCGGTTCGTGGAACAACTTTCCTCCGTACATGCGTTGTGCCTATCGCAACTGGGATTTTCCAACGTATCTGTACTACTATGTTGGTATTCGTTGCGCGCAGGACGTTCTTTTTTAAGCTTTGGCTCTTTTTACGCTTTTTACTCTTTGTCCCGCGAAGCGGGCGAAATTTTTTTAATTTAAATAGCACGTTCGGAAAAAGCGCAGCAGAAGGAAGATCGTGTGTCCGAAGAATTTTTCAAAGAAGGCTTACGCTTCGAGTGCCAGCCCGATTGCGGCGCGTGCTGCAATCAAAAAGGTGAGGTGTACGTGAGCGGTCCGGAAATTCACCGGCTCGCGACGTTTTTGCGGTTGCCTACGCCGCAATTCCGCAAACGCTACTTGCGGCGCGTTCACGGCAAATATGTTTTGCAGGATGGCGAAGCGGACGCGTGTATTTTTTTGAACGAGAAAAAGCAGTGCTCGGTTTACGAGGCGCGGCCGGAGCAATGCCGCGCGTATCCGTTTTGGCCGCAGGTTTTAAAAGATCGTTTATCTTGGGATTGGGAAAGTTTGAAGTGCCCCGGCATCGGCAAAGGTCAAATCATTCCCGCATCTGAAATCAAACGCAGACAAGCCTCATCTCGTGTAACGTAAACCCACCAGCGGAAGCAGCCGCTCATTCGGCGATTTGGGATTGGGGACAAGCTTTTTTTCCAAAGGCGAAATGTGCCAATCCATTTCTTCTAAAGCGATCGCCCCATGCAGAGGGGTTGTGCCATACGGCAACTCAATGATGCGTGTTTGATAAGTCCGGCCTTGGACTTCAACATCGGCAATACCGAACACTCTGTAATAGTGCTCACCGCCGTCGGCAGTAAATACGCGCTTCGTATCGATCTCTTGTAGTTTCAACCGCGTGACCAACTCCGAAGGCAAAGCCATTTGCACGGCTCCGGAATCTACGATCGCGTCACACGCGACCTCTTCTCCTCTTTGTTCGGGAGGAAGAAACTGGTTTTGCCAGTTTCGCACTTTGATCGGAACGGTGAAAACTCCCATAAGGCCACTGCTTTCTAACATGGTTCAACCCTCTACTATTTCACGGGAGGAATATATTCCTCGCGCACTTCAAAATCAATCCGTGAGTTTGGGCGCGTTTTTTTACCATTCCTCCGAAATCAAATACGCCATGATTGCCATCGCTGCCGCGCCCAGTTCCAACTCGCGGGGATTGACTTTGTCGAGCGTGTCGTTGTCGGAATGATGATAATCGAAATAGCGATGCCCTTCCGGCACAAAGCCGAGACCGAGCACGCCGTCGCGCACGAGCACGGAAATATCCGCGCCGCTGCCGCCGCGCGTGATGCGCTCCGCACCGAGGCTCTCGAAGATCGAACGCCACGCCGCAATCTTTTGCCAACTCAGTGAATCGCCTTCGACGGAAAAGCCGCGCGGCGCAAAACCGCCACTATCGGATTCAAGAGCCGCGACGTGCTTCTCGTTGTTCTCTTTCGCGGCACGCGCATATTCTATCCCGCCGCGCAAGCCGTTTTCTTCATTCATAAACATCACCGCGCGAATCGTGCGCTTGGGTTTGAGGTCGAGTGCTTTGAGCAAGCGCACGGCTTCAATGGACTGTACGCAGCCCGCGCCGTCGTCGTGCGCGCCCGTGCCTTTATCCCAACTATCGAGATGGCCGCCGATGACGATAATCTCTTCGGGTTTTTCCGCGCCGATGATTTCGCCCATCACGTTGGCGGAAGGCGCATCCGGCAGCGTTTGACAAGTGAGCCGCAAACGCACAGTGACATTTTTATCTTGCGCTATGACTTTGCTGAGTAGCTCCGCATCCAACGTGCTAATTGCCGCAGCCGGAACTTTGGGAACGTTGGCGTCATAGCGCATGCCGCCCGTGTGCGGGAAATCGTCGAGGCTCGGAGTCATGGAGCGCACGAGCGCAGCAACTCCGCCGGCTTTGGCCGCTTCAATTGCGCCGCTGCCGCGTTGATTCACTGCGCCGCCGTAACCGGCAAAGGTGTTGAAAAGCGCGGGATCAAAAGGCCGATTGAAGAAAATAATTTTGCCCGAGGCTTTTTTTCCTAAAGCTCTCAACTCCTCGAATGATTTCACTTCGAGAACTTCCGCAACGATTCCCATTTCGGATGTTGCGATGCTGCCGCCGAGCGCGCAAATTGAAAGCGGAACGTTGCCCATTGCCGGTGAATTGAGAATCATCGCCTCTTCAATCGGGCCGCGCACCCAATGCGGAACCATGACGAGTTGCAAACGCACATTCGCAAATTCCAAACGCTGCATCATGTGCCGCGTCAATTCCACCGCGGCTGCGGCTTGCGATGATCCGCTCAAGCGCGGACCCACGGCCGTGAGTTCTGCGAGCATCTGATAAGCTTGACCGTCACGCAGCGCGGCTTTGGTAATTTGCTCGGCGATTTGCTGATAGGTTTTGCCGTTCGTTGCGGCTTGCGATTGCGAATACACGATGTGATCGGCAAAAAGCATGGCTAACAGGGTAAGAATCGCTATAAAATTTCTGCGGAGCGTGGACATCAAAATCTCCTTAAAATTTACTTTGAAAAGCCGAAGCTGGGTTCGCGCAATCTGCTATCGAACTCAGGTGTGAGTAGTCGCTCTCAACAACACCCCTCAAGGGGGGAATTTGTCTGGCGTGCGCTCAAATTTCTCCTTCTCCTTCCTGTTCGATCTCCGCGATGCTTTGCGATGTTGCACGCTCCAATCGCGCCATGCGTTTGTTGAATTGTTCCAACGCGTAGACGACGAACGCTTCGCGCTGCAAGCCGAACGGCATGGGGTTGTAGAGATCGAAAACTTCATTGATGCTTTCCAAGCCAAGGTCCAGCAAAGTCGCCATGCGTTGTTCGAGCACATGCCACAGCGAAGCGTCCGCGGCGAGCAAGCGCGCGAGCCAATAGAGGCCGTACGCAATGTGCCGCGACTCGTCGCGTTTGAGCAAGCCGAGGCCGTGGCGCAAGCCGGGCATGAGGCCGTTGCGTTCGAGCATGGCATAATAAGCATGATAGCCCGTTTCAGCGAGCGTGCCTTCGATCATCATGTTATATGTGGCTGCGGCGCGAATTTGCGCGCTGGGAGAAGGATCGTGCAGCAATGTTTGCATGGCTGAAGGTAGCTCTTCATAGAAGAGCTTGCGATAAGCGGGCGTGTGAAAATGATCGAGATCGTGGTGCATGCCGGTGACTTCATCGAGGAAGCGGCGGCAAAACTCCGTGTGCTTGGCTTCTTCGAATAAGAAAGCGGAGAGATACATTTCTTCTTCCAAACGGCCTTCTTTTGCCATCACCAAAAGCACGGGCAGCAAATCGAGCGTGACCGACTCCTCGCCGGTTTGAAAGAGCGTGGTGAGATGGAGAATGACGGTGCGCTCGGTATCATTGAGCTTTTGCCAATCTTCGCGATCGCGGCTGAAAGCAATCTCGCGCGGATCCCACATGCCGAGCTTTTTGGATTTGTGATACAAACGCATCGGCAAAATGCCGTGGCGCAAGCCGCGCGCGCTCGTGGTCACGAAAGCTTTTCTTGTGGAAGTGAAAGCCCCATTGTTCATCGGCTCGAAAGCTTGCGGCGCAGCCTGGCCGGGGAAAAGGGTATCGACTTCGCGCGTGGTTGCCACCAACTGTTTCGCAGCGGCACTGTAACGTGCGAGTGTGAAGAGACTGCCCTTTTGCAAACGCAATTTGCCGGCCGCAATGGCCATGAGCGGATCAAGTTCGCCGTTTAAAATTTCCCGCCAATGCGCGAGCGAGGCGCTGATGGTATAGGGTGCGTCGACCAGATCTTGCGGCGTGGCCTCGCGTGCTGCGCGACATTCACCGCGCCATAGATCGAGATAAATTCGGCGCTCGTGCGCAAAATCGGAAGCCGCGTCTTTTTCCAACACCAAAACTAGCGGCCATTCCCATGCACGCGCGGTTTGTTTGTAAGCGGCGTTTTGATTGATGCGTTGCGCCCAGGCTTCGGCCCAAGGCGCAGTGAAGACTTCGTAGGGCATGAGCTCTCCTCATAGCAAAAACTTTTCAGTAAGCGGATTGAACGAATAACGCGGATAGAGCCATTAGCTTTATCCGCGTTGTTCGAAAAATCCACTGACACAATGCCTTTGAGTACCGGCAGAGAAAGCAAAAACTTTACTAAACTTGGAAAGTTTAGTAAAGTTGTGATTGCGGCTCGTTAGCAAGGATAGAAAATTTCTCTGCCGATTACAAGCGGGAACTGTGAGGCTTTTGTTTTGTCACGTAGCGGAAAATTGCCCTTATCGCACCAACGTCATGCGCCGCGCTTGCACGAAATCGCCGGCATGGAGTTGATAAATGAACACGCCGCCGGCCGCGTTTTCACCTCGTTCATTATGGCCGTCCCATTGCACGACGTAACGCCCGGCCTCCTGCAGTTGATTCACCAGCGTGCGCACGTGCCGGCCCATGAGATCAAAAATTTCGAGCTTCACTTCGACGGCTTGCGGCAGCCCATAAGTAATCATCGTGGCGGGGTTGAAAGGGTTGGGAAAGTTTTGCGCCAACTCATATTCCTTCGGAATCTCGGCAAGCTGTGATTGTTCGCTATTGCCGAGACTTTGCGCCATGTTCGCAAAAGCGTCGGAGAGATGAGAAAGCGTGAAATCTGCCGAACTGGTGTGCCGGCCTTTGGAGTCAAAAACGACCTCGAACAATTCGCCGTTTGAAACTCCCGGCGCCGGCTGATCATGAAAGCCCCCGATGATGAGCTCACCCGGAGAGAGGGAGCGGCCTTCGAGCTGCATCCACTCGGCAGTCAAGCCCGCGCGCTTTACCGCCATAAATTCGAGCTTATCGCTCGGATAGTGCAAGCGCAAGCCGAACGCACTCAGCCCGGCGGGATTATCGACAATCAAAGAGAGTTTGACGACCTCTTGCGTTTCAAACTCTTGTGAAGGCGCGAACGCGTGTTGGCGAAGGGAGAGCTGATAAGGACGCGCTTGCGACTCTGTTTTGGCGAGGAGCGTTCTGCCGAAACATTCTTCCGGCGGCAGATTTTGCAAGTAGCGTTGGAAGATGGCGAGCGCATCGCCCGGCGTGGTGTTGCCGTCGCAACTCACGTCGGCAGCGGCAAGCTCGCATTCGAAGTTGGGAGTATCACAGCCTGGCGGCAGTGCGCTGTCTCATGCGCCAATGGCCCGGCTTGGCGAGAAGTTGTTGTGAGAAGAGAGTCATCAACGACGGTCGCGGCGAAATCCGGGCCGATGGAAACCTGCAAATGATAGCTTGCAGCCTCCACCGCCGGGTTCCAGCTTAATGTGAGAGTCGTCGGTTGATCCACGCTGCCATTAGCCGGCGCGGCCAATGTTGGCGCGGCCGGAGGAGGCGTGCTATACTTGACCGTGTTGTAAATGCGCCACCAAGTTTGTTTGCTCCATCCAAAACTATATCCCGTCACATAAACATTGCCGGAGGCGTCCACGGCGAGCGCAGTTGGCTCGTCCACATCATTTGCCGGGCCATTGTAGAACGCCGCCCATTGCTCGACGCCGGCGCTGTTGTATTTGAGTGTGCCGTAATCAGAGAGAATGTAAAAGACACCGGGAGAGAGAATTTTGGGATACCCGACGCTACCGGTCACGTAGACGTTGCCATCAGCGTCAAGGGCAAGCTCGCGGGCGAAATCAAATGAATTTCCCAGGCCGTTATAACGAGCAGTCCATTGTTGGAGGCCGGCAGTGTTGTATTTGATCGTGACATAATCAAAAGAGGTTGTTGCGCTCACGCTTTGTCCCGTCACGTAGACGTTGCCGGCAGCGTCGACGCCAAGAGCAGCGGCCTCGTCGATGGAATTCGCCGGGCCATTGTAACGCGCGGTCCACTGTTGCGCGCCGGCGAAGTCGTATTTGATCGTGGCGTAATCGGTATTCGTGCCGAGGCCGTTGCTTCGGCCCGTTGCATAGACATTGCCGGCCGCGTCAATGCCAAGAGCAGTCGGAATGTCGTCAAGATTTCCCAGCCCATTATAACGCGCGCTCCACTGCTCTACCCCGGCGGAATTGTATTTGATCGTGGCGTAATCATAGGCTGTGCCCAAACCCCTGCTCTGCCCGGTGACATAGACATTGCCGGCGGCATCAACCTTAAGGGCAGAAGCCAGATCCGTCGAATCCGCCAACCCATTGTAATGCGCCACCCACTGCTGCATGCCGGCGCTGTTGTATTTGATCGTGGCGTAATCATAATCCGGCCCCGAAGCACGGCTGCTCCCGGTTACATAGACATTGCCCGCCGCATCGAGGGCAAGAGCAGAGGGCACGTCGCTATCGTTTCCCGAACGATTATAACGCTCAATCCATTGCACGACGCCGGCGCTATTATACTTGATCGTAGCGTAATCGGAAGTGCTGAAGCCGGGCAGCCGGCTCCTTCCAGTCACGTAGATATTGCCCGCAGCGTCAACGGCAATCGCAACGGGCTCGTCGATATTATTGCCGGCATCATAACGCGCGGTCCATTGTTCCACACCAGTGGAATTGTATTTGATCGTGAGATAATCCAGATTGGAGCTCGTGCTCGAACTCCACCCGGTGACGCACACATTCCCGGCGCCGTCAACCGCAAGTGCGGTGGCTTGATCGGTATTGTGCCGGTGCGATCCATTGTAGGTAACGACCCACTGGATGCTTCCGAAACTGTTGTGCTTGATCGTGACGTAATCAATGGAGGTATTTGAACCCACAGTTTGCCCCGTCAAATAAACATTGCCGGCGGCATCAACGGCGAGAGCTGGAGGCTGGTCCAGAAAATTTCCAGGCCTGCTATAGCGCGACTCCCACTGTTGAACCCCCGCACTGTTATATTTAATTGCGGCATAATCATTATTCCCTCCCGGCCCGTTGCTTTCTCCGGTCACATAGACGTTGCCGGCGGCATCAAGAGCGAGATCGGTTACGTCATCATAAGAATTCCCTGAGCCATTGTAGCGAACGGCCCATTGTTCAACACCGGCGCTGTTGTATTTGACCGTGGTGTAATCAGAAAATGTTCCCACTCCATCACTTGCTCCGGTCACATATACATTTCCGGCGGCGTCAATCGCAAGCGCTTCAGCTTCGTCACGGCTATTCGCCGGGCCGTTGTAACGCGCGACCCATTGCTCGACGCCGGCGGGATTGTATTTGATCGTCGCATAATCAAAGGAGCTGTTTGTGCCTACGCTCGCTCCGGTCACATAAACGTTACCCGCATCGTCCATGGCAAGGTCCGTGGCGCTATCGTTGCCGTTTCCCGGCCCAGTGTAGCGGGCGACCCATTGCTCAACGCCAGCGCTGTTGTATTTGACGGTGGTGTATCTGCTTGCCGAGGGTTCCCGGCTCCAACCGGTCACGCAGACGTTGCCATTGGCATCAACCGCAATCGCAGTCGCAACATCATATGGAGTCCCCAAGCCGTTATAGCGCGCGACCCATTGTTCAACACCAGCATTGCTGTATTTGATCGTCGCGTAATCTTCAAAAACGCCTAGGCCCACACTTCGCCCCGTCACAAAAACGTTCCCGGTAACATCAACTGCCAGTGCCGGGGCTTCATCGAAAGAATTCCCTGGACCATTATAGCGCGCGACCCATTGTTCAATGCCCGCATTGTTGTACATGACCGTCGTATAATCATCGGAAGCGCTGCCGCCAAAACTCACACCAGTGACGTAGACATTGCCGGCGGCATCCACTACAAGAGCAGAGGCCAAATCATCGCCATTGCCCGGCCCGTTGTAGCGCGCCTCCCAAACTTTGGCGCCATTGGCCGTGTATTTAATGGTGAGATAATCCACACCATGAGGAAGGCCCGAACTGTAGCCCGTGACGTAAATATTTCCGGCGGCATCAACCGCGACACCGATGGCGTCGTCGGTGGCAGGCGCCCCGCCGGAAGCAAAATGGCGCACCCATACTTCCTCCACGCCGCCGGACAAGTTTGTGCGATCGCCTTCCAACGCGGAAGAAAACGAATGCCCGGACAATCTCTCCTCGTAAAAACGCCGTAAACGTTTGGAGAAGGGCGTGATCTCCTCCTCGACGGATTCTTTGAGAGCCTTGTTCGGATCGAGTTCTTGCAGCGAATAATTGTTGACGCCATGAGGGCTGAACTCCCAAGCGCCAGACAGAGTATCTCTCTCGTGCGATGAAAAGAAGGAGCGCCTCGGTGCGCGCGTTCCTTCCAAATGCGGCGTCGCGTTTTGCGCATGCACTGGTACGGCTAAGATTGACATCGCGAGCAGCAACACCTTCGTTATGATCTTCATCGTAAATCTCCTTTTCGGTTTGATATGATTTGAAGCAATATGTGCGCGGTGAGGCCGCGCAAGCAACTTGGTTGCAGTCTGGATGACTGCGCTACGTTCCCCGGCCAATGACGTATTAAGATTTGAATATGGCTTGAGAGATTCATGGAGCCGTAGAGTGAGGGAAAATTGGATTGGTGAATTTATGGAGTGTTAGAAACCTAGCAATCCAACACTCCATCAATCCATCAATCCAAACGATCTTTACCTCACCAACGCCATGCGCCGCGCTTGCACGAAGTCGCCGGCGTTGAGTTGATAAAGATAAATTCCGCTGCCCACCTGTTCGCCGTGTTCGTTGCGGCCGTCCCATGTGATCGCATAATGCCCGGCGGGCTGGCGCTCTTGCACGAGCGCGCGCACGTGCCGGCCCATCATGTCGAAGATTTCGAGCTTGACTTCGACCGAGCGCGATACTTCATATTGAATGTTGGTCGAAGGATTGAACGGATTCGGCGAGTTGGCGTGCAGAGCGAAAGCTTCTGGCATTGCATGCGCGTGCCGAGCTTCCTCCACCGCAGTTCTGACCGTGCTGACGAAAACGCCGTGACCATATGTGCCGGCATACATGCGTCCGGTAGCATGATGAACGGCAAGCGCGCGAACATTATTGAGCGTTAAGCCCGTGCCTAAAGAATTCCAAGTGATGCCGTCATCAATGGAAAAGAGCACGCCGCTGTCCTCGGTGCCCGCGTAGAGATAGCCGTTGGCCGTGGCCGCGAGCGCCCACGTGGGATTGTTCGCCTGATTGCGCACCACGCCCCAGTTTTGGCAATCCGCGCTGCTGCGATGAATCGCGCCGGTCATGCCTGCAAAGATGTATCCCGTGGTGGGCTGCACGACCACGGAGAGCGCGTCGCCGTTTCTCCTCTTGTCTCAAAATTCTCCCGAAGAACAATAAACCGCTTCACCGGTTGCCGCGATGACGCGGCCACTGGCGTTGACTGTCAAAGCATAGACGTGATCATCCAGCTTCTCCGCGACTCTTGTCCAATTGCTGCCGTTGTTGGTGGAGCTGTAAACGTCGCCATAATCACAAAAGGCAAAGCCGCAGAGCTGGATGTAACCGGTGCCGGCATAAATCTCGCCGTTCGGGCCTTCGGCCAGAGAAAGAAAGAAATCATTGTCCGGGCTGACGTCTTGCCAAGTCGCGCCATTGTCCGTAGAGTGCAAAACGTCTCCCCCGGCGCCGATGAAGTCGAAAGTTGTCGTGCCGGCGAAAACGTTGCCGTTCGAGTGTACGAGCAAGGCGACGACGCTCGCGTGAGGCGGGCCCAACCAGGTCCAACTATTTCCGTTGTCCGCGGAGCGAAACACGCCGCCGCAATCCGTGCCGGCAAACACGTGCCCGGTGTTTTGATTGACGGCGAGCGACAAAATGCGCGTGTAGCGCAGCCCGGTGTTGATGGGCGCCCAGCTCGCGGCGTTGTCGCGCGAGATAAAAATGCCGGTGCATTGCGGGCCTGCAAAAATTTCGTTGCTCGCATTGAGCGCGAGCGCATTGACGGTGCGATTGTGCAAGCCGTTATTCGAAAGCGCCCACGAACCGCCGTTGTTCGCGGAGAGATAAACGCCTACAGCCGTGCCCGCGAAAACGTGTCCGCTCGTATTGGCGGTCAAACATTGCGTGCTGCCGTTCACGATCAAAACCCGGATCCAGCTATCGCCGTTGTTCGTGGAGCGGAAAAGCGCGCTGCGCGCGATCGTGCTATCCAAGCCTGCGTAAACGTCGCCGTTGGAATTGACCGCGAGCGCGCGAACGTTATTAAACGGCGCGCCGAGGTTTGCCGGACTCCAACTGTTGCCGTTATTCGCGGAGCGGATGGCGCCGCTGCTATCCGTCCCCGCGAAAATCTGGCCGGTGTTTGGATTGATCGCAAGCGCCTGCACCGTGTACGTGCCCTTCAAGCCGGTCGGCAGTATCGTCCAATTGGCGCCGTTGTTTTCGGAGCGGAAAATCACGCCGCCTTTGACGCCGGCGAAAAGATGTCCGGTGTTCAAATTCACAGCGAAAGAACGAACATCCAAAAGCGTCAAGCCGGTGTTGATGCTCGACCAACTGTCGCCGTTATTGGTGGAGCGAAAAATTCCGGTGCTCGTTGCTGCGAAGAGATCGCCGTTGGCATTGAGGGCAAGCGCATTGACGGACTTGTTCGTCAAGCCCGTGTTGACGGGCATCCAGCTCGCGCCGTTGTTTTGCGAACGAAAAACGCCTTCACCGGCAATCATGATGTAAATCTGGCCGCTGTTTCTGTTCACGGCCACGGCCGTCACCGTGCCGCCGTAAGGCCCGTTGGTGGGTTGCCAAACGTTGGCTTGCGCCAAAGCGAAATCGCGAGAGAAGAACATCATCGCGCCAAGCGCGAGCACTGCAAACAGTTTTTGAAGCTGCATCACACACCTCCGAGTTAAATTTGATTTGAGGAATTATTGAGTATCGTGAGTGATTAGGCTCCACGAGATTCAAGTGATCAGAATCCCAGCGCCGGCCGATCAGTTCCTATGCGAGGAAGGCCGTCGTGCGCGCAATTCTATTGACCCGAAGAGCTTGGGGTTTCTCACAAGCCTTATCAAACACGATCGTGATAATGGCAAATATTTTTGAGTAAACTTCGTTCTGACTTAAAGCAACCACGATGCCGTCACCTAAATTCGCACCGTGCTTGCTGCAATGGCCTGTTTTAGTTGAGAACAGGCCTGGCAGCGTTGAGAGAAGAACGGAAAAACGCGGAAGAAACGGAAGCCGCCAAACTACCACGATAGTGTGTGAGCTACCGCTGCTAGGCCGTCAATGTTCAGCCGCGGCTCGGCCGTGGCTTTGCTTTTGAAATACGTGAACGTTTATAAAATGAAAAAGGCGGAATGAAATCCGCCTTTTTGCGATAGCGCCGAACGAGTGCTACGAACGTCACTGGCAGCCGCCGGGAAGCGGGCCGGTGGAATTGTTGATGAACGTGTTGCCCGTTCCGAAGTCAAGAACATCGCCGACCGTATTGCAATGTAAATTGTTCTTCTTGACGGTATTGTTGTTTGCAAGCGCCAGTATGATGCCGTACGAAACGTTGAAATTGGCCGTATTGCCCGGGCCAAAGCTGTTGCTGCCGGCGCCGGGGTTGGCGGTTATACCGGTGCCATTGCGATTGCAAACGTTATTTTTGAATTTGTTGTTGCTGCCGTTTAGCGCTATGCCCGATTGGCGGTTCGTGCTGCAATCATTAAAGCTCACCTCGTTATTATTGCTAAAAACGAGGTTAATGCCTTCAATATTTCCCGTGCAGGTATTCTTAGTAATCGTGTTGCCGTTGGCATTATAATACAAAAGAATACCGTCGGCCGGGAGGCCGGTACAAGTGTTCTTTTCTATCAAGCAATCCGTGCTCCCGTTAAGAAAAATGCCGCGATTATTTCCGGTAATCGTGTTATGGCGGATTTTCACACCGGAGACGGCGCCGATGTCAATGCCGCCATCGGGACCGCCAGGGGGTAACAGGACGTTGACATGAAAATAGTCGATTTTGACACCATTCGCCTGCACGAGAAAACTGCCATTCACGGTCACGGAACCTTTGGCTGTAATCTGAAGGTCAGCTTTTCTGATAAAAACATTTTCATTGTACGGACTCCCCGAAGCTTTCACGACGATCTTGTCTCCGGCATTGGCCGCATCCACCGCGGCTTGAATCGTAGGATAATCATCCGGCACTTTGATCGTTGCGGCCGCGGATTGATTCTCGGGGCCGTTTTGTTCTTGCGCGCTCAACTCTGCGTCGTCGGCATCCGCACGCTGCGGCGCTATTTCATCCCCGACGAGAGCGGCGTCTTTGGGTGAAGCCGGATTCTTGGATTGGTCGCAGCCCAAACATGCGATAAGCGCGAAGGCCGCGGCAAACAGCAATAAGCGTTTCATGATAAAGCTCCTTGTTTGAATAAAGATTTTGGATTGGGCAGCCGCGCAATCAGTTGAGCTGCTGCAAGAATTTTTTTTGAACTGCCCGGGGATTACACAAGGAGCATGCCGTGAAGAAAAGTTTCTGAGCGCAAACGCTTGCGCGTGGCAACTTCATGTTTTTGTAGAGTAGGAAGTGTCGGCGTGAAAAAGGGGAAGGCGCAACAAAGGAATTAAACGATGGCAATGAAACTACCGCAGTAGTTCGCAGACTACTCCGCATCTCGAAAAATATTTTTTGCGCAACTCTTTGTGGAAGGCAGCAAGAGGAGAGAATGGATGGGGTCTGTCGCTTGATCCGTGCAATCCGCTTAAACTATGCTTCAGTTGCGGCTCATCGCGAGTTACGGTTTCCGGGCGACGAAATCTTCGCGTTTGAGGCCGTGCTGTTGCATCTTTTGAATGAGATTCGCTTTATACATGCCGGCGCGGCGCGCGGCCTCGGAAACGTTGCCATGCGTGGCCGTGAGCAGGTTGCTCAAAAACTCTTTTTCAAAGTTTGATAGGAGACGTTGCTTCGCGAGATTGAAATTGGTTTCGGAGGCGTTCGTATCGGCAATGGCCGGGGCTTCGGCAAGAGTCAACGGCAAATCTTCGGGTTGAATGAGATCGCCTTCCGTGAGCACCACCGCGCGCTGCACGAGGTTCTCCAGCTCGCGCACGTTGCCGGGGAAATTATATTGCAAAAGCATGGCGCGCGCTTCTTCGCTGAAGCTCTTCACCGGCCTGCTGCTCTGCCGCGCAAAACGCGCGAGAAAATATTCGGCCATGAGCAAAACGTCCTCGCCGCGGCCGCGCAGCGGCGGCACCTTGATCTCGATGACGTTGAGGCGATAAAACAAATCTTCCCGGAAATAGCCTTCGGCGATACGTCTGCGCAGATCACGATTGGTGGCCGCGAGCACGCGCACCTCGGCTTTGCGCGCGGCCTCCGAGCCGAGCGGCTTGTATTCGCCCGATTGCAGCAAGCGCAGCAGCTTGGCCTGCAACGCAACGCTCATCTCGCCGATTTCATCGAGAAAGAGCGTGCCGCCGTGCGCGCTTTCCACTTGTCCGCGGCGCTTACGATCCGCGCCGGTAAACGCGCCTTTCTCATGACCGAACAATTCCGACTCCAATAAATTCTCCGGCAACGCCGCGCAATTGAGCGCGACAAATTCACGATCGCAACGGCGGCTTTTGCGGTGCAGCTCGCGCGCGACCAACTCTTTGCCGCTGCCCGTTTCGCCGGTAATCAAAACCGTGGCCTCCGCCGGCGCGACTTTGTCGATCATTTTGAAAACTTCCAGCATCGCTGGGCTGCGCCCGAGCAATGAGCCATAGCCTTGCTGCTCGGCCAGCTCGGCTTGCAGCTCGCGCTGCCGGGCGAGCAAGCGATGCCGCTCCAGCGCGTTGCGCACCGCCACGGAAATCAACTCGGCAAATTCGGAGAGCAGCTTGCCCGTGCTCTCGTCGAAGATCGCGGCGAGATTGCGGTTGTCGATGTAAATCACGCCGAAAATTTTCTCTTCCGCGCGCAACGGCGCGCACGCCACGGAGAGCAGGCGTAAGCGCGGAATGCTCACGCTCGCGTCCAAGCGCGGATCATCCAGCGCGTTTTTGATTACGATCGGCCGGCCGCTCTCACGCACGGATTGAATGATGGTTTTGCTGATTTCAAATTCCGGCTTGGCAAGGTCTTTTTGGCTCAATTGCCGCGCGGCCTCGAAAATCAGCTCGTCTTCCTCGCCATACACGATGATGAGGCCGCGCTCGGCATGCGTTTGCTCGATCACCTTGTCCATCGCCAGCGGCAACAGCTTGTTGAGATCGGTTTCCGCGACGAGCGCTTTGCTGATTTCAAACAGGGTTTGAGAGTTGGACATGAGCGGTTCCCAAAAACTCAGTCGCCAAAATTGCGCACATACAGTTTATCATCGTGGATCTAATAATACTTGACGTTCGTCATACTGACGCGCGCCACTTTTCCCATCCGAGCGGATTTGGTTTTGAATTCCGGCAGGCGCAAAAGCCGCCGAAGAAGTTGTGGAATGTGAGGCTGCTGATCTTTGTTCAGAGCAAAATAAAGAATGGCATAATGACGATCACATACATGCTTTTTTCAAAAGCCGGCTTCGTCGATCGTAATAAAGGTGGGGTAGTTTAGCTCTCGCAACAAAAGCGGAATGCGATCATCCTTGATTACTTCGTTAGGGCGTACATCTCGAATTGAAATCGTACTCGTCCATCCGTGTAGCGGCATGAGAACGAGCTTATTGGCTAGCGCAGCGTCCGTCACGAACATTTA
>Ga0247727_10003610_pt1 | contig 33936 bp, 25 predicted proteins | sample WisWelCaveWW1625_FD_202498 | JGI IMG/M metagenome (GOLD analysis project Ga0247727, IMG submission 202498) | Biofilm microbial communities from Wishing Well Cave, Virginia, United States - WW16-25 | ecosystem: Environmental > Aquatic > Deep subsurface > Groundwater > Cave microbial mat | place...
AAGTGCCGTAGCGAGACCGCGGAGATGCTCGGAATGGTGAACGATTTCAGCGTTCGGTACCGCAGGCGTACTGGACAGTACGTCGAGGAACCGAACGCTGAAATCGTTCACCATTCCGAGCATCTCCGCGGTCTCGCTACGGCACTTCATGAATAATCCGGGCTAGCGGGACGCGCAATTGGGACCGGGGACAAGATGACAGAAGCCAGGAGATCTAGCCAAGCGCCGCAACAACCGAGCAGGTCAAAACCGCAATCTTTGAGCGTAGTGATTCCTGTTTACAACGAAGTGCAAAACGCTGAACCCCTCGTCCGGCAAACCGCGGAAAGCCTGCGCACCGTCGGTCTTCCGTGGGAGCTCATCACGGTCGACGACGGCAGTCAGGACGGCACGCCCGCGGCTCTGCGCAGCCTGCAGGCGGAATTCCCCGAGCTCGTGGTCGTACAACTGGGCCGCAACTTCGGACAGACGCCGGCCCTGCAAGCTGGCCTCGATCGCGCTCGGGGTGACGTCATCGTGACGATGGACGGAGACCTGCAGAACGATCCTCGGGATATCCCGCAGCTCCTGGAACGCATCGCAGCGGGTGCCGACGTGGTGAGCGGCTGGCGCCAGGGTCGCCAGGACGCCCTCGTGCTCCGGAAAATCCCGTCATGGTTCGCCAACCGGTTGATCCGCCGCCTGACCAGCGTTCCGATCCACGATCAGGGCTGCTCCCTCAAGGCCTACCGGCGCGACGTCGTGAAACGCCTCAACCTCTACTCGGACCTGCACCGTTTCATCATCGTGCTGACGATGGGGGTGGGCGCCGTCATCGAGGAGATCCCCGTGCGCCATCACTCGCGTGCCGCCGGTCAATCCAAGTACGGCATCTCGCGGGTCTTCAAGGTAGTGGTGGACTTACTCACGCTGCAGATGTTGACCCGCTTTCAGGAAAACCCGACCCGCTGGTTCGCTCTCTTGGGCCTGCCCTTCCTGATCGGAGCCCTGGTGACCGGCGTAGCCGCCGTCTTCTTGTGGAGCGAGTCGATCGTGCTACCGACGGTGAGTTTCCTAGCCAGTCTTATTTTCGCGAGCTGTACGCTGGCCGGCCTGCTGGGCGAAGTCATCATCCAAACGGCCTCCGGCAAAACCAAACACCGCGCAATCTACCGGGAGCACGGCGCGACATGACCAGCGACGGCGGATCCTCGGCTGTGCGCGTCCGCGCCAGCGTTTTAGTACCGGTGGTCGAGCGCGCCAGCGACCTGCGCGAACTCCATCGCGCCTTGGCCGAAGCCATTGCCGTGGTCGCTGCGGATTACGAGTTTCTCTACCTCGTCAGCGGAGAGTTTCGCGCGGAACTCGACATCGCCCTCGAGCTGCGCCAGCACGACCCGCGGCGCATCCGTGTGCTGCAATTCGCACAGCCGGTGAGCGAAGCCACCGCTCTCGCCGAGGGTTTCGAACGTGCGCGGGGAGAAATCCTCTTCACGGCACCCGCGTACTTCGACGCTGAACCCGCAAGCCTGATCCAGCTCTACCGCGCCTTAGAGAACGGAGCCGACTTGACCTTCGCCTGCCGCACCAGCCGACGGAACGGCCCCGTGAAACGCATCCAGACCGCTGTCTTCAACACCCTGGCCTCCTGGGCCACCGGTACGCGCTTCCGCGATTTGGCCAGCAGCACGCGGGCGCTGCGCCGTGAAGTAGCGCGTGAAATCCCTCTCTACGGCGACTTTCACCGCTTCCTGCCCGCGCTCGCCCACCGCCTGGGATTCCGCGTCGAAGAAGTGCCCGTGCCCGAAGACCCGCGTGCCCGCGCGCCTCTGGTGTACCGCCCGCGAACCTATTTCTGGCGTTTTCTCGACCTGCTCTCGATTTTTTTCCTGAGTTACTTCACGCGGCGCCCGCTGCGGCTGTTCGGCGCCGTGGGCACAGCTTTCGGCTTCGCCGGTGCCGCGATCCTGCTAATCGTCGGAACCCAGCGCATCCTCGGCATCGGCGAAGGACTGGCGGGGCGACCCATCTTGATCCTCGGCACGTTACTGCTCGGCCTCGGCGTTCAGGGCTTCACCATCGGGCTCCTAGGAGAGCTCCTGCTGTTTTTCCACGCGCGCGAGCTGCGCGAGTATCGGGTCGCCGCCATCTACGAAACGGAAGCTGCGACCCTGCCCGAACGCGACGACTGAACAAACCTTCGCGGCAGCGCAAAAATCCATTGAACCTCGCCGCACTTTTTCTACAGTGTGACATCTCGAGGTGGCGCGGGGGTCCGCTTCATCGGGTAAATCCCGAAAGTTCAAGCGGCGTTGGCGCGGGCGACCTGTGTGCGTCCGCGGAGGAGAGGAACATTGAGTCGAATTTACGACGAATTGCAGCGAGTGGAGGCTCTGCGCAGTCAGCCGGAACTGCGCTGGAACCCGGAGGAGCGTCCCTTCCGCGTCATCGCGGTAACCAGTAACAAAGGCGGAGTGGGCAAGACCACCCTCGCCACCAACCTCGCGATTTACCTGCGAGCCACCCGCGAAGATCTGCCGGTCCTGCTGTTTTCCCTCGACGACCAGGACATGGTGAACCGCATGTTCGCCCTCGAGGAAGAACCCGCCAAAGAGACCGTCGCGAGCGCTTTCCGCGCGGGCAGTTTCACCTCGGCGATCCGCACGGGGCAGTACGGCGTGGACTACATCCCCTCCAGCAGCGACGTGGTCGGGCTTAAGCGCGAAATCGAGCACCCCTTCGCCCTGCGCCGAGTGCTCAAGAACACCGACTGGCGCGGTCTCATCATCATCGACACCAAGAGCGATCTCGAAATCCTGACCCAGAACGCCATCGCCGCCAGCGATCTCGCCGCCGTCGTGATCAAGGACCAAAGCTCTCTGCTCGAAGCTCACAAAGTCTACGAGTTACTCAAGCAGTGGAACCTACCTCGGGATCGGGCTCGCATCCTGCTCTCGCTGCTCGACCTGCGCGTCAAGTACGAGGGCGGCGACTACCACGACATCTTGGGCCTGTTGCTCGCTGCCATCCGCCGCTGCGGCTACCCACAGTTCGCGACGTTCATGTCCCGCAGCCCCAAGATTGAATCGCTCTACACCAATCCCAAGGGCGGCTCGTTCTCCGTTCTACACGAAGCCCAAGGCTCGCTAGTCCACCGCCAGCTCAGTCACCTGGCTCAGGAAGTGCTGGACCTGGTCAAGCTGGAATAAATAACCTGCGCGCTCTCGGCCTTTCCAGCGCCGACACTCTCTTTGTAATTTTTTTCTCGGAAGAGACTCCGATCTTCGCGGGGATTCTCATAGCCCTGTTTCCGAAAGCAAACTAGAATCGATCCCGTCCAGAATGCAGGGAACCGTCGGCCGTGTCACAGCAACCGCACAGCAAGCGAAGGGCTTCTCTGCTTAGGCAAGGGATGCGCCTGGTCTTCGCCGTAGCCGAAAAGCGCAGCCGACCTCTCCGAAGGGCCGTGCGCTTCACCTGGGGTTGTTACGTGGATACGCGCAACCACGCGCTCCCGGATTTTGCAATCGTGGGTTGCTCGCGCAGCGGCACCACTTCACTGTTCCGCTACCTGGAGCAACACCCGCTCGTCATTTCCTCCATCCGCAAGGAAATTCATTTTTTCGACCGCGATAAGAACTATCTGCAAGGGGAGCGCTGGTACCGCGCACATTTTCCAACCCGGCGGATGCTTGCACGCAGCGCAGCCGAGCACGGGCAGAGATCTCTCACGGGCGAAGCTACGCCGGACTATCTTTTCTACCCTCGCGCGCTTCAGCGCATGGCATCTCTATGCTCCAAGGAAACACGCCTGATCGTGCTGCTGCGCAATCCCGTCGACCGCGCGTACTCCGATTATCAAAACAACCTGCGCAAAGGCGTGGTCTCTCTTTCCTTCGCCGAGATGGTGAGGCCGGAATCGGAGACGTTTCCTCCGTTCCCGGCGCGCTCCTCGCACGCTGTGGCACGCGGTGCAAGCAAGCTGCTGCGACGCGGGATCTACGTCGCGCAACTTCAGGCCCTCGATCGCTACTTACCGGAAAACCCGAAACTCATTCTCTTTTCCGAAAAATTCTTTGCGAATCCTCAAGCTACGTTAGACGGGGTAACGGACTTCCTCGGCCTTCCCCCTTTCCGGTTGCCGGATGCAAGTGCGCGCAACCAGATCCGTTACTCCGAACCATTGAAGCCGGACTTGCGCGCCGCGCTGGAAAAATTTTTTGAACCGCACAACCGGGAACTGGCCGCCTACCTTGGCACGGAGCTCCCATGGAAACCCCACTCGAACGATCATAGTCACGCCTCAGAGCAACAGCATCCGGACGATCGCCTTCCAAATTAGCGGCCGTGAATTTCCCAAGGCATGATCCCGCGCATGGCAAAGAGACTCCAACGCCGGATCCTAGTCGTTCTGCTCGTTTCCATCGCTTGTGGAGGATGCGTGTCGTTCCGGATCGGCACCGACGCCGATCCTCCCCGCTTCAAGATGAAGGGATGGGGGAACGCCTTCGCCACCGTCGGAGAAATTCGGAGTTACAACGGCACCATCGTCGACGCCCACCTGTTCCGCGGTAAGCAGGGCACCGGGGAGATCGCCGCCTTCGACATCTGGCCCGTGGCCGGAGTGGAGGTAGGTATTTTGGGTGCACGAGTTCGGCTCTTCAATCTCGAGGCCGGCGCGGGCACACTCCTCTACGAGCCGCGCCCTTCAAGCGAGGGAACTGCGGATACACGAACCAAGGTCCCTGACTGATTCAATGCACCACGCCAATCATCCAGGAGATGCCGAAGCGGTCGCTGAGCATACCGAAGCGCGGCGACCAGAAGGTCTTGGCGAGCGGCATCTGCACCTGCCCACCCTCGGCCAGGGCGGAAAATAACTTGTCGGCCTGCACCTCGTCGGGCACCGCGATCGACAGCGAGAATCCCTGGAAGCCCGCTTGCCCCGCGCACTTCCCGTCGGACGCCATCACCGTCGTATCGCCGACGCGCAAGCTCGCGTGCATTATCTTGTTCTCGGAGCCGGGCGGAAGCACACCGGGCGGCGGCGGTTCCGGACTGTCCGCGTAACGCATCAGCATTGTGACCTCGGCACCGAGCGCGCGGCTGTAAAACTCGATCGCCTCCTCGCAGCGGCCTTCGAAGAACAGATACGGTTCGACCAACATGGCGTCTCCTTTCGGTGGTTAGGGGTAATCACACCGCGAGTGTAACGCGCTATTGCTCATAGTCGTTCGGCGGAGCCCGAAATCGACAACGGAAATCGGCGGGCACGACGTGCGGTCAGGTGGCTCAACGAGGACTATCTTCAGAACGAGTCGTGCAGAAATACTTGGCGTCCCCAACGGGAGTCGAACCCGTGTTACTGCCTTGAAAGGGCAGTGTCCTAGGCCTCTAGACGATGGGGACGCGAGCTAATCAACTGGGCGAGCAGTATGGCAAATCGATGCCCCCCGCGCCGCCGGCCGTATGGAACGGTTACTTGCGACTGCCAAACTCGACCCCTACCACAGCGCTGCGCGCTTCATTCCCCACAAAGATCCGAAAAAGTTCTGGTGTTCTGGATGGCGCTTGGGGAAGGTCGAAGCGACGAGCTAAACAAATCTGCGAGGAGCTTCGACCTTCCCCAAGCGCCATCCAGAACACCAGAACTTTTTCGGATCGAAGTTCATCCGAGGACTACCACGTCGAGCTGACGCCACAGATACCAAGCGGCCACGCTGCGATAGGGGCGCCAGGGTTTGGCGAGCTTTTCGAGGCGGCGCGGGTTGGGAAGTTCTCGCAAACCGTATAACTCCATGGCCCCTTTGCGAACACCGTAATCGCCAACAGGCAACACGTCGGGCCTGCCCAAGGAGAACATGAGCAGCATGTGGGCGGTCCATTCACCGACGCCGCGGATCTGGGTCACGGCGGCGGTCACTTCGACATCGCTCATGTGGAAGAGACGCCGTTCGCGCACGCCACCGCAGGCAAAGGTCTCGGCCGCGCTGCGCAGCGCGGCGATTTTTTGGCGCGAGAGACCCACGGCCCGCAATGCGGCGTCGGAGAGACGCAATAGTTCCTCGGGACGCGGATCGCGCCCACCGAAACAATCTCGGAAGCGCCCGTAAATTGCCGCGGCTGCGCGCCCGGCGAGCTGCTGATACAAAATCGAGCGCACCAGGGAAGCGAAGGGGCGACCGCTCGGGCGGAAATGACAAGGCCCCACCCTGCGAATCAATGGCGCCAGAGTGCGATCGCGGCGCGTCAGATGACGGCGCGCCGTCTCGAATAGGGCACCATCGAGGCGCACCGGCGCGGAATTCACACGGGCGGACACGGCGCGCCGTAGTCTATCGCGCTTCACGAATTGATTCAGATTTTTTCCGGTGGGCCGCCTGGGACTCGAACCCAGAACCAATGGGTTAAAAGCCCACTGCTCTACCATTGAGCTAACGGCCCGTTCCGTTCGTGAGTACCACCGCCGACTCGCTCTGTCGAGAGTACAAAACAAGACAAAACGCAGGCCTCGCAATGGAAATACCTCGACGTCTCCAGTAAGTCACCAGCGCCGCCGCTCGCAAACCTCAGGCAAAAAAATCCGCGCGGGCGATGGTCTCGTCGCGACCGGGACCCACGGAGATCAGTTCCACGGATACGCCGACCAGAGCTTCGACGCGCTCGACGTAGCGGCGCGCGGCGGTGGGCAGCTCGGCGTAACGCCGCACCTGTCCCACCGGCTCCGTGAAACCCGGCAGCATCTCATAAACGGGTTCGGCCCGTTCCACTTCGTCGAGAGTCATGGGGAACTCGTGCACGAGTTTGCCATCGATGCGGTAAGCCGTGGCGATGGGGAGCTCGCGCATACCCGCGAGAATGTCGAGCTTGTTCATGGCAAGGCCCGTGAAGCCGTTGACCGTGGCGGCTTCGCGCAGCATGACGACGTCGAGCCAGCCACAGCGCCGCGGCCGGCCCGTGGTGGCACCGTACTCAGCGCCTTTCGCGCGCAGGGTTTCGCCCATTTCACCCGTCTCTTCCGTCGGAAAGGGTCCGCCGCCGACCCGCGTCGTGTAGGCCTTGGTGATTCCAAGCACGCGGTCGATGCGCGTGGGCCCCACGCCCGCCCCCGTGCAAGCTGCTCCCGCGACACAGTTCGAAGACGTCACGTAGGGATACGTGCCGTGGTCGACGTCAAGAAAGGTTCCCTGCGCGCCTTCAAAGAGCACGTTCTTGCCGTCGCGCAGGGCGGAATCCAACAGCGGGGTCGTGTGCGCAACGTAAGGAGCCAAGCGTCTCCCCCACTCCACGGCCTGCTCAAAAAGCGCCTCAACAGCAACGGGCGCCCAGTGGTGGAGATTGACCAGTTCGAAGTTTTTTTCCGGAGCCAGGCGTTCAAGCGCCGCGCGCAAATGCAGAGGATTCAAAAGATCCGCCACGCGCAAGCCGCGGCGGGCGATTTTATCCTCGTAGGTGGGGCCGATGCCGCGTCCCGTGGTGCCGAGCGCGCCCTCGCGCCGCGCCTCCTCGCGCGCCTTGTCGAGTGCCGTGTGCCACGGCAAGATCACGTGGGCACGCCCGGAGACGCGCAGCCGCGCGGGATCCCGCAGCACACCCCGGGCCTCCAAGGTTTTGATTTCCGCCAGCAGGATTTCCGGATCGACGACCACGCCGGGACCGATGAGGTTCACGGTATCCGGCCGCAACACGCCCGAAGGCACCACGTGCAACACCGTCTGTTCACCGTCGACGACGAGGGTGTGGCCGGCGTTGTTCCCGCCGTGAAAGCGCACCACGAGATCGGCGCACTGCCCCAACCAATCGACGATCTTGCCCTTGCCCTCGTCACCCCACTGGGCGCCGACGGCCACCAACGTCGGCACGCTCAGAGCTCCAGGAGTCGCGCGGAGAGGATGTGCGGCAGCGCGCGCAGCCGCGCGAGCACGCTCTCGTCGGGAAGTTGACTGATGTTGACCAGCATGGCCGCCTCGCCGCGCTCGGCATTTAAGGCGAGCTGCATGCGCGAGATGTTGATGCCAGCTTCGCCTAACAAGACGCCGACGGTACCCACCACCCCGGGTTGATCGCGGTTGTGGATGAGCAGCGTCGCTCCTTCGGGAATGGCCTCGAGCATGAAATCGTCGACGCGCACGATGCGCGGCTGCCTCCCGTGAAAAATGGCACCGGCGATCAACCGGTCCCGGTCACCGCGCACGCGGGTGGTGATGGTGCTGGCGAAGTCGACCGAGCGGCTGGCTTTCGACTCGATCACCTTGATGCCTCGCTCCTGAGCAAAGACCGGCGCGTTCACCATGTTGACGCCGTTCATCACGGGTTCGAGCAGCCCCTTGAGCACCGCCACGCTGATCGGCGCCACGCGCAGCTCGGCCACCGCGCCCGCGTATTCGATCTCGATCTCCGAGATCGCGCCCGCACACAACTGGCCTTGGAAACGCCCGAGTTTCTCGCCGAGCACGAGATAGGGCCGGATCTGCTCGAGCACCTCCGCCGACACGGAAGGCATGTTGACGGCATTGCGCACTTCGCCGGAGAGCAGGTAGTCGCGCACCTGTTCCGCCACGGTGATGGCGACGTTCAGTTGCGCCTGCTCCGTCGAAGCTCCCAGATGGGGCGTGCAGATCACGTTCGGATGCTGAACCAACGGGTGATCGGCAGCCGGTGGTTCCGCTTCGAACACGTCCAGCGCCGCGCCGCCCACCTGACCGGAGTTCAGCGCCTCGAGCAAGGCCGCCTCGTCGACGATGCCACCGCGCGCTGCGTTCACGATCAAAACCCCGCGCCGCAGCTTGGCGAAGGCCTGGCGACCGAGCAGCCCCTTGGTCTCCTTGGTGCGCGGCACGTGCACACTGACGGCGTCTACGCGCGCCCACAGTTCGTCGAGTGCGACCAACTCCACGTCGAGCTTAGCGGCGACTTCCGGCGTGATGTGGGGGTCGTAAGCGATCACGCGCATGCCCAAACCCTGGGCGCGCTGAGCCACGATGCGGCCGATGTTGCCGAGCCCCACAATGCCGAGCGTCCGGTTGTAGAGCTCGAGCCCCGTGAAACGATTCTTCTCCCACTGGCCGGCCTTCATGGAAGCCGTCGCCTGCGGAATGTGGCGCGCGAGCGCAACCAAAAGAGCGATGGCGTGTTCAGCGGTGGTGATGTTATTGCCGCTGGGCGTGTTGACGACCGCGATGCCGCGGGCCGTGGCGGCATCTACATCCACGTTGTCCACGCCGATGCCCGCGCGCCCGATGATGCGCAGCTTCCCCGCGCACTCGATCACGTCAGCCGTCACCTTGCTGCCGCTGCGGATCACGAGCCCCTCGGCGTCAACGATGCGCTGCTTCAGCTCCGCGGGCGGGATGCCCGGCGCGTAGTCCACCTCGAGCCCCGGCGCGCGCTTTAGAATCTCGAGCCCCTGCTCCGCGAGCGAATCACTCACCAAAACTTTGGCCAAAATGAAAACTCCTCGTGCCCGCAGCACGCCGACGAGAGGCTAATGCCGTGTCAACTGCAATTTCGTGGGTGCGGAAATGCAAGCGCTCATCTGCAGAAGCGAAGTTGACACGGCATTAGCCTCGCAGCAGTTCCGTCGCCGCGCGGGCCGCTTCGCCGAGCTTGCCCGCGTAGCCGAGGTCGGCGAGGGCCATCTCCACCGCCGCCACGGCGGTGATGGCATCGAAACGATCGTAATAACCGAGGTGCGCGATGCGAAAGATCTTGCCCTTGGCCTTGCCCTGACCGTCGGCCACGCTGATCCCGTAGTGATCGCGCAAGCGCTTGCGCAGCGCCGGGCCGTCGATGCCCGCCGGTACTTTCACCGCCGTGCAAGCGGGACTCGGGGCCGTCGGCGCGTACAGCTCGAGGCCGATGGCACGCATGGCTTCGCGCGTGGCGTGGGCGAGGCTTTCCGTGCGCCGCCAGGTTTCCTCAAGACCCACTTCGTCGAGAATGATGTGAAGCGCCTCGCCGAGCCCCATCAAAAGAGAAACAGCGGGCGTCCAGGCGGTCTGATCCGTCGCCTGCACGCGCAATTCCTCGGCGAGATCGAAATAAAAGCGCGGGCAGCGCGCCGTCTCGGAGGCACGCCGCGCGCGCGGTGAAAGAGCCACGAAGGCCAAGCCCGGCGGCAGCATGAATGCCTTCTGAGAACCGGAGACCAGCGCGTCGATGCCCCAGGCATCCATGGGAAGTTCATAGACACCCACCGCTGTGATGCCATCGACCACCAAAAGACGCTCACCACTGCGCCGGACGATCTCGGCGATCTCCTTCACAGGATGCCGCACGGCCGTACTGGTTTCGGAGGCCTGCACGTAGACGGCGCGAATATCCGGCGCCGCCTGCAGCGCACGTTCAACCTCGCGCGGATTCACGGCCTGGCCCCACTCGACATCAATGCAGGTGGTGCGAATTCCGTAGGCTTCGCAGATCTCCGCCCAGCGCTCGCCGAACTTGCCGCCGCGCACGACGAGTGCGTGGTCTCCAGGCGAGAGCAAGTTGGTAACGCAGGCTTCCATCCCGCCCGTTCCCGTACCGGCCAAGATCACCACGGGTTCCGCGGTCTGAAAAATCTTGGCCAAGCCTTCGCGGCAGGCGCGGAAGAGCGGCAGAAAATCCGCTTGGCGGTGGTGCAGAATCGGCTGCGCCATGGCCAAGCGCACGCGGTCGGGCACGGGCACGGGCCCGGGCGTGTACAAACGACGCTTCAACATCGAGGCTAACCTCGTGAACCTGAAAAAATTTTTCGGAGAAAGCGGTGCGCGAGTGTGCCGGACGCATACCCCCGTGTCAACAATCGCAACCCTCCTGTATCAGCCTTCACGAACTTTCTGCCAACGACTACCGCTTGTCCGCCCCTGCTTGTCTCTCTGCCGTAAACACGCGATAGAGCGCCGGAAGGACCAACAGCGTCAGAGCCGTGCTCGTAATGAGGCCCCCGATCACGACCGTCGCGAGTGGCCGCTGAACCTCGGCGCCGGTGCCCGTTGCGAGCGCCATCGGGACGAAGCCGAGCGAGGCGACGAGAGCCGTCATAAGAACAGGTCGAAGCCGAGTGAGCGCGCCCTCCGTGATCGCCTGTTCGAGTGCCACGCCCTGCTCGCGCAGCTCGTTGATGAAGCTGATCATCACCAGGCCGTTCAGAACCGAGATTCCAGAGAGCGCAATGAAGCCCACCGCGGCGGAGATCGAGAACGGCATGTCTCGCAGCCACAGGCTCACGATCCCACCCGAGAGCGCGAGCGGTACGCCCGTGAAAACCATAGCGGCGTGGCGGACCGAGCGGAGATCCGAATACAGGAGCAGCAGAATCACGCCGAGACAGATCGGCACGATCACGGTAAGCCGCTGCTTGGCCGAGAGCAGGTTCTCGAACTGACCGCCCCACTGAAGCCAAGAGCTGGCGGGCAACGCAATCTCCTGCTGAATGCGCCGTTGAGCTTCCGCGACGAATGTTCCAATGTCGCGGCCGCGAACATTGGCCTGTACCACGATCCGCCGCTTGCCGTTTTCGCGGCTCACCTGGTTCGGTCCCACCGTGAGCCGCACGTCGGCGACGGAGTCGAGGGGTAGGAACGCGAAGCGGACCGGGTGTTCCTCAGCGAGCTCGAGCAATTCGGAGAACTCGCCCGCTGCGTGCGCGAGGGGTACGGGCAGTGCCCGCAGCGCGTGGACGTCCCGCCGAAACTCCTCCGGGAGGCGCACCACGATGTCGAAGCGACGGTCGCCCTGGAAAACCTGGCCGACCTCCCTGCCGCCTACCGCGATCTCAACGACGTCCTGCACGTCGGAAACAGTCAAACCGTGGCGCGCGATCGCCTCGCGCTCGACGTCGATACTGAGGACGGGCAGACCTGCGATTTGTTCGGTGCGGACATCGGCCGCGCCGGGGATCTCTTCAAGGATTGCAGCGATACGCTGCGCGACGGGCGTCAACTTCTCGAAATCATCACCGAAGACCTTGACGGCGACGTCGCCGCGGACCCCGGCGATCAGCTCGTTGAAGCGCATCTGGATCGGCTGCGTGAACTCATAGTTGTTGCCGAGTAACCCCGTGAGCGTTTCCTCCATGCGGTTCCGTAGCTCTTCCTTCGTGTCCTTTGGATTTGGCCACTCCGAACGCGGCTTCAGGATCACGAACGTATCCGAGACATTCGGCGGCATCGGGTCCGAAGCGAGTTCCGCGGTGCCCGTCTTCGAAAAAACGAACGCCACCTCAGGCAGCGTTCGGATCGTCCGCTCCATCGCGAATTGCATTTCGGTCGCCTGGCTGAGCGCCGTGCTCGGGATGCGCACGGCCTGAATCGCGAAGTCGAGCTCAGAGAGCGTCGGCACGAACTCCTGACCGAGCTGCGAAAACAGACCGAGCGAGCCCAAGAAGAGGAACGCCGCGCTCGTCGCCACGATCACTCGCCGGCGAAGCGCCGAGCGCAGAACCGGCGCGTAGGCGCGCTTGGCGAGACCCACGATCGGATTCTCGTGCTCCTGCACGCGACCGCGGATGGCGATGGCAACCATGGCGGGGATGAACGTGAGCGAGAGAACGAAAGCCGCGAGCAGCGCGAAGATGACGGTGATCGCCATCGGCTGGAACATCTTGCCCTCGATTCCGGTGAGGAAGAGGATCGGAAAATAGACCGTGATGATGATCGCGCGACCAAAAACGGCGGGGCGCAGGACCTGCTTGCCACCTCGGTACGTGAGATCGAGATGCTCCGCGAAGGTAAGCGGCCGGCCGAGCTCGCGTTGCTTCTCGGCGAAGAGCCGCAGGCAGTTCTCGACGATGATCACGGCGCCATCGACGAGGAGCCCGAAGTCGATGGCGCCCAGACTCATCAGGTTCCCGCTCGTGCGGGTCTGAACCATGGCCGTCGCGGTGAGCAGCATCGAGAGCGGAATCGCCAGCGCGGTAATCACGGCTGCCCGAATGTTTCCGAGCAGGAGCAGAAGTACAGCGATCACGAGGATCGCGCCTTCGACGAGGTTTTTCCGCACCGTGGCAATTGTGGCATCGACGAGCGCCGTGCGGTTGAGAACGGTCTTTGCGCGGATCCCCGGCGGAAGCGTGGTGTTGACTTCCGTCAGCTTCCGATCGACGGCATCCGACACGCTCCGGCTGTTCGCTCCGATCAACATCAGGGCCGTGCCCACCACGACCTCCTCGCCGTTCTCGCTCGCGCTTCCCGTCCGGAGCTCGCGGCCGACCCCTACCCACGCGACGTCGCGCACGTAGATCGGCGTACCGCGGCGCTCCCCCACGGAGATCGCAGCGATTTGTTCGATTTGCTCGACTCGGCCGGTGGCGCGCACGAGATACGACTCGCCGTTGTGCTCGATGTAGCCAGCGCCCGTGCTCAGGTTGTTGCGCTCGAGGGCTTCGAGGAGATCGTGGAAGGTGAGCCCATAGGCAACCAACTTCCGCGGATCGGGCTGTACGTGGTACTGCTTCACGTAGCCGCCGATGGCGTCCACGCCCGCAACGCCGGCGACGCTCTTGATCTGTGGACGAATCAGCCAGTCTTCGACGGTCCGGAGGTAAGCCGCCTTCTCGACGTCCGTTCGCAGGAACTCGCCCTCGGGCGTGAGATAAGCGCCGTCCGGCTGCCAACCTGCCTTCCCTGTCCTCTTCTCCGCTCCCTCGCCGCCAAGGTGCTCGTACTTGACGGTCCACATGTAGATCTCGCCGAGACCCGTCGAGATCGCGCCCATTTGGGGTTCAGCGCCGGCGGGCAGACCCTCGCGTGCTTCACTGAGCCGCTCCGCGACTTGCTGGCGAGCGAAGTAGATGTTGACGTCGTCTTCGAAAACGGCCGTGACCTGAGAGAATCCGTTTCGAGAGAGCGAGCGCGTGTAGGAGAGCCCCGGAATCCCGGCGAGAGCGGTTTCGATCGGGAACGTGACCTGCTTTTCCACTTCGACGGGCGAGAGTGAGGGGACGAGGGTGTTGATCTGTACCTGGTTGTTGGTGATATCCGGCACGGCGTCGATGGGCAACCGCGCGAGGGAATAGCCGCCGACGAGTGCAAGCGCAGCGACGGCGAACACCACTGCCTGGCGGCGTTCGATCGAGAAGCGAAGGATGGTGTCGAGCATGTAGCAGCGCCTCTCTAGTGCTCGTGCTCCGCTTCCCCCTTCGCGAGCTCGGCCTTGAGGAGGAAGGTGTTCTTGACGGCGATGCGCTCCCCGGGAGCAAGGCCGCGCACGACCTCGACGAACGTCTCGCCTTGGCGGCCGAGCGTGAGCACGCGCGGTACGAATCCATCCGGCGTCTCGACGAAAACGACGGGCCCGTCAGCGAGCATCTGCAAAGCACTCGGCGGAATCGCAACCGCAGCGCCACGCGGATCGAGCGTGTGAGCGGTCACGAACATTCCCGGAAACCACTTGCGCTCCGGGTTCGGCAGCACGGCGCGCGCGGTCGCCGTGCGCGTCACCGGATCGACGACCGGAGTGATGTACGAAATCGTGCCCTCGGCGTCCGGTCCCTCTTGGACCGCGTGGATTCGCACCGCCTGGCCGACGGAAATCTCGGAGAGATCCTTTTGGTAGACGCTCAGATCGACCCAGACCGTGCTGAGATCCGCGACCAGGAAGACCTGCTTGTCGCGGTCGACGGCTTCGCCGCGAGTCAGGTGTCGGCTGAGTACAATGCCGTCGATCAGCGTTTTCAGTTCATAGGACGCGAGGCTGTCACTGCTCTCGATCACGGCGAGGACGTCTCCGCTCCGGACGTGATCGCCGGCTGTCTTCCAGACTTCGCGCACGAGGCCGGGAAAACGCGGCACAATGTGGGCGAGTTGGTCTCCATTGGGGTGCACCTCACCGAGCAACTCGATCTCGGAGTCGATCTGACCGGGACCAACCGGTCGAACTTCGATGCCCAGGGCCTGCCGCTGCTCAGGAGACAGGCGCACCTCGGCGCGAGCCCCGTGCTCCGAGGTTTCTTCCTCGGCATGTCCGTGCTCGTCCTCGCCCGCTCGCAGTGTGGCGGGAGAAACGGCGAAGGCGAATGCCGTGATGAGAACAGCAAGGCGAGCCAGTACGGTGAGTGTCTTTTCCATGCTTTAGGGCCTCTGGGTATTCTGTAGTTGGTCCAGTGGAGTTGCGATCAGGCGCTCGATGTCCGTCGCAACGATGTGGTACGCGGTGAGGACATCGAGGAGTTCCCGCTTCGCTTCGAAGAGCGTGCGTTGGGCATCGAGCACCTCGACGTAGCGGAAGAGCCCGGTGGCATAACCGCGGCGAGTCTCGTCGAAGACCCGCGCGGCGCGCGGGATAATCTGGTCGCGCAGGGCGACCACCTCGATGAACGCGGCCTCGAGCGCGCGATAAGCACTCGTGATCTGGCTCCGGACGGTGACCTCGGCGGAGCGTCGCTCCGCGCCCGCGCGCGAGCTTTGGTAGCGGGCAGCGAGGATATTCCCGCGGTTCCGGTCGAAGAGCGGGAGCGGAACACTGAACGATGCAACGAGGCCGAGGTCGTCACCTTGGGCGTAGTAGCGACCGCCGATGGAAACGGCGATGTCGGGAATTCGGTGCGCGCGCTCCAAGGACAGACGCGCCTCGCGCTCCGCCACTTCCGTATTCCAACGGGCGATCTCGGGGCTCTCAACGCTGACGGCCAGAATACGCTCCAACTCGGGAGGCTCCGGCGAGCGGTGCAAATCGCCTTGCACGCGAGAGAAACTCGCCGTGTCGGCACCCCACGTCGCGCTCAGAAGCGCGCGAGCAGCCTCCAGCTCCTTGGAGGCGCGCACCGCCTCGAGCTGCACGCGTTCCAGTGTGACGCGAGCGCGATCTTCTTCGATGGGCGATACGGCGCCCGCCTTCACCGTCGATGCGACCGAGCGAACGCTCTCGGAGCTGATGGCTTCGAGCTCACGAACGAGATTCGCACGTTCCTGAAGCGCGAGGACGAGGAGAAAGGCTTTCGCGGTGTCGGTGAGAACAGCGACGCGCTTGGTCTCGTAATCCCACGAGGCGAGCACCATTTCGAGCTCGGCAACGCGCGTACGCTTCACGCGTTTGCCGCCGAGCTCCACAAGCTGGGCGAGGCTGATGGTGATCTCGCTTGCGTCGAAGCCGTGCTGTTCGCCGGAGCCGGCGAAGTTCTCTACTTCGACGCTCAGCTCCGGATTGGGGCGGATGTTTGCCTGAAGCGTCTGAGCCTCACGGGAACGGATTTCCCAGGAGAGAGACGCAAGCTCAGGATTGCCCTGGAGGGCCGCGGCGAGCGCGTCGCGGAGTCCGATCTCTCCCGTGGGCTCCGGCACCTTGGGCAGGGATGAGCCGGGCTCCGTCGGAGCCGTGTAGGGGGTGAGATCTCGTCCCAGCGGACGAGTGGGAGGCGCAGCTTCCTCGGCGAGGGCGGAACGACACAAGGACAAAGCAACAAATACGAGAAAGACGAGTACCAGCGCGTACTCGCGCAAGAGAAGTTGGGTTTTTGAGATTCCATCCATGGCCGGTGCTCGCTGAAAAAGCGTCGTTTGCAGCCGCAGCCGTCGGAGCCGGGCGCGCGCAGCATCGGCGCGGTGCGCGGACTCAGGGCCGCGGGAGTCTTGGGTCAGAAGCTGGGAAAGGGATCAAACGAGCAAAATGACCGAGCGAAGAGAACGGAGAGCGCCGTCATGCGCGAAGGGCGTGCGGCGTTCGATCATTTGAAATTCGACCGGAGGAACCGGCGGAATCAAAGTACTCACAGTGAAGGGTGCAAACCACCCAAGCGCTTGAGAGAAACCGATTTGAGGCGACCGGAGAAAAGCAGGAATCAGCGGAGTATCAACACAGGCGGACGACGAGAGGACAATGGTGCCCTCGTAGCTGAGTTCGCTCGCAGGGCGAACGGTCCCCGTGGCATGGCAGCGCGCCGCGGCTACCGCATCCTCGATCGCAACGTGCTCGCCGGGCACGCGGCAAAGAATGAGTCCATGGACGGGCGTCACTCCGACCAGAAAAAAAAGGCCGAGATAAACCCACGCAAAGGCTGCTCGATAAGTCCGGCGTCGCATGCTGAGTGACCGTATGTATCGCACCCCCACGAAAACAAAGCAAGAGACTTGCTACGTTGCACTCGATGTCTGGCAAAAACCCGCCGGCCACCATTGCCATTCGTCCGCGCGGTCCGCTCGACGCCCGCGTGCGCGTGCCGGGCTCCAAGAGCATCACCAACCGCGTCGCCGTGTGCGCTCTGCTGGCGCAAGGCCGCAGCCGACTTTCCGGCGCCCTTGAAAGCGACGACACGCGCGTGATGCGCGCAGGCATCGCGGCGCTCGGTGCCGGCGTGAAAGTACGCGGGGACGAGTGGAGCATCGACGGCACCGGCGGTGCACTCACAACCCCCGCCGCGCCGCTCGACGTCGGCAATTCGGGCACCACGGCGCGCTTTCTCACGGCGGTGGCGACGCTGGCACCCGACCCCACCGTCATCGACGGCAATGCCCGCATGCGCGAGCGCCCCATTTCCGATCTCGTACATACACTGAACACTCTGGGCGCCCGCATCGAAATTCTGGGGAAGAACGGCTGCCCGCCCGTGCGTACGCACGGTGGAGGATTGGAAGGCGGCAACGCGGAAATCGACGCGCGCCGTTCCAGCCAATTTGTCTCGGCCGTTCTACTCGCCGCTCCCTATGCGCGCCGCGATATCCGACTCACTTTCAAAGCGGAAACGCTGGTTTCCCGCCCCTATATTGAACTGACCCTCGAAGTCATGCGGGCCTTTGGCGCCGAAGCCGGCTGGCAGAACGACAACAACCTGTACGTCCGCGCCGGCCTCCCCTACCGCGGCCGCGACTACACCGTTGAACCCGATGCCTCCGCCGCGGCCTATCCCTTCGCGGCCGCGGCCATCGCGGGCGGCCGCGTGCGCGTGGAAGGTTTTCCTCCGGCATCGATTCAAGCCGATCTCGCGCTGCTCGACGTGCTGACCTCCATGGGCTGCCGCGTGTCACGGGACGCAAACGGAATTGAAGTCGCGCGCTCTCCGGATCAGCCCCTCGCCCCCGTGGACGTGGACATGAACGCCATGCCCGACGCCGTGCTGGCGCTGGCAGTGGTGGCGCTTTTCGCCGAAGGCACCTCGCGCATCCGCAACGTGGCGAATCTGCGCATCAAGGAAAGCGACCGACTCCTCGCCCTCGAGACGGAGCTACGCCGTTTGGGCGCGCGCGCGACGGCGACTTCCGACTCTCTCGAGATTGAGCCGCAACCGCTGCACGGCGCTACGATCGCAACCTACGACGATCACCGCATGGCGATGGCCTTCGCACTGACCGGCCTGCGGGTGCCGGGCGTCGAGATCAAAGATCCTCAGTGCGTCACGAAAACCTGGCCCAATTACTTCGCGATGCTCGAGCAGCTTTAAAGAAATGTCTGAAGTCAGTTCACTAGCGGGAAAGCACGGCCTTCAGTTCCTTGGGCGCGCGTTTGCGAAAAAAACGCCGGGGTCTGTTGTACAGCCATTCTTCGGGAACAGCAGCTTCCCGCCGCATGAGCGGGCATTGTCCGCCTTCGGCACAGGCAGCGTTGCCATACCAGCGGTTGTTTACCTTGGCCGCGGCAAGCCCCAGGGCCGCACCGCAGCGAACACAGGAACCACTGGCGGGAAGTCGTTCCACCACGGCGCGAGCTTATGGAGTCCTCTCTGCGGCAGCAAGCGCCAGGCCGCGGCTTGCGCTGAAGACCGTGATGAAACGCCGAGTAAACGATACGCAGAGGTCCCAAGATGGACGGAGTGACGGAGCGCCGGGCCAATCGCGCAGGCGGTGCAGCCGTCGAAGCCGAATCGGTGAGCCGCCACTTCGGCGGACGCAGTGCACTTGAAGACGTGACTCTCTCCATTCGAGCCGGAGAACGCTTCGGTCTACTGGGCGCCAACGGAGCCGGCAAGACCACCTTTATCCGGCTCGTCACGGGCTACCTCGAACCCAGTGCAGGTTCTCTGCGCGTCGACGGTCTCTCCCCAAGCCGCCATGCCCATGAGGTGCGATCGCGCATCGGCTGCGCCGCCGAGACCCCGCGTCTTTACTCCGATCTGCGCGTCGAACAATTTCTGCGCTTCTGCGGCGCGCTGCGGCAGTTGCGCGGGGAAGCACTCCACGCCGCGGTCGCCGGCGTGTTGGAACGCTTTCAACTGCGCGACGTCGCCACGCGCCTGATCGGCAACCTCTCGAAAGGCTACCAACAGCGCGTTTCCCTGGCGCAGGCCTTTCTCCACGATCCGGCCCTGCTCATCGTCGACGAACCCACCGCCGGCCTCGATCCTCTGCAACAAGCAGAAGTGCGCCGGCAATTGCTCGAAACGCACGGGGGGCGGACGTTGCTCCTGTGCACACACGATCTCGCGGAAGCGCGCGAGCTCACCGAGCGCGTCGCCGTTCTGCACGCTGGGCGCCTCGTCGCCGTGGGAGCCACAACGGACATTCTCGGCGGAGGAGACACCTTGCTGCTCTTCCGCGCGGAGCACCCCTCCGTGGAGCTGCGCCCATGACTCCCTGGCTGGCCCTGCTGCGCAAGGAACTGATACAGCTCTTCAGCGCGCCGGTGGCCTATCTCACACTGGCCATGGTCGGCGTAATCACCGCGCTGATTTTTTTCGATCACCTGCGGGCTTACAACCAGATCCTCTTCCTTTACACGAGCAACGCGATGGGAGGATTTGAGATTGGCAGCCTGCCGAACCACGTCAGCGTGCGCGACCAGGTGTTTCTGCCCGTCCTCGAGCAGGTCGGGCTGGCGCTGGTGGGGTTGGTCCCGCTGGTGACGATGCGCGTCTTCGCCGAGGAGCGCGCCCAGGGCACGATTGAGCTCCTGCTGACCTCCCAGCTCTCTTCACACCAAATCGTGTCAGGCAAATTTGCAGCGAGCTTCCTGTTCGTAGCGCTGCTGCTGGCGACCGCCTTCGTGTATCCCGCCAGTGCCGTACTGCGTGCCGGCCTAGGCACGGGGCTCCTGCTCTCGGTCTACCTCGGGCTGCTGGCCTTCGGCCTCGCCCTCGCGGCCATCGGGCTCTTGTGCTCGGCCTGCACCACCAGCCAGTTAGTGGCCGCCGTCTCTGCTTATACGGTCGCCTTCATCCTTTACGATTTCGGCTGGGCCACGGCTTTTACCAGCGAAGCAGTCGCCCGCGTTCTGGAAGCCTTCTCGCTGCAACCCCGGCTCGCCGCCTTCGCCGAAGGCCGAGCGGCGCTGGCGGACCTCGCCTATTTCGGCGGCATCATCCTGGTAGCCGGGACCCTCACGAAAACAGCGCTGGACGGACTGAGGCTGCGTTGATGCGAACGCCGGCGATCATCGGCTTGCTCTGCGTCGGCTTCGGTTTGGGAAGTTATTACGTCACGGGTGAAGCTGGCCTCTTCATGCAGGCGCATCTGGTGGTGGGCACCGCCTGCTGGATCGCAGCGGCGCTGCTCGCGTGGCGCCGCGGAGCCCACGAACACGGCGGCGGCTGGCGCGGCACCTTAAAAAAACAAGGCGGCGCAGTCGTACTCAGCGTGCTCGTGGCCGTGGCCTGCGAACGTGCGGCGACTTATTCGGGCGCGCGCTGGGATTTCACTTCCACGCGCGACTTCGAGCTGGCACCCGCCACTCGAGAGTTACTAAATAACCTCGAACACCCCGTCACCGCCACGCTTTACGCGGAGCGAGGCGATCCGCGCACGCACCGCGCGCGCCTGCTGCTCCAAGAGTTGGCTCGCCACGGCCCCGTGCAGTCGCGCCTGCGGTACCTCGAAAACGCCAGCGAAGAGGCCGAGCGTTTCGACTTGGCTTTCTCCAATTCCATTGTGCTGAAAACTCAGGGCCGTCACGCGATCGTGGAACGTCCGACGGAAAGTGACTTACTCGCGGGCTTACACCAACTCGTGACAGCGCCCACCGGAACTCTCTACGTCACGCGAGGCGCAGGCGAGAGCGACTTCGGCAGCCGCAATGAAGGCGGTTTCTCCGGACTCGCCGCCGCCCTCGGCAACGAGGGTTACGTACTGCGGGAACTCGTGCTCGCGGCGGCCACCCGCATTCCCGAAGATGCCCGTGCCGTGCTGATGCCAGCCCCGCGACGGGAACTGCCCGAAGCGACTTACGCTGCCCTGCAAACGTACTTGGAAAGCGGAGGTCGTCTCGTCGCCTGGTTGGAACTCGACGCGCCGGCCGGTTTCACAGCCTTGCTCTCGCGCTGGGGTTTCGAGCTACCCGCCGCCACCGTCGTCGATCCGGCCTCCAGTGCTCTGGCCGGCGGCGCTCCTGACACCAATCCTCTTATCTCCAGCTACAGCGAACACACGATCACGCGACAACTTTCTTCCGCGCGCATGACTTTGTTTCAAGGTGCGCGCCCGACACTGCCGGTGCGCAAACCGGAAGCGAACGATCAACTCGATGCCATTGCGTTCACGAGCCCGCGCGCCCGGCTCGCACACACAGGCGACACCGCGCCACAATCGGGCGCGACGGAACGCACCGCCACCTCGCAGCCCTCGCGTTATCCCCTCGTCGCCACCGGCCGTTATCCGAGGCCAACCGGCGAGGCGCGCATCGTTCTGTTCGGAGACAGCGACTTGGCTTCCAATCATCTCTTGCGCGCGCTCTACAACGCGGATCTCGTGCTCAACGCGGTGCATTGGGCGAGCGAGCGCGACAGCGCCATCGCCCTGCGCCCCAAACTTCTGACGCCGGATCAAGCACCACTCACGCCCGGGCAAGCGCTTTCCATGCTGTACGGGATCGGCTTGCTCTTACCCGAATTGCTACTCATCGCCGGCGCGCTGGTCTGGGCCAGACGGCGCAGCGCATAGACCTGTACCTGCAAGCCGCGTCGCCAGGGCGGTGATGTCTTCAAGCCGCTCTGTTTTGCAGGCACGGTGCAAGGCAGCCCCCTTCGGGTGACGAAGCGCTTGCTGCAGCTTCGCTGGATAGACTGCGCAGTGCCGCAGTCTATCCATGCGAATCGAGGAGATAGATTGGCGAAACCCCACGGGCGATCGCTGCAGCTCGGTTGCGCCGCTGTCTTATCCCAGTGCAAAATACGGCGCGGTTTGCCGTTTAAGACCTGGGCAGCCCCAATGACGACGCAGCTATCACGAGCGGGAAGGGGAAGCAAACTCAGTGAACCATAGCGAGATCGTCAGCTTCCTCTGGGGCGTCGCGGACCTGATTCGCGACACCTTCAAGCGTGGCAAGTACCAGGACGTCATCCTCCCGCTCACTGTTCTGCGGCGGCTCGACTGCGTGCTCGCGGCGAAGAAGGCGAAGGTTCTAGAAACTCAGGCCAGGTTCAAGGGCAAGCTTGAAAATCTCGACCCGCAACTGCGCGCGGCATCCGGCTTCGCCTTCTACAACACCTCGCGCTACGACTTCGAGAAACTTCTCGCCGATGCGCCACACCTGGCGGCGAATCTGCGCAATTACATCGCCGGCTTCAGCCCCAACATGCGCGAGGTGCTGGAGAAGTTCGACTTCGACAACACGATCAGCAAGCTCGACGAGGCGGGGCTGCTCTTCCAGGTGCTGGAGCGTTTCAAGAACGTCGAGCTGCATCCGGACAAGATCGACAACCCCACGATGGGCACGATCTTCGAAGAGCTGATCCGGAAGTTCAACGAAGCGCTGAACGAAAACCCGGGCGAGCACTTCACTCCGCGCGATGTCGTGCATCTGATGGTGGATCTCATGCTCGCCGGCGACGAGAAGGAGATCCGCGCCAAGCAGGCAATCCGCACCGTCTACGACCCGTGCTGCGGCTCCGGCGGCATGCTGATGATCACGAAGGAGCACATCACCGCCGGTCTTCGGAAAAACGGCGATCTCCTCCGGCCCGCGATCAACAAGGAGGCCGAGATCCATCTCTTTGGCCAGGAGGTGAACCCCGAGACCTGGGCCATCTCGAAGTCCGACCTGTTCATGAAGGATCCAACCGGCCGCGACGCCGACAACATCGCGTACGGCAGCATGCTGTCGAACGACCGCCACGCAGGCCAGGCGTTCGACTACCTCATCGCAAATCCGCCCTACGGGAAGGATTGGAAGCGCGACGAAGACGCGGTGCGGGCCGAGCACGAGCGCGGCGCCGCAGGCCGCTTCTCACCGGGACTTCCGCGCATCAGCGATGGCCAACTGCTCTTTCTGCTGCACATGCTGGCGCACGCCAAGGAGCCGAAGGAAGGTGGCTCGCGCATCGCCATCATCATGAACGGCTCGCCGCTCTTCACGGGCGATGCCGGCAGCGGCGAGAGCGAGATCCGCCGCTACATCCTGGAGCACGACCTGCTGGAGGCGCTAATCGCGCTCCCCGAACAGCTCTTCTACAACACGGGGATCGCGACATACGTGTGGGTAGTGACGAACCGCAAGGCGCCGGCGCGCAAAGGCAAGCTACAGCTCATCGATGCTTCCTACTTTGACAACAAGTCGAAACAGGGTCTCTTCTGTGTTCTGAAACAGAAGAGCCTCGGTGACAAGCGGCGCGAGATCCCGCTCGAGCGCTCGCAGGACATTCTGCGGATCCTGTCAGACTTCAAGGATGGCGAAACGAGGAACGTGGCGAAGGACGGAAAGGAAGCAGACGTCGTCGTCAGCCGCGTCTTCCCGACTACGCACTTCGGCTTCCGCAAGATCACCGTCGAGCGACCCCTCCGGCTCAACTTCCAGGCCAGTGCGGAGCGCATCGCCCGCCTCGAGGAGGAGAAGGGCTTCCTGTCCCTGGCACAGTCGAAGAAGAAGGGCGCCGCGGGTGCGAAGGAGCAGACCGAAGGGCGCGCGCTGCAGGAATCCATCCGAACAATCGTGCGCGCGCTCCCCCGTACACTCGTCAAGGATCGCGACGAGTTCGAGCGCCTGCTCGACGCCGTCTCTAAGACGGCCGGCGTGAAGCTTCCGGCCCCCGCCAGGAAGGCCATCCTTTCCGCCCTCTCCGAACGCGACGAAACCGCCGCCATCTGCCGCGACAAGGACGGCAACCCCGAACCCGACCCGGAGTTGCGCGATACGGAGAGCGTGCCGCTCGCCGAGCGCGTCGAGGCCTTTTTTGAGCGCGAGGTGAAGCCCCACGTTCCGGATGCCTGGATCGACACGTCCAAGTGCGACCCCAAAGACGGTCAGATGGGCCTCGTCGGCTACGAGATCAACTTCAACCGCTACTTCTATCGCTACACCCCGCCGCGCCCGCTCGAGGAGATCGAGGACGAGATCCGGGGGATCGAGCAGGATATCCTGCGGATGCTCGCCGAGGGGACGGGCGGGCCGGCCTGAGTGGCAAAGCGTCGGCACCTGGGTGGATGTGCCAACATTCCCTGCGCAATCAGAAACGAACCATATGTCGGCACTTGCGTTTATGTGCCGACATCTAGTACCATTCGGCCGTGGACAAGCCGCGCCTGACCAAAGCAAGCCTGGACGCCGCAGGGGTCGGAGCCTTTTTCCGGCCGCGTGACGTGCTGCCGCTCGGGGTGTCGTTCCGCCAGCTCCAGCGGTTCGTCGCCGAGGGCACGGTCGAGAAGCTCGGGAGTGGCGTCTACCGGCTGTCCGAGGTCGAACCGAACGAGTTCGAGACGATCGCGATGGTGGCGACCGCCGCGCCGGACGCCATCGTCTGCCTGCTCTCCGCCTTGCGCATCCACGACATCGGCACCCAGTCGCCGCACCAGGTGTGGCTGGCGATCGACCGCAAGGCCCGCGTCCCGAGGAGACTCCTAGCCAAGGTCCGCATCGTCCGCTTCTCGGGACCGATGCTGACCTACGGCGTCGGGACCCAGTCCATACAGGGGGTCAAGGTCCGCCTCACGAATCCCGCCCGCACCGTCGTGGACTGCTTCCGCTACCGGAACAAGATCGGGCTCGACGTGGCCATGGAGGCGCTGCGCGACGCGGTGCGCTCGCGCAAGGCCATGGTCAGCGAGATCGACCGGGCGGCCGAGGTGTGCCGCATCCGGACGGTGATCGGCCCCTATCTGGAGGCGCTGTCGGCATGAGCGCTCGGGCGAGCGATGGCCGCGCGGAGTCGATTCGGCAACGGCTGCGGAATGAGCTCAAGGCCCGCGGCGAGGACGTGTCGCTCGGGCTGCCGCGCTACGCGGTCGAGCGACTCCTCTACCGGCTCGGCCGCTCGAGCCACCGCGAGCGCTTCGTGCTGAAGGGCGCGACGCTCTTCGCGATCTGGGGCACGGCCTACCGCCCGACGCGCGATGTCGACTTCACGGGCTACGGCAGCTCGGAACCCAAGGACGTGATCGCCGCCTTCCGCGAGATCTGCACCACTCCCGACGACGTCGACCAGCTCGTCTTCGACACGGAGACGATCACCGCCGAGCCGATCCGCGATGGCTCCGAGTACGACGGCCTTCGCATCAGGATCAGGGCCAGGCTCGGCGAATCGGACATCCCGATCCAAGTGGATGTCGGATTCGGCAATGCGATCGTTCCCGGCCCGGAAGAGAAGGAATACCGCACGATCCTGGGAGATCCCACGCCGAAAATCCTGGCGTACCCGCCCGAGTCCGTCGTGGCCGAGAAGACGCACGCGATGGTGGTCCTTGGCCAGCGGAACAGCCGCTTCAAGGACTTCTACGACATCTATGCGATGGCCGGTGCCTTCCAGTTCGAGCGAACCACGCTCGTGCAGGCTGTCAAAGCGACGTTCGAGCACCGGCGCACGCCGGTGAAAGCGGAACTCCCAGAAGCGTTGGCCGCGCCCTTCTACGCCGGCGGATCCCGCGCATCACAATGGCGCGCGTACGTGACCCGCAACGGTCTCTCCGACGCTCTCGCGGACTTCGATCAGGTCGGCAATCGGATCGTCGCCTTCCTGCGCCCCCTCTGGACCGACCTCGGCTCCGGGAGCGTAACGGCCGGGAACTGGCAGGACGGAGGGCCCTGGCGGTGACAACGCGCAGGTTCAATCGGTACCCGGCCTACAAGGACTCTGGCGTCGAGTGGCTTGGGGAGATTCCGGCGCATTGGGAGGTGTACGCGCTACGTCGAAAGCTCTTTCATGAGGCGGGGAGCATCAAGATTGGTCCGTTCGGAAGCGCACTGAAGCTGGAGTTCATGACACAAGAGGGATTCAAGGTCTACGGCCAGGAGCACGTGATTGCTCGCGATTTCGGTCGTGGGAGCAAGTACATCGATCAAGCGAAGTTTGCCGAGCTCGCCGCGTGCCAGATCCAGCCGCGGGATATCGTGGTCACCATGATGGGTAGCAGCGGCCGTTGTGCCGTTGTTCCCGACGACATCGAACGGGGCATTATGGATTCGCACTTGCTGCGAATTCGCCTGCCTGACACAGAGCTGGACCCAAGATTCCTCGCTCTGCTGATTGACGAAGCTGACTACGTGAGAGATCAGATTGGGGCGGCAGGCAAGGGTGCGATCATGCATGGTCTCAACTCGAGCATCATCAAGAGCGTCCTCCTAGCTGCGCCGCCAACGACCGAGCAAGTCAGGATTCTCGCCTTCCTCGACCGGGAGACAGCGCGGATCGATGCGCTGGTGGCGAAGAAGGAGCGGCTGATCGAGGTGCTCCAGGAGCAGCGCACCGCCCTCATCACCCGCGCCGTCACCAAGGGCCTCGACCCGACCGTCCCCCTGAAAGACTCCGGCGTCGAGTGGCTGGGGGAGATTCCGGCGCATTGGGAAGTGATGGCTGCTGGTCGGCTCATCGAAGGCATTGAGCAGGGGTGGAGTCCCGTGGCAGAGGATCGACAGGCGGACCCCGACGAATGGGCAGTCATCAAGCTCAGTGCGGTGAGCAAGGGCGCGTTCCGCGAGGGAGAGCACAAGGCGTTACCGCTGGGCCTCGCGCCCGACACGAGATATGAGATCCGCGAAGGTGACTTTCTTATGACGCGGGCGAATACCCCCGAGCTGGTAGCAGACGTCTGCGTTGTCCGAGACTCGCGCCGTCGACTGATGCTCTGTGATCTCGTGTATCGGTTGCACTGGCGTTCGAGCCGCGCGAGTACAGAGTTCGTGGCCTACTGGTTCCTGAGCGGAATTGGCCGCCATCAAATCGAAGTCGATGCGCGGGGGGCTAGCCAGTCGATGGTAAAGGTGTCTCAGGGGCTGATTCGGGCGTGGGCAGTCATGCTGCCTCCGATCGCCGAGCAACGCGCCATCACGGCCTTCCTCGACCGCCAGACCACGAGGATCGACGCCCTCGTCGCCAAGGTTCGCGACGCGATCGAGCGTCTCAAGGAACTGCGCACTGCGCTCATCTCCGCCGCGGTGACGGGCAAGATCGATGTGCGGGGGGAGGTCGCATGAGCCCCGAGATCTCTGAGCGCTCGTTCGAGGAGGCGATCGAGTGCGCGCTGCTCCAGTACGGACCGGACGCCTGCGTGGGCGACTCGACCACGGTCCGCGAGACGCCTCCGCCGTACGGCGACACGCCGACGGGCAGCTACCGCAGGCGCAAGCCGGAGGACTACGACCGCACGCTGTGCCTGCTGCCGCGCGACGCGGTGGACTTCGTGCTCGCCACGCAGCCGAAGGAATGGAAGAAGCTCGAGCAGCACCACGGCAAGGAGGCGGTCCGGGAGCAGTTCCTCAAACGCCTCGCCGGCGAGATCGAGCGGCGCGGGGCACTCGACGTGCTCCGCAACGGCATCAAGGACTCGGGCTGCAAGTTCCGGCTCGCCTACTTTCGGCCCGCGAGCGGGCTCAACGAGGAGACGCGCCGGCTGCACGCGGCGAACCTCTTCGCCGTGGTGCGCCAGGTCCACTACAGCGCGAAGAACGAGAAGAGCCTCGACCTGATGCTGTTCCTGAACGGCATCCCGATCTTCACCGCGGAGCTGAAGAACCCGCTCAACGGCCAGGACGTCGAGGACGCGATCCGGCAGTACAAGACCGACCGCGACCCGCGCGAGCCGCTCCTCGCCTTCGGTCGCTGCCTTGCGCACTTCGCGGTGGACCCGGACCTGGTCTACGTCACCACGCAGCTCGCAGGTCCGAGGACGCGCTTTCTGCCCTTCAACCAGGGCAAGTACGGCGGCGCCGGCAACCCGCTCGTGCCGCCCACCCGCAGCGGCTACGCGACCGGCTATCTCTGGGAGGAGACCTGGGCCCGCGACAGCGTGCTCGACCTTGTGCGCCAGTTCATCCACGAGGTCGAGGAAGAGGACGACAAGGGGAAGAAGACCGGCCGGCGCTTCCTCATCTTCCCGCGCTATCAGCAGCTCGACTGCGTGCGGAAGCTTGTCACCGACGCGCGCGCGATGGGCGCGGGGCAGCGCTACCTGATCCAGCACTCGGCCGGCAGCGGAAAGAGCTTCACCATCGCCTGGCTCGCCCATCAGCTCGCGACGCTGCACGACGCGGGCGACCGGCGCGTCTTCGACTCGATCGTGGTCATCACCGACCGGCGCGTGCTCGACCGCCAGCTCCAGACCACGATGCGCCAGTTCGAGCAGACGCTCGGCGTGGTGGAGAACATCGACACCACCTCGCGCCAGTTGAAGGACGCGCTCGAATCGGGCAAGACAATCATCGTCACCACGCTGCAAAAGTTCCCCGTGATCGCGAAGGAGATCGGCGAGCTGCCGGGCAAGCGCTTCGCGCTCATCGTGGACGAGGCGCACTCGTCGCAGTCGGGCGAGAGCACGAAGAGCCTCAAGGCCGTGCTCAGCTCGGGCTCGCTCGAAGCGGCGGAAGCCGAGGAGGCGGGAGCGGCGACGCCCGAGGAAGAGCTGGAGAGCGCGATCCTCGCCGAGATGGAGAAGCGCGGGCGGCTGCCCAACCTCTCGACCTTCGCCTTCACCGCCACGCCGAAGCCCAAGACGCTCGAGATCTTCGGCACGAAGCGCTCCGACGGAAAGTTCGCGCCCTACCACCTCTACAGCATGCGGCAGGCGATCGAGGAGGGCTTCATCCTCGACGTACTGGCGAACTACGCGACCTACAAGGCGTACTGGCGGCTGCTCAAGAAGGTCGAGGACGATCCGCGCTACGACAAGAAGAAGGCCGAGTATCTGCTCAAGTCGTTCGTCGAGCTGCACCCGCACGCCATCGGGGAGAAGGTCAGGGTCTGCGTCGATCACTTCGCGGCCAAGACGCAGGGCGAGATCGGCGGCAAGGCGAAGGCCATGATCGTCACCCGCTCGCGCCTGCACGCGGTGCGCTACAAGCTGGCGGTCGACAAGTACCTGACCAAGCGCGGCTATCCGTTCAAGGCGCTCGTGGCCTTCTCCGGCACGGTCAAAGACAGTGGGGAGGACTACACGGAATCGAAGATGAACTCGGAGGGAGAAGCCCGGACAATCAGCGAGTCACAGACCGCGAAGACCTTCGAGCGCCCCGAGTATCGCTTCCTGATCGTCGCCAACAAGTTTCAGACCGGCTTCGACCAGCCGCTGCTGCACACGATGTACGTGGACAAGAAGCTCGGCGGCGTGAACGCAGTGCAGACACTCTCGCGCCTCAACCGCACGCACCCGGAGAAGAAGGGCGCGCTGGTGCTCGACTTCGCCAACGAGGCGGACGAGATCAAGGCCGCCTTCGAGCCCTACTACGAGACGACGCTGCTCTCGGAGGCGACCGACCCAAACCTGCTGTACGAGATCCAGACTCGCCTCGTGGCCTTCCCGGTCTACACCGAGGACGATGTGGAGGCCTTCGCAAAAGTCTACTTCGACCCCAAGGCGGCGCAGGACCGGCTCTATGCCGTGCTCGTGCCCGTGGTCGAGCGTTGCCTCGCGCTTTCCGAGGAGGAGCAACACGGATTCCGCGGTCAGCTCACCGACTACGTCAGGCTCTACGCGTTCCTGGCACAGGTGCTCACCTTCGCCGACGCGGATCTCGAGAAGCTCTATATCTTCGCGCGCCACCTGCGGCGCCTTTTGCCCGCCGATCGCGCCGAGCTTCCGCGCGAGGTGCAACAGAACATCGACATGGAGTCGTACCGCATCCAAGAGACCGGCAACGGCAAGATCGCCCTTGAACGGCGGCCCGGCGTGCTCGAGCCCGTGAGCACCAAACAGGGCCACGGCGTCACGCCGGAGGAGCTGGAGACGCTCTCGCGCATCATCGCCGAGCTGAACGAGCGCTTCGGGTTGAACCTCGGACCCGAGCACCGGGTAACCCTTGGCCAGATGATGGAGAAGCTCGACGACGACGCGGCGCTCGATGCCGCGGCGCGGGTGAACACGCGCGAGAACGTGCGGCTCACCTTCGACCACAAGGTCGAGCACGTGATCCAACAGATCGTCGACTCCAACTTCGATCTCTACAAGCGCATCACCGATGACCGGGCCTTCGGCGAGGCGATCAAGAACTTCCTGTTCGACCAGTACCTGCGCGCCCACCGTAATGCCGAGGAGCTGATCAAGGCCGGCGAGTCAAAGACGCTGGAGTTCAAGGCGACGCTGCGCTGGAGCCTCAAAGAGGATCGGCAGGACGACAAGAGCGTGACCCACGCGGTGCTCAAAACCATCGCCGCGTTCCTGAACACTGAGGGCGGCGATCTGCTGATCGGTGTCGCCGACGACGGATCCATCGTCGGCACCGAGAAGGACCGGCTCGAGAGCGACGACAGGTTCATGCGGCACCTAGCACAGGTCGTGCGGAACGGGATGGGTGACAGAGCCGGAACCTGCATCGATCCAAAAACGCAGATCGTGCAGGGGAAGACCGTGTGCCTCGTGAGCTGCCAACGAAGCCCTGAACCCGTGTTCCTGAAGTGGCAGGGAATCGAAGCGACACCCGACGGCGACTTGTTTGTCAGGAGCGGCCCCGGGACCGTCAAGCTCTCCCCCGACAGCGCGCGCGAGTACATTCGCACGCGGTTCCCTGATCTTGCACCAAAAGGAGAACGCGATGCGCCATCGAAGGGGTCGATCTAACAACAGCAGCAGCGGACGGCGCAAACGGACCGCCGCTGAGATGCATTCTGCTCGATAACTGCGCTGATCTGCGGTTGCATCACTGGGCGTGAGTGTACAGCTCAACAGGAACTGTTTCTGAAACCAGTTGTTGCGGGAAGTAGTTTCCGTCAGCGCTTCGTCGGCTTGGTAGCGAGGGCGATGCCCTGGGCGCCCGCTTGTTCCGCGAGGTCGAGGATGTTGACGGCGTCGCCCAAGAGTACTTTGCGGTCGCCGCGCAGTATGACCACTTTCTCGCGCGCCTTGCCCAACGCTGAGCGCAGCTCGGGCAATAGCGCGGCGCGCCCGATTTGTTTGTCGTTAACCTGGATCCCACCGTCGGAGGTTACCGTGACGCTGACCCCCTGCGGTGTCGCACTAGATTGATCCGCCTCGGGCAGATCAACATTTTTTCCCTGACTCGAAATGACCGAGCTCGTCACCATGAAAATGATGAGCAGAACCAGGAACACGTCCGTCAAAGGAGTGATGTTGATCTCGGCAACAATGTCGTCGCCGATTTCCTCCCCCGGACTAGGCAGGGAGTGGATTGCCACCGCGGACCTCTGCGGCCGTAGGCGCGGGTACCGCGCCGGATTCGACGTAGAGCAGGGCCTGGAGAAAACGCTCGCAGGCGCGCGCGAGCGTGCCCTGAATGTGGCCGACCCGCACCTGTAAATAGTTGTAAAGCACCAGCGCGAAGATCGCGACGAAGAGACCGACCGCCGTCGCGATCAACGCCTCCGAAATACCTCCGGCCACCACTTCGAAGCCGCCGGCCCCTTGCACTCGCATTTCATGGAAGGAGCGCATGATACCCCACACGGTTCCGAACAAACCGATGAAGGGCGCCAATGAACCGATCGTTCCGAGCACCCACAAACCCCGCCGCAGATCGGTGACGACCTCGCCGCGCGAGGTGCCAAGCACGCGCTCCAAATCTTCCAAGGCGATGTTCTGCCAGCGCAAACCCTCCAGAAAAATCTCCGCAACGGGGGTCTGGGTGCTTTCGCAGGCGACGCGGCTGGCGGAAAGATCGCGCCGGGCTAGACAATCGACCACGCGGCGCGTGAGAGCGCGGGTCTTCTTTTCGATCCCGCGGTAAAACCAAATCCGCTGCAGCGCAACCGCCGTGGCCACCACGGAGAGCAACGCCAAGGGGTAAGTCGTCAGACGGCCCTGCTGAAAGAACTCGAGAATCGTCGCTGCGTCCACGAAAACCTCGCACGAAAAAGGAGGGCGCATGGTACAGAACCACCGTGCCGCGCGCCGGTGAGCACCGCGTTGACACCCTGAAACCCCTCTCATAGCATCGTTTGAGCAGCCGTTTGTGGTCTGTTTCCCATCGCTGCAGTCGACCGCGCGTGCGCTGCGATGCTTTCTGCAACCGGCAAAATTGGGAGTCAGCCGAGCGTCATGACGGGAGAACTGGTCATTCGCCGGCGCCGCCGGCGCACCACGCCGATGCGCACGCACCGCATCGGTGCGGCGCTTTACGGAACCGCCAGCGGCACACCCATCTGCTTTCCGGGCATCGCAATTCGCGAACCGCAAACCCGCAAGGACCTCCTGCGCAGCGGATCTGCGGCCGCCCTGCTGCACGCAGCCGTGTTCGGAACGCTCCTGCTCCTGACCTGGCTCGCACCGCCGGAACCCCTCAAAGAAGTCCTCCGCGAAGTCCACCTGCTGCGGGACGAGCCCGTACCGCCCTCGGAACCCGCTCCCGCCCCCAAGACGCTGGCGGAGCGGCGCTCGCTGCGCTTCGCACCCCAGGCTCAGGCCGTAGCGCCCCAGACCGTGAACCCGAAAGTGATCGCCTCCGCGGCTCCCGCCGTCCCTGCCGAGGCATTGGAGATGAAAACCGTGGGGCAGGTCACCGCGCCCACGGAAATCCGCAGCCGCAGTGTGGTGGTAGAACACGTGACGGCGGTGAGCTCCGTCGCCACCAGCGAGGCCGCTGCCGTCGACGTCAAGGCCAATACGGCTCCGGCGCTGCGCGGCCCCCTGGAAGCTGAGGCCCCCTCCGGTCCCGCCGTAGGTCCCAAACAAATCGTATTCGAAGGCGGCACGAGCGGAACGGGCAGCGCGGTCACCTTCGAACTGGGTTCCTCCGTGCGCGAGGGCATCGCGTCGAACCGCGACGTCTTGGGATCTCCGAACGGAGCGCCTCTGGCCAACGTCAACACGCGCGTCGGTGAGGGCTACCAACAAGGAGATGGCGGCACGGGCAGCGGGCCGGGGGGAACCTATCTCGAATGCACGGCACGCCCCGAGGTTCAGGAATACTTGAAACAAGTACGCGACCGCACCTTCGCACGCTGGGTGCTCCCGCCCGAGATCTCCGCCAATCAGGAAGTCACCCTGCGCTTCTCACTCGACGCCGCGGGTTCCGCCGTGCGCGTCGATCTGGTGGAGGCGGATAACGACGCGCTGGGGCACAGTGCCGTGCAGGCGTTGCGCAGCGCGGCGCCCTTCCCGCCGATGTCGGAGGCCGCGCGCTGCTTGGCCCGCCGCCCGATCACCGCGACCTTCCGAAACCCCTTAGGAGTCTGACCCAAGATGGAGTGCAACATCCAGACGCACATTCATCGCCGCTCACTGCGTCGCATTTCGCTCGCCGTAGCAGCTGCTACGCCTTCGCTCATGCTCCTTGCGAGCGGCGCGTCTGCACGCTTGGGCCGTCGCACTCCATCTTGGGTCAGACTCCAAGGAGGCACTGGCTGACATCGTGCGCCGCCTCTCCGCTCGAGCGCGCGCGGTGCTGCTTGCTGTGCCGCATATTCCCCGGCTTGCTCTGTTGCCCGCTCTATTGCTCGCCCTTTTCGGGAGCTGGCTGCTCGCCGCAGCCTCGGCTTCCGCCGAGGCTGCAGCGGTTGTTTTGCTTTACGACGATCAGGAGCGCATCGCGGAGAAACACAGCGATACCAACGGCGACGGCCGCCACGATGAATTCGTCTACTACCGTTCCGGCGTTCCAGCGCGTGCCGAACGCGACACGGATTTCAACAAAAACATCGACACCTGGATCGAATTCAACGCGTCGGGAGCAGCGGCTTCTCAGAAGCGCGACACGGACGGCGACGGCAAAGCCGACCAATGGGTCGAGTACCGGGACGGCAAC
>Ga0247727_10003611_pt1 | contig 33931 bp, 24 predicted proteins | sample WisWelCaveWW1625_FD_202498 | JGI IMG/M metagenome (GOLD analysis project Ga0247727, IMG submission 202498) | Biofilm microbial communities from Wishing Well Cave, Virginia, United States - WW16-25 | ecosystem: Environmental > Aquatic > Deep subsurface > Groundwater > Cave microbial mat | place...
GATTGAAATCAACTCCGTCGCCGATATTGATGCGGAAGTGAAAGACTGGCTCAAGATCGCTTATGATCTGGATGCTTGAGTTTGGAATAATGTTGTTGCAATAAAGAAAAATCTTTTTAAATTTACGAAGGCTGTGGAATTTCAATTTTAGCTTTAGATTTTCATTATTGCAAACGACAACGATCATGCCTGGGTTCATCCATCTCCATAATCATTCCCATTACAGCTTGCTTGATGGCGCGTGCCGGATAGACGATCTGGTGGACGCCGCCAGGCGCTGCAACATGCCGGCGCTGGCGCTCACCGATCACGGCAATATGTTCGGCGCCGTTGAGTTTTACAAAACCTGCACGAAAGCCGGCATCAAGCCCATCATCGGCGTCGAAGCGTACATAGCGCCGCGCAGCCGCAAAGAGAAAGCCTTGCAAAAAGGCAACGTGTCGGATGCCTCGTATCATCTCGTGTTGCTGGCGAAAAATCTCGATGGTTACAAAAATATGATGCGCCTGGTGTCGATCGGTTTTCTCGAAGGCTTTTATTACAAGCCGCGCCTCGACCGCGAAGTGTTGAAACAATATCATGAAGGCCTCATCGTTCTTTCCGCTTGTTTAAAGGGCGAAGTCGCGTACAAGATGTTGCACGAAGGTTATGAAGCGGCGCGAGCAGTGGCGCTGGAATATCGCGAGATTTTTGGCGACGATTATTATCTCGAAATTCACAAGCATAATATTCCCGAAGAAGATCAAGCCCGCGACGGCGTTCTCAAGCTCAGCCAGGAATTGAGCATTCCGGTGGTGGCGACGAACGACACGCATTATCTCAAGCGCGAGCACTCGATGCCGCATGATGTGCTGATCTGTTTGCAAACCGGCAAAGACCGCGACGATCCGACGCGGCTGCGTTACACGACGGATGAAATTTATTTCAAAAGCGGCGAGGAGATGCAAACGACTTTTGCCGGGCATGAAGATGCGCTCAAACTAACCGCGGAAATCGCGGCGAAATGCGATCTCAAGCTTGATTTCAAAAAAGTTTATCTGCCGACTTATCAGGTTCCCGAATCCAATCATAACAGAAGCCTCGACGATTATCTCGAGCAACTGGCGTGGAAAGGCCTCAAAGAGCGCTACAAAGAAATCACCCCGGAGATTGAGCAGCGTTTGCGGCATGAGCTGGCGGTGATCAAGCAAACCGGTTACGCGGGTTATTTTCTCATCGTGCAGGATTTTATTCGCGCCGCTCGCGAGCGCGACATTCCGGTTGGTCCGGGGCGCGGTTCTGCGGCCGGCAGTTTGGTGAGTTATTGCATCCGCATTACCAACATCGATCCCATCAAATACAATCTCATTTTCGAGCGCTTCCTCAATCCCGAGCGCGTCACCATGCCCGACATCGATATCGATTTCTGTTACGAACGGCGCGGCGAAATCATTCAGTACGTTCGCGAGAAATATGGCGCGAATAACGTCACGCAGATTATCACATTTGGCACGATGGCGGCGCGCGCCGTAGTGCGCGATGTGGGCCGCGTGCTGAAAGTGCGTTACACCGACGTCGATAAAATCGCCAAAACCATTCCGCCCACCATCGGTATCACGCTCGATAGAGCTTTACAAGAAACCACCGACCTGCGCAATTTGGTGAATAGCGAAGCGATTTACCGTCAGCTTATGGACTATTCGCAAGTGCTGGAAGGATTGGCGCGCCACGCTTCGACGCACGCCGCCGGCGTCGTCATCACGCCGGACGAGCTGACGAATTACACGCCGCTTTACAAATCCAACACCGGCGACGTGACGACGCAATTCGACATGAAATCGCTCGAGGCGATCGGCGTGCTCAAGATGGATTTTCTCGGCCTGCGCACGCTGACGGTGATGGACAAAACCGTCAAGATGCTCAAGCAAAAAGGCATTGACCTCGATCTCGACAACATTCCGTTCGACGATCCGAAAACCTACGAGATCTTTGGCAACGGTGAAACCATCGGCCTGTTCCAGTTTGAAAGCTCCGGCATGCGCGAGTATCTCAAAAAACTCAAACCGCAATCGGTCGAAGATCTCACCGCCATGAACGCGCTGTATCGACCCGGGCCAATGGACATGATCGACGATTTTATTTCGCGCAAGCACGGCACGAAGAAAATCGAATATCTTCATCCGAAGTTGGAGCCGATTTTGCGCGAGACATACGGCATTATCGTTTATCAGGAGCAAGTCATGCGCATCGCCAGCGAGCTGGCCGGTTTTACGCTCGGCGGCGCGGATTTGCTGCGTCGCGCCATGGGAAAGAAGAATGCCGAGCTCATGGCCGAGCAGCGCAAGAAATTCGTCGATGGCTGCAAAGAGCGCGGCGTTGCTGAAAATATTGCCACTCAAATTTTTTATTTGATGGATAAATTTGCGGCGTACGGTTTCAATAAATCGCACGCGGCCGGCTATTCGGTCGTGGCGTTTCAAACCGGCTATCTGAAAGCGCATTATCCGGCGGAATTCATGGCGGCCAACCTCACGAGCGAAATGACCAGCACCTCTCGCATCGTCACGTTGATCGATGACTGCAAGCGCATGGGCCTGCCGGTGCTGCCGCCGGAGGTGAATGAAAGCTTTGCCGAATTTACCGTGATCGATGATGTACAGATTGCAATCGAAACCAAAACGAGCAAAGCGAACGGCACCGCGGCCAATGTCGCAAAAAAAGCGATTCGTTACGGCCTCGGCGCGATCAAGAATGTCGGCCTCGGCGCGATTGAAAGTATCGTCAAAACGCGCGAGCAAAAAGGCAAATTCACTTCGATTTATGATTTCTGCAGCCGTATCGATTTGCGTTTGGCCAACAAAAAAGTTTTGGAAAGCTTGGTGCAAGCCGGTGCGATGGATTCATTCTCGCCGAAACGCAATCGCAACCAATTGCTGCAAGCGCTCGAGGTGGCTGCGGCGTACTCGCAGAGTGTGAATGATCAACGTCTGCGCGGGCAGGTTTCCATTTTCGATCAGGGCGATAGCGTGGCGCTGGCCGATCCGGCGCTGCCAGATTTTCAGGATTGGCCCGATGCGGAACGGCTCACGCGCGAAAAAGAGTTTCTCGGCATCTATCTTTCCGGCCATCCGCTGCAGCGCTTCCGCGAGGAAGTCAAGCTGTTTTCGAGCACGCCGTTACAGGAATTGGAAAACTTGCCGGACGGCGGCCGGGTGATGATCTGCGGCCAGATTACAAATATAAAAACGATTGTGGACCGCAAAGGCGGCAACATGGCCTTCATAACGTTTGAAGATTTTATCGGCAGCACGGAAGCCATTGTGTTCAGCGATACTTATTCGGCGCATCGTGAATTGCTGCAGCCGGACGCCGTCGTCGTTCTCGTCGGAACCACTTCGACGCGCGAAGATGAACCCACGAAAATTCTGGTGGAAAAGGCGATGAGCCTGGACGAAGCCTGGAACGAGATTCCGAAAAAGTTCGTTCTGGAAATTCCCATCGAACAAACCACCGAGGCTGCGATCCAACAGCTTGTCCAATTGCTGCGCGCGAATCAAGGCCCCTGCAATTTGTTCTTCCGTTTTCGCAACAACGGCGCCTCGAATTTTGACTTTCGCTCGAAGAGTTTAAAAATCCGCCCGAACGCGAATCTGGTGCAGAGAGTGAAAGAAATTTTTGGCTCTAATGCCGTACGCGTCGAAGTCGCGGTGCCGCCGAATTCTCGCCAATCAAATCGCGAGCGCGGACGAAGTGAAACACCGGCGCGAACGTATGCGCGGGTTTGAGAAATGATTTATTTTTGTTACCGTCCGGACGCTCGGAGCGTCCGGACGGTAATGTTTCTGGGGTAATAAAATGCCCGACCAAGAATTTGTATACGACGTTTTCCTCAGCCACGCCGGCGAAGACACGAGTTGGTGTGAAACCCTCGCCGCACGCCTGCGCAACGAAGGCGTGCGCGTGTGGTTTGACCAATGGGAGTTGCAACCCGGCGATAACTTGTTGGCGCGAATAAATGACGGCCTCGCCAAATCGCGCAAGATGATTGCGGTGTGGAGCGCCCACTATTTTCGCGACGGCAAAGTCTGGACGCTGGTGGAAAGCTTCAGCCAACTTCACGGTGATCCGCTTTCGCAAGACCGGCCCATCATTCCACTGCTGATTGAAGACTGCGCCATTCTGCCGACGTTTCGAAACATACTTTCCATTGACTTCCGCAACGAAGTGGATTTCGACCTCCGCTTTCGCCAACTGTTGCAAGCACTGGATTTGCCCCGACGCGAATTTGAACAGGAAAAAGAAGTAGTGCTAGAAAAGGGGGTTCTTGGATTGGATATTTCCAGACAAGGCCGTGTGACCTACAAGAAAGGCAAACGCTTCGAAGACGAGGTTGCGACGCTTTATCGCTTGCCCGGTTTCGAGGTGAAGCAAGGTGCGCAACTCAGCGGCGTGCAAATTGATTTGCAGATTCAACAAAAAATTGGCGGGCTGCTCACGTAGGCCCCGACTTTCCTTAAAAAAACTACAAGGAAGGTCGGGGTGGAATGCAAAGACAAGTCGGCTGGATTATTCACATAGATCATTTTAGATTTTCTGGCTTTTCAATAACTCACAAAATTTTGAGTCCTGGTAAAACGCATGAATGGGTTCAATCATGTCATCGATAGACTACCTCGACTTTGAATTGGAGATAGACAACGGCAAAAAGCAGGAGTATCCTGTAGCCGTTCTACGCTCGCCGGCCGGCGAAGCTCGTGAAACGTTGCGTTTTCCTTTTGATAAACCGGAACTGCAGAGACGCCTGGAAGATTTTAAGATCGCTCTGTTGAGTTCCGGTGAAAAACGTGACCCCTTGCTTTCGACAGAACAATCGGGCGTGCAGGAGTTTGGCCAGGCCTTATTCAATGCGCTATTCATCGGTGAAGTGCGAAGTTGTTATGATGTGAGCAAACGTGAAGCCGCGCAAAAAGGCATGGGGCTGCGCTTGAAGTTCCGTATTCAACCACCCGAGCTCGCGGCGCTACCCTGGGAGTATTTATACGACTCGCGTCCAGCCGAATTTGTCTGCCTTTCTCGCGACACCCCGATCGTCCGTTACCTGGAAATGTCTCAACCCATCAAGCCTTTAAGCGTAAAACCTCCGCTTCGCATCCTCGCCATGGCAGTGAGTCCTTATGAACTAGGCATTTTGGAGGTCGAGCGGGAAAAGCAACTTGTTGACGAAGCTACTAAAGAATTGCAAACCGCCGGCCTGATGAATTTGATTTGGTTGCCGGGGCAAACGTGGCGCGACTTGCAAAATGCCATGCGCGCCGGGCCTTGGCATCTTTTTCATTTTATCGGCCACGGGAATTTCGACCGTGGTGCTGACGAGGGTTTTATCGTCCTAAACGACGAAGAGGGAAAACCACAAAGCCTGAGCGCCACAATGTTGGGCAGGTTGTTGGCTGATCATTCTCCTTTGCACCTCGTGTTGTTGAACTCGTGCGAGGGCGCGAAGGGCAGCGAACGTGACATTTTTTCCAGCATTAGCGCCATTCTGGTGCGCCGAGGCATACCGGCGGTCTTAGCCATGCAGCATAAAATCACCGACTCGGCGGCGCTAGAATTTTCGCGCGCCTTTTACGAAGCCTTGGCCACCGGAACGCCCGTTGACGCCTCCGTCGTCGAAGCGCGCAAAGCGGTTAGCATTGCCATGCCGAACACGATAGAATGGGGCACCCCCGTGCTTTATATGCGCGCGCCGGATGGACGGGTCTTCGATATTGAGAGCGAGGGCAACAACAAGCCGCCGCATCCGATTGCCGCAACAGGATTGCCAGCCAAATTCGAGAAGATGATAAAGTCGAAACGTCTATTGCTTTATTTTTTTGCAACAGGATTGATGATAACTTTAGGCATAATGAAAGGGCTTAGCAGCCTTGACAACACTTCTACCGACCGCGAAATCCCTGCGGTTAATATCGAAGGGATTATTACGGATTTCGCTTTGAATCCAATCGACAGCGTTCAGGTCTCGGTCATTGGCAAGGGCAGGTTTATAAGCGGATCGGATGGAAAATTCATCGGTTCAATCAGTGACTTGCAACCAGGCGAAAAAATCACCGTGGTCTTTTCTCATCATGCGTACGCGACATTTGAGATTGCACGACTAGTATCATCTGACAAAGAGTATTTTGAAATCAAACTAAAAAAGGTTGGAAATTGACATGCGAAACTCAAATGCTGCAAAAATTTTGGTCATATCTGCCATCTGGCTGACGACATGTTTCATGCTCTGGCAAGAGACTTTGGCTCAAGAGTTAATTCTCCGCGGCTCGGTCTTCTGCAAGCCTAATAATCGATTTGAGTTGCGAAGACCGATTTCAAATGAAAACATCATCATTTATCCCTTTGGTGCGGAGCAGTATGCCACCATGACGACGGATGACGGCGTTTTCAATTTGACTTTGCCATATAAAAAGTTTACTGACAAGCTGGTTGTGTTGGTTTGTTATAGCGACACACTTGCGGGAACGCTAAAACTGTTTACTTCTTTTGACCGAATTAGGCGAATGCGTCGTGGCAAAAGAGTCTTGGAGCTTTCCGACGCGCCGATAATCTTATCACAGCAATGTGAAAAACTAAGTACAAATGTACGCAGTGCTTCTCGTTATCTCGCCGATATCAAAAATAGCAAGCCGTATGGCTTTCTCCCGACTCAATCTAAACTAATGTTAGATTCACTTTTAAAGAAGAATTTACGATTATATAAGACATACAAAACGGCGGCCCAGGTTTCATTTGTTTCTACCATATTTATACCATTTCTTCCTGACGCAATCAAAGACACACCACCACCAAGCGCCGATTCGACGGCGAGCAGTGACTTGAATATTATATCAATCAGGCATCCTAGAATTAACCTTGGAAACGTTCCAAGCTTCTTATTTAACCGGCGCCTGGGAGGGGAATCAATCTTTGCTCCCGTCCGAACATTTGAACAGGCCGTCCTGTGGAATCCTTCGCTTATTGTTTTTACGGATTTTCCTAGAATGGGTTCCGTCGCAGATGTTGGATCATTTGGACAATTTTTCATTACGGTGCCAGTTTTTGAGCGTTTTGGCATCGGCTTCAGTTTTTTCTTTTTTGGGCAGAATCAAAAAACCGTTGCACTTCTAGAATCAGGCGATAGGCTTGACAAAAAAATAGAATCTCATCCACAGTTATCCGTATTTTCTTTGGCTTATAAATTGAAAGAATCCGTTGCGATTGGCTTGGCCGTGAAAGGCGTTTATAAAAGCGTTTTTTTGCCTAACAAGGCGACGGAAACGAGATTCTTTAATTTTGATCAATCAAGTCAACAAACGCTTCTTGTGGGGCGTGAAATCGATTTTAAAAATGAAGAGACAGACATAGAAGATGCCGACTTTGATCTTTCGGCTACTTTTGAACCATCCCCTTCTTCCCGAATCGGATTAAGCTTGATGAATTTAGAGGGCAAAAAATTGCTCATGGAAGATGGGAGCATCAAAAACCTCAGAACGCTCGGAATCGGCGCATCTTTCATCAAAAGCCGAACCGTGTTTGGATTTGATGCCATCATCCCACAACAAGACGAAGCAGATTTTGCTTTAGGATTAAACTATAGACTGACGAATCAGTCGGCCTTTACATTGCGGGGCACAAAGCGTGTTAAAGGCATACGGGCCGGGTTGTCTTGGGAGTACAGGAATGTTCAAACAAAATGTTCCTTCAATTACGACGCGCTTCTTAAAGCATCGTTTCATTTAGGGTTCAATTTCAAGTGGGGGTTTAATTTCAGGTTATAGATAGCATAGCATGAGGTGATTATGTCCCGTTTGCAATTTTTATTTTGAAAAATCGCATGCCCGACCAAGAATTCGAATACGACGTCTTCCTCAGCTACACCGAGGCCAACAAAGCCGAGGCGCAAAGTCTGTACGAGCGTTTGCGCAATGAGGCGCTGCGCGTTTTCTTTGCCGAAGAATTTTTGTGGAAAAATTGATCACGGCGAAGGTGATGGAATTTGGCGACGAGCAAGCCGAAGATATTGCCCGTGAAATGCAGACCGCGACTTTTCTCAAACGCGACGAGTCAGGCCATTTTTCTTTCGTGCACCGTTCGTTTATGGAATTCTTCCTGGCGCGCAAAATTTATGACGAAATCGGTGGCGCAACATTCATGTTGCCCGTTCTAAACACCCGCCGCTTCGACCGCAAGATCGTTTATTTTCTCACCTGGCTGGACGCCGCCGACGCCATCCGCCCGCCGTTGCAACAGATTTTGCACAACGCCTATGTCGCCAATGTCTCCGAAAATGCGCTGCAAATGTAGGAGACGATTCAATCGTTCGATTATGAATAATTCAGTTATTAAATCGAGGAGTAAAATGGAAGATCTGACCTTATACGAATCGTTGCGCCGCGAAGACTTGCACTCGATCGTGCAGTGCGGCCATGCGTATGATGTAAAAACAGTTGCTTTTAGTCCCAATGGCGAATTGATCGCCAGTGGCGGCGGCGATGGCCTGATTCTCATTTGTCGCACAAGCGATGGCAAAATCCTGTGGGCGCTGGATAGGCATTGTGGAGAGGTTAAGGCAGTGCATTTTTCGCCGAATGGCTTGAAGCTGGCAAGCGGGAGCATGGACCATAGCATACTTCTGTGGGAAGTCAAAAACGGTAAAATATTACAGGTGCTCAAGGGGCATACAAATTGTGTTAATGCAGTTCATTTTTCGCCCGACGGATCAATCCTGGCGAGCGGCAGTGACGACAAAACCGTGCGATTGTGGGAGGTCGCGAGCGGCAAAATGCTCAAGGTGCTCGAAGGGCATCAGTATGCCGTGCTCGCGGTGAATTTTTCGCCGGACAGTCAAGTGCTGGCGAGCGGAAGCGATGACACCAATGTTGGGTTGTGGGAGGTCAAAAGCGGCAAGCTGCTGTGGATGCTCGAAGGGCATCAAAATAGTGTCAATTCGGTGCAATTTTCACCGGATGGCGAGATATTGGCAAGCGGCAGTCGTGACAACAGTGCGCGATTGTGGGAAGTTAAGAGCGGCAAAATGTTGCGGGTGTTCGAGGGGGATTGGTATACAGAGAAGTCGGTTCCTTTTCCAGTAAATGAAGTGAAAGCGGTTTATTTTTCGCCGGATGGGGAAAAGCTCGCGAGCGTAAGTAGCATCAATGTGCAATTATGGAATGTCAAAAGTAGTGAATTATTATGGAAGCGTGTAGTCTATGTTTGTGCCGTACATTTTTCCTCTAATGGCCAGATGTTGGGCTGCGGAAGATATGAGAACAAAGTACGGTTGTGGGAAATTGAAGCCGGCAAAATACTGCGGGAACTGCAAGGCCATCATTATTTGGTGAGCTCGGTACATTTTTCGCCGGATGGCCGGATGTTGGCGAGCGGAAGTTGGGACAATAATGTGCGGCTGTGGGAAGCCGACAGCAATAAATCGCTACGGCTATTGGAAGGACATCAACGTTATGTGAATGCTGTACAATTTTCGCCGGATGGAGAGAAGTTGGCGAGTGGGAGTAATATTGACTGCATAAGGTTATGGGAGGTGAAAAGCGGTAAGCTGTTGCGAGAACTCGGAAAACATAACGCTAGTGTGCATTCGGTAGATTTTTCGCCGGATGGCTTGGCGCTGGCGTGCAATGGGAATTTTGACAACGGTGTGGAGTTGTTTGAGGTCAAGAGCGGCAAAATGCTACGCATGTTCGAGGGCACAGAATATTTTTCTCCAGAGGATTGGGATGGGGCGCTACGAATAAACTCAGTGCATTTCTCTCCAGATGGAGAGAAGTTGGCGGGCGGAAGTGATGATAGCACGATAAGATTGTGGGAGGTTAAAAGCGGCAAAATGCTGCGGATGCTCACAGGTCATCAAAATATGGTAATGTCGGTGCGATTTTCGCCGAACGGGCAGATGCTAGCGAGCGGGAGTTTTGACTACAGTGTGCGGTTATGGGAAGTGGAAACCGGAAAATCGTTACGGTTGTTGGACGGGCATAGAAATTGGGTGAGGTCGGTGCAATTCTCATCGGATGGAATGAAGCTAGCAAGCGGAAGTGAAGACCATACCGTGCGCTTATGGGAAGTCAAAACCGGCAAATGCCTGCAAGTGTTGGAAGGCCATTTAGGTCCGGTTCGCACCGTTTGCTTTGCGCCCAACGGCAAATATTTGGTGGCTGTCGGTGCCGCAGGCCGCTTGCAATTCTGGGATGTTGAGAAAGGCGAAACTTTTCTCTACCGCTACGCCTTCGGCCCCGGCGCCTGGCTCGATCTCCTCCCCGACGGCCGCTTCGACGCCAGCCCGGAAGGCATGCGCTATCTCTGCTACACCGAGCAAGGCACGCTCAACTCCTACACCGCCGAAGAGCTGGTAAAGGAGTTTTATGATCCGCAGGCGGTGCAGGAGGCGCTTGATAAGTACGTCAAATAGGATAAAAAGAGAAAGTGAGGGTAAGTAAGCTGGTTTGCAAAGACTATTTCTGGCGTTTGCTTCTCTGCCAATGCTGCTTTGCCGCATTATAAATATCACCCACACGTTGCCCATTGAATAAACGCTGTTGGAGCTTGAGATAATCATCCCGACTCTGACTCACTTGCGCCAGAAAGCGATAGGTGTTGAGCGCGCCCAATTTTTTGTGCAAAATGAGAATAGCCTCGCGCCGCAACTCTTCGGGGGTGTAGTTTTTTTCAGTTGCCATTTTGATGCTCCATTAAATTGACAGATTCAACCGGCCCCATCACCTTTGTTTTTAAATTGAGTTGACGGCTCTTTTTGACGAGCTTATCATCGCAGGTGAGAAAGTAGTCGCAGCCAATCAACTCTGCGCATGCCAGGTGAAGTGCATCACGGCTTTTGATATTTATTTTTTCAAACTTCTGTGCCTGCTCACGAATCTCCTCGTTTGGCTCAATCTCCCGCGCAGCTTTTTGTGAGAGCAAAACTGCTGTTGAGCGACGATCAAGATTCGGATTTAAATTGTTTTCATACCCTAAAATGAATGACCAGGAAAATTCATATTTGTCGGCTGTTATACCTGCGAAGATAACGTCTATCGCTGCGGTTTCGAGCCGAACTCGTAACAAGCTTTGATCATCAAAACTCCGCTTGAAAATGTTCATATCAAGATAGAGTGGAATTGCTTTGCTCATAAGCAAAAATACAAAACAGATTAATGATTTCAAAGGGGTTTTTTTTACAGGCCATTTAGGCCCGGTTTACACCGTCTGCTTTGCTCCCAACGGCAAATATTTGGTGGCCGTCCCGAGAAACGGGATCGCTTGCAATTCTGGGATGTTGAAAAAGGCGAAACCTTCCTCTACCGCTACGCCAGTCTTATTTCTGCTGCTTGCGTTTTTGCCGGTGTTGCCTGGCCGCACGATAAAACTCGTCCACGCTTTGCCCGTTGAATAAGCGTTGTTGCAGTTTGAGATAGTCGGCTCCATTTTCAGACTCGGCAATCAAGTGTTGAATTACCATGCACGATAAAAATTTCTCCGTCCCCGCCTGGGCGAAAAAAGCGGTCTGGTATCAAGTTTTTCCCGAGCGCTTTCGCAATGGCGATACGAGCAGAAAAACGGCAAGGATCTTTGGTTTAATTTGCAGCGCCGGCGCTACGGCGGCGATGTGCAGGGCATTCTCGGCCAATTGGATTATTTGCAGAATCTCGGCGTCAACGCGCTGTATTTGACGCCGTGATGAACTACAATTTTGCTTTTGCCTGTTCCGAGTATTTTATCGATGAACGCCATCGTATTGCCGCGAGCGAATTTGACCGGCGCTTGCAGAAGTTGCGCGAAGCCTTTCCTCCTGAGGCCGCTTATGCCATGCAAAATCTGTTCGACAGCCACGATACGGATCGCCTCAAAAATCGTGAATCGCGATAAAGTGCCGATGCGAAAATGGCTGGAATATTACGAATGGTCCAAAGCGAAAAGTCCGAATTACGACACGCGCCGGCCGAACCGGGAGGAACGCCAGGTGCAAAAGCTGTTGGCGATTTTTCAAATGACTTATCTCGGCGCGCCGATGATTTATTACGGCGACGAAGTTGGCATGTGGGGCGCGAATGATCCTTGCTGCCGCCAGCCGATGGTGTGGGAAGACCTGGAGCATAAAAAAGGAAAAAGGACACCAGATGACGAAGGTGTTTTTGACCCTGAAATGTTCGAGCATTATCGCCAATTGATTCACCTTCGCAATTCGCATCCGGCGCTGCAACTGGGGGATTATCAGACGCTGCTGGCAGATGATGCGCGCGAGCTTTATGTTTTCTCGCGCTCGTATCAAAATCAATATATCATCGTCGCGCTCAACAATAGCCGGAATGATGGTGAGATAAAACTCGAAATTTCCAACGATGGTGAATTTGTCGATCGGCTTGAGCGCCGGGCATTCTTTGCAAAGAATAATCACCTTGAATTTGAGAGCAAGGCAAAATCCGGAAGAATTTTGGTGCGATGATGATCGCTCAGAGCGTGTTTGAAAAGTAACTGGAAACAATTATTTCTATGGCAACACGCATCACTTTCCCAGCTCCTCCGTAAACGAGCCGGCGCGTTCGCTGATGGTCCAGTTCATGAAATCCAGCGCGCGCCATTTATTTTTAACGCGCAGTTGCAGGACGCGCCTGGATTCGTCGTATTTAACGTAGGGATTATCAAAGATCGGCCAGTTATCGAATTTAAATGGATACTCGTTGAGATAGCGCTCGATGATTCCGGCGCTGCTATCATACGCCAGTTCCATGCGGTCGCCGTATACCGTCGTGTATTTCACTCTCACCCGATTGCTTTCTTCTTTGAATTCGACTTTACTTTCTTCGCGAACGCGGCGTTTGAATTCCTCGAAGGTTTTGCTCTCTTCCGGCGTGCTGACTTCGAGAATGACGCCGTTGCGGCGGCTTTCAGAAAGGAAGCGCAGGCCGCCGTCCATTTTGCTGAGGCGAAATTCTTGTAACGGTCGAAAGGCAATGAACGTGTTGCCGGCGCGGCAGAAGAGCCACGCCGGATCATTGGACAAACCATCCGCATCAAGCTCTTCCCAATCCTGCAAACCCTCCGAGAAAAAACCGGTGATGTGCCCGAATTGTTCGTTTTCCGGAATATTGTACAGCGCCATCAGCGTGTTGCGATGCTGAAAGATGTGCTCATAAGGTGAGCCGCCGACGAGTTTGTCGCCGCGATTGAAATGGCTTTTGAACCTGGCCAGCTCATCCGCCAGCAGTGCCGGTTCATCCACAAAAAACGCGCCGAGCTCGCGCTGATCAAAATAAGGATGCATCACAAACAGAGTTGGGCGTTTATCTTTTGGTGATAAATAGGTGAGATCCCACGTGTGCTGTTGCATCGGCGACAACAGGCCGCCGGGCACGGAACCGAGAATATAATCGCGCGTGATGTAGGCATATTTATAAACGCCGGTGGTGCGATCATAACTATGGCGCAATTGATTGCGCACGCGCTTGCGCTCGCGATGCACGTAGCCGCCGAGCGGATCGCGGTTGGTGGCGAGTTCATAAACGGCGTCCGGCACGATGTAACCGCTCAACGAGCTGACCAGCGCTTCCATCGTCGGTTTCATTTCTCCCATCCCGAAATAAAGCCAGAACAACGCGGCGTTGGCGCTTTCACGCGGCGAATATACGGCCGGCTCGGTATCGTAACTGTGCGCGCCGGCGTAGATGCCGTCGATTTGCTCGAGCGCAAAATCGATGAGCAGCAGATCGAGCATCATGCTGGTGCGCATGCGCAAATTGGAAATGGTGGTTTTGTGATTCGTCGTATGGACGACTTTACCATCGGCGCCGGCAAACGGCAAATCATCCAGCACATACTCGTGCAAAAGCTCCAAACACGCCACGAAGCCTGGCAAAAGCTCCGGCGAATCGAATTGGGCTTGCCCGTAAACGACGTTGTTTCCCATCCAGTTGACGAGAAACGAGGCGGCCTCAAGCCAATTCTCTGCGGAGGATTTGCCATTGAACCATTGTGCGGCCGTCATATCCGGCCAGGTTTGTGCCGCCAGCAATAGAGTCGCATAATAGCGGAGTTGATTGTCTTCACTATCGCCGCGCAGAAAAGCATTCGTTGAAAAAATTCGCCGCACTTTTTCATGCAGCGAATCGGGCATGCTGCGTTGGCCGAATAAATAGGTGGCGATGAGATTGAATCCATAAATCGGATCACCGGAGGGCTGGCGCAAAAGCTGCGATAACATTTTGTTCGCTTCAGGGAGGCGTTCATTGGCGGCATAGCGCGCGGCGACGGCGGCAAAGGAGGGAGTTGACTCCTTTTCAACTAAATGCTCGAGCAAAACTTGCCGCCGTTCGGCGATTTCTTTTTCAAAATTTTTTTGTGAGAAAATGGGAGAAACAAAAAAGATTTGTAATGTGAAAAGCACAATGAAAATGATTTGCGGCTGATCGCAAGCAATGTCATTCTGGAAGAATCTTTTTGTAATCCAGGATTTTACTTGCGATGAAAAAAGATTCCTTCGGAATGACAATTTTTTATTTATTATTTGAGGATGGGCTTCCTTGTGCCAATTTGATTTCATCACGAGTCCTTCATTAAAAAGTTAGACAGACGAGCCGTCCGGGTTACGGTTCAATCCAATTTGGCTCGCCGACGATAAGCTGACGAACATACGCGCCGACCAGGCCGAATGCTTTCCAAGTTTGGCCGCCGTTGCGGCTGAGCTGCACGCCGCGATCATACGTGCCGGCGAGCAGGAGATTGCGATCGTGCAAAGGCAAAATGCACGTCACACTTCCCAATAGTTCGCTGTCCGGCATGTGCCGCCAATTTTGCCCGACGGACGATGCGAAAAAAATGCCGCGTTGATAGGCGCCGGCATAGATGGGGCGATTCGAGCCGCCGCCGGCCAATGCATAAATCGACACGCCTTGTTCCCCGATGAGCACCGGCACAAATTTTTGTCCGCCATCGAGACTTTCATACAAGCCGTGACGCTCGGTTCCCACCCAGAATATTCCGGGCCACGATTCCGGCTCGCGCAAAATCGCGCGCACGGGAATGCCGTCGAGCGCTAATTGCTGCCAGGTACGACCGCCATTCGATGATTGATAAAGCCCGCCTTCGGTTCCGGCGAGCAAGCGGCCTTTTACTTTCGGATCCGGAAACAAGCAGCTTACAAATAAATTGTTCAGCCCTGCATTGGAATAACGCCACGCCGTGCCCCCATCCGGCGAAATAAAAATTCCATTCGCCGTGCAGGCATACAGAATCTGATCCTGAAACGGATCGCGGCGCAAATCCATGATCTGCGCCATCTGCCAATCGGTGGCGAGCTGCCAGCCGGTGGAATTATTGAATGGACGCAGCACGCCATTATCGGCGCCGAGCAGCAATTTCGGTTGTCCAGTCGCCATCGACATTGTCAGCGAGCGCAGCGTCAAATTCAGCCAGCTCGCATTTTTCCACGTCGCGCTGTCCGGCGAGGAAATGTAAAGTCCGCCGGGATACGTCAATTCGCGGCCGATGTATTGTCGCAAGGTTTTGACGAGATTGGGCCGGCCGGTGTCGAGCGTGCGGCTGCCGAAAGCCAATTCAGTGCTGCTGAGTGTAACGGGAGAAGGGCCGACGACGGCGGCGTAGAGACGCTCGATAACCTGAGGGGTTTGAGGAGCTGCCGAGGTGGGAAACGCGAGAATTGCCCCAACAATAAAATAAAAAAAAGTTTTCATCTTCACTCCTGAAGTTGTTGGCATGATGAACGTGCCGAACTCCGATCATCCTGATTGCCCGCCAATGAGAGCAATATCGGAGTTTTTATCATTATATGTATCGGCAGACGAGGCCGTCTGCCGACGGCCGGAGGCGTTACTTGCCATACGGCAAGCTTATTTCCGCATCTTGATAACTCACCAATTCATCTTCGGGCTCGGTATGAATCGTAACCGTGGTGTTGTTCAAGCGCCGGCGAATTTCATTTTCAATTTGTTCGCATAATTCATGCGCCTCGCGCACGCTCATGTCGCCGGGAACGAGCAAATGAAATTCAATAAAACGCTGCGAGCCGGATTTGCGCGTCCGCAAATTGTGATAAACGCGTTTTTTGCCGACGTAGAGCCGCAACACTTCTTCAATACCGGCAATCTCGCTCGCCGGCAGACGAAAATCCATGAGGCCGCGAAACGAACGCCGCAGCAGACCGATGCCGGAAAAAATAATATTGCCGCCGACGATAAACGCAATCACCGGGTCGATGACCAGCCAGCCGGTTAATTTCACAATGAAGAGCGCCGCTAAAACACCGAGCGTCGTCCAGACATCGGTGAGCAAATGTTTGGCGTTGGCTTCAATCGTGATTGAATCGTGCTGACGTGCCGCACGCAATAGAAGCCGTGCGACCAGAAAATTTGTTGCCGAAGCCGCGAGGCCGAGCAACAATCCTGCATCAAGCCTCGCCAGCGGCATTGGATGCAACAAACGCTGCACCGCCGAAAACATAATACCGATTGCCGCAATCAAAATCAGCGTGCCTTCCACGCCGCTGGAAAAATATTCGATTTTCTCATGTCCGTAGGGATGGGTATCATCCGCCGGCCGCACGGCGATCATCAACGCGACAAACGCGAACAACGCTGCGACCAAATTGACTATCGACTCCAGCGCGTCTGAAAGCAAACCTACCGAACCGGTGATCCAATAAGCCGCAAACTTCATCGCCATCGTGATCAGCGCGGCAGCGATGGAGAGATAGAGGATGCGGTTTTTTTCGAGAGTCTTGTTTATCATTTATTTTTTAATCAAACCCTCAAGGCTTTGTAGCATTTTACTTTTTTCTTTTATACTTTTTCAAATGTTTAATTGATTTGAAATTTTTAATTTCAAGCGTTTTTATCATAGTTCAGCCTCTTCGGTAATAACGCCAATTCATTTCTTTTTCTTGTTCGCTGGTTGCGCTGGGGATGAAGTCGGCAATACGCTCGCCACTGAAGTATGATCATGCACGATCCTCCATCCTTCCGGAACACGGCGAAAGATCAGCGTGAATAAACCCCGCGCCGGCAACTGGGTTGCGCCATTGGTCTTTTCATTTTTCGGCAGCAATTTCCATTCACCCAGCACTTTCGCCCAGTGCTCGCTCATGAAATCGATTTGGTGAATGGCGAATTTGAGTTGCCCCATTTTGTCGGGTGTGTCAAAACTTTTTTTGTAGCGCGCCAGCATTTGATTCCAGCCGGTTGTGGCTTCGCCGCCGGAGGCAAAAATGGTTGAATCGTTTTTCCAATAGCCGCGCATGAAACGGTCGAGGTCGAAATCATTCCAGGCGCGTTCCTGCCGCGCGAGAATGGAGCGAATCTCACGCTCGTCGCGGCGATGCGGTTGCAGGCGCTTTTTTAATTCTTCGATTCGATAGGGTTTGCCGTTGCGAATGACGAGCGCCGGCTCGCGCAGGGTTTTGATATTTGACAAAGGGTTGTCATTCACAATCAGAATATCGGCCAATCGACCGGCAGTCAATTCGCCGAGACGATCCGACAGCCGCAACGCATGTCCGGCGTTGATGGTTGCGGCTTCGATGGCGAAGCGCGGCTCGAGGCCGGCGGCGACCCAGCTTTCCAGCTCGTCGTGCAACGTCACACGATCATAGCGATGAGTCCCGTAACCCGAGCCGGCCAACAGCGGCACTTGCAAGTCAAACGCCAGACGCAGCATGGCCGTGAATTTTTGCGCCGTTCGTTCGGCTAATGCGGCCTGTCGCGTGACAACTTCGTTTTGCAAAACGGCTAATTCATTGGCTAAAGTCGGCGTGAAAAAAACGGCGTTGTTCGCCAGAAACTGCATTTTGCTGCGCGCGGTTTTGTCGAGCTGAACTTTTTCCCAGGCCATGAGATAAGTTGGAAACCAGCGACGCGCCAATTCTTTGCGATCGCTGCCGCCGAGATAATCCGTGACCAGGCCGCTGGTTCCTGCCAAAATATCGATTCGCGCTTTGGCGGCTTCTTGATATGAGGTCGCCACCAAATGCCCGATTGCCAATAATCCTTGTGCATGCGCTTCTTCAATCGCGGCTTTGGTCACCTCCGATGGAATATTCGAATCAATTTTAATGGCATGGACGCCGTCATTTTTAAGTTGACGAATGATACTTTCAACGTCGTCAGGATTTTTAACAATGAAACGCCGGGTTGCCGAATCCAGGCCGGCGGCGTTTTCGCCAAAAAGCGGGCTGCCGCAATGAAAAATATTCGGGCCAATCCACTCTTGCGTTTGTGATCGTTTTTTTATATCTTTCAAAGTTTCGAGGCGGCCGCCCAGATCGAACACGGTGGTGATGCCGCCGGCGAGCATTTCGATAAATTCTTGTTCATCTTCCGGCCATTGCAAATTCCGCAGCGCGACATGGACATGCGTATCAATAAGACCGGGAAGCGCCCACTGGTTGGTGCAATCAATGACCAACGCGGCGGCGGGCAGGGTTCGGCCCGAAGGCCGAATCGCGGAGATTTTTTCGCCTTGAATGAAAATATCCTGACCCGGCATCTCCGCATTGCCGCCCAGCGCCACGAGAGAAAGGTTGCGCAAAATGATGGGCTTTTGTTCCGGCGCGAAAAGAGACGAAGTTAAAAATAAAAATGAAAAAATGAAAAAAAGATAAACAGACATCAGGTTCTTTCTCAAATTTAACGGTTAGAGACGGATGAGAATCTTGCTTTTGAAATATAACCGGGCGAGGGGCGAATTGCAATAAAAAACTTTTCAACTTTTATAACCCTGAAACGTCTGATGCAATGACATGCGGACCACGGAGCCGACAGGCGGAGATTTGCGAGGAAGGTTGGCGGAAACCGAATTGATCGAAGGCTGCCGCGCCGGAGATCCCGAGGCGCTCGATGAGCTGGTCAAACGGTATCACCCGGCCGTGCTGCGAGTTTGCGTTTCGCTGCTCGGCAGCCGCGACGTCGAAGATCTGGTGCAAGACATTTTCATCAAGGTTTTGCGGCGCTTTGATAAATTTCAAGGCCGCTCGTTGATATTCACCTGGCTTTATGAAATTACGGTGAACCATTGCCGGGACGAGCTGCGCCGGCGCCAACGCCGGCGGTGGTTTTCGCTGCAAAATTTGCCGACGGAAACGGTCGAGCAAATCGCGGCGGACGAGGCTTCGGCCAGCGAACGCCTCGAGATTGACGAGCTTCACGGTCATCTTCACCAGGCGTTGAATCAACTGGAGTCGAAGTATCGCGAACTCATCGTGCTGCGCGATTTAGAAGAGTTGAGCTACGAAAAAATTGCCGAAATCTGCAGGATTGATGAAAAGCTGGTCAAATCGAGGCTCTACCAGGCGCGCCAGGCGCTGGCGGGAAAAATGAAAAAATACGCGGAGGCGTTTCATGAGTGAAACTCAAAAAGTCGAACGCCATTTTGATGACGAAATGCTGTGGCAGTGGCATGATGGCGAGTTGAATGAACGGGAAATGACGGCGGCGCAAAATCATCTCAACCGTTGCGCCTCGTGCCGGCAACGCGTCGAAGCGATGGAACGTCTTTTCAGCGTCATGCAAAAGAGGCATCATTCCGTGCAGCCGACGCTGGCGGAACAAATACAATTGCGGCGCGCCTTAGAGCAGCAATTCGTCCCTGAAGAAATGCCGAGCGTCTTAGTTAATGCGAGCCGCCGGCTGGTGCGTTGGTTGGCTCCGGCCGTGGCCGTTTTAGGGATATTGTTTGTGTTGCTGCGAGATGAGGCGGCCCCTGCTGCCGAGACGCTGGTGAGCCTGCTGCCTGAAACACCGGAATCAAATCTTTTGCTGGTTACGACTGACGACGAATTAGAGCAGGCGATGTGGGAAATGGCGTCGAGCCGCGATGAAACGCAAGAATAAATAATATGAAAACAAAAATTTTGGTTATTGCGGCCTTTTTGTTGACTTTTGCCGCCGGGGTTCTCACCGGCGCCATCGTGGTGCGAGAGTATGGCCGCCATCCGCCGCCGTGGGCGCGCCTGGAACACGAGCCTGGCCGGCGACCTCACTTGCATTGGGAAACTCTCAAATCGCAGCTCAATCTCAGCGAAGCGCAGAGCCGGCAAGTGGCGGAGATTATCGACGAACATCAAGAAAAATTACGCCGGCATCTCGGGCAGGCGCATCCGATCATCAAAGAAATGACGACGCAGATCGACAGCGTCCTGACGCCGGAGCAGCGCCAGAAATTTCGCAAAGAAATTCCGCCGCCGTTTTGGAAAATGCCGCACCGGCCGCGAAAAATGCCGCATGATAGTCTGGGCGGCAGGTTTTAATATTAATTTGAATTCAAGAATATTTCACGACACCAGGGAGACCCTGCTATGAAAGCAAGATTTATCGGATTTTTGAGCGCGCTCATGATAACCGGAGGGCTGATGCTGCCAACTCAGGCGTTCTCGCAAGCGCAAGCAAAGCCGGATACCAGCCATTTTTTTACGGTCGATACTTTGAAAGCCAGGCTGGGACTGACGGACGAACAAACGGAGAAAATTCGCTTCATTGTTAAAGCTGGAAAAGAGCAAGTCACCAAAGACTATAAGCTTTACAAAGGTTATTCGCAGACCATGAGGGAGGCGATGCTAGCGAGCCATGAAAAAATGACCAAAGAAATTCTCGCCCTGTTAACGGATGAGCAGAAAAAGAAATTCGAGCAATTTCAAAAGGAACGCGCGGCGCTCAAAAAGGATAAACGCAAGAAAAAAATGCCCAAAAGCACGCCGTAACTATTTTGGGCATTCATCTTCCCCGATCGATTTGCCCGGAACGAGCGGACAAATATCCGGATGCGGAACACCCTGCAGGCAAAAGAGCTGGCGCCGTTGAACGTGCCGAGAAATTCCAGACGCGTGCCCGGCGCGAGTTGCCAGCGATCCTGAAATTCTCCACTCACTATCGCAAAACGATCATCCTTTTTGTCTGTTTGAACTCGCCGGTCACAAATTGATAAATGTAAATTCCGGAAGCGACCGCCGTGCCGTGAAGGTCGCGGCCATCCCATTCCACCGCGTAAAGGCCGGGGAACATTCTCTCGTCCACCAGAGTGCGAACCAACTCGCCCAACAGGCTGTAGATGCGCAGTTGCACCGGGACGCCTGCCGCAATCCGCGCCGGTATGCTGAAACGAATGGTCGTCGCCGGATTGAAGGGATTCGGATAATTCTGGGACAACTGAAATTCCTCGGGAATGGGCTGCAACTCCAATGTATGATCGATCACATGAACTTCGTCGATCAAAAGAAAATCAGCGCCGGCACGGCCCGCAATCGTAACGCGCATGCGATTTTCACCTTCGCGCAGGTACGGCTGCAAGTCGATCGTGAGGTCCCCTTCTTCCGGGAGGCGATAGGCGTTCAGCGTCCGCGCGCCGCCATGCGATGCGGAATAGAGGTTAAATGAATGGCCGTTCAATTCAATTCGAATCTCCGACAGGCCGTGATTCGTCAGCATCAGATAGCGATCGACGCTGCGAAACTTGAAGTCATAGCGGGGATTGTCGCGATCCGCCGCGAGATACGCCATCACCGGATCACAGATGTGCGTATTGCCGCAGCGATCGATGATTTTGATGTCGAAGCCGATATATTCGTCCAGGCCGAGGCTTTCGAGACGGAAATTGACGCTGTTGGCGCCGCGCATGAAAGGATAGACAATGAGGGTGGCGTTGTACAAAAGCAGCGGAACGATTTCGGCGATGCCGCTTTCTTCGTCAACAAAACTGCCTGTCACGGTGCTGATCCCGCGAAAAGTAAAGTCGCATCGCGGTGGCGTCGTGTCAATGATCGAAAAAACACGAATCACGTCGCGACAAACAGTTCGATTGCCGCAACCGTCGCTGACGGTGCAGGTAGCGACCAAATTATTCCACCCGGGCGCCAACGGCACCGTCGCCATAAACGTATTGCCGAATACGATCGCCGTATGGCCGTTGATATCGCCGTTGGTGACAAATGCCGGAACGCCGCCGGTTATGGTGAAGGTCGCTTTAACTGTGATACTATCATCACAAATGATGGCGCTATCTTGCGGCGAGGTTATCGTCACGTTACAGGCCGGTAAGTTACAATCGACTTCCGTAATGATCTGCGTGCAGGCGCTGGTGTTGCCATCGTCATCGGCGGCCGTCCACGTGCGGAGGATGGTGTTCGCGCACGCGCCGGGAATAAACACATCGGAAAAGCTTATGGTTGGGCTGGGATCAAAATCATCCGTTGCAGTCGCCGAGCCGAGAACGCCGGGATCTCTGGGCGCACCACACGGAATCGTCACATTGGCCGGGCACGTAATCGTGGGTGGATTCACATCCACGAACATTTTTGTCATGAAAGCATCGCGACCGCCGCCTGAAGCCGATTGGAAGGGATTCCGGGTTGGGAAATCGGTTGAGCTGGTCGTGCCAATCACATAAGCGCTGCCGGCAGCATCGACAGCGATATTGCCGGAAAAATCGGTAAAGCCAAACTCGTCATTCTCGTTTCCGCTGCCGCCGAGGTAGGTAGAATAGACAAAATCAGATCCCGAGGGATTCAGTTTCGTCACGAAGGCATCGCTAATGCCGCCGCCAAACGATTGCAAGGGATTTCGTGTCGGAAAAGGCGAGGGAAATCTCACCAAACCGGTGAAACCTGTCACATAGGCATTGCCGGCCGCATCCACGTCAATTCCACGTCCTTCGTCATCACCGCCACCGCCAAGATAGGTCGAGTAAACAAAATCGGAGCCGGCTGGATTCAATTTCGTTACGAAGGCCTCTACTGCATGGCCAATCGGCTGCAAAGCAGCTATTGTTGGGAAGTTCGATGATCTCGTGTCACCGGTCACGTAAACGTTGCCGGCGGCGTCGATGGCGATGTCATGGCCAAAGTCATTACCGCTGCCGCCGAGATAGGTCGAGTAGACAAGACTCGAGCCGGCAGGATTAAACTTTGTGACAAAGGCGTCGCTAATCGTGAGGCCATCACCGCCCACAATGGGCTGCAACGGACTTGCGGTCGGGAGTTGTTGGATCGGGTAAAGCCGGTCACGTAGGCGCGACCGGAAGCGTCCACGGTGATGCCACGACCTTCTTCATCCGCAGTGCCGCCGAGATAAGTGGAATAGACCAACGCGTTCCCCGCAACATTCAACTTTGCCACGTAAGCATCGCCAACCACGGTAGCACCGCCAAAGCTTGCCTGAAAAGGGTTCATGGTCGGAAAATTGTTTGACCTCGTGGAACCTGTCACGTAGGCGTTGCGGGAGCCGTCGACCGCGATGCCAAGACCGATTTCTAAGTCGCTACCTCCAAGGTAGGTGGAATAGACCAACGCCGAGCCGGAAGCATTCAACTTTGTCACGAAAGCATCTTCGCTGCCGCCGAGAGTCATCTGCAACGGATTCAGAGTCGGGAAGTTGGCCGAGCGGGTATGGCCTGTGACGTACCCACCGCCGTTTGCCGGTTGAAAAGGATTTTCAGTTGGAAAATTGCTCGAACTTGTGCTGCCCGTCACGTAAGCATTACCGGAGGCATCAACGGCTATGCCGATGCCAGTGTCACTACCCGTGCCCCCGAGATAAGTCGAGTACGATAGCACCGGGTCAATGATAAGCGGTTTGCTGACAGGACAGCCACATCAACAACCCGCGCCCAGCCTACTATGAATATATTGACACTAAAAACGAGGTTTTTTCCCAAATTATTTTTTAATCCACCAGGCTAAAACTCCATCACTCCATCCTTCTTTATTTCTGGCATTCATCCTCCCCGAGCGATTTGCCCGGAACGAGCGGACAAATATCCGGATGCGGAACGCCCTGCAGGCAAAAGAGCTGGCGGCGTTCGAACATTTGAAATTGGCGGCGGTCTTCAACATCGGCGAGAACGCCGTATTTGCATTTCAAGCATTTTGCCGGCTGCCACTCAAAACCGGTGGCAACGGCGCGAGCGACCAGCGCTTGACTCGAATTCCATTCGGCCGGCTGCTCCGAACGCTCGACGATTTCGACGCGATGAATCTTTTGAAAAACGATGCGGCCGCGGCTCATCGTCAACGTGCCGAGAAATTCAAACCGCGTGCCCGGCGCGAGCTGCCAGCGATCTTGAAATTCTCCGCTCACCACCGCGTAGCAATCGTCGTCGAGATGGTCCATATCGACGAAGGCTTCGGAAAAAGAAATCTGAAAACCGCGCAGGCGCAGCGAATTTTGTTTCGGATAAATAACCCGTTGAAAACGCGGCTTCACGCCGGAAACCACGCCAAGAATTTGCGCCTCGCGGTTCTGCCTTTTTTCAACCCACGCCGCAAAATCCTGATAGCGCTCGAGCCAGGTCTCATACTCTTCCGCCGCCATTCGCAGCTCGGGCACGTTGCTCACTTTTTCATCGACATAATGCGGACAACCGGGGCAAAGCCGGCCGACGTGCTTGTAGCCGCGAATGCAGGGCTTGCCTTTCTCAAACAGCTTGCAGCGCCAGCGATAATAAACACAACCGTTGGGAAAACATTCTTTGCGGTCGAGAATATGAAACGCCGAAACTTTGTATTCAAAATGTTCGTGGCTTTGATGGCGGCAGCGAAAAACATCCATGCGTTTGTATTCGTTTTGATAGCGCATGGTGCAATCTAATTATTTTTAATGAAGAACAAAACAAAAATTTAGTTGGCGAGAATGAATTTGGAGAGATCCTGTCGAGAGAGAATGAATTGAATTGCTTTTAAATGCAGAACTCGTTTTCAACCTCCCTGCTGAAAACGAGCTCCGATGAATGCACCGGCCGCGCGTAAGCTTTTCTTGGAGTTAAAGCCTCGCTGGTCGGGTGCTTCTTCTCGCCGGCCAATCGTTTGGTCGCCTTGACGAGACGGCTTCCCGGCGCGCCAGTAACACACTTCCCTGCATGTTTTAACACCGGCGGGGGTCGCCTTTTTTTCATGCACGGCATCAACAGAACTTTTTTAAATCAAATTTCGGTTGTGCAATTTACTAAACGCTGGGGCGTTCCAAAAGTTCCGTCCGTTGTCCCGCCGGCCGATTTGCGCCTTTGGCCGGAGGCGCTTTAAATTGCTCCAGGTTTTTCATGAGACGACTGCGTTCGTGCCGCAAAAACTCGAGATCACCTTCGGCTTTTTGCAATTGATGTTTGAGTTTGGTGGTGTCAGCCGGTGAAGAGCCTTTCGGCGCGAGAGCATCGGCGCTTCGGCGTGCCGAGGTTCTCTCGAGCTGCGAAGCCTCGGCAGGCTTCGCAGCCTTTCCTGGAACGGCAATGTAAATATCGGGCAGAACGATGTCGGTTTGAACAGCTTTTGATGGTGAGTGCCGAGTCGACTCTTTGCGAGGTGTTGTCTCTCGTCCGGCAAGCGGCGCTTTAGTTTTCGCGCCCTCTGCCGGCGCGAGACGCGAATCCTGTGAGTGCAAACGTGGTGAGTTTGGTCCCGCCATCATAAAGCCAAGCAACATCCATCCAACAACCTTGATAAAACGTCTCGAAAATTCGGCGTCTAACCGGCGAATGATCGAGATGAGCGGCCCGTTAAATTCCGTTTGAATCGTCGCGTTCGGCCCCGGTTTTCCCTGGCAAAAGCTCATCAGGAAGTTCGGGGCCACGCACAAACCAACCTTTCCATTTTTCATGGCCCAATCCTTTGAGTTGAAGTTCACTCCCTTTCGCCGAAGTCCCTCTTGCTTCATGCTTCGGTTTTTTTTTCACGGATTATCTGTTTTTTGTATTTTCACCTCCACAGAGTTGTGAGATCAAGGTGTGCGCCAGTTCTGTGTTTGTTAAATATTCCATACAAAGCACATGCCATGATGAGAATGAAAATTTTTGTAAGCGTTTAGAGTCCGTTATCTATTTGTTTGTCAAATAGCAATGACGGATTTTGTGGCGATCGGCGCCGGTGCAATCAATGGGCGCGCCGGCAACAGATGCGAAAAATTGTTTCAGGGGTGTGACAAAATTTTTCAAAAACCATTTAACCGCTTTTATTTTCATTTCAACAAATCATCGGCATGTGCCGCGCTGTTGTGACACCAAAGAAATCGTTGGTTTTCTTTTTAAATTTGTTTAGTTTGATACAGCGAGAACAGGCGCGTTTAAAATTTTTGTCAACTTTTTGTTTGCTTTTTCCGTCTATATATATACGATTCAAGAGGAAAATTATGAAGGAAGCCTTTCCCAGTTTACTTAAATTTTTAGGCGCGTTAGCAATTACCGCCGCGATTTTTTTTGCTTTGTCGCCGGACGACGCCATTGATGACGCGGTGCTGAATCGCTCGATGGAATTTTTGGGCGCCAGGCTTTTAGCCATGGTGCCGGAGGAGCAGAAACCTCACATCGAAAAAGAGTTTGATGATTTTCGCGAACAAACGCGCGACGGCAAAGTCAGTGACGAGCATGTTGAGGGAATCGCCATGGCGATTTTCAATGCCGAAGCCGAAGGCAAAAAACTCCATCCGGAACAAATCGATAGTTTGTTCGCGGCGGTGGAGAATGCAGCGGAAGAAATCGAAAGCAAAGCCGAACGCCGCAAAGAGTTGATCGCTCTGGGCGAGCGCATGCAGGACTTTGCCAAATTTGAAAAAGAGTGGAAAAAAATGGTTCCCCTTCCGCCTTTGCCGGACTCCGCCGTCCATCCTGCGATTGCTCATCGCCCGTTTTATCGCATCAAACACGATTTTGTCGTCGAAGTCGATTCCGCGGCGATTGCAGAAATAGCTGCGGAGCAGGCCGGAGCTTTTGCCGACAAAGCCGTGCGCGCTATCGTGGTGGAACCGGTCGAAGTGCATCAAGCATTGAAAGAGCTTGCCCGGGAATTGCCCGCGCTCAAAATAGAGATGGGACGAATGAAATGGCAAATTCACCTGGCGGACAGCATCAGGAAGGCGATAGAAAAAAAGCAATACGAATATCGCTACGCCACACCGCCGTCGCCGCCGCATATACCGGAAACGCCAAAGCCCGAAAAACAAAAACCGCCGCATTGAGATTTAAAATTTTGCAAAGCCCAAAAATCCGCTTGCGTTTTATGGTGGGATTGTTTATTATAAATATTGTTTTAAGCAAGCTCTCATGCGAGCGAAAAAGGAAGAGTGGTGTTTTTCAAATTTTCTTTTTATCGTTTTTTTGCCCTGGGGCTGTAGCTCAGTTGGGAGAGCGCGTGAATGGCATTCACGAGGTCGCCGGTTCGATCCCGGTCAGCTCCACAAAATAAAAAGGCAACTAAAAACGTTGCCTTTTTTTGTTTGCGTACATAAAATGAAAATGCCGTGCCCGGCGCTTGAGGCACGGCATTTTGTTTTGGGTATAACTAACAACGGAAAAAGCACAGGATAATGAGCAGAATAAGCAGAATGAGCGCAGCCCAAAACGAATATTTCCATTTTTTGCATTTGCCATTCCGGCGCGGCGGATGAACGATCAACGGCGGTCTCTCTGGTTGCGATATGACAATTGTAGGCGGTTCTTCTCCAACTGGGTCCCAGGCGACGTCCTGAATGTAAGAGCCGTCACCGCTATCGCTGACCCCACCGATCAAGTCGCTTCCCGGTTGCCCGTGCACTTCAAAGGCGTCAAGGCGGCCCGGCCCCAAATAATTTCCATACCGATCTCGTGGCGTGAATGTGATCCGAATTTGCTGGCGGCCATCGGGTTGTGTAGCAATGGTTTCAGTTTTGACTTCTGTGTTATTCGGGTCAATACCCACGGCGATATATACCGACCAGGAAGTTTCTCGTGAAGTGGTGCATTCACTTCCGAAAGTGGCACGCGCGTGAAAGGTGTAATTGCCCTCAAACCGGGTGAGATCGTTGAGGGGATTGCCGAAGATGCCATCGGGTTCCATCGCGCCGTCTTCGTGCTCGCCATCATCAAACAAAGAAAACGTCTTCGTGCTCGTAGGAATTAATGCGCTACCGCGTTCCTGTTCTAACGCGATCAGCGTGCTGCTGCGCGCCTCTAATTGATCGCCGTCTATTTGCCGGCTTTGTCCCAATCCATTTTTCGTCAAGATGTTGCCGGTGCCTTCACCGGGCAGTGTCACTTCGACCGTCACGCTGGCAGGCACTTTCGCTCCACTCGGTTCCATGAGTATAACCTGCGGATTGATCGTATCGCCCGTGTAGTAGCGCCGCGGCGGAATCGGTCGAAAATAAGGGCCGCCATTAACCACCGAGGTGATGAAGAAACGCTCCTCGGGCAGCGGCGGCGGAAACTCTCCTCCACCGCGCGGCCGGGTCACTTGAATTTCCCAGGCGCCATCTCTTTCACTGTTAAAAGGCAGTTGCAAGCGAAGATAAGACCACGTGTCGCCGGAAGAGGCCACCACGCCCGGCGTTGCATTTGTGATGGTCGCGCCTGCCGGCGTTACCAAACTCAGCATGAGTCCGGCGTCTGCATGTTGCCATCCTAAAACCACCGTCAACGTTTCTTCGCCACAGACATTCAATGGGATTGGCTTCGCCGCGGTTTCATTGGCAGGAAGAACAAAAAACGGATCGAGCGAGACGCCGGTTTCAAAAATGTTGCCGAAACAGAGGACAAAAAATTTCTTCAATTCAAGTCCCTCACCGGCGCGCGTATAAATGCCGCTATGATCGCGCGCTAATCTCGTGAGCAGAGGGCCATCGAGGCTGGCCTCGGTTCCAAAACCGATGATACACAATTGGGTTGCTCCAAGTTCAGCTTCCACTTCTGCAATCATCGGCGGGGTATTCTGCAGCCCATCGGTCATCAACAGAATAGCCGGCGTGTTGGCAGCCGGACTCGGCGGTGGAAATTGCATTTGCGCGGTTTGCAAGCCGCCGCCGATCGTGGTTGAACCGCCTGGCAAAAGGTCCCCCACCAGACCGGCATTGCGGTCGGGTGGTGGTCCGATCAGCATATTTTTGTTGTCCGCAGTGACAGGGGCAAGAGCAAAATCGCGGAATGGCGTGGTGCTAAACGAGACGAGACCGGTGCGATGCGTTGCAGTGGTTCGCAAGAGATCGATGAACAACGCCGCGGCTTGCCGCGCTTCCTGAATTTTGGAAAGCCCGCCCAAACCCGGCAATCTCATGCTGCCTGAGCGGTCAAAAACGAGAACCACATCGACATCACGCGGCGGCGGCGGTTCCATAAGAAAATCCTGCAAAATCGAAGTGGCGCGTTGTCCGCGATTGTCGCATTGGCCACAAATCCAATTATTCACCGCTACGATGCGCCCCATTGCATCGAACACCGGCGAGCCGGAGCTGCCATTGTCTGAGTCGCCAGTATAAAAGAGTTGAGTGCTCAACGGAGGAAGGTCCATGTCACACACCGTAGACGTAGACGCAGGCGCTGCCAGGACCCTGCAGTTGGGGTCGACTGGCTGTCGCGAAATCTTTTTGGTGGCGCCGCGCGGATGATGGATAATAAATAATTCTTCACCAACCGCCGTGGGATCCGTACGAATGGGCAAGGGCGGTACGCCGATTCCACCGGGCGGTGTGACGATTTGGATAATGGAATAATCAAGCCGAGGGCGAGAATCGCCAACCTCGCGCATGAAACCGCTTTTCACCACCCGTTTTAGTTTATAAAATTTTGGATTGTAACTTGCCGGGCGGGTGTTATCATCATTGGTTTGAAAATCCAAAGTAAAAGCGCCTGAAGCCGCCTCCGCATCGGTTGAAACACAATGGCCTGCGGTTAGAATTAAATCGGCATCGATCAACGCCGCCGAACAACTTGAAAGAGAACCCTCATGTTCCCTAATCATCATGCCGACACTGCGGGCGGTATTCTGCATGATTCCTGGCGGTAAGCCGGCCACGTTTTCCCAACTCGGCAAGGTTCCGCTCGGACAAACTCCATTTGAATTGAAAAAAGTCGGATTGACGAAGCGCGATTCGAGCAGGAACACATCGCCATTGGCATTGCCACCGCCGGCGGTATTTCCGCCATTTCTAAGTCCCTCGCCACGACCGTATCTGTCCAACGTCACACTGCCTTCTGCCGCGCCAACACCGTCGTCAATATAACGAATAACAACCGAATTACCTGCGATCGGTCGAGTCCAAAATTCCGTTCCTGCTGCTGCCTTGAATCTATCCACATCATAACCCAGCTCAACTTCCAAAACATCATCGCCGGTGAGCGTTGCGCCGGTGAAATGGAGCATCAGGAATTTCGTCCCGTCCGGATGCGGCGGCGGCGAGAAATTTACCTGCCAGGTCCTTCCCGTCGTTGCCGGTGAGCCTGAGTCTGGTCCAATCTCAAGAGCAGGACTCATAGAAATTACAGAACCTAATCGATGCGACATAATTATTCCTTTCTAAGCTTTGGTGCAGGGTTGTGAATGTAAACGGCTAAAGAAAGTCGTATCGCACTTTCATCAAACTTTGTCTATTATGCGAATTGGGCTCTCAACATTATAGACACCGAAATGTTAAAAAATTCCCCGATTATAAAATAAAAAATGCCGTGCTCGGCGCGCGAGACACGGCATTTTTATTGAACCACTTCGTCAAATAAGTTAGCGAAATATTTTCCCCGGCATGGAACGCAAAACTTTTGATTTTTATCTCATCAACAAAAGCCGTTGAACCTGCCGCACTTCTCCAGCTTGCAAAACGGCGAAGTAAACTCCGCTCGGCAGATTTTTCGCATCAAACACAACGGTGTGATGGCCGGCCGGACGAATGCCATCCACCAACGTCGCAATTTCGGCGCCGGTCAAATTGTAAACTTTGAGCGTAACAAACGTTGCGGTTGGCAAACCGAAGTTGATATTCGTGCTGGGATTGAAGGGATTGGGATAATTTGAATGCAGCACGATTTTATCTGGCATCGCCGCAACGGGCGATGAGGATTGACCCATATTGGCTTTCAAAGTCGAGGTGCATGAACAGCCATTGATTTCCAGCTCTTTGATGTAGTATCGTGAGCTGTTGGGCTTCGTCATGTACACGCGGAATTTTTGCGCACAGGTAAGCGCAAAGCTAAAAATCGAGGTGCTGCTGCTGTTTTGGGTTTGGCTGAAAAGCGTGACCCAGTTAACGCCGTCCCAATATTGAAATGCAAAGTCCTTCGCGCGGTTGCTGCCATCCCATCGAATTACGGCGTCATCGGTTTCATGCGTGGAGCCCAAATCGACTTCCAGCCATTGAATGCCGCCGCTTTGGCTTTTCCATGCCGTGCTCGTGCTGCCGTCAACAGCGTTGCCGGGTGGATAACCGCTGCGCGATGAAGAAGCCGTTGCCGGCTTGCCAAGCGCAATATTGGCTGGCGAACAATCACTGACGGCGATATAATTGACTTTGGTTTCGTCGTCCGCCCCGCAGGCATTCGTTGCCGTCAAAGTGACGGTGTACGTTCCCACGCCGGTGTATTGATGCGAAGGATTTTTCAGCATCGAAGTGCCGCCGTCGCCGAAATTCCACGACCAGGCGATGGGGTTGCCGCTCGTTTGATCCGTAAAATTCACCGTCATGGGCACGCTTCCCGAAATCGGCGCGCCGATAAAATTCGCGGCAGGAACACCGCTCACGGTGACGTAATTGAGTTTGGTTTGCGTGCGATTGCAAATCGTTGAGCTGATGGTGAGCTTGACGTTAAAGACACCGACCGTCGAGTAAGTGTGACTGGAATTTTGAACGGTCGAGGTGCTGCCATCACCAAAGTCCCACAACCATGAGGTCACCGGTCCGGTGGACAAATCCGTAAAGTTAACCGCTAACGACCCACAACCCGAGGTCGCATTGCCGGAGAAATCAGCGGCAACGTCACAAGCGCCGCCGTCATCGGGGCAAATCGTTAAATAAGTGAGCGCTATGTCTTCCCACGCAAATAACGCAAATTTTTTTGTGGCGCCATCATGTTTGGCCATCAGGCCGTTGGGAAAATTCGGTCCAGCCGGACGATTGGTCACATCCAAACCATCGGTGGACGAAGCGTTGGGCGTGTAGATCGTCGTCACCAGCGTGTGACTGTGCGGATTTCCCGGGTCACCCTCGCGGCGATAAATTTTCGCGCGCTTGTTCCCCTGGCTCGACAGCACGAGATAACCGGTGCCATCGGCGCAGGCATACAAGCCGAGTCCTTCGCGGTCCGGATCGATGCCGTCATCGTGCGCGAACTCGGCAAGCTGCGTGTTGTTGTTGAGATCGGGATCGGCGTAGAATTTGTGCACGCAGCAATCTTCCTCAGCGGCATAAATGTAACCGAACTCGTCATCGGCGACCAAACCCTCCATCACGCCCGAGACGTAATTACTGCCGAACACGCGCACGTGCATGCCTTTGACTTTGCCGGCGCCGTCATCGAGCAGACGATATTGATGGAGGTTTTTCAAATCGCCGCCGTTGGTGGTTCCAAAAACGAACATGGCGCCATCGCCGGGCCGGCGATAAAGCGCCAGGCCGTAGGGATTCTTGAGCTCCGGAGCGAGAATGCCGCCGCTCGTGGTGATATTACTGAGCGTACCGGCAGCCGGATCGATTTTAAAAACGACAAAGCCGCTGGGATTCTTTTTGTTGACCACGCAAATATCAAGCGACTGGCCGCCAACCAGCATGTCGTATCGCACGTCGACATTGTTGGCATCGTCGCCAACAGGAATATTTTGTAACTGCTGGCCGTTCATGTCCCAAACGTAAAGCGCGCCAGTGCCTTTGTCGGTGCCGATGATGAGACTTTTGGAAGGATCGAAAGGATGAATCCAGATCGCCGGATCATCCGCATCGCCGCTGACTGCGGAAGTGGTGACACGCGGATACACCGTGATTTCACCCGGAATGCTCTGGGTGTGCGCCCGGCTTGACAGCAAAATTAAAATGATCAGAAAACTATAGACGACTTTGCAACCGGGGTTTATCGCCGGTTTTGCCTTGCCAGAGGCGGCAAGATAAGCGCTTGCCCGTGGTGATATGAAACGGATCCGCATGTACTCTCCTCACTAAAATTGGAATTGAACATCCTATCGACTGGACATAATTATTTCATCAACACGAGCCGCCGCACCTGCCGCGCCTCGCCAACTTGCAAGACGGAGAAATAAACGCCGCTCGACAAATTGGCGGCCTCAAACTCCACGGTGTGAATACCGGCATGGCGTCGTTCATTTACCAGCGTCGCGACTTCGGCGCCGATGATATTATAAACTTTCAGCGTCACCAGCGCTTCTTCCGGCAAAACAAAGTCGATGCTCGTGCGCGGATTAAAAGGATTGGGATAGTTGGGCGTCAACACAATTTCTTTAGGAACGTCTTCATTCGCGGTTGAAATCAACGCATTGACGGAGGCATAAATTTCCGTTTCGTTGATGCGCTCGCTGGATTTGTTGTTTCGCGTCATATAAACCTGCACGTAACGCGCCGAGGTTGCCGGGACTGTAAAATCATCGGTGCCGCCGTTGCCGGAGTTGTCGGTGTAGATCGTGGTCCAGCTCGCATCGTCGTTCGAAACGCGGATTTGGTATCTCCTTGCATAATAACTGCTATTCCATTTGATCACCACGCGTTGGAAATTGAGCACGGCGCCGAGATCGACTCGCCACGACACAATCGTGTTGCTGTTCAAACTACCGCTGCGCCAATACGTGCTGATGCTGCCGTCCACGGCTTTGCCCGGCGTATTGCTGCCGTTCGTGTTCGAAGCTGTCGCCGGTTTGTTCAGCGCCAAATTAGAATTGCCGGGCGTGGTGGCATTCGCTTCATTTGAATATCCGGAATTGCCCGCGCCGTTGTAGGCGCGCACTTGATAATAATACGTCGTTCCAGTTGCCAAACCCGCATCGGAATAGCCGGTCACATTCGCGCCGGCGGTAGCGATCTCAGCATAAGTTCCGCCGGCGCCAATTTTGCGCTCGATCTTAAAACCGTCCTCGTTATTCGATCTGTCCGTCCAGGTGAGATCGATCTGACTGCCGCTCACCGCTGTGGCCGTAAGATTGTTGGGCGAATTTAAAGTGGCCCCGCCTTTGATCATCGTAAAATAA
>Ga0247727_10003612_pt1 | contig 33927 bp, 54 predicted proteins | sample WisWelCaveWW1625_FD_202498 | JGI IMG/M metagenome (GOLD analysis project Ga0247727, IMG submission 202498) | Biofilm microbial communities from Wishing Well Cave, Virginia, United States - WW16-25 | ecosystem: Environmental > Aquatic > Deep subsurface > Groundwater > Cave microbial mat | place...
GCGAAATACCGGAAGGTAGCAAAGACGGTGGATCGCACGGACGTGGTGTTTATTGGTCGCCTTGAACCGGAAGAATTCACTGCTCATGCCGAGGTGAATCGCTTCCTGACGCATGCCTTCCGTCACGCGGTACAAGGCGAGCTGCAGAACTTCGAGGCCTGCGTTCAAGAGGCGAAGAACGAGTTTCTCCGCATCAAGGAAGCTTCTCTCGAGAAAATGAGGAGCCGAGCATGAACCGCCGAACGATGAAGGCCGTGGTACGTAAGCTCGCGCTTCAAACCGCGGAGATTCGCGGTCGCGGCGAAGAAGCCGAAATCGAGATTCAAGATGAACGCGAGGCCGAGCGTTTCATGCTCGAGACTGGCCTTGGCGGATATCGCACCGGGTATGGCGCGTGGGTGCTTCGCGGCGGCTATGTAGGGAACGGGGATTACGGCGATTCAACTTCCCGCTGGCACTACTGAGTGCCAAGCTTGACACCACGATCCAAGGTGGTTACAGTTGGATCTGAAAGGAGCGAGTCATATGAATGAGGCGAAGAAAGCACAGAAGGCGGTGATCGAAGCTCGGGTTCTTCTGGAGCTGGCGGAGGAGGAGCTGAAAAACGCGGAGAACCTCAGCTCAGCCAAGGCGGTCTGCGAGCAGCTCTCGGCCGAGATGAAAGCGCTTGAGCCGGAGCAGTTCGACAGAGACATGGACAAGTACGAAGCAGCCTGTGACGAGGTGCTCGCTCGGATGAAGGAACCGAGCGACCGACTCTACGAAGAAACGAAAGAGCGCATCGATCAGGTTCGCTCGATGAAACAACTCGTGCGGGACTGCGAGGCCGCGCTTATTGAAGTGGTCCGTACGCACGCGCCGGAGGCGGCGGGCAAAGCGCTCCCGCCGTCAGTGGTCGGCCTTCTCGAGCAAATCGCAAGCGGTGGTGCTCTCGGTGCTCAGTTTCGGCCGCGCTTGGTTGACGTGTGCATGCACTGGAGCGGTCGTTGATTTGAGTGCTCGACGTCGACGAGGCATACCTTCTCGATGGAGCCGAAAGAGTATGCGCTTTGGATCGGATGGGCAGCGTCCCAAGGCTTAGAGGCGGAAGAAGCGCGCACGGCACTCGAGCTCCGCAACCTCGAAGTGACGTACGACTGGACGCTGCCCCTACAGGTTGTGCATCCCGGTGTTTCTCGCCGCTACGGATTGAATCCGCGAAATCCGATTGCCAGTAAGAAAAAATCGTGAGCTAGTTCCGTTCCGACGCTGAGGTACGAAAATGTCTGTTGCACAGAGAGTTCAGCTCGACGCTGAGCTGCGAGCTTTCGAGCCTTTTGTACGCCGTTTTTACGCTCCTACTTGGATGCGCCTTTCAATTGCTGCTGACAACGACGACGTACGTAACGAGTGTCGAATCGCCGCTTGGCGGGCCTTGGGCGCTGCGAAGGCGAAGAACCTCACCGGAATCGATCGATTGCGGTTCGTTCGGCGTTCCATTGCTCGTGCGTTCGTCGATCTTATTCGCAAGGCCAACGCGAAATGCCGCCGTGTACCAGACTGGGTCTTCACCAGCTTGGAAGCCGGTACTGCAGACGGCAGCCGCGCCGGGGAGCCGACGCCAGAACCGTTGTCTCCGGAGCTCGAGTATCTCAAGGCAGAGCGGCAAGCTGCGATCCAAGCGACGGTAGCAGAGATTCGCCGAATAGTTGGATCCCACCTGTACGAGCAGTTGCTTTCGGTGCATGGTGATGTTGGATCGGCCCTTCCCTACTCGAAGACGCGCAGCGTTCGCGGGGAAGAAGGGCTGCAAAATCTGCGACAGAAACTTTCGGTGCGTTCACTCTCAGACGTTGAGCGCGCGTACGGAGATCGAATGCTGCCTCGTCCGATCGAATCCCTCACCGATATCGAGCTCACCAAGGTTTGTCTCATCCACGGATCCAAAATCAAGAGTGTGGAGCGTCCCTATTTGTTGAAAGAGACGCACGCGATTCTAGATGCCCCGTCTGGTAGTCCGCAGGATTTCCCCGCCTGTTTTGGATCGGCGATGCATTTTGATCCGAAAGATTCGCAGTGCATGGTCGAGTGCGACTTCAATCAGGAATGCCGCGCTGTTCTCGGTGGCCACCCCGAAGTGGAGTCGGCGTTTCTGCAGTTGAAGCCGTCTTCCAAGAAAATGGAAGCGGTGAAGCCTGCCATCTCCAAACCTCTTCTCGTCGATCCCGATCCCACCGACGACGAAGATCTCGATGCTGAACCGCCCATCATCCCGGACGACGATGACGAGACCACGCTACCAAGCGAGATGCCCGCAGTCCCAGAAGAGGATGAAGAACCGTCTGCCAGAGTGAAAACGGAAACCACCGGCAAGCGTACGAAGAAAGCGAAGCAGATCATGAAGCCGCAAAAAGCAGTCAAGACCGCCAAAGAGGCGCCTTCCTCAGCTCCTCCGAAACTGAAAAAGGTTGAACCTCCGAAGGGCAAGCCGAAGCGCGGGCGCGTGGTAGCCGACGTTGTCGCGCCTCCGCCGGCGAAGGGGGAGAACACGATGTACTTCCTCACGAAGAAGCGCGGTGTGCTTCCCAAGGGACAGAGCGAATACAAGCTCATTGAAGGGCGCCGACAGTATCACGCGCCTCAAGGTTCGGCGACGGAGGCCGCGCTTCTTCCCATCGGATACACCCGTCAACGGGAATGGAAGGGTGTCACCTATCTTGTGAAGAAGATCACCGACGGCGTCTGGACCGAGAATCACGGGTACGATCGCAAGCGCGATGGAACCTGGGAAATAGTCTGGCGTCAACCATCGACAGGAAAGAACGAGGGTAAGAAAATCCCTGACGGCTTTGTAGGGACTCTCACTAAAATCGCATTCCGCATCAGCGACAACCGCAACTGGTCAGGCGCACGCTTCTTCGGCATCGTAGGAACCTCCGTCCTTGCCCAGGTTGCCGCCGAGAATCCCGAGCTGAAGCTCGCTCCGATCTACGCAGTGAAGCAGTTCGGTAAGCGTGGCCCCAAACCGAAGGCGAAAGCTCCTACGCCCGAGGAAAAGGCTGCGAAGCCCGTAGCGAGGCCTTCGACCAAGGCCAAGACGAAGAAGCGAAAGAAGCGCGCGATTGCGCCACCAACTGCCGCATGAGCAGCGAACCTGTCTGGTCGGTGAATCTCACCCGCAGCGACTACACACGCCGTTTGAGCGACGTCGAAGCGGCGTTGTTTCCGTCGCCATTCTTCATCACGTCCGTTGCGATCTGCGTGGAGGTGGTGTTCTGGTCACCTGCGTTAGGACTATGGGTGCACCTAGTACGCGACTACACAGGGCGAGTTCTTCCTGAACACTGCACCGAAGTGGCCGCGCTAGACATCGATCCAAAGTTCAAAGTCGCCACGGGGATTTCATGAGATTTGTTTCCCCTGGCGAGATTCTTCCGAACCCGAAAGGGTGAGGAACGTGCCTCGGCCTCTCAGCGGTGGGAGAGCCGGGGCACGTCTTTCGAGGTGGATGTGTTCGATGAATTCGCGAGGATGCGGCTCCCCCGCGTTGATCTGCTCGCGTCCACCGTAACCGACCTCGCCGAGCTCCCTCGCTGGGAGACCATCCTCAAAGACTGCTCCACACGCGGCTACGTCGCTTGGGACACGGAGACGTCCGGCTTCGACTACTTCAAGCAGGCTCGCATCATCGGCCATTGTTTCGGCTACGACCTCCGCGACGGACACGGCCCACGCGGCGTCTACTTCCCCATCCGCCACCAGACGATGTCAGCCCAGCTCCCAGTGGAGCCGGTCACCGCGATGGTGAAGCGCATTCTCGAAGACCCAAACGCGAACATCGTCGGTCACAACCTCAAGTTCGACGCGCTCTTCGGTCGTACCGACGGGATCCAAATCAAAGCGCACATCGACGATACACTCGCGATGTCAGCCCTGATCGATGAGAACATCCCAAAAGACCTCGAGTTCCGCGCCGTACACCACAACGTCGATCCCAACGCGCACGAGATGCACGACCTCGTGCACCGCATTCACACCGAAGAGTGCCGCCGTTACAAAGTGAAGAAGCGCGACTTTCCGGGGTTCGCTTGGATTCCAGTGCCCATCCTCGGGCAGTACGGCTGCAAAGACGGCTACAACACGCTCAGGCTCTTCTACAAGCTCTCTCCGCAGATTCGAGCGTATTGGTCCAAGCTCTACCAAACGGAGATGAAACTCTCACGCTACCTCGAACAAGCCGAGTGGACAGGCGTGCCGATCGATATCCCGCATCTCGAGAAAGTACGCGCCTCGGCCCAGCAGAAAGCCGACATCGCTCTACGTCGCATCTGGGAACTTGCTGGCTCTCGTCTCGTGGTCTCTTCTGATGATGAACTCCGGAACTTCCTCTACAACCACTGCGGCTATCCGGTCACCTACCGCACTCGAGACAAGAACGATCCAAAGAAGGAAGGACAACCCTCCGTCGACGCGCGTTCACTCAAATTCATGATTCGAATGGGCGGACCCGCAACCGAGCTCCTCCAACAGACGCTCGCTTGGCGTGAAGCTGACAAGCTCCTCACCACGTACACCACCCCCATCATCGATCGATGCGATTCCAACAGCCGCCTTCACTGTCAGTTCAAGCAGGTCGAGACCACGACAGGCCGCCTCGCCTGTGCAAAACCAAACCTGCAAAATATCCCTTCAGACGACGAGTCGGGCATTAGAAAAGCATTTGTTGTTCCCGCTAACTCCGTCTCTATCAGCATAGACTTTAGTCAGATAGAGCTTCGGGTACTGGCTCACTGCGCTCGCGAGCCCACGATGACGCAAGCGTTCATCAACGGTGAGGACATTCACAGCGCCAACAGCAAAAAACTATTCAATAGTGTGGAGAAAAAGTATAGAAGAATAGCGAAAGTGTTCGCGTTTGGTACTTGTATAGCAGAAGGCCAACGGGTGCTAACTAATGATGGTTTGATTCCTATAGAAAAAGTAAAGGATTGGCATTTGGTATGGGATGGCCTAGAGTGGGTTTCCCATCAGGGGGTGGTCTGTCGTGGCGAATGCGAAACGATCACTTGGGGTGGGTTGACCGCAACTCCAGAACACGAGGTCTATACAACAGGGGGTTCGCTTGTACGGTTCGAAACTGCAACATCCACGCTATGTCCCGGACAACTTGCTCGTGGCGCAACTCCGTACGGATTACCCGCTCGGTACGTTGGCCCTAACTGGCAAAATAGAGCAGCGCGCGCGTTCGCGTCGCTATGTTCAGGCGACTTGTTCGCTTTGCGGCCGGGCACGTTGGGTGCTCGTCGACAATATCAAAGGCAAGAAAACGACCGGCTGCGATTGCCGTCGCGGGAAGTATTTCGATCGGCGAGCAGACACTTTGGGCGAGCGCTACGACTGTATGCTGCAGCGCTGTTACCGCGATTCGCACAGTTCGTCGGAGCATTACAAGGGTCGTGGGATTCGGGTGCTTTTCCATTCTCGCGAGCACTTTGTGCGTTGGGCCTTGGCGACGTTTCCGAACTCGGATTTCAAAGGGCTAGTGTTCGATCGCATCGACAACGACGGGCACTACTCGCCGCAGAATTTGCGGCTTACTACGCAGGCCGAAAACAACCGCAATCGTCGTCCGTCTCGTCCGCGTCAAAGGCGCTTGTCTACGACATCCTGAACGCAGGCCCGCGTCATCGCTTCGTCGTCGAGGGCGTTGTCGTATCCAACAGCTATGGGATGTCTGCGCACGGCATAATGGAAAACCTTAATGAAACAGCCGAACCCGAGAAAGGGATAGAATACGTTTCGGAAGAACAAGCCGAGACGCTCTACGCGCAGTTCCACGGTCAGTACCCGCGGATTCACGCCTTCAGAGACGAGCTCTGTGCCCAAATGCTTCGACACCGGGTACCTCAGTTCAGCAACCCATTTGGGCGCACTCGTCGCGTTCCATACCTGCGAGCTGCGTTAGGACAGATCGATAGGCGCGCCCAACGTCAGGTGGTGGCTTCGATGATTCAGGGGACGGCAGCAGACATCGCGAAAGAAGCCATGGTCGCTGTGGGCGAAACTCTCGATCGTGCACGCGCCGAAGGCCGCTACGACGGCACCCTCGTACTCACGATCCATGACGAGAATCGCATCGATGTGAATTTCGATGGCGCTCCGCAATGCGTAGTGGAATGCAAGGCCGCGATGGAGAACTTTCCACAGTTCGCTCCGATCGCGATCACCACCGAAGCCGAGTGGACGGTGACCAACTGGGAAGAAAAAGTTCCAGTTTGGCTGAAGGGTAAGTCATGAAAGTGAATGATCTTTCTGGTAGTCAGTTTCACACCCGGAACCGGTCGGATCGGAAATCCCGGTGATCGATCGGCAGACCGCTTCACAAGAAGTCGCAACGGCGATCGCTCCGCTGATGCAGACAATCGGCACGATGCAGCCCTTCGTCGTCGGTGGCCGCGTATGGGACGCCATGTCTCTCGTGAACATCCTGGTGACTGACCCTGCCCAACTCGACGCCCATATCGCCCTCTGCCCGGCGTGGGTGGCGTTCTTCGGGGTCGTTGTCGCGGATGCAAAGCGTGAACACGACATGAAGCAGTCCGACTATCGCCAAGCAAGAGACACGTGGCATACGCAGCGCCGCGCTGAAGGCAAAGTGACCCAAGCGGCTCTCGAAGACGAATGGCGGATCCAATCAAACTACAAGGGCTGGCAGGAAGCGCTCACTACGTCCGAACGCGCTTGGAGCTGCGCGAGCTTCGTGCACGATGCTCTCCAACGAAAATCTCAGATGCTCACCAACTTGACGAAGCTCTACAGCGACGAACGAGCTGCGTCGGCCACGACCAGAAACGTGTCGGCCTACGGGCCGGCCCTCACGAGGTAACTTAGGATGAACGCTCCGAACGGATACGCCCCTCCGACCGCACAGGCTCCTCAAGTGAACATCAACGCTGAGATCCAAGCGGAGATCGCCCGGTTCAACCAAGCCAAAGAAGCGATGGCTTCGCAGCGCTCCTCCGGCCAAGGCTCCGACGTCGACTACTACAAGCCGAAAGCGCCTCAGCAGATCGGAGGAACGGAGATCTCGTACGTGATGGTGTTGCCGGCTTCCCTCGAGCGTATTGGAGCTCCTCCGTGGGTCGCTACGCTGCAACATACGAGCTTCCTCCGCGGCCAGACCACCAGCGCGGTCTGCCCTCTGAAAGACGCGATTGCCGCGAACCCAGAGCTCGCCAAAGCAGATCCGCGCTCCTTGCCAACTTGCCCCCTCTGCGATGCCGCGGAGTACGTGCGCGGTATTTCGCGTTCGTATCCGAGGGAGTCACAAGAGGGGAAACAGTGGTGGGGCCGATTCACAGGTCTCGAAGCGAAAGACCGGGCTTTCATGCACGTGTTCGATCTCGACGACATCCAATCACACTGGAAGGTCGACAAGACGAGCGGGCAGGCACGAGCAGTGCCGAAGCGATGGGCCTTCGGTTCGGGCGTGCTGTCGACGTTCGTGGGCTTCCTCGGAACGTTGGGTTCGTTCTGGCATCCGCAAGCGCTGCGTAGGTTCCAGATCACGACGTCGCGCAAAGGACCAGAAGATCGGGACGTGCGGTACGCGGTGATGCCGGTCCTGACCGATCAAGGGCCGATCGCAATCCCGCAAGGCTACGAGAGCGTGTTGCAGAACCTCACCGATTTGAGCTTCTTTCGAAGACCAAAGCCGCTGCCGGAAATGATCGCCATGATTCCACCATGGGCGACGCAGCAGCAGGCTTTTGCGGCCCCACAGAACCCCTACCAGCAACAGCCGCCTTCGCCTCAGCAACCGTACCAAACGCAGTCCTACGTGGCTCCTGCTGCGCCACAGGGCTATCCGCCCCAGCAGTACCAAGAGCCGCAGTACGCGGCCCCTCCGCCTCCGTTCAACCCCGCGCAGCAGGCTGCACCGCCGCTTCCGCCCATGAACTATGTGCCATCACCGTCGCAATACGCGCCTCCTCAACCACAGTACGCGCCGCCTCCGCCGGTGCCGCAGCAGTACGCTCCTCCGCCCATTCAGGCCGTGCCACAACCTCCACCGCCCGCGATGGCGATGCCTCCACCACCTCCTCCGCAACAGTACGCGGCTCCACAGCCTCCTCCGCCATCGGCACCGATGAGTCCTCCGCCGGGAATGCCTGCCATGCCGCCGCTGCCGACAACTCCGCCTGGCTATCAGGCGGGCCCTACGATGGCGCCGCCGCCTCCGTCGGCGCCTCAATCGGCTCCACCGGTGCAGAACGGAGCTCCGCCGGGAATGCCGGCTTTGCCCCCGATGCCACCCTTGCCTCCGCGAGGCTGAGAACTCTCGCTGAGGGCGTGGTGATTCCGGCTCGTGCCGACGGGTTTCCGATCTGTTTCAAGGTCGGATTCAATGCGGATGATCGCAGCTGCCGCTCGTGTCCGGTGCTCGAATCATGTGCGCCGTACGCTGACTTTGGTCGCAAGAAACTCACGCCGAAACAGCGGGCCGTCGCAGACGCAATCCGAGGAAGGCATCGATGAAGCGCAAGAAGAAAAAGGCTCCCGCGGCGACGTCGCCGGCGAAAGCGATCACTCCGGCGTCGAAGAGTCCCGCGAAGAAGAACTTGGCGCGAAAGGGTTCCGGCATTGGTGATTTCGATGCTCGCTTGAAACAACTGATGGCCTCGTCTCCTGGGAATCCCGTCATTGTAGACGCGGATTCTCTCGACGAGCTCTGGTCGGTACCTCGGTATTACTTGCGTACGGGATCGATCGCTATAGACGCAGCAATTGGAGGACCGAAACCGGGTCTCCCAAGCGGACGTCTCACGGAATTGTTCGGGGAGAATTCGGTTGGAAAAACTACGTTCCTCACGGGTCTCATCGCCGAAACGCAACAACGCGGGGGACTCGCCGTTGTCGTCGACAGCGAGCACAAGATGGATCTTTCGCGTATGGCCGCGCTGGGGGTGAATCTCAGCCGCATGCCGTTTGAGCAAGTCTCGACGATTGAGCAGGTGTTCGACGTACTGAAGCATTGGGCGCCGAAGGGGCGGGAGTCGCTTGGTCCTGACGTTCCGATCTTGTTCGTCTGGGACACAGTGGCCGGATGCCCTACGAAATCAGAAGCGGATGCCGACACCGATCAGAAGTTTCAGGCTGCAGCGGCGAAGGTGCTGAAGCAGCAGTTCCGTACCTGCGCTCAGATGATCGCGAAGACGCAGATCGTGTTCGTCGTCAGTAACCAAATTTACGCGTCGATGAGGCAAGGCTACGGCTCGGAGATCGAAACGTACGGCGGAGGAGCGATCAAGTTTCATGCGACGATTCGCATTTGGCTTCGCTTCATCGGCCAGATGAAACCCCCCGGGTGGAGCGAGACGAATCGACTACCTCCCGTGGGGCAGATCGTGAAGGCGACTGTGGTGAAGAACCAAATCGGCCCGCCATGGAAAGTGCGTGAGTACGGTCTTCGCTACAAAGAAGGCATCGACAACATTTGGTCTCTCTTTAACGAGCTCACTGGAACTGGCGCGATCCAACCGAACGGCTCTTGGTACCGTCTGAGTGAGGAGATCCAAAAGGAACTCGGGATCGAAACAGCGGCGTGGCAGTCAGGCCACTTCGGCTTGAATGAAGTGATCAACCAGCATCCTGCGCTCTACGCCAAGCTGATCCAACTCTATGAAGAGAAGTGCCGGTGATCATCTTTTCGGACCTCCACGTTGAGCCGAAATCTGCAGCGACGGCATTCGAGGTGCTTCGGCAGATTCCAAATGTGTGCGCCGCGCGCGACGACTTCTACGTTGCCTGCCTTGGTGACTTCTTCACCACACGCCACGCGATCCCGGTGCGGTTGCTCGTAGAAGTGCGGGAGGAACTCCTCGCGTGGAAGAAACGCGGAGTGAAGCGCGTCGATGTCCTGGTAGGGAATCACGATGTCTACGACGTAGCTGGACGAAACGTGCTTGAAGTATTCGATCATCTCGGCGGATTCGTTTTCGTGCACTCACAGCCGGAATGGACGGTAAACGGCTTCTGGCTTCCGTACCGCTCGAATGAAGGTCTCCGTGCTGCTCTCGCACAGGCCAACGTCGCGGCGCATCCACAGGTGCCGTTCCTTTTCGCTCACTGTGGGATCCAAGGCGCGTGGATGAACTCTTTGAAGCGCGATGACTTCGGTCTCACTCCGGAAGAGGTTCTCGGAGCGGGATTCAAGCGCGTGTTGCTTGGGCACTACCACCGGCACGGCCTTGTGACGAAGGGTATTTCGTACATTGGATCGCCGTATCAAGTGAGCTACGGCGAGGCGGGGCAGGCGAAGGGCGTGTGTCGCTGGGATGGGCGCGCGCTTGAGTTCATTCCGTGGGAGATCGGGCCGAAGCACCACAAGATCGTGTTCGACGCGGATAATCCCGCACCACTTTCGTTACCTACATTGAGAGAAGGCGATCGCGCGTGGGTCGTGGTGAAGGGGCAGATGGCGAAAGCGGCTCAACACGCGGTGCAGGAAGCGTTGAAGAAGAGCGGACTCGAACCTTCCCGAGTGGAGATCGATTACCAACCCGAAGAGCGGGCTTCGCGCATCGATATTCATCCCGGAGAAGAGCATCGCTCGCTTGCCAGCCGCTTCGTCGAAGCCCAAGACATCGACCCTTCCTACCAGTCCATGCTCAAAGAAACTCTAGCTCGTGTGGTGCCCACATGAATCCGAATGAGAAGCGCATAGCCACGATCGAAATTCGAGCGCGACGAGCAGATCCCGGGCCGTGGCGTTGGGAAACGGAAGGCGCTGTTTTTCAAGCTTCCGTACGCTTGTTCCACGCTGGTCCGGCGATTAATCGGCTTCACGAGTTCAACGCCGAATTCGTAGCCGAAGCTCGTGAAGACATTCCCTGGCTGGTGGCGCGTGTGAAGCAGCTTGAAGGCGCGTTGCGTGAACTCAAAGAGAGCGGGGATTACGTCGAAGCGAAAATAATCGATATCGTGTTGGCTGCAGATCCTCTCGAGTGGGACTGATGCGTCTCCTCCGTCTGCAGCTGTTGAACTTCGGTCCCTTCGTAGGAGAGATCGAACTCCCGCTGGCGAATCTGGGTCTCGTTGCGATCGAGGGGGTGAACCTCGCCGATCCTGGTTCCAGCTCGAACGGTTGCGGGAAGAGCTCCATCCTGGATGCACTCGTGTGGGGCCTCTACGGTGAGACGACAGCTCGCAAGGAAACCTCTTCCGCTGATTCCGGTCTTCGTGGCGACGAGGTTGTTTCCGACAAAGTAGGAAAGGACTGCCGCGTTACCGTCGACTTCGTCGGCGACGACGGCCACACCTATCGCGTGAATCGCTGGCGGAAGGCGGTGGTCGATAACAAGCGAGGCAACGGTGTAGTGCTCCGGATGAACTCGGATGCCGGTTGGCCCGCGATTGCCGACTTGGACAAGGGCAATGTACAGGCGGCTATCGATGCTCACCTAGGTTTGGATCGTGAGCTCTTCATCCAAACAGTGCTCCGTTCGCAGGAAGACTCTTTCTCGTTCGCACAGGCGACGCCGAGGGAGAGGTTCGCGCTTCTCACGAAGATCGAAGGGCTTGAGGAACTCGACATCTGGGAGAAGGCTTTCCGGGAAAAGGCTCGCAACCTTGCGGTCGAAGTAGCTGGGATCCAATCTCAGTTGGATGCCAAGTCGGCCGCTCTCGTGGTTCTCCGGGAGGAGGCGACGCGAGCAATAGCCGCTCGCGAGCAATGGCAGCGAGATCTGGATTCTCGCCGCGTACAGGCGCGAAACAATGTCGTGCAGACGCAGCAAGCGCTGGACGACATTGCCGCCCGCCTCACTGCTCAGCCGCAGCACGAAGCTCGGATGCGCGAACTTGACGCCGCATTGCTTCCGCTTCAACCACCAGCGGAACCTCTGGAACTCGCGCAGTGGGAAGGGTTTCGTCGCGAACTGCAGCAGAAGCTTGGTGCATCACGATCCAACAAAGATCGGGTGCATCAGCGGCTGCTGAAGCTCAACGCGACGCGTACGGGCACATGCGAGGCTTGTGGTCAGGAGATCACTCCGGAGCATCTCGCGCAGCATCGCTCCTCTCTTGAGACGGAGAAGACTACGTTCGAGGCTGAACTCACTGCGATCCAAACACAGGAAGCCGATGCTGGGCGGATTGTCTCGCAGACGCGCTCGCAGTTGGATCTTGCGAGGTCGGCGATATCTGCGCAGAGATCGCAGATTGAGCACGAGCGCTCGCACGTGCTTCAGCAGCTCGCTTCTCTCCGCGCACACCAACAGAGTCAGGTCAGTCTTCAGGCGCAGCACGCTCGTTTCGTGCAGGAAGAACAGACTCTCGCTGCCCAGGTGAATCCGTACAGCGGTTTCGCTTCGTCAGAGCAGCGAGTGCTGGCGTTCGAAGGCGAGATCGAACGGTTGAAGGCCTCGCATGCTCGGGCGCAGGTTGAACTCGGCCTCAACGAGTGGTGGGTGAAGAACCTGCCAAGCCTCAAAGCCTGGATATTCGACTCGGTCGTTGGCGAGATCACCAAGGAGGCCAACCGGTGGCTTTCGATCCTCACTGGCGGCCTTGTCTGGCTCGAGGTGGCGGCGACAGCGACTACGAAGGCGGGGGAGCTGCGAGACAAGATCTCTATGCGCTGTTTCCGCTTCGCTGAAGCCGGGCAAATCGTCGAACGCGAGTTTCGGCAGTGGTCGGGCGGGGAGAAGCGCAGAATCGCTCTGGCGCTTGATTGGGCGCTCGCAGCGCGTCTCTCGCAGCGAGCCAAGAGCAGCTGCTCGTTCCTGGCTCTGGATGAGGTCGATCGGCACCTCGATGCCGCTGGCCGAACCGGTCTCCTCGCTGCTCTCGAGGAGCTTCGGAAGGAAAAGGAAACAGTTCTTTTTGTTACTCACGACCAGGAGATGCGGGCTCGTCCCGATTTAACTTGGATCGTGACGAAGACCGCGCAAGGCTCGTCTGTAGAGGTGCACGATGGTCAAGCCCGTTTCAAGGCGGCGTGATGGTGGAGAAGCGTACAAGCTCATCTCGATGTTCAGCGACGAGAAGGGCGTAGAGCCTGGCGTAGCGATCGATGGGTTTCCCGTGCTTTTTCTAGGTCAGATCGGGGAAATCCCCGTTATCCAGGTCCCCCAATCGTCGACGCAGGCGGATTCCGATCGCATCTCCGCCGCGTACACAGATGCGACCGGGGAATGCCCGATTATCGTCACGTCGAACATCCGCTTCATGCGCTTCGCAAAGATCACCGAAGAGGAAGCGACCAAGACGATGAAGCGGGCCCTGGAGTTCCGAAACCAACAGGAGGCCACGCGTGTCGCTCAGAGTGCTGGGAATGGACATCTCCCCGACGTCGACGGGGCTGGTAACGCTGGAACTGACAGCCGAGCAGCTGAAACTCCCGAGGAGCGAGCAGGTGCCGACGATAATCTCGATCCAACTGCTGAATCGGGGCTCCGCGAAGACGCACTCTAAGGATGATGCCCCCCTCAAGGGCATGTCGATCGACAACTTGGTCTACGCGTCGAGCTCCATCGGTCATGAGCTGCAGACGCATCACCCGGCGTTGGTGATGCTCGAAGACTATTCAGGCGGGAACACGCACAACGCTTTCATTCTGGCTTGCACGGGCGAGGTTACGGGAGCGGCCAAGCTTTGGATGCATCAGGAGAAGATTCCTTGGCGTGAGGTCGCCTCGGGAACTTTGAAGAAATACACGACTGGTTTTGGAGGCGGGAAGAAGGAGCTCATGTGGAAAGGAGCGTACAAACGCTGGGGAATCGAGGAATCGATCATCGGTGATGACAACAACGTTTTAGACGCGTACTGCCTCGCGCGCATGGGTTTGGATCTTGTCGCTTTTGAAGAGGGAAGCACTGATGGCTTCGTCCGTTACGAGGTAGAATCGTTCCGCAAGCTTCGATTGGGTGGTGCGCCACGCCGATTCAAAGGGACCAAGGACGCCGCAGCATGACGATCGCGAGCGAGATACTGTCGAAGTGGAACCAGCGTAACGCGGCTCAGCTTCGTTCCGAGATTGACACGCTGCGTCGATCGCGAATTTGGTGTGTGACGGTGCATGAACTGCAGCAGCGAGTCCTCACTGAAGCCGCTTTGCGCTCCGCCTCCGCTCTCCAGATCCAACCAAAAGCTCTGGTTCCTACGTTCCGCCGAGATCCAACGTCTGGGGAGCTTCAACTGGGCGTACAGGCGACAGAGGGAACCGAAATCGAGCCCACGTTGCTCGGGAAGGTGTTCGCTTACGCGTTCAAGCAGGTATCCGAGGAATGGGGCGCAGAACTGGGGCATGCGGTCCACGACGATCGCTACTACGCGGCTTTGCTGCCAACATTGCCAAAGATCACACTGGAGGAGTGGAAGCAGGTCTGTGCTGCGCGCTCGTCTGCGCAATGAAGAAGCAGCCCGCCCAGAAACATCCCGCGAAGAAGCATCCGGGGAAGCGGCTGATCGCACCGCCCTCTCTCCTCGCCGATCCCCGCTACCTCAACACGAAAGCTCCACCAGCGAAGAAGCAGAACCGCAATGAAGTCACCGTCGAAGTGCCGAGCTCCACGTTGGGTGTGAAGGCGAAGCTCGAGGCGCTTGTACCGTTGGGAGGCGAATCGCTGCGCTCAATGCGCCATACGGCCGGCCTTCGTTTCATCTTCGATCGCGAGAAGCGAACGGTCGGCTGGTGGTGGACAAATCACTATTCCAAGGCGATCGCGCTGGTGCGCTTCAAGTCGTGGTCCTCGCAGGATAAATGGATCGCGAGACGTCAGGAACAATGGCGTGAGATTGAGGCGGTGGCTGCGCGGAACCTCGCGAGCGCGCATGTACGCGTGCTTCAGAAAGACCTCGAAGCTCTCGATCAGATTCAAGGGTCTCTCGCGAGTGCTCTCGTCGGTAACGGGCTTCAAGAGATCGAAATCAACGGCAAGAAGGAAAAAGTGCTCATCGTTCCGCACGGCTTCGAATCGCGAGCGGAAGCTCTCCGCGTGTTAACGCTCCTCGACAAGCGTCGCGATGAGAAACGACGCGAGGTGATGGGCGGTCTGCCCGCTGGCGGAACCGGCATGGAAGCGAGCGCAGAGGACTCCGAGCTGATACCCGGAGTGAGCCCGAAAGTGGCCGAAGCGCTCGCCCGCGCCTACCTCCAGGCCACCGCCGAAGAGCAGGAAAAGGGCATCGTGGACGCGGAGCTCGTGGAGTGATCGGAATGAGTTCTCCCCCACAGGTTCAGAGCGATATCGCCCGGGTACGTCCGTGCTCTCTCGATGATGCTTTTGCCGCGGTAGAAGAAGCCATCTCACCGACTTACGCACTCGTGCACCCTTCGAAGAAGCTCTTCTTCCTGTTCGGATTCGCCCTCTTCGCTACGATTGAGCCCCGCCGCAAGCACGACTCGTTCGCTTTCTGCCTCGCTCGCTATCCCAAAGGCGGACGCGGACTACTCATGCGGAAACTCAGGCAGCAAGGCTACCGCCCGCTCTCTGACGAGACTGCCTGATCTTTTCACTATTCGGAGCCTCGCCGTGGACGCGCCACTAGTGCTCGTGACGAGGAAGCCGCTGAAACGTTTGGGGCGGCCTCCCGCGACGTGGCCTCCGATACCTATTCCCGCACCCGAGACCAGGCCGAAGTTCCTCGTCGAAGCCGTCAAAGCCGGGGAGGTTCGATGCCCGCGCAAATGGTCCACCCTGGCCATCGAAGTTTGTGCCGATCTCCAGACCGAATCGACGTCGCGTTGTATCGAAGAACGCTGCCACTTCTGCGGTGCTGCTCCAGCCTTTCGCTCCGAAGTCTACCGATCCAAATCAGCCTTGATCCCGAAACCAGGCCCACGATCCAAACTCGTATTGGTAGCTGAACAGTTTGCACGCGGTGAGGGCGATTTCGCCCAGAGGGACGAATGAGCTTTGTGATCGATGACGATGGCCGCGTGCACAACACCGACCAAGCAGATCCTGCTCAGCGTGCGCGCGCTTACGCGAAACAGCTCAAGCAGAAACTGGACAAGGAACGGCGCCGTCGAGGTCTACCATCCGCGTTAGGAACCGGTATGGACCCAACAACGGAGGTGCAGACCGTAGGCGAGGCCTTGGCAGCCCTAGTACAGAAGATGGGTGAGAGATCTCCTACCGATGCGAACGATCTGATCGCGGCGCATTCGAACAATGATCCTGCGATTCAAGCCCTTCTCACCCGCTTCTATGAAGAATCCTGGCGCCTATTCTTGGCCGAGCTCGCAGAGGAATTCAGCGCGTGGCAAAGCACGAAAACCTGAACGACAGGTTACTCGTGCTTTCCGCCGAAGAATTGCGACAACTGATCGCGATCATTCTGCCGGTGCTGGCTTCAGACTACGTCGACGATGAAGCGACTCGCGCTCTCATAGCCAAGCTCATCAACGCGCCCGAAATTTCTGACTGCTACCTGACGCTGAGAAGAGGAATTCATGGCCGCAAAGAAGAAATCCCCACGTAAGAAACTAGATGCCGCTCTCGATGCCGCTCTCTCTACCGATCCGCTGGAGAAGCTCCATTCCGCCGGAGAAGCTGGATTGCGGAACCCCGCACTAGCCGCGGTGAACCCGCCGCTTCCGCTCGTCGACGGCGAAATCAATCCGCGCTTCCTACGAGACACTCCATTCATGCAGTCGGTTCAGCGTGAACCCCCATCAGACGAGCAAGCCGACGCCGCTTCATCAGAAGTTCCAGAGCCTAGCCTCGCCTCCCGCGTACGCGCGGCTCTCCGGTTCACTGACAAAGACACGCCGTACGTGTGGCTCACTCAGACGTCTGTAATCGGTTCAGGGCGTTCCGGAACGGTTTACGCCACCCTGACCACCCCGATGCCGCATCTCCCGCCTGAAGGTCTCGTGGTGGATGGAAAGAGGCTCTATCGAGCGCTTCGACTCTTGGGTGACGGCGCCAAGATCGAAAAGGACTCGTCTGGCCGCCTGCAGCTCTCGACGAAGGGGCGTCGCTTCCACCTGGCGGTGCTCCCCGCGCTGCCTGTCACGCCGCTGCCCGTGCCGCCAGATGCGCAGTGGAGTGTGGTGTTCCCAGCGGCTTTCGCGCGAGTGGTTCCGTTCCTCGCCACGGACGGCGTCGAGCTCCATGCGAGCACGGGCGTGCATATCGCGGCGACGAGCTGCTACGCATTCAACGGACATGCGGCGGGTAGGGCTTCGGGCTTCTCTGAACAGGCCCTGAAGCCCGTTTCGCTGCCCAGGAATACCTTTGCCGATGTCGTCGGAGATGCTCACGGTCGCGTGTTCTACGCTGTTACAGCGAACGGGCATGTTGCGATCGGAGATCCGGCCACCGGTGAGTACCGCGTCGTCACTGCGTTGGGCGATGGGAACCCGAACGTAGGCGAACTGTTCAATCGCTACACACCGGCATTCGCTCTCGACGTGAACAAGGATGAGCTGCTTTCAGCTATCCGGGACGTTCGAGTGGTTCAGGCGGAGACGTCATCGGTGAAGCTCTGGATTTGGGTAGACGCTTCTGGAGCGCACTACCTCGAGATGCGCGGTGGCGACGGGGATGGCACCGCTGAGAGCGTGGTCCGTCTCGAATGTAAGATTCAACCATCGACTGGCGGAGTTCCCACGGGGCTCGCTGGCGGGACAGGTATGTTCAAGATCGTACTGGCGCTGAAGTACTTGAGGTTCCTCGTCGAGGCGCATCCCGGGGAAATGGTGCGGTTGAGCTTCGGAGAATCGGACATCACGCCGGTGTCGGTGTGGCATGCGTCGTTTGCGGGGATAGCGGCGCCGATGCGGGCCTGATGGTCTTCGTAGAATACCAGCTCCCACTACACCTACCGACTGATGCGAAGTACGACCTCTGTCTCGGGTGCGCGATTCCGGTCGATTCTGGCTGCGCGATCGAAGCGACCGATCATGCTGGTAATCAGCGTCGATGGTGCTTGCCCTGTTACCACGAAGACAACGCGTTCTACGCAAAGCGGAGAGCCAAGCGTTTAGCGGTTAGTGCCAAGATTGACACTACGACCCAACATGAGTAGGCTAGTCTCGGGAGGACACGATGCGCTTGAATGATCTGACAGCCAAAGTGGTTCGTTACGAAGACGGGGAGATGGATGAGGCCGAGATGGTCGAGTTTTTTCAGGAGCTCGTCGATACCGGGGCGGTTTGGCATCTGCAGGGCGCGTACGGGCGTGCGGCGGAGCGTCTGATCGAGGAGGGCCTCGTTCATGTCAACTGATGAGATGCAGGAGTTCCGTTTGGTACGGGTGAAGAGCCTTAACCGCTTTCTGAATGGGCTCTACGAAACGGAAGGGATTGCTCTGTTGCTGATCTTGAGTTCGCTCGGTATCCAGATGAAAGATCTGGTGACGTACTCCACTTTCGAAAGTGATGAAAAGGGCCGTACCGGCACTCGAGTTTATTGTTACCCATCGCAAGCTGTCATGGATGCCGACGACGATGTGTGGACAGGTACGTCGTATTTTTACTACGGCTGCGAAGAGGAAAGCGAACCCCCGGATGCTTGGGACTACGACCCAACTGGAGGAGACGGACCTGACGATTGATAGTGCCAAGCTTGACACCACGACGTGGTGCGACTATTCTGGCGGTGAGGAGGAGGCAGTCATGGAAAACGGGAACGGGATGAAAGACGGGGTCGGTGGGAAATACAACCGGGATTTGAGCATCGTGGAGATCGCCAAGCGGGTGCGGGCGGATCTGAAGATGGCGGTGAAGAGCGGCGAAATCCCGAATGCCAAGTTCGGCGTGCGCATCGCTCGGTTTGCTGGTGGTCGTTCTCTCGATGTGAAGATCGGGATGAACGGAGTCGACCTCATCGGGGTGCTCAATCCGGTGCACGCGGTCGTGTTCAACCGGTTTCACGACTATCTCGACGGGCACTACGCTCCTCGCCACACGCCCGAGGGGGAGAGAATCTTGGCTGCGGTGGCGAAGTTGGTCGCTGCGTACAACTTCGATCACTCGGATTCGATGACCGATTATTTCCACGTCAATTTCTACGGTAGCGTCGAGTTCGCGAGCGACGTGCAAGACTTCGATCGAGGGCAAGCACTTGCTCAGTACGACGCGGGAGTGGCTGTGCTCGGGAAGCCCGAAGTGAGCTTCAACAAGGAACCGTACGGCGCTGTGGACGAGCTTGAGAAGCGCATTCGGGTCGGTGCTAGCGAGCGCATGAAGGTGTTCAGCGAGCAAGCCGCTGTGGCTGATGCAGTGGCACACTACGGAGACGCTGCCGAACACCTTCCTGGCCTGGCGCTCGAGGGTGAACTGGTTCCCGGTTTCGTTGGTGTGGGGGAGTGAACATGGGACGCGGTTTCTACGCCGACCGAGGGCGTGATCCGGTGATGAACGCGATGACCATTCTCTACGATAGGACGCGGACAAGCGATGCCTATCAGCGTGCGCTCGCGGCCACACTCACCGAACTCATCGCGCGGCCTGACCTCGACACTGTTGAGGGATTACGCGCCGCTGGCGGCTGGAGTCAGCTCATTCGAGATACGTGGGCGAGGCACGCCGGCACCGCCATGACAGCGGGATCTAAGCTTCTTCCCCCGACGCCGCTCGCCACATTCCAGAGCGATTTGCAGAGCATTCGGTGTGAGGTGCAAAACGGACGTCGGAAGCGACGAGATTCCGGCTTCATCGATGCTTGAGCGGTTGCGTTATCAGCTGCCCTGGATCGAGCGGGTGCAAGCGGTGAAATGCCCAACTTGTGGGGCTGCTCCACATGCACATTGTGTCACTCCGCGGATGACCAAGTGCAAGCCCCACATTGCACGCGCACGAGCTGCCGGAATCTACTAGCCCAGTGTCAAGGAAGGTACTACGCTGTGTGGATGATAAATCTGCGACCGAACACGATTGTACAGAATCAGAGAGGGCGCATCGGCCGTATCGTCGAAGTCTCTGACGAGAAAGCGCGCGTTCTCTGGGCTGACAGCGGGCAGGAGAGCGCTGCAGCTCTTTCTTCCCTTGAAACCCAGCCAGAGCCCGGCATCCGCGTGCCCATGCCCTCCCAAGCGGTCACGCTCCGACGTCGCTTCGCGGAAGTGATCCACGGCGAGATGAAGAAGCAAAACCTCACCTGGGCGGAGGTAGTGCGGCGTACAGGCGTTTCTCGCTCCACATTCGCTCGTCTCCTCCGGACCAACGGCCAGAACCAGTGGCTCGAGACGGTGGAGCAGATCGCAGCGGGGTTGGGCATTTCGCCGGGTCGTTTCTGGGAAGTGGAAAAGGTGTGACGCTTCCCATCCTCGCGAGCGAGCTCGATGTTTTCGACTTTTTGAAGGGGCTTGAGGGAGCCAAGCTTCAAGGCTGCCTGACCGATTTCCCCTACAGCTCGAAAGAACGGCATCGCTCACGCGGGACTACGACTCGCCTCAAGGACAGCAAAGGCAGCGACAATCAATGGTTCGGTGTGCTCTCCATCGCCGAGCAGTGTCGCGTGCTCGAGGGAATCTACAAAGCGCTCGACAAGAACGCCTATGCGTTCATCTATGTAGACGACGATACCGCTTTGCTTCTGGCCGACGCGCTGAGTGTTCCGAAAACCCTCAATGCCTTGCAAACCCGCAGTACCTCGGAGGCTCCAAGAGACACGATCGGCTGGTGTTGGTGGCCACCCCTTACGTGGCTCAAGATGGAGCTCGCCGCCGCAGCCGAAGGGGTTTCCAAATTGCGCGGCGGTATGGGCTACCACGGGGTCGGTTGTACGGAGCGCATCCTGGTGCTCGAGAAGGGCAAGAGTCAGTTGCGGGAGCGCTTCCTGAACGCTTTCCCAGTACCTAGACCTTCACGGAAGCCGAAAGGAGCGCTGCTCCGTGCCGCGACAGCGAAACCGATAGAGATTGCTGAGGCTCTCACCAGAGCCATGACGGCACCAGGAGGAAGAATCGTCGACCCTTTTGTGGGGTGTTCTACGCATGCGGAGGGCATTCTGCGCGCTGGCTGTCAGCCGATCGTGAATGACATCGATCTCTCGATCTTTCGCGATTGGATGCGCAATGTGTTCAAAAGGCCGTGGTTGGAGGCGAAAGACGGAACGTGGCAGGAAGCCGCGTAGGTGTCTAGCTTGACACCACGATCCAACGTGATTATACTGCTCCTGTAGGCGGTAGGTCCGCTTGCGAGGGAGAATGAAGATGGAAATGAACTATGTGGTTGTTGGTAGTGCACAGCTGTTCTTCCCGGGGATGACCAAAGAGGTCTTCATCGCGCGCATGGGGGAGATGGGCTTCGTGATTACGAAGTTCAACGAGAACCCACGCCAACGGGTCGAGTTCCAAGGCCAGCCGATGTTCAAGGGCCTTGTCGGGCCGATGTGGGACGGAGGCACGATTCGCTACGAGACAGCCGCTGTTTACGCGGAATGCTCCCGATGAAACCACGTGCGCTTTTAGATTGCGACGGCGTTCTAGGAGACTTCTTGGGAACGCTCCTCGCCGACGCGGAAGACTTCGCTACTCGCGAACAGCTCGGGCTTCGCACCTTCCCGAAGCTCAGCTCGATCACGAACTGGGAGCTCCGTAAGCACTTGGATCCGGCGCAGTACAAGCTAGCGATGAAGCTGGTGGATACCACGCCGTTTGCCCGCGACATGGACCTGATGCCGGGCGCACAAGAGGCGGTTGCCGCTTTGCGGAAGCAGGCTGAGATCTTCGTCGTGACGAGCCCATGGGTAGACAACAAAACCTGGGAGTTCGATCGTCGTAGTTGGCTGAAAACACATTTCGACGTCGATGAAGATCACGTCGTGTCGACGACGGTGAAGTTCCTCATCAGCGGCGATGTACTCGTCGACGACAGACCCAAGCACATCCAGGCTTGGCAGCACGCGAACTCGAAGCTTCCAATCCTTTTCGCACAGCCACATAACCAGGCGTATCGTGAGGATTCGCTCCATCGGACGATCTCCCACTGGGATGAAGCGGCGGTAGATCTCATTCTGAAGACCGCCATGGAAAATCGCCGATGATCTGGATCCCGTTCATCCTGTTGGACGAGCGCTGTCGCCCGCTGAAGGCTCACGAAACCGACGCAGGCTTCGACCTCACCTCCCGCGAAGACGCCCTCCTCGAACCCAGCCAGACGAAGCGAGTGCCTGTAGGAGTGAAGATCGCTCTTCCGCCCGGATACGAGGCTCAGGTTCGTCCGCGCAGTTCCTGGAGCTCGCAGGGCGTTTTCGTGGCTTTCGGCACCGTTGACGCCTCCTATCGCGGGGAGATCCAAGTCGTGGTGTTCAATTCCACACCTAACTCGCTAGCTATCTTGGCCGGTACTCGTATTGCTCAGCTGGTTGTCTCTTCTCTCGCCGCTATCCGGTTCCAAGTCGCCGAAACGCTTGATACGACCGAGCGGGGTGAAGACGGGTTTGGATCTAGCGGTGTGCAAGCCTTTCGTCGAAGCGAAGGTCGCGATGAGTAGTTCAGATCCAATTGCGTTCATGAGGGAGTGGGTGAATCCGTGGCTAGGAGTTCAGATGCGCATCGTGATTCCAGTAGCTTCCTGCATCGTGGACGAGCGTACGCGCTCCGCGTTCTCGGAAGCCTGCTTGGACGAGATCGCAGAACGTCTCGACCGCGAGGAAATCCCGCTGACGTTCAAGTTCAAAACGGGAACGATCGGGCGGACAGTCCCCGGCACTCAGAAGATCGAAAATCGAGTGCTCGAAGTGCAAGCGGAAGCGACCCCAGCTTTCCTATCTCAGCAAGACCTGGAGACGATGCTACCCGCCCTCGGCGCCGGGTGCGCCGGCAGAATCCGCCGACGAAGCAACGTAGGGGAAATCGAACTGATCGAGAGCATTCACTTGTCGGAAGTGAGCTTGGTGGCCTTGAGAGATTCGTGCGACCCGCGACGACCATGCCGCAAGGTGTGATTCAAGAACTACCGCATCCAAACATGCCCTTCACCATGACGGCATCGGTGGCCTTTTCCATCTCCGACATGAAGGCGATGAAAGTCGATCTGCGCAATCTCTTCTGGCTGCAGCTTCACGCAGCCTGCGTTCAAGACCTCGTACAGGCGATCGGCCGTACCGTCGTCGATCGCGATGCCGCCCTCGTAGAGATGCGCCCAAGCTACACGCGCCTCGTCTGGCGCGATGATCCGAACGTGGCCGCCTACTGCATGGAAGCTGAATTCTTCCCCACCGCCGACCTCAGCAGCATGCTCATATTCCGGGAGGAGCCTTCCACGACCCAAACTGCCCCGATTCGCTTCATCACAGCTTGTGGATGCGAGTCGAACACCGAGGAATGGCCGTTGCCGCTTCCCCTCGATCTCCCGCGCTTAACAACCACCGGCGAGATACGCGTATTCGTCGCGAGCGGCGTAAACGTGTTCGGCACAAGCATCTACCGGGAGATGAGCGCTCAACCGCAGCCGCGCGTTAGGAACCAACAGGAGATTGCATGAACCTCAAGCCCAGCTACTCTCTCGAAGACATGAAGAAGGTGATGGCGACCGTAGAAGTGCTCCTTTGCAAAGGTCCGCATAAGTCTACCCACGGGTCGATCCGCCTTTCCTGGTATCCAGGCGAGCAGAAATTCGCACTCGTGCATCGTGATCGTGATGGGGCTGCCAAATCGATCCAAACTGGCCCGCTCGAAACCATGCTCAACGTGTTCAACGAGAACGTCGGCAGCGTCGCATGAGCCTCGCCAGTTGGATCGCGTTACAGGTGCGCTTGCATCCGATGTCGCAAGACGGTCATGAGGTGCTCGAGGGGGTCACGCTGGGTGAACTCCGCTCTTGGCAATCGAAGCAGGCCGCTGGTGGGGCCGAGCTTCTAGGGATTCACTGCGACCTCGGAGAAGCAGCTCAAGAGCTCATCCACGCGAATGAACGCGAGGAAGCGCTGCAAGCCTTCGTACAGGCCTTCCTCGCTATGTATTCGGACGAATCGGAACCCGAGTTCGATCACGTTGCTTCTGCTCGTGTTCCTGATGATGCGTGGGCTGCCTCTGGTGGTTTGGTTCGAACGCCTGAACCACATAACGCGCTGGTACGTCGCGCCAAGGAACTCCGCGATGGATGAAAAGAAGACGTTCCGAGCGATTTTCATTGTGCTGACTGCCGTTGCGCCTCGATGATTCCATGAGGGGGAGACCATGAACGCAGACGATTGGCTCGGTATGGCTCTCAAGGCGCTGCGCGCGCACGATCGAGGCCGACAAGACGCTGTGAGCGCCCTTCGCGCCCTTGCAGCCCGTATCGAGCGCGGTGAGGACACCACCCTCATCGCTTACCAGCTCGAGTTCCAAGAACCTGATTCACAGGAGAACCGCCATGGCTCGGGGCTATCGGGATGAAGACACACAAGACGACTGCTTCGTCGTGTGTGACGAAGCTCAAGCGCTTCATGCTACCGAAAAAGCTCTGAAGGTCTCGCTCGGTCGGCATCACGTAGACGACCTGGAACCGGGAGTCGAGATTTGGATCCCTCTCGCCGCGGTGCACGACGATTCCGAGGTGTTCGATCCAAAGGATCAAAGCCGGGGAAAGCTCATCATCAAGACGTGGTTTGCTAGGTCGAAAGGTTGGGTCGAGTGACGAAGCCCACGACGAAGCCCACCCTCGACGATGTGTTGGTGCAGCTCGTTTCGCTGCACGAAAAGATCAACCGCCTCTTGTCCCCACCGCCGCACACGACCCCATGCGTGTGCGCGTCGTGTGGACAGGTCACGTTCGCCACGCGACTGCCCAAGCGCGGACAGAGATCCTTCTGTAAGAAGTGCCGCGAAGATGGCGCTCCCGTGCGTTTTGCGAAGCGCGATCAGAGGGCGAGAGAGGAGTTCCCCTAGTGACACCCGATGAACGAACCCTGCTGAGAACCCTAGCTCAATGCGTCCTGAGACTGCCGGAGCCCCTTTCAACGAACGATATCCTAGACCTGCGTAGCCTCTTGGAGAAAACCGATCCTGAGGCAGATAAAGCAGCCACATGCTCTAAGTGCGGTGAAGCCCTCGGCTCCGCTCCCTACGTAGAGATCTGCATCGGTGACAGCGGCCCCACACACATCCATTCCCACTGCTAGGCGCCCAACTTGCTATTCTAAGCAGATCCCACTGCAAAGTAGCTGCCCTCGATCCAACTTTATACCCTCACGATCCAATGTGTTCAGCCCGATCCAAAGTTGGATGAAGCTCTTGAGCGCCACGAAGAAGCTCGTACAAATCCGCTCCATGAAGCATCAACTTTTCGACCCCATCGACAGGCGAGACCCAAGCCGTTGTCGCGATTGCCAAACCCCCCTCATGACCGGTGAAGCCCTCCACCGCCGACAATGCCCATCCTGCCAGCGAGACGCTTCGTGCAAGCGCATCACCAAGGAATCCGACTACACTCGGGCGCTCAAACACCCCCTCAAGCGTTAGGAACCACCATGAGCATCGTAGTCGCCCTCAAGAGCCCCAAGAAGAAGTCCGTTCAAACGGAGTTCGGCCCTGAAGACGCTCTCGACATCGTGAAGCTCGAGAAAGCCCTGGGACAAGAGGCCGTCTCCGCTATCCAAGACATGGACTACCAAGAACTGCGCGAACACATCGTCACGCTCTCAGAACACGAAGAAGAAACCACACGAGCCCTCAAGCGCGATTCGGAGATCCGAGAGCTCAAAGCTCAGATCAGCGAGATGCAAGCTCCCTACAAAGAAACCCTCAAAGGTGTGAAGGCCCGTAGAACTCTCGCGGTGTTGCTCATGCAGCAGCGCGGAAAACCGTTGTCCAAGGCGAAAGGATCAACAGGAGGCTCGCATGGATGAAAGCAACGAGGAACTACTGGGTAGCCTGGAAGAACTGATCGTAGAAGCGCGTAAGAGTGTTCGTCCGCGGCGGAAGAAAGGGGGAACCGAAAGCCCCCAGCATCCGGCTTACGCCAAACTGACGAAAGCGCTGGCGGTGCTGCGAGAAATCGCCATTCGTGTGGATGATATGGAAGGCGAGCTTTCCGGGGATCCAGAAGACGAAGACGGGTTCGATCCGCCCACGGATGAAACTACTTGGACCTCTTGAAGAGAAGGAGAATTCCTCATGTCGAAGCCGGTCTCACTGAAGCTGCTCTACCCGAATGCTTCCGCGTGGGAACTAGCGCCGGGCAAGTTCTACCTGGTCGTACTGCGCGGAGAGCAGGTCAGCGTGGAAGACCTCACCGGCCTGAATAAGCGTCTGCGCGCGAAAGGCATTAACGGAATCGCACTGTCGTTGAGCGCTGATGCCGAGCTCGCCCTCTATGAGGTAGACTCGAATGCGGCGACCATCACCATTTGCACGGAGGAGTAGCGCATGCCCCTCAACGGACCCTTCACTGTCGGCTGCCTCATCAAGCTGAATCCACGATCCCAAGACGGCGGTCTCTTTCAAGGCCTCTATCGGGTTCAGGCAGTAACAGAGGTGGATGGAAACACACGCCTCACTGTGGAAGGCGCGTTCGGGCTGGTTACCTTCGACGCGGAGACGGAGCGAGCTGTCCTGTGGACGAAGCCACATCCGTTACAACTCGTTCTCGACGAGGTCGATAATCCAACACTCGATCACTACTCCTGCTTGCCAGTGAAGGAGCAGAAGCGCCGTGACCATGAGCGTCAACGAGCGCTCTTCAGTGGGAACCCCATTCCTACCCGAGCACAGCTTTTTTCGAACCTTGTCGACACGGTGAAGAAGGGGGAATACAGCATCGTTTCCGCTCCTGAACCCGGGGAGGGTGCTCCTCCGTACGGACTCGAACACACAATTGTGGAAAGACAAACGAGGAAGATTCTCGCGCGCAACGAGGAGAGAGCGAGGTTCCTTGTTGCAGATCTTCGCCAGCGTATGCGCGCATTCGTCTCAGATCCAAAGTCGAATGCCGATCATGTCTACGCAATCCGCGAGGTGATCGGTCCCGGCGACGAAGGTGTGGATGAACAGATCATCCAACTCGCTCAACGCTTGGGCTGGAGGCCGCATGTGCAGAAGTACATCGGCTGGGATCCAAATGTGGCGAGCGATGAAATCGTCGTCCGCGAACTTCGGCCTTTCGCTAAGCCCTCGCCCATCGATCCGTCCTGCATGAAATCCGATGATCGAAAGTGGGAAACTCCGTTTGGCGTCCTCACTCGCGAAGATCTGGTACCCTACGACGGACAGCCGCTTATCGCTTTGCCAGCCCAAATACGCGCGCAATTCACCTGGCTCCAGGAACAGGGAGTGTGGGCTCGATGAAGGTGTACCCCGCCTATCTCAGCCCGAAACGCGAGACTCGCTCCAACGTAATCATGCTCGAGGGAGATCTTGCGGGCTTCGTTGTAGCGCCTCTGGCCTTCGTCTCGCCTGCGTATCGGTTCGCCGTCTGTACCATCAAAGGCGAATGGCACGATCCCGATACAGTCGTTTCGATCTTCCCCTTCATGCCAGGATTCACCTACGCGGACGGAAACGCCGATCTCCATCGCCAGGTGGAGCGCGTCATCGCCAAGGTGAAGGCCGGTACGATCCAAATCTCCGAGCGAGATCAGACGCGTTAGGAACGGGCGAGGTTCTATGGCGCCCAAGATCTCCGAAGACGACAAGCATAACCGCATCGATGGGCTCGATAAGATTGAAGCAGCGGTGGAGCGGGCGGGAAGATGGCCGACGCCTGTCCGACTGCAGGTAACGCTCTGGCGTGATACCAACGATGGGCGCGTCCAAGTACAAGCGGTTTCGCCGGAACCCGACCCGTTGGGTACGTTCGATCCCACCAACGCGAAGGACTACGGCGCTACACGGCCAAAGGCCGACGGGTATCTCGCGGAGATCCCTATGCACCCGGGCGCGCTGATGCAGCTCATCGCCGAACGTAACGCTGCTGTCCGGGTAGCGAACGAACTTCGCCGCCAGCTGAAAGAAGCGGTTGGTCCTGCTGACGCCACTGGTGCCTACGTCTACGGGGCTAATCGAGCCGATGGAATCCGCCCAACTGTCGGATCCAAATGGCTCACTCCGCGTGAACTGGTAGACGCCCTTCTCGCTGATGCCCGCCTAGATCCTAGGAATCTCTGATGCGCCACCTATCAGATCCAAACGAATGATCATTGCAGTGGAAGGCGTCTTCGGCGTGGGAAAGAGCGCGCTCGTAGCGGAGCTCGCCAAACGACATGGCCTGCGCGCAGTGCTCGAGCCCGTAACCGATTCCCCGCTGCTCGCTGCCTACTACCGCGACCCCAAAGCGTACGCCCTCACGTTTCAGCTCTTCGTGCTGATGCAACGCGTGGCTCAGCACATCGACGCTTCTCACGATCTCCGAACGCACCACCTGTTCGATCGCTCCATCATCGGCGATCTCATCTTCGCAACGATGCACATCGCTGAGGGGAACATGAGCACAGTGGAAGCGGCGCTCTACCTCGACACCTTTCGACGCGTGACGGAAGCGCTCAAGCCGCCCGATGTCGTCGTGTGGCTGGATGCCCCGAGCGAGATGGTGCTCGATCGTATTCACGGGCGCGGTCGCGAAGCAGAGAAGAACATCTCGCTTGACTATCTAGAGAAGAATCGCCGGGCTCATGCCCAGTCGTTCGAAGGAAACTCGTTCAACTGGGATGGGACGCCGGTGAGGGTAGTAAAGCTCTTGTGGAGCGCGTTCACCTCTGCGGAAGACGTGCTTACGGCTATACAGGCGAACGGGATTGATCTGTGGGGCTCTGCAGCCGATGCTCGCTAGCATGGACAACCTCGACGAAGTGCAAGCGCTGCGAGGCGCCCTCAAAGCCGCAACGGAGAAGCTCTCCGCGGCGCGGAGCATCCTCGAAAAGTTCCGAGCGAGGTTCCGCACTGCCGAAGGGAACGAACGCCTGTTCGAAATCTTCGACGCTTCGAAAGAAGCTGTGGAAGCAATTGACTTGCTGTTCCCCACGAAGGAAGCCGCATGACCCTCATGGTACAGAAAGACTCGCCCGTCGTGTCGACCAAGTTCGCGTTCGCCAACGAGATTCAGGCTAAGGAGTTCTTCGACTTCGCGTCGAATGAAGCCGGGCTGGCGACTTCGTTCGCCATCGTGCACATCTCGACTCGCTTCGTCTCAGTTTGGTCCGACGATGGTGACGGCCCTCGCTGGTACGAACGCTTCTCCGCGGGAGCCAAACCGTGACGCCCTGCATTCTCACACTGCCGAACACGCCCGTCGCCGGCTTTCCCGAGCTCTACTACCCGAGCGAGCTGCAGCGCGCGTTGCCAGCTGCGATCGTGCGAGAACGAGGAGGCTCACACCCGTTCCAAGTGGAAGTGGTCGGTAAGCTCGTGTTCGCTCGGCGTGAGTGGGTTTCCTTCGCTAAAGCTCCGATGAAGCGCATCCGATGATCACACGATCCAAACCGTTCGTGCGCATTCTCACGATCCAAACAGTTGAAGCGATCTTCGCTCACATGAAGCTCATCGCTGCCATCAAACGCCTGGCACGCTAGCCTGGCACGATGGATTGGCAGCTCATCGCGGCCGTGAGCGCCGTTTGGCTCAGTACGATCGTGCTGCTCCTGGTCGTGTGGAAGAAGATCATTCGCCGCGATGAGTAGGGCTTGCAGCGCGCTTAGCCTTCGGAGAAGCCGGATCGCTCGTTCTCCAGTGTAGGAAACGCTCCAAGCCTGGTCGAGGCTCTGAAGCCGGTTTAAGTTGTCTGGCGCGGTTCGCGCGTTAGGAAGGGAGATGACGCAGATTCTTCTCTGCCTGGCAGTAAGCGACGGGGCCGAGGTTGGCTGGAGCCAGACCAAGTTTTTCTGTCGCCTCAGCAAGGTAGCTCGTGTTCCTGTTGCAGGCGACTACATCGTCTACGCAGACGGCGAAGACGCCGTGGAGATTGACCGTGTGGAGCTTCTCGCCGATTCGCGTTTCAGTTTCTTCTATGAAACTGTGCCGCCTTTACGAGCCCGTTTGGGCGTTCCTCGGAAACATCGACGACGGAAAATCAGCATTGAATGTTGGCTCACAGACCGTTCGGCGCAGTACTACACAGGGAACGAGAGGCCGGAATCCAAGGAAGAAGCGGCGGAGGAACTCAAACGCGTAGCTGCCAAGTTCCAGCTCGAAGGTTGGACGGAGCGGAAGTGAGCGACCCCAAGCTCTTCTACCGCCCGTCCGACGATCACCTCGTCATCCGCGAGGAAGGCCGCGAAGACACTGCAGCTCGCGCTTCCGACCTTGCCGGCGGACGCGCTATCGATCCCACCTTCGCTACAGCCGGCATCCACCGCTTCATGAACTTCAAAGAGTGGCAACAGAAGTTCGCCGGCCGAACGATCTTCTACGGAAGCGTCGACGAAGCTGTGAACTCCGTTCCTAGGATCCAAACGTGAAACGACGAATCATAGGCCTCTCCGGCCGCGCCCGCAGCGGCAAAAGCACCGTCGCAGCCATGCTCGTCCAGCAAGGATTCCGCGAGCTCGCCTTCGCTCAACCGCTCAAGGAGATGGCGAAGCTGCTCTTCTCCTGGGACGAAGCTCACGTGAATGGCGACCTCAAAGAAGAACTCGATCCCTTCTGGGGCTTCTCACCGCGTTGGGCCCTGCAGAAGCTCGGCACAGAAGGCGTCCGCAACGTCATCGGCCAAGACACCTGGGTGAAAGCTACCCAACGTAAGATCCAACGTGCGGCCGAAGACATCGTCGTCTCCGATTGCCGCTTTCCCAATGAGGCCGAACTCATCCGCGTTCTCGGCGGCGAGGTCTGGCGTATCGAACGCCCCGACCTGGAATCCGCTCCAAGGAAGCTGCACGAAAGTGAGACCTCGCTCGACAAGTGGCCGCACTTCTCTCGCACGATCCAAAATGACGGCCCTATGAAAGACCTCGGGAAGAAGGTCTACGAACTCATCAAATGATCACGATGAAGAACTTTGAAGACATCGGAGTCGGCGTGCGAGTGACGTCACATCGCTATCACTTCTTCGATGTGAAGACTTGGAAGACTCGGGCACTTGCCGATCACCAGCTCTTCCAGGCGCTGTGTAGCGACGATCGAAGCTTGCGGAAGTTCTTCACGATGGTATCGAAGAATCCCACCAAGTGTGTCGTCGTCGGCGTGCTCGGGATCCATCTGCAGGAGCAGCGCTGATCGGCTCTCTCTTCGCCGGTGTGGGTGGCTTGGACAAGGGCCTCGCTCGTGCGACCGGCCTTGAAGTGGCGTTTCAAGTGGAGATAGACCCGTTCTGTCGCCGCGTGCTCGCCGCTCGCTTCCCTGGAGTACCTCAGCATGACGACATCCGGACCTTTCGAGTGGCAGCTTTTCCTCGAGCTTCCGTCATCTGCGGCGGGTTCCCTTGCACCGATCTCAGCGTGGCCGGCAAACAAGCTGGTCTCAGCGGAGCCCGCTCCGGCCTCTGGTACGAGTTTTACCGCGTCGTCAAGGAAGCACTCTCTCTCTCCAAACCGATCCTCGTTATCGAAAACGTCGCTCACGGCTGGAAGCAGTGGGTGCCCTTCGTGCGGAGCGACCTCGGACAAATCGGGTACGCCAGCGTGCCGTTACAGCTGTCCGCCGCTGAAGTGGGCGCACCGCATGAACGTCGTCGAATCTTTATCGTCTCCGCTCCTGCCGACTCCCACGGCGAGCGTCTACGGCACCTCGCAGAACGGTTCACCTCACGACGGTCGAACGCAGTACGCGGGCAAAGGGAAGATGAGCCTCGACACTATGGCTCGCCGCGGGTTACTCCCAGGTCATCCGCTTGGCCCGATCGACCCGAGCTATTTCGAGTGGATGATGAACTTCCCCATCGGTTGGACCGACGTCGAGCGCTAGGTAACGCGGTGGTACCCCGGTGCGCCGAGGTGATTGGATCCGCTATCGTGAGCGCCGGTCTTCTCCACGATCCAACTTTTTAGAGCGAAAACGAATGAGGCCTGTTTCTCGTCGACAAACTTTGGATCGCGTGAATAGCACGATCGTGCTACCGAGGTTCACTTTTTACAGGCTGGTTGTCCATAATCTTGCGGAGGTCGATCGGAAATTTAGGGTATTTACAGTCTTCGTACTACCTTGTAAGCGCGAGCCTGCGCTTTCGCAAGTGCGAAGCACGCTACGGCGAGCGCTTCACACGATTTTTTAACGCCTTGAAACTACAAGAGAATTCGCACCCAGCGAAATTAGGCCTTTTTGCACATGATTTTTCGCCCTCCAGAAAAAACGCAACCAGCCGTTTTTCGTGTTTGGATCGTGTGTTCCTTGGTGTCTAGCTTGACACCACGATCCAACACTGCGACTATGGGCTTGGAGGTAGCCCAAATGAAGATCGTGGATGTCGACAGCGCGGTGGCCTTTCTCACTGAAGCGAACTTTCCCTTTGAATCTCCCGATCTCGAAACCGGCACGATCGTCGTCGAGAAAGTCTGTCCGCGCTGCGGTGGAAGCGGAAGCTTCGCGTACTGCGAGATGCACGGCACAGACTGCTTCCAGTGCATCGTCTCGAAAGCCAACCCTCCGAAATGGAAAGCTCGCGTTGACGCCATCGAACACGCTCGAGAGATGAAGAGGCGCTTGGCCGATAGAGCCAGGCAAGAACGCGAGCACGCCGAGGCGATTGCGCGAGAGGAAGCGGAGGCGGAGCGAGTCCGAACTCGCGTTCCAGTAGTTGTCGAAGAACTCGCGAAGGAACTGGAGGCGATGGTTGGCCTGAACGGATGGGTGAGCGACTTCAAGGCTTCTATGAGCGCCATCGACGCTCGTCGCCGTGTTGAGAATATCCCTCTGTCGGTGGAAGCCGAGGTACCGGGCGGCTACGAATTTGTCGCTTTTCGTGATCTGGTGAAGGAGGCCATCCGCTTGCGAAAGTACGAAGCGGGTGTGAGGGAGGAAGGCGGGCACGTTGGGGAGGTAGGGAAGCGCATGACGGTCGAGCTCACGCTTGCAGGTTCGCGGTCGTATGACACGGCTTACGGCACCAAGTATGCGGTGTCCTTCGTCGACGCTCACGGGCAGAAGCTGATTTGGTTCGCTTCTCTGCCGCTTGGTCGCGAAGTCCCTCGCGATGACTACACGGTTTGGGAGCCGGTAAAGAACGGCGAGCAAGTGAAAGTGAAGGCGACTGTGAAGTACCACAACCACGATCGCTACGGCGCTCCACAGACTGTGCTCACACGGGTGGTGCTGGCGTGAAAAAGGGCGGACTCGAGCTGGCCACAGCTACACGCTGTACAGGGCATTGTTGTCGAGATTTCGTAGTAGGCGGGGGATGGTCGCGCGCTCGTCTCGTCCAAGAGTCATTCCTCGCACAAGACCTCGGGGACGAACGGCAAGCGTATGAAAGCGCGTTCATCGCAGACATGATCGTTCCAATCATCGGCCAGAGCCCAGACCACCCTGAGCGCTGGTACACGGAGTCTCGTCACCGATTTACCTGTCGCCATTTCGATCGACAGCGATCGATCTGCACTGTCTACGAAACACGACCACGGATGTGTCGCTCGTATCCGCACGGGGAAGCGTGCGCTTACGCGGGCTGCACATGGAAGGAAGCTCAGGCGGTATCGCGATTGATCGAGAATCAGCTCGCAGTCGGTCGGAGGACGTGGGTGCTTTCTGCTGAAGGCAACGGGAATTGGTCGTTGCCCGCTCAGGAGTGCTCCTACCGGCTCGTGCCGCTCGGCAACCCAAAGCTCACGGTGGACGCGCCAAAGCCGGACGCCGCAACGTAGGTCGCTTGCTCGATTTGCGAGGTGCCTGATACGTGTAGAGCACGCGCATGTCGGACCCCGAAGTGACTCATCAGATTGAAGAGCTGAAGAAGCTGGTCGCCGCTTCTGACGTCAAAGCGTCCCAGGCGGTCGTACGGGCCGATCGGGCAGCCGAGATAGCCCTGACAGCGGTCGAGACCCAGAAGCACTTCCAGGCCGCGCTGGAGGGCTCTCACACACAGATGGGTGAGATGCTCGCGGCGACCCGCAAGATGACAGGCCTGGTCGAAACCTTGGCTCG
>Ga0247727_10003613_pt1 | contig 33922 bp, 34 predicted proteins | sample WisWelCaveWW1625_FD_202498 | JGI IMG/M metagenome (GOLD analysis project Ga0247727, IMG submission 202498) | Biofilm microbial communities from Wishing Well Cave, Virginia, United States - WW16-25 | ecosystem: Environmental > Aquatic > Deep subsurface > Groundwater > Cave microbial mat | place...
CTCCTAATCCCGCCGCTCTGAAACTGATCCTCTTGGGCGCCCCGAAACTGATCCACCCTGTCTTTTCTTCTTCTTCTCCTTTTTCGCCTTTCATCTTACTCGCTTGCCGGTCTTCCTGGGGGCAGGACGCTGCGGGTCTGCACCGCCCTCGCCGGCAGCCCCCGGCTGTGCGCCGCAAGAATTCCATCCGGCTGTCACGCTGCTCGCTCGCTGACCGTCCGTGCGGCCGCGAAGCCGTACCGATGGTGAAGCCCGCCGAGAATCGCCGTCGCGAGGATGCGCGTTCCTGGAGGCGGACGCGGCGGACACAGGTGCCGTTCCCCATCCGGCGCCTGCATTAGCAGACCCCGGTGTGGGCGGCCATGGTAGTAGCCAAGGTAGAGGTCGAGGACTCGCTCGGCGTGGCGGTCATCGCGCACGATGACGTGGTCCAGGCAATCGCGGCGCAGGGTTCCGATCACGCGCTCGCAGAACGCGTTCGCTTTCGGGGCTCGCGGCGGAGTGGCGAGCAGGCGGGTGCCGAATCCCCGAACCCGCGCTCGGAACGGCACACCGTAGATCGAGTCGCGGTCGTGGACGAGGAATCGGGGGACGCCCTCGGCATCGGCGGTCGCCTCGACCATCCGCTGCGCGGCCCAGGCGGCCCTCGGGTGATCGGTCACGCCGATGTGTACCAGGCGGCCGCCGAGGCTGAGCACGACGAAGACGTAAAGCACCTGGAACCTGGCCGTGATGACGACGAAGAAGTCGCAGGCCCAGGTGTCGTCCAAGTGGTTGCGGATGAAGGTCGTCCACCGCTGGCCCCGACCACGGGCGAGTCCGACCGGTCGGTACCGGGCGACCGTGCGCGGCGAAACCCGGTAGCCGAGCCTGGCCAATTCCCCGGCGATGCGGTTCTCGCCCCAGGTTGCGTTGTCGCGCCACATGCGCCGGATGAGTGTGCGCAGGTCGGCATCGATCGGCGGCCGGCCAGGCGCCCGGCGGGAGCGCCAACGCCACAAGAGCCGCCAGCCGGCACGGTGCCATCGGACGAGGGTGTCCGGCTTCACGACGATGACGGCATCGAGCAGCATCCGGAACTTCCCGGCCAGAGCGCCCAAGAGCCAGCGGTCGAAACCCCGAAGGCGTGGCCGTTTCACGCGCCGGGTGAGGACGATGACCTGCTGACGCAGTAGCAGATTCTCGGCGATCAGCACGGCGCGTGGCGCCGCGAAGCCGAGGACGAGGTCGAGCATGAAACGCAGCAAGGGGATCATGGCGAGGATCGGCGTACCATGCGCCCGAGCCATGTTGAACACCGCCAGGTCACCGGGCCGCGCGACGCGCTCCCGGACGGCATTCTTGCGGCGCACAAGTGGCGAGCCATCGCTCCTGACGATTTTCGAGGGACTTCGTCGTCGGATCCGTGAGGCGTGGGAGGCGGCGGTCGGGCTCGCTGGAGCTTCTCCGTGGAACCGATCACACCGTCGCCCAGGAGGCTGGTGTCAAACTCGGGATTTCACCACGGAGACACGTCGCGGCCTGACGGCCGCAACCAAGCGGGGCTTCGCCCCGCACCCCGCGCATCCGGGTCCGGGTCCGGGTCCGGTTCCGGGTCCGGGGCAGTCAATGCGTCTCGTGAAATACCAGAGGAACACCATGTAGCCCCACAGCGGCACGAACTGGAACGAGCGCGGCACGCGAGCTGTGTCGTACGTCGGCCCGCGATGCATGCACTTCGAGCACGTCCCCTTGGACCCTTTCCGGGATCGCACCTCGACGTGGATGCACTCGTCGCGGAAGGTGAACTCCTCGTACACGAACGACTTGAAGTGGTGACATCGGTTCAGCAGGGTCTTAACGTCCATCGCGGGAGCTCGGTGTCTTGTGCATGACACCGAAACGATAGTCGTTTCGGGCGCTCGCGCCGGGCTCCCTTTCTTCCGCCTCGCGTCCCGCTACGCCCGCAGCGGCGAGCGCGGAGCCGGCCGAGCAGCGCCGCGGACCCGCTCACGCCCGCCGCCGCTGCACGCCCCCACCCCCTCAGTCACGATCTCCACCCACAGATCCTGTTGGAGAGCCGAAAGAAAAAGGGTAAGAGGGACAAAGGGCCGAGGTTAAAGAACTGGCCTGGCGACCCGCAACCCCAAGAACGTGATCCGGGACATCGAGAAGTAGCGGGAGCGGGACGCGGCCCGGCAGGACCAACTGGGAGGGAACCACGCGCCGCCCCGCGCCACACGCATCCCCGCCATGTCACGCGGCGCGCCGGGAGGAGGCTCGGGCGTCTCCAGCGCCGCCTCGGGCGAGAGCTCGCCATGGATGTCGGCGACCCAGGTCCGCATCCCGCCTCCCAGGTCTCGTACCCCGTAGGGGCTCTCGTCGGCCGGGAACGAGCCGACCGGCTCCGGCTGCGGATAGCCCGGCCTCGACTCGCGCATCTTGCAGAACGTCGGGTCGAACCGGTCTCCCCACGGGAACACCCGGGCGTCCGCGCCGCGCGCCGCCTTCTCGAACTCCGCATCGGTCGGGAGCCGGTACGAGACGCCGCCCCTGGCGGAGAGCCAGCGGCAGTAGGCCACGGCGCCGAACCAGTCGATCCCGAAGACCGGCACCCGGCCGATGTCGGCCGGCTCGCAGAACCGCCGGCCCTCGCCCTCGACGATCGTCTAGTAGCTCGGGACCCAGACGCCCCGGTCGTCCCGGACGACGGGCTTCTCGCCGTACTCCTCGATGCGCGGCAGTCGCCTCGCGGCCTCGGCCGGGTCGCGCCCTTCGAGATCGTTGACGAACTCGAGGTACTCGCCGAACGTGACGGGAAACCGCGCGATCGCGAAGTCCGGGACGTCGACCTCCTGCGGCGGCAGCGGGTCGAACGCCTCCCGGTCCCCCCCGATCGCGCACCGTCCGCCGGGAACCAGGACGAACCCAAGGCCGATCTCGGCGGCCGTCCGCAGGCGCACGTTCACCTCGCGCCGCTCGCCGAGGCCGAGCAGGACCGGATGGCGCGCCTCCGCGTAGCCCTCGTGTCGCAGCAAGAGGACGTAGCTCCCCGGCTCGACCCGCTTCTCGCCGAGCGGCGCCCGGCCCAGGGAGATCCCCTCGCCCGGCACCAGCAGCCGGTCGCGCTCGACCAGCCGATGCAAGAGGACCAGGGCGCCGGGCGGCGTCGACGTGACCGAGAGCCCCGAATCGGCCGCCAGGAGCCTCGCGTACCGCCCATCGTCGTACTGGCGCACCAGCGCCTCGTTGTAGACCCGCGCCGCCTCGCGCCGCTCGGCCCGTGCCTCGCGCGCGCGCGACCAGTGCAGGTCCGCGAGCCTTTCGCGCGCCTCGCGGCAGTCCGGGTCGTGCGAGAGCGCCGACACCAGACGCTCGACCGCCTCGCCGAGCGCCACGGCCCGTTCCGCCTCCGCGGCCTGCGCGCGGTCCTCCAGCGCCCAGCCAAGGCGCTTGGCCTCCACCGGCTCGTGCGGCGCGACGTCGCGCAGCGCCGCCCGCGCCTCGACGAGGAGCCTCTCGCGCTCCCCGCCGAGCGCGCCGTAACACTCGAGCGGATCGCCCGCCGCCGCGACCAGCCTCTTCGCCTCCTCCTGCCGCCGCGCCTTCTCCTTCGCGCCTTCCAGGTACCCCTCCACCTCCTGCGCTGCGGCCTCGGCGGACCCGGGACGGTCCTGTGCTCGCTTCGAGAGGAGCCTCAGGCAGAGGTCCTCGAGCACCAGCGGGCACGACGGCAGGAGCGCGCGCGGCGGCTCCGGATCGCGCTCCAGGGCCACGAGCACGATCGAAAGCGCCGTCGTTCCGTCAAACGCCGGGCGCCCGGTCAGGACCTCGTAGAGGATCGCGCCCAGCGCGAAGAGGTCCACCCGGTGATCGATCCCCCCCTCCCCGCGCGCCTGCTCGGGCGCCATGTACCCGGGCGTGCCGAGCAGCGTGCCCGCCACGGTGCCGGCGAAGGCCGTCCTCTCGCCGCCGCCCGAGCCCGGGGTGACCGGCTCGCGCGAGAGCAGCTTCGCGATCCCCCAGTCGGTCAGGTAGACCTCGCCGTGCCCGCCGAGCAGGATGTTGTCCGGCTTCACGTCGCGGTGCACGACGCCCCGCGCGTGAGCGTACGAGAGCGCCCGGCACACCTGCACGAACACCCCGCAGAGCCGCGCGAGCGGCCACTCGCGCCGCGGCGGCGGCTCGGCGAGCACCTCCCGGAGCGACCGGTGCTCCACCACCCGCATCGTGTAGAAGGGCTGCCCGTCCGCGAGCGCGCCGAGGTCGTAGGCGGGGATGATGCCCGGGTGCTCGAGCTGGCCCGCGACCCGCGCCTCCTCGAGGAAGCGCCGGACCTCCTCGCGGTCGGCGTTCGTCCCGGCCTTGAGGACCTTGACGGCCACGACGCGGCCGATCTCGCGGTCGAGCGCGGCGACCACCCGACCCGCGCCGCCGCGCCCGAGCTCGCGGCCGAGCACGTAGCGCGCCGTGCCGCCGTCCCGCGGCGCCGCGAAGAGCGCGGGCTCCTGCGGGCCGGCCGGCACGAGCCGCACGTCCGGCGCCGCCTCCCTGCACGCGGCGCTTTCGGCGAGCGTCATCGTGTGCCGGATCGGGCCCTCGAGGATCGTTTCGCCGTCGTCTTCGCCCCCGCCCCCGCCCGCACGTGGATCCGCCATGGCCTGCCTCGGGGGGCGAGTCTACACGCTCGCGCACGCCTCCCCGCGAGCTCGCCGCGATCCTGAGCCGGCTTCTCGACCGCGACTCATGACCCTCCGAGCGGCGGCCTCCGCTCCACGCGGCGACCTGGGCGACCTCCTCGTCGGTCGGGTCGGCGAGCGCGTGGAAACTGCAGCACGCCACGATCGTCCCGGACGTACACGCCATCGATCGAGATCGTGATGACCGGCAACGATCGGATCGCCGACATCGCGGCGGACGCCGCCGGCTTCGCGGTGACGGGCCGCTCGAACCACTTCTTCGACGAGGCCGTGTGGGTCCGCAGGTACGACGCGGGTGGGTCGGAGGTCTGGGACCGTACCTACGACGGACCCGACGGCCTCGACGACTGGGGCTCGGGTGTCGTACTCGACTCGAGCGGCAACGTCCTCGTCGTCGGTGCCGAGGAGACGGACGTGGACGGGCACGACACCTGGGTCGCCAAGTACACGCCGTGAGTTCGGCGCGGCGGCTCGCGTCTTCGCGCGCCACGGCCGCGACCGCCGATCCGGGGGAGCGCTCGGCTTCCCTCGATTGTCGTCGAGTCGTCCTGCGGTACGAACGCCGTCGCTGCGTCGTTCACCCAGGCCTCGGGAAGCCCCATGTCGGAAGCGACGACCCTGGCTGCGGCACGGACCGCCTGCGGCTCGGTGAACCAGGCATTGACGCCCATGGTGCCCAGGCAGGTCTGATGCACGAGGCAGAGAAACCGCCCCCCCCCGACGAGGAAGACTCCTGCGTGTTCGTACGGCCTACGTCCTGCTCACCCACCTACGGACCCCCGCCAGCGGGCGGCGCGCGAGCGCGGCGGCGATCGCCGCCCACCCCAAGCAGGAGACCGCGTACGAGAGGGACTCGAGCGGCGTCGTCACCCACCGCAAGCGGAGCGTGTGGCGGCCGGGGGGCACGAGCACGGTCGCGAGGTCCGGCCCCGCGGCCACGACGGGCACGGACCGTCCGTCGAGGTGCGCCGTCCAGTTCCGGAACGCGGTCTCGGCGACCGCGACGAGGCCGGCCCTGCCGAGGTCGACGCGGAATCGGAACTCCCGGCCGGGCCGCAGCCAGGAAACGAGCCGGATCCGCTCGCCGGGGGCCCTCGGCTCGGCGCGGCCCAGGCCCGTGAACGGCAGCGACCAGGCGTCCTGCGGGCCGAGCAGCCGCACCGCCTCGAGGCCGGGGATCGCCGCGACGGCGTGGACGGGGCTGTCGTTCGCGAAGGCGACGAGCGCCCGGGGAGCGCGCGGGACCCCCGACGGGTCGAGGATCGCGACCGCCGAGGCGGCGCGCAGGAGCTCGCCCCCACGGAGGTCCGCGGGCCTCGCGCGCACGGGCCACGGGGTTTCGGCGTCGCTCACCTTGCGCGCGTAGCGGTCGAGCCACTTCTCGACGACGAGCAGCCACTGGGCGTCGTCCGCGACGACGAGCACGATGGGACCTGTCGCGACGTGGGCGTAGGAACGGTCGCGCGACTCCCAGAGCTGGTGGGTGCGCACGTCCGAGAGGCGACGGAAGCGTTTGCCTTCGCGCTCGTCGCGCGGGATGTCGCCCATCCCGAGCGGGAGCCGATTGTCGACGAGGTAGTAACCCACTCCGACCAGCTCCGCGAAGCGGTAGCTGCGGGCGGGGGCGCCGAGGTGCCCGCAGACGGCGCGTGAGGACTGCTCCACGAAGCCCTTCACGTGGGAGCACGGGACGCGGTAGCCGAGCCGGCTCAGCAGGTTCTCGTGCGAGGAGCCGCCGTTCTTGAAGACGCCCTGGAGCCGGTAGGGGCCGGTCCGCGCACGGTGCGCGTCCAGGTTCCGCTGCAAGGTCACCGTCCACGCGGCCTGCGACATCGGGTTCGCGTAGCGCCAGGCGTGGCGGGCGAGCCAGCTCATCGTGATCGCGACGGCGCCCGCGACGGCGAGGAGCCCGAGGGCGGCGCCCGCCCTGCGCGGCCAGGCGGGGAGACGCCCACCCAGCCGCACGAGCCCCTGGGAGACCTCGTGCAGGGCGTAGGCGAGGAGCCCGAGTGCTCCCTGATCGATGAGGTATGTCGCGCGGAAGCCCTGCATGTTCGACATGAGCGGCAGCCGCGAGAGAACGCGGAACTCGTCGTCCCCGAGGACGAGCAGGACTCCGAAGAAGGAGAGACACAGCAGGTAGCGAACGTGGGCATGCCGCATCCGCACGAGGGCGACCAGCGCCGCCAGCACCAGCGCCCACGTGAGGACGGGCGGGCGCAGCGGCTCGTGCATCCCGAAGATGTTCAGGTTGCGAATCGTCGTGTCGAGATGCTCGTCGGTCCCCTCCACCCGCTCCTCGTCGCGCTCGCCGTCGAAGAACCGTCCCGTGACGACGAGCTCGGAGAGCTCCGGCCCCGAAAGGCCCCTGAACCACTCGACGCCGCCGCGCCCCACCGAGTCGGGGATGGGCCTGTGCTGTGCGTGGTACGAGAGGAACGGGACCAGCCAGAAGGCGGCGAGGACGACCCCGAGGGCGCCGCAGGCCGCAGCGCGCCCGAACGCGCGCAGGTCCTTCGGCCAGAGCACGGCCGTCGCCAGCCCCGCGGCGAAGACGGCGTACACGGCGAAGGCCGCGTGGGAGACGGCGGTGAGCGCGAAGAACGCGCCCGCGCCGAGGAAGCATCGCTCGCCCCTTAGCACGCGCACGAACTTGCCAAGGAAGAGGGGGAAGAAGAGCGCCGCGGGCGCCTGGCTCACGATCCCGTTGATGAGGCCGAGGAAGGAGTTCGAGAAGCCGAACACGGTCGTCAGCGACACGAAGGCCGCGATCGAGGCGGTCCATCGCGAGAAGCCGAGGCTCCCGACGAGGTACCGGTAGGCCCAGGGCGAGAGCGCGAACGGGACGTAGGTCACGAACGTCAGGCAGAAGTCGAGGTTCAGCCCCGTCCCGTACGCCATCGCGCCCGTCGCGAGCGCGTGGAGCGGCTGGTAGAAGCGGAACACCGGCGACCCGATCTGCTGCGGGAGCCTTCCGAGGGGATCGACGCCGTACTGGAGCGCCTCGAGAACGTCACGCGCGTTGCGCAGGTGGGAGAGGGCGTCCCCCGCCTCCATCGTCCAGGGCCAGATCGGCCAGGTGCCGAGCACGACCGTGAGCGTCGCCAACGCGGGCAGCGCCAGGTCCGCGTGGCGCGCGAGGAAGCGGCCGAGACTGCGAAGGCGATCAGAAGTGGATGCCATGCGCAGAGGTCCGGAACATGGCGACGACGCCGCCCGGCTCGAGCCGCCAGTAGTAGGTGCGCCCCCGCTCCAGCGGCCGGAGCGTGACGCTCGAACCCCGCACCTCCTCGGTCACGTCCGGCGTACGGAAACCCCGGTCCCGCGCGACCTCGAGGCGGAGCGGATCCCCCGAGTCGCCGCGGCTCCACGAGAGGCGCACAGAGAGGTCGGGCGAAACGTAGCCGTCCGGGGGGCTCGTGGGAGTCGGCCGGGCTCCCCAGATCGAGGGCGCCAGGACCGCGTGCAGGATCATCGCCAGGAGAAGCGCGAGGACGCCATGACGAGCCGCGAAGAGCGCGATTGCCCGGGCGTTGCGGGTGTACGGAAGGCTGAGCGTCATCTAGCTATCCCGAACCCACTCACCGGGCGCGGAGCCCAGTAGAGCACGCCTTGCGGTGGCGATGCGCGTCACGGCCGTCGCCGAGTCGACCGCTCGCCGCCCCCGAACCGCCACGCCGCCGCGGCGCCGAGCTCGATCGCAGGCCCTTGCGTGGCCACGGGCGTGCGCTCGCCGCGTTCGCCGATCGTGTGAACGACGAGGTCGGGACCCGCGAGGAGCGCGAGCAGGCCCGCGTGGACCACGATCCAGACCGGGGCCTCGAGCTCCACGGCGAGCGAGGCGCCGGGGCCGGCTCGCAGAGAGACCTCGGTCGTCCGGCCCGGGTCCGCGATCCCGCGCGTTCGTGCCGCGAGGATCTCCAGCTGGATCCGGGCCTCGAGGTCGAGCTCGAGCCCGGACCTTCGCCGGGACCACGCCCCGAAAAGGGAGAGGGGGACACGATCGATTCGCAGCGATCCGGCCCCGACCTCGATCGCATCGTGGCGCAACCACCCGAGGCTCGCCCCCACGGTCGCGGCGCGCGCCAGATGCAGCCGCCCGCCAATCTCCGGTCCCGGCCCGGGGTCGTCCTCTTCGAATCCGGTCTCGAAAAAGATACCGGCCAGCAGGTCGAACGAGATGCGGGGACGCTCCACGGCCCGCGTCGGCGTCGGGCGGGACGGTGGCGCCGTCTTGGTACGAGCGGGCCGTGGCGGCGGCTCGACCGGGGGCGCCTCCCACGAGACGCCCTCGAGCCGGCGTTCGACGAGGAGCGCCACGGTGTCAGCGACCGCCGTGCACTCGCCGGAGGGCAACGTCCGATCCAGGAGCGTCTCACCCGACCGGTCGACGAGCACGGCGTGGACGTCGTCGCCCGATCCGCGCAGCTCCAGCGAGAAGGGCGCGTCGCCGGTCACCGGCGAGATCCCTCGCTGCAGCAGGGCGGCCACGAACGGAGCCGAGTCCGGGCACCGGGCGACCGCGACGACGAGCCCGACCGGAGTCGGCTCGTCGGCCCAGGCGGGACACGCGAACAGGAGTAGCGAGACAGCGACCAGACGCACGCGCGTCATGGTCGCATGGGATCTACTGGCAGACGTCGTCCACGCAGACCAGGCCGCCCCAGCAGTCTTCGTCCACGTTGCAGTCGTCGTTGGGGTCGCCGATCGTGGGCGTCGTGTCGAGGTACCAGTGCGTCTCGCCGTTCTCGTCCGTCGCGTCGTGCATGATGGAGTCGCCCGACTCGTAGCCCCCCATGTCCACGTAGTCCGCTTCCGGCCACCCGCCCGCCTCGCGGGCGACGTCGCCGAGGCCCTTGTCGGCTGGCTCCACGACGCCCCAGCGAACGTAGTCCACGAGCGCGCCGGGACAGTCGATGTCGTCCGCGCGGTAGATCGCGAGGTCGCCGCCAGCCGACGTCAGGTCGTTCGCGAACCCGCCGAGGCCGCAGGCCTCCTCGTCGAGGTCGCAGCCTTCGAGGGGCGTCCAGTGCAGGACCACGAACCCGCCCGCGGGGACCGTGAGACCCGCCGGGAACGGGTAGACACGCTCCGGACTCGTCGCGAGCACCCAGCGGGTGAGGGGTTGCCCCGTGTCGCCGTCGTTGCGCAGCTCGACCTGATCGTCGGTCACGTTGAAGTAGACCTCGTTGAAGATCACGGTCTGGACGGGGTCCATCGCGTCGTAGTCCTGATCGCAGGGGTCCGTGTCCACGCCCGTGTCGGTTTCGGTTTCGGTGTCCGTGTCGGTGTCGGCGTCCGCGCCGGTGTCCGTTCCTTCGTCGGTGTCGGTGTCCGTGTCGGAGTCGGAGCCGACGTCGCCGTCGATTCCGCCCACATCCCTCTGACCCGTGCAGCCCGAGCCTGAAAGGATCGCGATCGCCAAGGCGCCTGTCGTCGTCATGCCCACTGTTGGTCCGTTGGACCTGCCCCCCGTCAATCGATCGCAGGCGCCACGCCGAGAACGTTGCGCAGCCCTTCCCAGGCCGCAGCCGCGTAGCGCCCGCTCGGGTGCGCCGTCAGGTACGTCCGGTACGCCGCTGCGGCGTCCGTGGAGCGCCCGGCCGCCGCGAGGCACCCGGCCCGGCCGTACAGCGCCTCCTCGCGCCGGGCCGGTGAGATCCGTCCGGCCAGCGCACGATCGAAGTCGTCCAGCGCGCCGCTGCAGTCGCCGGCACGTTGCAGGAGTGCGCCGCGGATCGCGTGGACCTCGCGGGCGTGCTCGCTCGCGGGCCACTGGCGGAGAAACTGCTCGGCCTCGTGCCTTGCCTGGGGGGAGCGCAGCCGCAGCCGCATCTCGAGGATCGACAGGTCCGCCTCCTGTGCGAGCGCGCCCGAAGGGAAGCGCTCCCGGTACTCCATGAAGGCGTCGAGGGCGCCGCGCGGGTCGCCCTGGGCGCGGGATTCGGCCAGGCGATACAGCTCGTTCTCGGCGGCGAGCGGCGATGCGGTCGCCGGCGCCTGCGCGAGCGGGGCCGCGGGCGACGCCGTGTGCGGAGCGACCTGCGCGGCCGGGAAGGGACCGACGATCGCCGCCACGGGGGGTGCCGGGGGCGCGACCGCGACGGCCGGGCCGGGCAGACGGCATGCGAGGTCGCGGGGGATGGCGGGCGCGCGATCCGACGATCGCCAGGCGTCGCCCGGCGACAGCGCCCTCGCGAATCCCGCTTGCCCCCGGATCTCCACACGGCCTTCGAGGAGGCACACCGAGACCGCGTCTCCCGTGCGGCCGGTCCAGAACTGCGTACCGCGAACGAGGACCTCGTATTCGCCGAGGCGGACGACGAAGCGGCCTCGGCCAGGGGTCACGCGGTGAAGGGCGCGCCCGGATTCGACCTCGGCGCCGTTCGCTTCGATTCGGACGACGGCGGGGCCTTCGATCCGGATGTCCGCGCCGCGATCGAGCGCGACCTGAGCGGAGCCGCCGCGCGAGACGTGCAAGCGCGCAGGGACCTCGACGGGTGCGTCCGGAGAAAGGCGGCGGCCGTCGTCCGTCCGGACCACGCCGCGCATCTCGAGCATGCGTCCCCCTGCGGAGGGCGCGGCCCTCGTGCCGACCCAGAGTGCGATCGCCGCGAGGGCTGCGGCGGCAACGAGCGCCGCGATCGGGCGCCCACGACGGCGTGCGGGACGTTCGAGCCGTCCGCTCAAACCGGACCACACGCGGCCCTTCAGCGCGTCGGGCAACGGCTCGTCCGAGCCGCGGACGAGCGCCGCGCCCTGCGCGTCGAGCAGGTCGACGGCGGAGCCGTCGACGAGCCGCGTCGGCTTCTCCATGCGAGGGGTCTCCATGTCGCTACTCGCCTCCCGTGCGCACCACGCCTCGTTGCCGCAAGAGGCGGCGGAAGTCCTCCCGCGCGAGGCGCGCGCGGGACCAGACCGTGTTGACCGAGCACCCGAGCATCCTCGCGATCGCGGGGCCTTCGAGCGCCTCGATCTCGTAGAGGACGAACACCTCACGCTGCTTGTCGCTCATCCGGTCGAGCACCCACTGCAGCTCGCGGGCGGCGTCCTTGCGTTCGAGCTCGAGCGTCGGATCGCCTGCCTGCGGCTCTGCCCACCCTGAGAACCCGGCGAGCCGCGCGAGACGCCGCCGCCAGAGCCTGCGGCGCGCTGCGCGCACGTGGTTCATGGCGATCCCGATCATCCAGGTCGCGAGAGGAACGCGGCCGTCGTAGTCCGCGAGGCTCCCGTGGACCGAGACGAACGTCTCCTGAAGGACGTCGTCGAGGTCGCCGGGCAAGACGCCCATGCGTCGGACGAAACGCCCGAGTCGGTCGACGTGCGCCAGGTACATCTCGCGCCACGCGTCAGCGTCGCCCCGCAGGCACCGATCCACGAGGTCGGTCCCGGAGGGGGGGGGCGGACGCAGCGAGAGAACCTTCCCCATCGCCATGATTGGTCCAGAGGGGGGCGAGGCCGTCAATCGGCGATCGGGAGACTTCCCGTCGTGGCTCGCAGGCGCAGTCGGCCGCGCTACAGTGACGCGTGGCGACGGACCCTCCGAGAGCCGCGCGCATGGACGTCGCGACCGTCCTCGCGATCGGGATGCTGGTGTACCTGGTCAAGAACGTCGTGCACGAGGGAGTCGGACACGGCGGCGCGTGTCTGCTCGTGGGCGGAGAACCGCTCGGGATCTCCTCGGCGTGGTTCGACGCGTCGTACGACGACGTGTCGCCGTGGGCGCGCCGTTTCGTCAAGGCGGCGGGGACCTTCGCGAACCTCGCGCTCGGCGCGATCCTGATCCCCGTCTGGTTCGCGCTGAAGACGAGCCCGCGCGTCCACCTTCGCGTGTTCGTGTGGCTCCTCCTCGTCGCGAACCTGCTGAGCGGCGCCGGCTACATGCTGGCCGACCCGATCGGAAACTTCGGCGACTGGAGCGCGTTCCTCGAGGGCCTCGAACCCCAGCTGCCGGTCCGCGTCGGCATCGTCGCGATCGGCGCCGCCCTGTCGGCGGCGACGATTCGCTTCGCGTTGCGGAGCGTTGGCGTGTTTCTCGGCGGCGAGGAGCGGGAGCGAAAGCGCCGCATGCGCTGGCTCTGCCTGGGGCCCTACGTCCTCGGCGGCGTCACCTTCACGCTCGCGGGCTTGCTCAATCCCGAGGGCGCCGTGTTCGCGGTCACGAGCGCGCTCGCAACGTTCGGCGGCACCGCGTTTCTCGCGTGGCTCCCCGCCTGGTTGGGCGTGCGGCACACCGACGACGCGCCCGCGCCGGACATCGCCCGCTCCGCCGCGTGGATCGCGGCCGGCGTCACGAGCCTCGTCGTCATCGTCGGAGTCCTCGGCCCGGCGATCCGGTTTGCGAGGGATTGACGCAGACGCTTCGGGTAGGCTGAAGTCCGTGAGGGAGGGGAAGCGCTTCTCGTGTCCGCAGTGCGGTGAGACCTCGCCGTACGGCGTCACCTGCCCGCGGTGCAGCACCGTGATGATCGACGAGAACGGCAACCCGCCGCTCAAGCCCAAGCTCCCCCGGCCGAGCTTCCTTCCCTCCGGCTGGACGATCTCGGGGTCGGGCTTCCTCTTCCTCGGCTACCTGCTCGTCCGCTCGGGCGGCGTGCTGTCCGCGAGCGACTGGGGCATGGTCGGATTCGCCTTCTCCGGCAGCGCCTTCTCTTTCGCGATGAGGGTCGTCCTGCCGAGAGTGCGCGCGGGGGCGAGGGCGGCCCTCCGGCGCGCTGCCGCTCGCGAGCGGATCGCCGCCGTCCCCAGTGCGCCGATCGCCGCCGCCGCGGGCGGCCGGGCCCGGATCCGTGGACGTGTGAAGATCCTGCGCCCCTGTGAGGGTCCGACGTTCTCGGCGGCCTTCCAGAAGGAAGTCGGAGAGCAGGACTGCGGCCGGTTTGCGGTCGTCGACGGCTCCGGCGTGGCGATCGTGGACGACGACGTCTTCGAGATCTGGACGAAACGGACGACCGAGTTCGCGCCCGACGACGCGGGCGGCGTCGTGCTCGACGGAGCCGAGGTCGAGGTGATCGGGCGGGCGGCGGTCGCGGAAGCCGCCGACGTCGCGACGCTCGGCGAAGGACGCTACCGCGAGTCGCCGCAGGCGCTCGTCTTCGACGGGCATCCGGACGATCCCGTCGTCCTGATCGTATGATGGTGACCGTGAGGCTCGCGCTGCTGCTGCTCTCGTGTGGGGAGGGGTCGGGATCGGACGGGAGCGCGGCGGACGCCGACTCGGACATCGACGCGGACGCCGACTCGGACGTCGACACCGACTTCGACACCGACTCGGACGTCGACACCGACTCCGATTCCGAGACCGGCCCGGAGACGGACGACGACACCTGCTCGGGCTGCGATTCCGCGGGAGGCTCCTGCTACGAGTACTGCGGCACGTGCGAGGGCGACTGCAGGGACGAGGTGTGCATCGCCGAGTGTTTCTGCTGGTGGGACGTGATCGGCATGGGCTACCTGGGGGCGTGTCTCGCGCGGGGGGGATGCGACGCGGGCCGGGAGACTTGCCTCGAGGACAACGTCTTCGACACGCCCACGAACGAGGCCGCCGTCGTCGACTGCCTCACGATCTGCCCCAGCCTCGACGGGCCTTGCGAGCGCATGCGCAACATCTCGGAGGACTACTTGACGGCCAACGCCGCCTGCTTCGAAGCCGCGGACTGCGACGCGATGCAGGCATGCCTGGAAGCCGCTGACACCTGCGACTGGGACTGGTTCTGGCCGTGGGTCTGGGGCTGAGCCCTACCGTGCCAGCGCGGCGTCGATCGCGGCGGCGAAGCGCTCGAACGGCTGCGCTCCGGAGAGGAGTCGACCGTCGATGAAGAAGCTCGGCGTGCCGATGCGGGCGCCGGACCGTTCGATCGCGAGCTTGTCCTCTTCGATCGTGGGCGCGTGGAAGTGGCCGTCCAGGGCACGGCGCAGGCGCCCGACGTCCATGCCGGCCTGCGCGGCATAGCGCTCGAGGTCGGCGCGGCCGAGGGCCTGCTGATTCTGGAACAGCAGGTCGTGGAACTCCCAGAAGCGGCCCTGCACGTGCGCCTCGGCGGCCGCCTCATGGGCGAGCTGCGCGTTCTGGTGGAACGGGAGCGGGTAGTGGCGGAACTCGATGCGCACGCGCCCGGCGTAGGCGGCCTCCACGCGGCGCAGCGTGTCGACGACGCGGCTGCAGAACGGGCACTGGAAGTCGGTGAATTCCAGGATCGTGACGGGCGCGACGGCAGGGCCCTTCGAGGGGGATCGGCCGTTCGACGCGATCGGCCAGACGCGATCCGGGTCGGCTTCGGGACGCGGCTCCGGCACCGGCGCTGCCGACGCCACGGTCCGGCCCTCGCGCGTCAGCTCGTCGTAGAGCTGCTCGCGGGGCACGCCTCTGGCGAGTACGGCCTGAGCCCGCACGATCTCCTCGCGGACGATCGTCGCGAAGGCGTCGAAGGGCTGCGCGCCGCGGAAGGGTCGGCCGTTGACGAAGAAGGTCGGCGTCCCGCGCGCGCCGAGCTGCGTCGCGAGGCGCTGGTCTTCCAGGATCCGGGGCTGGTGCAGGTGGATGGCCATGTCCGCCCGGAAACGCACGAGGTCGAGGCCGGCGCGCGCGGCATACGATTCGAGATCGGCCGGACCGAGCGCGCGCTGGTTCTCGAAGAGGAGGCGCTCCATCTGCCAGAACCGGCCCTGCGCGGCGGCGACCATCGAGGCCTCCGCGGCGGGCATTGCATTCGGATGGAACGGCAGCGGGTTGTGCTTGAAGACGAAACGGACCTGCGCCCCGAACTCGGACTCGACGCGATCGAGCGCGGGGTTCACGCGCGCGCAGAACGGGCACTGAAAGTCGGTGAACTCGACGATCGTGACGAGCGCGGTCGGCGGACCCTTGGTCGGCGAGTTGCCGACGGGCACGCGAAAGAGGTCGGTCGGCGCCGTGGAAGGCAGAACCGGATCGGGACGCGGCTCGGCCGTCGCGGGCGCAACGATCACCGGCGCGATGAACGGGACGGTCGCCGGCGCCTGCGACTGCGGCTGCGGCTGCGAGGTGCCGACGAGATAGAGAATCGCGCCAATCCCGCCGAGCGCCATGACCCCGGCGACGGCGAACGCGATCGCGACACCCCCTCCCCCGCCGCTCCGGGACGCGGGGGTCGGCGCGAGCACCGCAGGCTGCGCTCGCGTCTGCGGCGCGAATCCACCCGCGCCCGGGGCATCGGGGGCGAACGCCGTCCCGCACTTCTCGCAGAACCGGCTCCCCTCCGGATTGGGCGCGCCGCAGTTCCTGCAGAACCTCGTCACACAGGGAACGGTACCACTCGCCGGGTGAACCGGACGCATGCGATTGCAAAGCGTGCCTTTACGCCGGCCACAAGAGAATGTCGATGGACGATACACGGATGTTCCTCCACGCTCGTCTCATGGGGCGCGACGTCTTCTGCTCGTTCTTGCTGCCTTCCCTCCTCCTTCCGCTGGGCGCCGCGTGCGGAGCGCGGGTGCGCCCCCTGCCCGACGAGCCCTGCGTGTCTCGTCCCGACGTCGATAGGGACGGTCACGTGGCAGCCGACTGCGACGGAGACGACTGCGACGACGGGGACGCCGCAGTCCACCCGGGCGCGCCCGACGGCATGACGGCCGGCGACTGGACGACGGCCCAGGTGGATCCCGACGCGAGCCTGTGCGTTTTCGGGCCCGGCGCGCACGCCACCGTCGGCCTCGACGAGAGCGGCAGGGCCCAGGTCGTCTACACCGCGGGCTTCGGCGAGGTCGCTCACACCGCGTGGCAGGGCGGGGCCTTCGCCGTCTTGTGGTCGGGCGAGCGCAGACTCGGCTGGGAGCCCGTGTTCGCCGTGGGTCCCGCCGGGGACGCGCACGTCGTCGAGACGGCCGTGGCGGGCCTGGTGCACACGCTGCTGGGCCCGGGCGACTCCTCCACGTCCGAGGTCGTCGACCGTGGAGGGAACGCCTCGATGGCGGTCGACCGGTCCGGCACCGTCCACCTCGTGTACTGCGACCTCGCGGAGGGGGAGCTGCGCCATGCGACGAATCGCGACGCGCTGTGGGCGCCGGAGGCGGTACCCGGGACGGATTGTGGATGGGACACGTACACCGACGTCGCCGTCGACGCGAGGGGCGCCGCGCACGTCGTGTACGCGTCGTTCCCGGCGAAAGACACGCCGACCGCCCTCGAGTACGCGACGAACGTCGGCGGCGCTTGGAGCCTGCGGAGGGTGGAGGACTCGCCGGACTTCCGGTTGCCTTCGATGGACGTCGCCGCGGACGGCGCCCTGCACGTCCTCTACTCCAGCCGCTCGCGAGGCGCGCTGTATGCGACGAACGGCGGTGGAGAGCTCGTGAGCGAGGCCTTTCTCGATGGCGCGATCCCTTCCGAGGCGGCGCTCGCGGTCGGGCCGGACGGCGTCGTGGGCGTGGTCCACGGCTCGGCACCCGGCACCGAGGCCCTCGCGTACTCCACGCGTACCCCGACGGGATGGTCGACCGTCCCCTTGCCGATCGAGGGAGGACGGGTCTCGCTCGCCATCGACGCCTCCGGCGCCGCGCACGTGACCGCCGTCGGGTGCGGCGCCGACGGGCTCGTCTACGCGACGAACCGAGGCCGGGCCGGCGACGGCGTCGACCAGGATTGCGACGGCGTGGACGGCAAGGACTCGGATCGGGACGGCCACGGCTCCCTCGCGACCGGTGGAGACGACTGCGACGACGGTGACCTGTCGGTGCATCCGGGGGCGCGCGAAACGGCGGGCGACTGCGTCGACCGGGACTGCGACGGCGAGGGAGCGCCTCCCGACGCGGACGGCGACCGCCACGTCACCCCCGCGTGCGGCGGCGACGACTGCGACGACTCGGATCCGGCGGCGCACGGGGGCGCGCCGAGCGAGGCGTGGTCCATCGAGGCCGCGCTCGGACCTGGATCGTTCTATTTCCCCTCGGTCGCGGTCGACGCGAGCGGCAGGCTCCACGTGAGCTACCACGACGGCGGCGCGCAGGACCTGCGCTACGCCACGAACGCGAGCGGCGCATGGGTCTCGGAGGTCGTCGACTCCGACGGCGACGTGGGCTGGGATACGTCGATCGCGCTCGACGAAGCCGGAAGCGTCCACGTCTCTTACGGCGGAGAACCCGGCCTGCGCCATGCCTGGAAGGCGCCCGATGGCTGGACGGTCACCGACGTCGAGGCGGGGCGGATGGCGGACACGGCGATTGCAATCGACGCGAGCGGAGCGGTGCATGTCGCCTACCGCGACTGGGGGTCGCACGACCTGCGCTACGCCGTCCTTCGCGACGGCATCTGGTCCGTGGAGGAGGTGGACGCGAGCGGCGACACCGGCCGGGAGCCCGCGCTCGCGGTCGAGTCCTCCGGAGCAGTGCACGTGGTCCACGTCGATTGGTCGAGGAGCGTCCTGCGCTACGCCACGAGGGCCGCAGGGGGGTGGACCCTCGGCGACGTGACACCCCTGTGGACGGACGGATCGGGAGTTTCCCTGCGACCGTCGATCGGCATCGACTCGCGGGGCGCTGTGCAGGTAGCGTTCACCGACGGCGACAGCTGCGACCTCCGGGTCGCCACGGGCTCCGACGACTCGTGGTCCGTCGAGACCGTGGACCCCGACGGAGGATGCGGGCCGGCGGCGCTCGTCTTCGACGAGACCGGAGCCGCGCACGTCGGGTACTTCGGCGACCCCACCCGGGAGGGACTGCGTCACGCGACGGACGCCTCCGGGGCCTGGACGGTCGAGACCGTAGCGCCAATCGGCGAGGGCCTGGCGATGGCCGCCGGCCCCGAGGGGGCGCTCGCCATCGTCCTGACGGGCGTCGACTCCTCCCTGCGGATCGCGACGCCGCGCCGACCTCCCGGCGTCGTCGACCTCGACTGCAGCGGCCGTGATCCGATCGATGCGGACCGAGACGGCAGCGCATCGCGCGAGACCGGAGGCGCCGACTGCGATGACGCCGACGCGAGCGTCTTCCCGGGCGCCGCCGACCCAGCGGGCGACCTGCACGATCAGGACTGCGACCGCGTGGACGGATAGCGCCGTCGCGTACTGCCGGTTAGGCGCGGCTAGTCTTCGAACGCGGGGCCGCTACGCTTCGGCAGACCTTCAGAGGCACTGCCAGAGGCACCGCCGTGCGTACTGGAGGTCCTGGGTCCCAAAGTTCTGATAGGCGACGTGGGCTTCGCCCCGAGGGCCGATCGCCAGGGACATCTCGACCGATCCTCCCGAGGGAGAACCGCTCGTCGGGTCGATCACCTCCTCGTCCCAACGACTGGGACTCTCCGAGGTGAGGAGTAGCGAGCTCCTACTCGTCGGCGAGGCCGTCGCAGTCCTGATCAACTCCGTCGGCAAGGGACCGGGTCGCGTACCAGATGGCGTCGTCGGCCGTGGAATCGACGTAGACGAGATGCTCGCTCCCGTCGCGAATCAGGTACGAAACACGCTCAGAATTGTCACTCGTAAAGGGGAGCGTCTCCAGCGACCAGGCCGCACCGTCCTGTGTCCAGTGCGAGAGTTCTGCGCTCGGGGGATCTCCGTGGACCACGCGAAAGACTCCGTCCACGTCCACCGCACACCGGGCGGGTGCCTGGGCGTCCTCGCTGATGGTCTCGACGACCCATGCGCCAGCCCCGTCGGACGCAAAGAGCGCCTCCTGGTGCGTCGGGCCGAATGCGCCTTCCCGCCAGTAGAGCAACGCGGCGATCCCCACCTCGTCGGCCACGACCATGTGGATCGACAGAAGGCTCTCGTAGGCGAAGGCGCCGGAATCGATGGCGTCCACGTCCGTCCGTGCCCAGACCCCCGCGTCCAACGACGCCAGGCGGAGGATTGTGCCGTCCGCCCAGTAGGCCTCGTACGCGATGCTCGGGGTCCCATCGGGAGCCAGCGCCACGGAGGTCGGTGACCACCCCGTCGCCCACGTGTCCACGAGTTCCGTCCGCCAGCCCCCCTTGGGGTTCGTGGCGTAGCGGAGGTCCAGGCGGGACCCGTCCGTGTACGCGGCGTGGAGGATGCCGTCCTCGTCGATCGCCATAGATGGCTCCCTCGCGTTCCCGGCCGCGTCGATCGTTTCGAGCTCCCACCCTGCGCCCGCGTCCTTGGCGTACGAGAGATCGAACGGAAAAACCGCGGCGTCCCACCCGTCGTGGATCTGGTAGACGATGTGGACGGCGTCGTCGGCGTCGACGCCGATGCCGGATTGGCGGACGTACTGGCCTTCCGCCGCTGCGTCGTCCACGACGTCGCTCTCCCAGGCCCCGGACGCATTGCTCGAGACGTGGAGCTCGTCGGCGCCCGAGGCCCCAGCGGGGACCCAGGCGTGGAACGAGACGCGTGCGCTGCCGTCCGCCGCGACAGCCAGCGCAGGATCGATGTAATTCCCGTTCGCGCCGGAATCCCAGACGAGCTCTTCGAACCACTCGAAGTCGTTCGCTCCGGGGTACACATCGGAAGAGTCGTCGGCGCAATCATCCCCTCCGCAGGCGATCGAGTCGTGTCCGTCACCGTCTGCATCCGGCACGGCGCAAGGATCGACGTCCGAATCGGAATCGGAATCGGAGTCGGAGACGGAATCGGAGTCGGAGTCGGTGTCGGTGTCGGTGTCGGTGTCGGTGTCGGTGTCCGAATCCACGTCGCTGTCCGAATCCGAGTCCGAGTCGCCGTCCGCGCCCGTGTCCGGCCCGGCATCGACCGGACCGTCGCCGGGCTCGCCACTGTCCCCAGATCCGCAGGCGCCCGCCACCAACGCGAAGAACAGGGGGGTGACGGCGGGCGGCATGGGAGGGTCAGGGTTAGACGCGGCGGAAACGCATCTCATCCAGAGCCCCGATTCATGGGCGATTTCGTCCTACGTGCTCGCCGAGGGAGAAGCGGACGGTGAGGAAAGTGACGGTCCTTCTTCGCGCAGGCCGGCGACCTTCACGATTCGGAGGTCCACCTCGCGTGCGAACTTGGCGAACTTCGGCGGGCCGAGAATCATTCAGCGTTCGGTGCCTTCGATGAGGAGGTAGCGCTCGCCCACCCCGAGAAATGAAGGCAAGGCGAGCGTCGGTGCAGGCGTACCACCCGCCACGGAACGCACCCCGGAAGGGCCCACGTCCTCACACCGCCCCATGGGGGCCTGAGGCGCGTCGGAGGGGGCGCCCGGGAGCCGGCGAGGGGCGGGCGTGGCTAGAAAGTGCGGGCGAGCCCCAGCGTCACGATCGTGGGAGGTCCTCCGAGCCACGGCGAATCTGCGATCGTCAGCCCGTCCATCACGGCCTGGCCGTCGGCGATGAGGGTGCCCACAGATCCGAGCGGGATCGCCAACCCGAGCCCGAACGTGTTCCACGTGCCGCCCATGAACTCGCCCTCGTCTTGAGCCCCGTCCTCCTCGCCCGTGAGGGTCTCGACACAAGCGGCCGCGACGATGCCTGCGCGGCCGAACGCCCGGATGCCGTTTCCGAGCGTCAGCTCGAAAGAGACCGTCGGATTCATCGCGACCCACGGTTCGTTGAAGGGCCTCCCGCTCGCCTCCGGGTAGTAGAGGAAGGGCGAGCCGACCGCGAGCCGGGCCGAGTCGCTTCGCCAGAGCGAGATCTTCGGGCGCAACCCGAAGCCGGCGTCGAAGGGCGTCGTGACCGCGAGGGCTCCGATCGCGAGCCAGTCCGTGAAGCCGTAGCCGATCTCGCCAAAGGCGACGAACGGCACACCAGAGCCCACTTGGGCGGTCACCTGCCCTTCGCGAGGGACGATGTCGTCGCGCGCCGCTTCTCCGTCGAGACGGAGCGTGTCCGCGCGTGAGATGGAGGGAAAGAGGACCGCCGCGAGGACGGCCATCAGCCAGGTCGATCTTCGGTTCGTTGTCTTCATGGCGTTGGGCCAATGCGAACGCCGTGCCGGAGTCCCGTCTCGTGTTTCGCGCCGCCGCCCCGTCCGCGTGTGCGCGAATCTGCACAAGGTGAGGCGCGCGTCACACAGCCGCAGCACACGACGAAGGGGCGCGGCACGTGGCGGCGTGCGTTTCGGGATCGGAACGTTCCTTGCTCTCCTCCGTCGCCGGGAGGCGAAGCCAGGTGACTCGACTACTGCAAGCTCGCATCGGACGCGCACTCGCCTTCGCCCTCGCCCTCGCCGCGTGGCCCGCGTCTGACGCCTACGCCTGAGGCCTCTCGCCTCCCGTCGGTCCGACGGGCCTTCCCCGGGAATGCGACGGCACGCCGCAGGAGACGCCCTGGCGAGTCGGGCTGACCGGCGGCGCATTCTCCACGGAGATCGATTTCGGCGGAGGGGAGAGGGTGAAGATGCGCGAGGCGTCGCTGCTCGCGAGCCTCGGATGGCACCCATCGCTGCGGTGGGGTCTCGCATTCGCCGCGGGGGCCGTCCTGGGTGGAACGCTCACCACCGAAGACGGTGCCGCGCACGACGTCACTCCTGGAATCGCAGCGAGCGTGTCCGGCTCACTCCTCGCCCTGACCGAGACGTCCCTCCGCCCGTTCCTCCTCTTTGGCCTGTCCGTCGCCGCGTCTCAGGCCCGGACCGACGGGCAAGCCGATCTCTCGGCCGTCGACGTGCGCGCGTCCGGCCTCGTCGGCAAGACGTTCTTCGATGCATTCACGCCGTACGGGGTCGCGCGCGGCTTCACGGGCCCCGTCCGCTGGGACCGGCTCGAAGGGTCAGGAGCCGACGCGCACCATTTCGCGATCGGTCTCGGTGCGACTTTGCGACTGCCGTCGGGCCTCGACGTCGTCGTCGAAGGGATCCCCCTCGGCGAGCGCTCGGTGACCTTCGGCGCCGGACTCGCATTCTGACGACGCAACATGGAAGCCGGGGCCGGGATGATCCGCCCTTGCGTCCACACCGGGGGCCTCTCGCTTCGAGCAATCACGCGCCCGCTTGCTACTCTGGCGCCGAGTTCCTGATTCGCTGGTGCGGGCGCAGATCGATTGGCTCTCGGACGGAGGAGGAAGCTCGATGGGCTGGCGGCGAGTCGGATGGGGTTTCGTCGGGGCGCTCCTCTCGTGCAGCTCGCCACCGCGCACCGAGCCGGCCTCCTCCGTTCACCAACCCGCAGCTCAGCCAGCGGCAGCCGGGCATACCGCGTCCACGTCGCCCGCGGTCATCCCGCAAGTCCCCACCGTGCCCCCCCGAGAAGCGCTCCCCGAGCTGCCGATCGTCGATCTTCTTCAGAGCGTCGCCACCGACGTCGCCGTCTCGTCCGTCTACCGCAACGAGACGGCGCAGCTCGCGCGGCTCGCCGACGGCGATCTCGAAACGGCCTGGAACTCCCGTACGGGTGATCTGGTGGGTGCGTGGATCGAAGCGCGTCTGCCCGCCAGCGTGACGGTGACCTCCATCGAGCTGACCGCGGGCTTCACTCGCCGGACCGATTCCGGCGACCTCTTCACCGGCAACCAGCGGATCCGCCGGGTTCGAGTCCTCCGCGACGGGACCGAGGTTGGCGTCTTCCCACTCGATCCGGAGTCGCGGGAGCTCCAGGCAATGCCGGTGACGGGGCCTGGCGGCGTCTACCGCCTGGAGTTCGCCGAGGTTCAACCTGGAACCCGGACGAACTGGCGCGAGCTGTGCGTCTCGGAGCTGCGCTTCCTGGGCCGTTCCCCGGGCGCACGCACTGGCGAGCGCCTCCCGCGTTTCGCCGTGGGCCAGCTCCCCGAACCACGGCCGGCACCGGGCTCCCACGACCGCGAGCAGGTGTTGAAGGCACACCGCGCGCACCTGACCTGGATCAAGACGGCCTGGAGCCAGCTCGAGCGTGGTGCAAACGATCTCGACATGAACACCGGCGAGCCCGAGGGGACCGCGGAAGAGCGAGCGAGCCTCGCACGGCAGCGGAGGGCAGTCCTCTCGAGGACGGCGGAGTTCGTCGCACTCGTGGACGAGGTCCAGTCCGATCGCCTCCGTCGCGCCGCCGCCACGACCGTGGACTGGTCGTCCTTTCGCGAGCGCCGCCAGGCGCTTCTCGCAGGTGTCCAGGATGCTGCCGCGGCGTTTGCGACCGTCACGGAATGGCTCGGCGACGCGGACTCGCGATGCCAGTGGGCCCAGGCGCATGCACGCCTGCGCTTCGTCCGGATCCACTTCCGTGCAAAGGCTGCGGAGATGTTCGGGCTGATGGACAACGACGCCCAGACGGACCAGTACGCGTTCGTCAGGGACCTCATGGAGAGGATGCAGTTGACCTCGGGGGTCGTCGCCGAGCGGCTGCGCCGCCGCACGATGCCGCGGGGATTGGACGCGCAAGCCGACTGGGACGCCATGCGTGCCCAGGTGGACGCCGCCGAGACCGCCTGTGGATGGGGAGGCGACGGGGGCGGCGCGCAGGACGGTGTGCAGTGACGCGCATGACCTACCTGTCGGTCCTGTTCTCGCTCGGGCGCCCGCGCCCGCTGCCGCGGGCTTCTAGAGTTGCGCTAGAAGAATCTGTTCGCAGGTAACTGGGACGGTCGGTGAGGCGTCACTCTTGCGCCTTCAACTCGCGCGCGCCCCGGACGTTCTTCGGCCCGAGGCCGCCCTTCATGTAGAACTCGGTGAACCCGCATTTGCGGCACGCGTAGCCTTCGAATTGGCCGTCCGCCATGCTCAAGGAGCTCGGCGCGTACTGCTCGCACACGAACATCCGCAGGTCGGGGATGTGGACGACAGCTCCGTGACCGCACTTTGTGCAGCGATGGGTCTTCCTCATGGCCGCAAGATAAACCGGGAAGGTCCCGCCGACGCCGTAGACCGTGGATGCGCCGGCAGGGCGGTGTCCGGCGACTCGGCCTCCTGCGTACGCGTCCCTCAGGGGTGCGTGATCCCTGCCATCCCCGCGAGGACACGGGACCGGACTGGGGTTTCCGGCCGTTGGACGGCGCACCGGCGTGATCCGGCGGCGTAGGTACGCCGGCGGCCACCGAGGCGGAGCCGCTTCGGGCGTGATTCTTCCCGAGGTCCCCTTCCGACTGGTCGGGCGCGCCTCAGGCGGCTATTTTCTGGGCATGTCCGTCGTCGTCAAGTGGAACGGGAAAGATTTGCCGGCCGAGCTCGCACCTCTGCCTGCCGGGCGCTATGTCATCGAGCCGGTAGATGACCCGCCGACGCTGACGGCCGAGGAGGAGCGCGGTCTCGAGGAGGCGCTCGCGTCGCTCCGCGATGGCCGTGGGATTGACGGAACCGACGTCAGGCGCCGCATCGAGGATCTCGTCGACCGGTGAACGTCGTCTTCGCCCCGGAGGCGGAGGAGGACCTCCGCGCCGCTGTCGCGTACGCTGCTTCGCGCTCACGCCGTGGGGACAGGGTCCCAGCGGCCCTGCAGGCCGCGGCCGATGATCTCGATGCGGCTCCACAGGAGTCGGTCGGGATCGCCGTCGAGGATGACGATCGCGCCGGACGAGAAGTCGTGCTGCAGAGACCTGCCAAAACGGGACGGGCCGGCCACGGGCTCGCCTCGGAGTGCGGCCGGCAGGGCGCGGTCGATCAGGGTCCAGGCCGCGGCGTCGTCCAGGGAAGCGGCCGGGTAGGCGACCCACACGTCCCGGAAGAGCTCGCCGTGACCCTGGCGGATGAAGTAGGCGTCGACGCCCGCAGCCCACTCTGGCCGCGCGCGGACGGTCGTGGAGCCCGCGGCCTTCGGGTGCAGGCAATGGTAGTAGCGCGCCAGATGATCCCAGGCTCCGCGGGCGAGGTCGAGGTCGGGATCGTCCCCGAGATCAAGCAGGACGGGCTGCATGCCGGCGACGACGCCCTGGATCTCGGTGGCGGTCGCGACGGCGAGCGCCTTGTGCCCGGCGCGGAGCATCCGCGCGATCGCGACGGTCGATCGATCGCACAGCTCGTGCAGGTAGAAGTCGACGCCGTTGAAGGGCATCCCGGCGGGTTCGGGTCCGGCGCGGCGTTCGAGGATGTCGAGCATCCACTCGGTAGGGCTCGGGGGATCGTCCTGGAACTGCAGGGCGCCCCAGAAGGGTCCGGCGATCCCGGGCCGCGCGATCTCGCGATCTCCGATCAGGGCGAAGAGCGCGTCGGTGTCGGGCGAGGTGTCGGGGCCGCATCGCTCGCCGAGCATCTTGGCGGCGCAACCCCGCACGTAGTCGGAGGGATCGTCGAGCAGCGAGATCAACCGCGGCGCGGCATGCCCCCAGGGCGTGCCGCACGAGCCCAGGAGGATCAGCGTCCCACGCAGGACGCCCTGCAGGCCGTCTTCCAGGGGCGACGCTGCCGCGAAGGACTCGAGCCACGCGCGCAGCGGCTCTGCGAAAGGCGACTCGTCGCCGTGGTGGCGCAGCTCGTCGAGCAGGCTGGGCAGGACGTCCGCGTGACGCGCGTGAGTCCTCGCGAGAAGCTCTAGCAGCCAGCGCATGCGGATGACGGCGTGCTCGGGACGCGCCCGCTCGGCACGGAAGACCGCCATGCACAGGCGCTCGACGCACTGCCGCCGGATGCTCGGATCCAGATCGCCAAGGTGAGGCTGCATCCGGCCGTACCAGTCGTTCCAGGCCTCGGGAGTCTGGAAGGAGAGCGGCGTCCGGAAGAGGTCGGGCGTCATTGCGAGTCGTCAGGGGCGTAACGCGGTTCGCACGAAGGCGTCCGCGATGCGCATGCAGTCGAGCCCGCTTGGCGGGTGAAACTCACACCTTCACCCGGCGCCAGCACGTGAACAGGTGGTCGTCGGAGCAGGACATGGCACGGATCAGGTTCTCGTGGTCGAAGCCGGGCAGCGCGCTCAGCGCGCGGGCGAGCGCATCCTCGCCGGCGGCGGTCTGCGGCACGTGCAGCCTCAACCGGTCGCTGCAGAGCACCCAGAAGACGTCGTCGGCGATCGGGCCGCCGGAAGTGGTCAGGACGTAGATGCCGTCGAGCTCCGACCAGGCCAGGGCCTCGATCCGCCCCTCGGCGTCGGACACGGAGATCGCGTCCTCGCCGAACCGCACCTCGGTCCCGTCACGAAACCACGCGTCACGGCGCTTGCGCAGCGCGTAGTGCGTGCCTTGCTCGATCAGGCGCAGGTTCTCGTCGAACAGATAGGCCAGCGTCGGCTCGTCCTCGTCTTCCGAGGCGACGTCCTCGATGTAGCGCAGCGCTTCGGCGAGCGAAGTGAAATCGACGTGCTCTGTGCCACCGTCGGGCAGCAGCGTCATCGCGCGGTAGCCGCCCCTGGCCACCGGCCCGCGCTTGCGGGCTTCGTCCGCGATGAGGTCGCCGCCATCCCCGCCCATCTCATCTCACCCGGGACGCCGGAGCGATGGCGGGTCGAGGTTGAAGTCCATCTCGAGCTTCGAGCTCCAGCCGACCTTCGCCGCCGGGGCGTGGGACGCCGCGAGCGCCTGCATCTCGTCGTCCTTCCCGACGCCGATGGACAGCTCGAGCATCTTGCCGCTCACGAGGCCGACCTTGAGGACCGAGCTGATCGCGCGGCCCCCGCGCATGCCGCGCTGGACGTAGATCCAGGCGACCCGCTCCGGCGTTTCGAGCAGCGCGCGAAGCAGCGGGGCCTTTGCCGGCGACCGGAGGCTGAACAGGAGGAACGCCCCCCCGGCGATGCCGAAAGCGGCCGCCATGACGATCTTGATGACGAGATCACTGTCCTCTTCGGCCGGGATGAACACCAGGAACGCGCCGATGGCGGCGAACGCCAGCCCGATGAGAATCCCCATGCGATCCTGCGTTCGCTGGATCTTCAGCAGGGGGGACAGATCCGCCTTCTGAGTCACGAGATTCTCCCCGTCTCACCGGTCGCTCGGAGCGTTTGCAAGCGTCGGCACGATGGTACCCTCGGCTCGGTCGGCGGCAAGGGCCTGGCCCGGGATGGAATCGGACGAATGGACGCACGCATCCGACTGGACGTGAGCTTCGACCGCGACGCTTCGTACGCTCCTGAAGGAAGCATCAGCGGGCCCGGGACCGTGACCTGGGAATCGACCAGGCTCGAGATCGAGGGCAAGACGAGCCGTCGGGCCGTCGTCGTCGTCGTGGGAATCGTGGGCGTGCTCGTCGCCCTGGGCATGACCGTGGCGGCGGCGGTGATCCTGGAAGACCACGGCCTCGACCTGATGGAATCGCGCAAGGGACCCATCTTGGTCGGCGTGGTCGCGCTCTTCGCCATGGTCGCCGCCTATCAGGGCGGCGCGTGGCTGGGAGACCTCTTCCTCGGCAAGCGCGTCAGGTGGACGATCCCCGCCGAGCACATCGTCCTCGATCACGCAGGAGAAAGAAGCCTCACCATCGCGTGGACGGTCGACGAGGTCGTTCGCCGTGCGGGCTTCACCGTATCGCGTAGCAAGGCAGAGCAAATGCGAGCGCTCGGCCGCGCGCTGCGACGGTGACTACCGCCGGAGCGCCGGAGATCTGCCGGTGGCACCCGCCCGGTGGCACCCGCAAAGATGGACGACCTCGCAACTTTGCGCCGCGGTGACGGAACGTGGCGCGCCAAACGGGGAGTCTGGTCATCGACCCCTGTTCGCCCGCCTTCCTTCCCGATATCCTCCACCGCCATGACTTCCGTGATTGTCGCCGCGATCGTCCTCGTGTCCGGGTGTTCCGACGATGAAGCCAACGGCTCGGACTGCCCTGTGGGCTCGGAGGGCTGCCCCTGCACCGGCGGTGGCGCGTGCGACCCCGGGCTCGACTGCATCGACGACGCGTGCGGGTCGGCCGGCGGGGACTCCGACGTCGACTCGGACACGGATTCGGACACGGGTGCCGCAGGGGCGTGTGTCGACGAGATCGCGGGCGGTGTGTTGACGGACGAGCTCCGACTGGCAATCGCCGACGCTGCCGGTGCATGTGGGCGGACCGTGTGCCTCGAATGTATTCTGGGAACGCCCGACCGGTGCGCGGGCGCGGCGGGCCACAGCTGCCCCGGCGACGACTGCACGGTGAGCGGCTGCATGCTTCGATGCATCAGAGAGAACTCGAGCGGCGATCCGAACATGGCCACCGTCAACGCCTCCGGCGTCGACGACGCGTGTCTGCGCTGCTCCACGGACGTCACGCAGTGCGTGAGCGACGGGGGATGCGTCATCCCGTGCATGAAAGGCGGCTGCGAGTGCGACACGTGCGAGTGCGATGCAGGCTGTCCCGACGCGTTCGCGGCATGCTCTGGCGACGCGGCGTACCTCGATTGTCCCCCGGGCTGCTGACTCGCGGCCCCTACCGCCCGGCCAGCACGACACACGTCGTGGACAGAGCCGTCGCAGAACGCGCGAGGACGATCGGTAGTTGACGGCGGGGCTGCCGGCCCGAGTCGAGGCCGGTCGGTCTAGGCGAACCGTCGCGGATCGCCGCAACGCGTTCCCGTCCGTATCGAAGGGGAAACCGCGCGGTACGAGTCTTGCTCATCGGAGTGAGTCAGCCAGGGAGGGTCTCCCATGGCTTGGCTCACGATGCTCGCCCTCGCGTCGGCGCGAGGCTCGACTCGGAGCGTGACGGCCGCGGCGGACCTCGACGGCGGCTCGGTCGTACCGGCGACCTGCGATTAACGGCAGTCGACGACCTGAAACTCGTACGCGATCGGTGGGTCGACACCCGCCACGTCGACGCGGTACGTCCCAGGCTGCATGCTCCATCCGGTCGGTCGGATCGCGATCGCGTACGAACTGCCGTAGCCGGGCTCGAGCTGCCAGACCTCGACGGGGAGGACGTCGTCCTGCGCGTTCCGGACCGTGACCTCCGCCGCCGCGAGGTCGATCGTCGTCGTCTGGATGGACCAACCGACATCGTCGAGCGATCCCAACCACGGCAACGGCTCGATCGCCTCCATCGGGAACTGCCCGGGCGGCGGCCACGCGATGAACCCCTCGATCCATTGCGATGGGATGTCCGTCGAAAGGCACGAGGCTCGATCGGTCGAGCCGATGCCGACGGCCTGCAGCCACTGCGAGAGAATGTTGCGGCGGTGCCCGAGCGTCGTCTCGTTGCCGGGGTCGATCATGTACACGTCGATCGCCGCCACCACCGGGGCGAGGTCCTCGAGGCTCCGCGCCGCGCCGTCCGCCCCCTGCGCCGAGTAGCACGCCCAGTCCGTCGTCGGATCGTGCGAGAGCCTTCCCTCCGCGTGCATCATCAGAGCGCATGCCTGCGCGGCGGCGTCGAGGGCGGGATCGCGAATCACCGGCGCGAGGCCTGCCAGGTAGCGGTAGAGGTTCACGAGCCGAAGCGCGTTCTCGGGGCCTGGCTCGAGGATCTCGCCGGGATCGCAGGACGCGGCGCTGCCGCTCCAGGCGCCCTCGGCGAGGTCCGCGCGATCCGCGAGCCAGCGTTCACAGACGGACTCGCCTGACGACGCGTCCAGGTCCCGCGCGCCTCCATCCAAGAGACCGGCGTCGTCGCGCGCGGCCCTATCCGATCCGAAACCGCCGGAATTCGAGAGGCACCCGGCCGCGAGCAGGACCGCTTGGAGCGCCGCGAGTCGAGGCATGCGAGGCGACGGTGCAACGCTCGTGCCCGCGGAAATGCGCGCCTTTCTGCTTCGCGCACCCGCGCTCTTCCATCCGAATCGGAAACCGATCCGGTCTCGGGAAACCGCGACGGTCCCAAACGGCGAGCGCCGGCGCGTTTCGTCACGACGACGATTGATCGCTCGCACTGCCGGCATCGGAAGGACGGAGGACTCGACATGAACGCGACGAAATCAAGTCATGTGCTGGTTGCTTGCATGTTCACCATCGGCGGATGCATGCAGACGTCGGGCAGTGGTGGTAGCGACGGATCGAGCGACGACTGGGGAGACCCGGAAGCGGACGCCGACACCGACACCGACACGGACGGGGAGACGGACACGGACAGCGGCTCAGCCACTGACGACGGCGATCCGACGGCGGAGCTGCTCCAGTCGATCCGCGGCGAGTGGCACGGCCGCATCGGAGACAACTACGAGTTCGGTTGCCTGTGCCTGACCTTGGCCGACGACGGAACCGTGATCGAGCCCTCCGGAATCACGGCCGGTTTCGACGTCACCTCCGGCGACACGACGGTCCTCGACGTCGACGCGAGGCAGATCGACATCCTCACGATCGTCGACGGCTCGAGGTTCCACGTGAGCGACGGCACGGTGAGCGAGGACGGCTCGCTCATCGAAGGGAACTGGCATGGCGAGACCTACTCCGGATTCGACGATCCGATCGAGCTCGACCGGCTCCCGCAGACCTGTGAACAGAGAACGGGCTGGACGGGCGCACCCTGCTAGACCCCTACTGCTCGACGGCCTCGATGCGCCGGTTTTGCTCCCGGCCCTCCTCCGTGTCGTTCGATGCGACGGGGTCCTGGTCACCGTAGCCGACGGCCTGCAGCCGCCCCGCGTCGACGCCCTGCGAGACGAGGTAGGCGCGCACGGCACGCGCGCGTCGCTCGGAGAGGGTCTTGTTCGCCCGCGGATTGCCGACGTTGTCGGTGTAGCCGGCGATCCGGATGCGCACGCTCGGCTTGTGGGTCATGTACTCGACGATGCGGTCGAGCCGCGGGTTCGACTCGGGCCGAACCGTCGCGCTGCCGGTGTCGAACTGGATTCCGTCCAGGACGAACCGCGCGCGTTGGCCCTCCGGGCCCCCCAACCATCGGTACCGGAGCGTCAGGCGGAAGTCCTGATTCGGCCCGGTGGGCACGTCCACGTTCGCCGTGATGTTCCGGCGGCCCAGGCTCAGGTACTCCACGCCGTACCGCTGGGCGATGGGAACGAGCACCTCCGCGTAGCCCTGGGTGTCGGTCTCCGCGGTGTAGTAGTTCGTGCCATCCGGCGCCGTCATCTTGATCACGATGCCCGTGATCGGACCACCAGACTCCCGCTCGATCACGAAGAGCCGCATGGCCGCGTGCGTCTCCGACGCCTCGATCTGCGACGGGTGATCCCCGTGCGCCTGCTCCGCGGTGTCCGAGTCCTGCAGCTGGAACTCGTTGCCCGCTCCGCCCGCTGCGCCCGCTGCGCCCTCCCCGCCGCTCTCGCCCGGGGGAGGTGCCTGCGCACCGCCCGCAGGGCTGGTCGCCGGCTCCCCGGACGGGCCTCCTGTGCAAGCAACCACGATGGGCACGGCGATGACGACGACTCGAAGCCGACGCACGTGATCCTCCTCGCGTGACCGGACGCCTCCAAGCTACCACGCGAGACGGTCGGCGACGTCCAGCGGGCGAGCCGCGGCGATTCACCGGCACGACGTCGGCAGGACGTTGCGCTCGAACGCGCCCTCCATGTTCCCGGCGGGGTCGTATCGGCACACCCACAGGTCGTTCCCCCCGCAGCGGGAGGTCCCGCAGCCGAGACGACGGCTCGCGACCCAGACCACCTGCGTGAAGTGCCCGCTGCGCGGCGAGTAGCCCGGCCTGCGGAAACCGTACTGGTCGTGCTCCGAGTACCAGAGGTCCGCCACGGCCTCGCCGCTCAGCGATCCCGCGGTCGCTCCGGCGAGGTTCTCCCCGAGCCGCGTCCCGCTGTGCTCGAAGGCACATCCCCGGGCGGCGAGATCCTCCGCCCACGATTGCGCGCCGCTCGCCATCTCCATGGACCACTCGAGCGCAGGAGCGCAATGGCGTGCGCGATGACGGTTGTGCGCGTCGAAGAGCTCGCCGAGCGCTCCCGCCGGCCGCGCCGAACCGGGCGCTCTCGCCGTCTCCGGCGGAGGAGGCGGCTCGACCGGCCGCGCTTCCTCCGGCGGCTTGGGCGCCTTCTCCACCACGGGCAGCCGCGACTCGACGGACGGCTCGACCCGCTGATCGGCCGGCTCCTCGTTCGCCGTGGAGCTTCCGTCGGCACGAGGCGCATCCACCGGCTCCTGCGCCGGAGGCACGCCGCCCGAGCAAGCGGCACAGGCGAGCCAGAACACGCCGGACCAGCGTTCGACCTCCGGGCGCTTGGGCATGGTGCGTCGCGAGACTACCCTGGGCCTACCTGACTGCCCCCGGATGCGGGTTGACGGTCGGGCTCAGCGTGCGGAGCGGCCCACGATCCACCGCCAGACGTCCGTCAGGCCTTCGCCCGTTTCGGCGGACACTGCGACGGCCTTGCGGCCGGAGGACTTCACGATCTGGACGAGCGCGGGCTTGCGTTTGCTCTTCGGGAGCTTGTCGGACTTCGTCGCGACGACGAGGACGGGGATGCGGTGGGCGTCGGCGAACTCGAGAAGCTGGGTGTCGTCGGGCTCCCAGCCGCGGCGAAGGTCGACGAGCGAGACGAGTCCGCGGACGGCGGAGCGTCCGGTCAGGTATCCCTCGACGAGCGGACCCCAGGCGAGGCGTGCCTCCAGGTGGACGGACGCCCAGCCGTAGCCGGGCAGGTCGGCGAAGGCGACGTCGCCCTCGGTCGTGCGAAGCTGGAAGACGATCACCGCGCGCGTGCGTCCGGGCGTCCGCGAGATGCGCACGAGCTTGTGGCGCTGGGCGAGCGCGCTGACGAGGCTCGACTTGCCGACGTTCGATCGGCCGCCGAAGGCGATCTCGGGCGAGATCGCTTCGGGCAGCGGTCGGCCCGGCTCGCCCGAGGCCCAGAACGCGGCCTCGTGGACGACGACCTCAGCCAACGGAACCTCTGCGGCGGAGGGCGGCGCGCAGCTCGCCGAGCTCGGGGCAACGGGCAACGCGCGCGACGAGGAGGAACGCCGCGCCCCCGCACGCGAGCGCCCCGAGGAGCACTGCCGTGTTGCGCAACGTGCCGCCGGAGGCCCACGCACCCTGCGTCGCGACGCCGTAGGCAACGACCGTCATGACTGCGCTTGCGACGCCGATCTTGAGGACGCTCGACGCCACGCGGCGCAGCCCGAGCTTGCCGACCTTGCGGCGCAGGAGCGCCACGAGCAGGACGACCTGGACCGTCGCCGCGAGGGTCACGGCGAGCGAGATGCCGGCGTGCTGCATGGGGCCGCGCAGGGCGAGGCAAGCGCCTATGAAGACTGCGAGGTTCACGGCGGCGAGCGTACGCGGAGTGCGGGTGTCCTGCAGGGCGAAGAACATCGGGACGGTCTGGCGGACGGCGGCGACGACGACGATCCCGGCGCCCTGGCAGACGAGGGCCTTCGCGGTCTGCAGCGCCATCGGGTGCGTGAACTCGCCGCGCTGGAAGACGACGGCGACGAGCGGGACCGCGAGCGCGACGCAGATCGCGGCGGCCGGGATCGCGAAGAAGAGCGACAGGCGCATCGAGTCTCCCCAGGCCGTCTTGAGCGCGTCCGATTCGCCGCGCGCGGCCATCGCCGAGAGCGAGGGCAGCGCGGCAGACGCGATCGCCATCGTGAAGAGGCCCTGCGGCAACTCGGTCAGCCGCATCGCCAGGTAGAAGTAGGTGTTGCTCTTCTT
>Ga0247727_10003614_pt1 | contig 33918 bp, 36 predicted proteins | sample WisWelCaveWW1625_FD_202498 | JGI IMG/M metagenome (GOLD analysis project Ga0247727, IMG submission 202498) | Biofilm microbial communities from Wishing Well Cave, Virginia, United States - WW16-25 | ecosystem: Environmental > Aquatic > Deep subsurface > Groundwater > Cave microbial mat | place...
AACCCGCTGCTACAATGGTATCCTAGCTGCCGGGCTTTGCAACCGTGGTGGCCAGCGCGCTGATAAACGCCGCGATGTCTTCCACCGCGCCGATGATGACGAGCTTGTCGCCGGTATGCAGCCGCGTGCCGGGGCCGGGCATCTCGACGGGTTCGCGACCGGAGACGCCGCCGCCGCGATGGACGGCGAGGACGTGGACGCTGTGACGGGCCCGGGGCGCGACCTCGCTGATCGTTTGGCCTTCCAGCGCCGCCGGGACGAGGACGGTCTGCAACTGAAACCCGGTGGGCAATTCCACGTACTGTTCCCGGCGTCCGGAGTCTTCGCCGGTGGAAAAACGTCCGAGCACCTGTTGCTTCTGGAGAATCTCCTGATTGTAGATTCCGATGAGATCGCGTTTCGAGATCCAACCGAGCAATTGCCGCGTGCCGGCATCGCGAACGACCGGCAGCCGCTCCGAGTTCTGCTGCCAGAATTTGTCCATCGTATCCGCGAGCCGGTCGGCCGGCGTCACGAACGTAAACGTCTCGTCAAGCAAATCGACGGCGATGACGCTGGAGAGGTTTTCGCCTTGCGTGAGCATTTCCTTCAACGCATGCAACGGGATGGCGCCGAGAAACCGGTCGCCCTCGTCGACGACGTAGAGATTGTTGTACCGGGAATTCAGGAAGTGATCGACGACGACGGGGAAGGTGTCGTTGACGCGCACGCGATCTACTTGCTCGTGCATCACGTCCGAGACGTGCAACGTCTGCATCACGCTGGCTTCGGGCCCGCGCGGGAGGATGACGCCCCGCCGGCGCAACGCCTCGATGTGCATCGAGTCGCCCCGCCACAGCCGGGACGTGACCGTGCTGATGATGCACACGAACATCAACGGCAGGATAATTTGATAGGAGTTCGTCTGCTCGAAAATCATCACCATCGCCGTCAACGGCGCGTGCGTCGTGCCGGCCAACACCGCGCCCATGCCGACCAACGCATACGCGCCATGTTCCGCCGTCTGCGCCGGGAACCACGCGTGGACGCCGTAGCCGAACGCGCCGCCGAGCAACGCGCCCACCATCAACGACGGCGTGAATAATCCGCCCGCACCGCCGCTGCCGGCCGTGATCGCCGTTGCGACCATCTTGGCCACCGGCAAGATCAACAGCAACGTGAGCGGCAGTTGCTCGTGCAACGTCCGGTTGACGGCGTCGTAGCCATTCCCGAACACGTGCGGATACCAGATGCCGATACCGGCCACGAGGGCGAACCCGAGCGCCGGCTTCACGAAGGCCGGCATCGGCAATTTCTGAAAGAGATCTTCCGTCCAGAACAGCACGCGACGAAACGCGATGGACGCGAGGCCACCGAGGATTCCCAAGCCGAAGTAGGCGATGAGTTCCCACGCCGAAATCAGTTCGTAGTGCGGAATGACGAAACGGGGGATATCGCCCATGAACCCCCGGAAGATCAGCGTCGAGATGACGGAAGCGACGACGACCGGCCCGAAGACTTCCAGCGCGAAACTGCCGATGAGGATTTCCAGCGCGAACAGCGCGCCGCCGATCGGCGCGTTGTAGACGGCCGCGATGGCCGACGCGCCCGCGCAGCAGACGAGTATGCGCAGATGCGGCGTGGAAAGTTTGCAGCGCCGGCCAAGGTAGGAGCCGTAGGCCGACGCGAACTGGCTCATCGGGCCTTCCCGGCCGAGCGAACCGCCACAAGCAACCGTGACGATGCCGGCGAGCACGCGGGGTAATGTTTGCCGGGCGGAGATCGCGCCGCCGCGCAGCGCTAACGCATGAATGATCGAAGATGTACCGCCGCCGCGCGTCTCCGTGCGTGTCAACCAACCGAGACAGCCGACGACGATGCCGCCGAGCGTGAGAATGATGAGTTTCGTCTGCCACGGCACGGTGAGCGAGATTTCCAACAGGATCCCGCTGCTGCCCCACCACTTGGATTGGAGGTAGCTGATGAGGTGCGCGATCAAGATGGAGGCCGCGCCCGTGCCGGCGCCGACGATGGGAACGAGAATCAGAAAAGCGTTCTCGCTGGGCGTGCGCTTGGCCAGTTGCGCCCAGACCAGTTGCCGGAGCTTCCCGACGAATGAACGAAACGCCTCCACAGCTGTCCACATCTAACAAATCCGAGAGAGCCGGTCAAACCATCGGCAACTAATGATTGCTTTTCTCTCGGGTCTGGGCCAGACTACGACACGTCTGAGCAACGATGTTGCGGCGGCGGCCACAACCAGCAAGGAGGAAGTGACGCCGCATGAAGAAAGGGGGATCAGACATGACGACAGCACGTCGTCCGACAGATCAAGAGATCGCAGCCCGAGCCTACCAGATTTATCTGGAGCGTGGACGCCTCGGCGGACACGAAATCGACGACTGGTTGCAGGCCGAATACGAGTTGATGCAACTGCCCGTTCGCGAATTGGCTAAACTCGATCCGATTCCGCCGGCCAAGGGTCTGCGTCCGAACCCGCGCCGATCCATCGTGGATTTGGTTCGCACCGCGATGTATTGATCGAGGATTGCACCGCACCGGCATGATGAGGGATTGCTAAGCTCGAACGCGCATGGACGAAAAGCTCGATCTGAAGGAGCCTACGCCCGAGCCGCGCCCTGACGCGCCGGCGTCGGAGCGCCCGCATCAAACACCGCAGCAGGCTTTCCGAAGTTACGGCATCAAGACGGTCATCTTCACTGTACTTCTGTTGTGGTTCGGGTACGACGGCTGGTACAACCCCAACATCGAATCCAAGGGTTTCAACAAAGTGTTTGCCGTCATCTGGGCCGGTTGCATCCTGTTCTATGGCGCGATGACCATCAGCGCCGGCTTGGCCGTGCGCCGCCAGCGTCTCCAACCTCCGCCGTCGCAACCGTGACGTCGCCGGCATGGAACTGACGCATCTTCTTTGCGCCATCCCATGGCGAGTGTGTCTGATCGTCGTGACGATGACCGGCTGGGCAACGTCGGCTCGCGCCCAATTCTATTTCGCGCACAGCAACATGTGGGTGACCGCGCAGGAGCGCGCTCGCGTCGAATACCGGGCGAACAACTATACGTTCGACCGGAGTGCGAGCCGGGACGATGACTGGTGGCTGCTCCATCGCGCCCGTGTCGGCCTAGGCGGTATGCTTGGCAAATGGGTGACCGTCTTCGGCGAATTGCAGGATGCGCGCGAGATTGGTTCCACGCGATTCCTCCCGCCGACCGGCACGAACCCAAATCTCGAAGAGGACACGCTCGACGTGCATCAAGCTTGGATCGAGGTCGCCAACTACAAAGAGTTCCCGGTCGGCCTCAAGGTCGGCCGGCAAGAGATGGGCTATGGCGACGAACGCTTGATTGGCTTCGGAGACTTCAATAACACCGGTCGCGCCTTCGACGCCGTGAAGCTGCGCTGGCAGTCGGGCAAATGTGCGCTCGATTTGTTCTTCGCCAATGTTGTCGCCGTGGACAACAACTCCTTTGATGACAAACCCGATTGGGCCGACGACTTCTTCGGGTTGTACGGCACGACGAAAGCCGTCAAAAATCACGTCTGGGACGTGTATGCGCTGATGCGCGACAAGGACGATGCGGCCTTTGCCGGCGCCGCCCGGCAACTCTACACGGTCGGCACGCGCTTCGCCGCGAACGAGAAACTCGCGCCGTGGGATTACAGTCTCGAAGTGATCGGCCAATTCGGTCACGTGGTCACACCGGGTAGACAGTTCGGCGAGAACAGTGCGACATGGGCAAAGCAGGAAGCGTTCGCCAGCATCTTCAACGTCGGTTACACCTTCCGGCACGACTGGAAACCGCGCCTCGGCATTGGTTACGATTACGCCAGCGGCGACAGCGATCCGACGGACGGTAAGAGCGAGACGTTTGATCCGCTATACGCGACAGGTCACCGGCCACTCGGATTCATTGACCTGTTCGGCACGAAGAACGTCCACAATCCGCACGCGACGCTTTCGTTTTCACCGCACAAGCGGCTCAAGTTGCAGTTCGACGGACATTTCTTCTGGCTCGCCGAAGCACGCGACGCCTGGTATCGCTCGAACAACTCGCTCATCCGCCGCGACGTGACCGGCAACTCCGGCCGCTTCGTCGGTTCGGAGATTGATGCGACCGCGACGTACACGCCGCACAAGCGGGTGAAAGTGCAGGTGGGCTACTCGCACTTCTTTACCGCCGAATTCGTCGAAAATACCGGCCCCAGCAGCGACGCGGATTTCTTCTACACGCAGTTAACACTAAATCTCTAGCCGCCAAGCTTCGCGTGCGCGGCCATGAATCGTTTCACGCGCTTCGCGTCAAGCGCGTTCGACCACAGACCATCCACCTTGAAGTACGAGCCGACGATGAATCCATCGGCGCGCGGATAGAACTGCGCGAGATTCTCCGCCGTCACACCGGAACCAAGAACGACCGGAATGTGGCACTTCTTCTTCACCGCGTTGATGTCTTCGATTGCCGGAGCGTCGCCGGTTACCGTACCGGTCACGATCACGGCGTCCGCGCGCATGAATTCAGCAGCATGTGCCGTCTCTGCGATGCTGATGTCGCCGGTAATGGCGTGCGAGCTGTGTTTCTTCTTCACGTCGGCCCACACTTGCACGTGTTCCGCGCCGACCTGCCGGCGATAGCGGAGCAGGGTGGCCGCCGAGGATTCGATGATGCCTTCGTCGGCGACGTGCGCGAACGCAAAACCTTCGACACGCACGAAGTCTAGTCCGGCCGCGTGCGCGACCGCGATGGCTTCGTTGTTGGCACCGGCCAGAACCTGCGCGCCGGTAGGCAAGCCGGTCGCGTCTTTGATCGCGCGCGCGATGACGGCCATCGTTGCGGTAATCTCGGGGCCGACCCCGCCGCGCAGATACGGCGTGTCGTGCATGTTCTCGATGGCGACGCCGTGGATGCCGGCCGCGCGATAGATTTTGGCTTCGGCCAGCGCCTTCGTTTCGATCTCGCGCACGCCGAGCCGGGACGCCGGCGTGCCGGGCAGCGCGTCGAGGTGAATCATGCCGATGACCGGCTTGGTGGATTTGAAGATTGTCATAGTTCCCTTCATAAACGCTTTTTAGCAAACGCTCGGCCGGAGGAAGTCTTGAGATATCTCTCAAAGTTCAATGCGGCCTGGCGGTCCGTAAACGCGATGGAAGTTTTGATGCGCCAGGGACAAAGAGATCGGGTATGGACAGACTTCCCGGCGTTGTGCTCAGCGAGTCGTTCCTTAAGGTTTTCTGTAAAGCCTGTGTAGAAGTTATGCGGACAGTTGATGCTCTGCAGAATGTAAACGTAGTAGAAATCCATAACTGGCGTGCCGAGTCGTAGCTGGCGGCTGATTGACATTCAGTTAACGGCCCGTCTTCGTCCCGCCAAGCGGGACTACGACGCGCCAGTCTTCGCCGGCGACTGAAGCCGCCAGCGAAGACTGGCGGAGAGGGCGAGATTCGAACTCGCGAGGGCTGTGACACCCCACACGCTTTCCAGGCGTGCGCATTAGACCGCTCTGCCACCTCTCCGCGCGTTGGCGAGCGGACTTTACCCCGTGGGCGGCGACGGCGTCAACTGTTGGAGCAACCACTCTTCTTCGAGCGGACTGAGATTGAATCGCAGCGCCACTCGCTCGACGACTTCGAGCCGCGTGAGCCCGGGCTGTTCGCGCCGCAAGATGTTGGCGTAGTCGAGCGCCTTCGCTTGTTTCTCTGCCGTTTCCTTGCTCATGGAATTCCGGCAGCGCGCCTGAGCCGGTCTCGCACCGCCAACCCGATGCCGTCGGCCGGCGGCATGGTACACAGTATTACATCGACGTTCTCGGCATCGAACTGGCGAAGCTGGGCGTACAAGTGTTGGGCGAGCCAGTCGTTGTCCGCTTGATTGATCAGGATGCGAAACGACTGGCCGGCGCGGGTCAACTCATCGACGCGCTGATTCAATGCCGCAAGCTGTGCATCCAAATCGCCATCGAATAATTCCACGCGCGCACGCGGCGAGTAATGTTTCACCGTCATGCCGGGCGCGAGGACGCGCCGGTCATTGCTCACGGTGACATCGCCGAGTTGTTCGCGGGGGACGCCACCGGGCCGCAAGATGACCGGCGGCGATTGCGTGAGGTCGAGAATGGTGGATTCGACGCCGATCTCGGTCGGCCCGGCATCGAGGATGAGGTCCACCCGGTCACCGAGGTCGGCGGCGACGTGTTCGGCGCGCGTTGGGCTGGGGCGACCGAAGAGGTTGGCGCTCGGCGCCGCCACCGGCAAGTTCGCAGCCCGCAACAACGCGACAGCTACCGGATGCCTCGGCATGCGAAGCGCGACGGTGTCGAGGCCGGCCGTGACTTCGGCCGGCACGTGCGGACGCTTCTTCAGAACCAGCGTCAACGGCCCCGGCCAGAATCGTTTCGTCAAATCTTCCGGCACGTCGAACGCCAACGCCTCCGCCATCGCGATGTCGCAAACGTGGACGATGAGCGGGTCCCAGTCGGGACGTTCCTTGGCTGCGAAGATTTTGCGGACAGCGACCGGATCGAGCGCGTGGGCGCCGAGGCCGTAGACGGTTTCGGTCGGAAAAGCGACAAGGCCGCCGCGGCGAAGGATGCCGGCGGCGGTGGCGATGGCGTCGGGAGTTGCCGGGACGATGTTGCTGTTTTTTCCGGTCACGACGGGTATCATAGCGGGTCTGATGAAAAATACAGCGATTCTTCTCGTGGATTGTCCGGACGCGAAGGGGATCGTGGCGTCGATCTCGGATTTTCTATACCGGCACGACGCGAACATTCTGCACGCGGATCAGCATCAGGACGCGGATGCCGGGCTGTTTTTCACGCGCGTGGAATGGGAGTTGGGCGATTTTGGATTGCCGATGGCGGATTTCGGAAAGGCGTTCGAGCCCGTCGCGAAGAAGTTTGCGATGCGGTGGCGGGTAGAAACGTCGGGGCGCCGGCCGCGGGTGGCGGTTTTCTGTTCCCAGCACACGCATTGCATCGCGGACTTGCTCTACCGGCACGAGGCCGGTGAGCTGGCGTGTGAGATACCGGTGATCATCAGCAATCACGAGGATGCGCGGCGGCTGGCGGAATTTTACGGGATCGCGTTCGAGAGTATTCCCGGCAAGGCGGAGGACCGGCTGTTGAAGGTTTTGGCGCAGCACGACGTCGATCTGATTGTGCTCGCGCGATACATGCAAGTGTTGTCGGCGGAGTTCGTGGCCCGGTATCCACAGCGGATCATCAACGTGCATCACTCATTCTTGCCGGCATTCGTGGGGGCGCGGCCGTATCATCAAGCGTACGAACGCGGGGTGAAGCTGATTGGGGCGACCAGTCATTTTGTGACGGAGACGCTGGACGACGGGCCAATTATCGAGCAAGATGTGGTGCGGATTTCGCATCAGGATCAGGTGGAGGATTTGATTCAGAAGGGACGCGACTTGGAGAGGACCGTGTTGTCACGCGCGGTGCGCTGGCAGATTGAACGGAGGATTTTGGTTTATGCCAATAAAACCGTTGTCTTCGATTGAGAATGGGTGGAAGCAACCGGTCTCGCGGCGTCGGTTTCTGACGAAGGCCGCGGTGGCCGGCGCGGTGTTGGTGGCGCGGCCGTGGCGGTCGCTGTGGGCAGCGGGCGACGGCGCGCCGGCCGTGATCACGAAGCGGCTGCCGAGCCTCAAGTTCTGCGGCGCGGCGCAGTTCGTGTCCGGCACGCAACATCTGCTGGACACCGGCAAGTTTCGGATCGTGATGGACTGCGGGCTGTTCATGGAGCCGGAGAACGAGAAGCTGAACGGGAAGTTCACCTACGACCCGAAAGACATCGATCTCGTCATTCTCTCGCACGGCCACGCCGATCATGTCGGCAATCTGCATCAGCTCATCCGGCAGGGGTTCGATGGGAAGATCGTCACGACGGATGCGACGCGCGATATTTTCGACGTTGTGTCCGGCAGTATACGCAACATCTCCGAGAGCAGCGGCGACCGGCGCGGACCGTCGAAGGACGATTTGGAGAAAATCACGGAGCGATTCTTCCCGGTGCCGTACAACACGAAGGCGCATTTGGGCGGCGGGCTGGTGCTGCGGTACACGGACGCCGGCCACATGCTGGGGTCGACGTTCATCGAGTTGTGGTTTGAGGACACGAAGCTCGTGTTTACCGGCGACATGGGACCGAAGGACGCGCCGGTGCTGTGCCAGCCATCGGTGTTGCGGCGCGCGGACTATGTGATGATCGAATCGACGTATGGCGGCGTGACGCGGAAGAAGGAAGACTGGACGGAGTTGGGCACGCACATCAACGACGCGGTTAACGGCGGCGGCAGTGTGTTGATCCCGGTGTTCGCGGCGGAGAAGCTCCAACGGCTGATTTACCGGATTGGACAGCTCAAATCGTCCGGCGTGTTGCCCAAGGATTTGCGCGTCATTTCCGACAGCACGTCCGGCAACCTGATCACCGACGTGTACCGGAAGTACGCGGATTACTTCGACACGACGGCGCGGTCGTCCGAGCGGCCGTTCAACTTTCCCGGCCTGATCGAGATGGGCTCGAAGGACTCGCTCTCGACGCACGGCCAGCCCGGCATCGTCTATCTCACGACGAGCGCGATGTTCGATCACGCCGCCTCGCCCCGGCATCTCGCGGCGATGTGCGAGAACCCGAAGAACACGTTGATCTTCGTCGGGTACCAAAGCCCGCACACACTCGGCGGGAAAATCTACGCTGGCGACCGGCGCGTCACGATTCGAATCGAGGACATGAGTGGCAAGGTCGAGACACCCACGAAAGACATCAAGATGCGCATCGAAAAGATGAGCGGATTCTCCGGTCATGCCGACGGCGCGCAACTCGTCGAGTGGATGGGCAACTTTGGCCAGTTGAAGCAGGCGTTCGTGGTGCACGGCGAGAAAAGCCGCGCGCAGTTGCAGGCCCGGCAGATCACGGAGAAATACGGGTTCCCGGCATCCGCGCCGGCACTGTACGACGTGGCGATGCTCGACAAGTCCGAGTCCGTCGCGCGCAAGACCGAGAAGGCGCCCGAGGAACAATTTGGCGAGGCCCAAGGTTATGACAAGCAAGATTACTAATTGGCCGGCCTGGGGCGCGTTGGTGGCCGGCGTGTTGGCCGCGACGACGGCGCAGGCCCAGCTTCCAAAGAATCTCGACGACGAGTACTGGTCGGAGAACCGCAGCTCGAAACTCCACGGCAAAAGCGCGGCCGTGCCGGCTGATGACGTGGCCAGGAAACTGGCGTTGACCACACCAGTGGCCGGCGACCCGAAAGCCATCGACGCCAAGAACACCGACGCGTTGATGGGGATGTCCGGCCAGATCGTGACCGTGGCCGGCATCGTGACCAGCGTATTTCATTCGGAGAAGAGCGACACGCGCTTTCTCAACTTCACCAAAGACCGCAACGGATTCAGCGTCGTGATCTTCGGTTCTTCGGTGAAAGATTTCGCGGCGGTAGGCGATCCGTTGGAATTCTACAAAGGCAAACGCGTGCAAGTAAGCGGCGTGTTGACGACGTCGAAAGGGCGCCCGAGCATCGTCGTCAAGAAGCCCGACCAGATGGTTCTGGTGCGTTAGCATCGGGCGGCGCTGGCACTCAGAGTGCTTTTTATCCGGCCGATGAAAGCCGCGCCAAAATCCCGCCGCCGCAAAACAATCCTCGTCGCCGAGGACGAATCCCAACTGGCGGGAATCATTCGGCTTTCGCTTCACGAGGCCGGCTACAAGCCGGTCGTGGTCGGGGACGGCATCGAGGCGCTCAATTACATTCTCGAGCACCGGCCGGACGTTGTCGTCCTGGATCTGATGCTTCCCCGGTTGGCCGGGTACGATCTCTGCGCGATGATTCGCCGCAGTCCGACGGTCGGTCGCACCCCGTTGGTCGTCATCTCCGGCATGGGCACCGACGACAGCAAGATGCGCGCGTTTGAAATGGGTGTGGACGACTATGTGACGAAGCCGTTCGTGGTGGCCGAGCTGATCGCGCGGATTGACGCCGTGCTGCGTCGTTCCGCGCAAAGCCCCCCGCCGACACCGTTCCTCGTCCATTCGGCGTCCTGACCGGCGGTTGGTACGCCCGGAGGGATTTGAACCCCCAACCCTTGGTTCCGAAGACCAATGCTCTATCCAGTTGAGCTACGGGCGCGGAAGATGGGGTGACCGACGGGATCCCGCCTTCGGCGGGACTAGTTTGAACCCTGCCCCGCATCAGCGGGGCCGCGACTCCTGATTCTGCAAGAATCGCTCGGCGCCCCGCGCCTTGATTTTCTTTTCCAAAGATCGTGCTACGGCTTGCGAATCGACTGCTTGCTGCCATCGAACTTCCCAATCCTTCGCCCGCGCCGTCCAGTATGTACAGCCGGAGCGGTGTTGACGAAGCCGCCTCATCGGCGATGTCGATATCCCCGTGTAATACTGCCCCAACGCCGGGGAAAACAGAATGTACACGTTCGCTCCCATCTTCCATCGCGCAAAAAAGTTGGGGTGACCGACGGGATTTGAACCCGCGACAGCCAGATCCACAATCTGGAGCTCTACCAGGCTGAGCTACGGCCACCATCCAGCGAAGCGACGGCGACTTTAGCATTGCATACCGGGAGGGTCAAGATAAGCTCGCGCGCCGATGAAGGGATTCCTGTCGGTCATTTTCATGGTGCTGGCCGCGCTGCCGGCGCGCGGGCAAGTGGACGTGGCACATCGTCGCACGCTCACGATCCAGACCGGCTTCGCCGTCGCCGACAGCGAAGAGCAACCCGGCGGCTTCGGCTTCTACTGGTTCAACGAGAACCATTATCCGTGGACGAACACCGCGTTGCGCGTGATCTTCGCGGGCATCTTCGTGGATTCGGAGTTCAGCTGCTTCCTGCCGGCCAGCCCGAACATCGCCATCGGGTTCGGCGGCGGCGGCGGACTCAACATCGACAGCATCGTGCCGTACCGGGACGGCGAACGCGACTCTGGCCAACAATTCCTCGGCGACAACGCTAACCTCCGCGTCTTCATCAACCACACGGTCACGGAGGTGCCGGTCGGCGACGCGGGCGCCATCCCGCTCAACGTGCGCGGTACCTATGCCGTCAGCGGTTCGTTTTACCGGGAAGACTCGAACACGCGCAACTTCACGTTGCCGGCGGATTTCATCACGCAATCGCTCACCGCGGAGATTCGCTTCGGCGGCGTCGAACCCGGTCTCCTCACGCGCCGGGGACTCGAAGTGTACGCCGCGCTCGAAGCGAATTACCGAAGCGGCTTCGAGGCGTTCGGCCCGAATGGTGCACTCTTCCCGGCCCACAGCACGTATCAGCGCGCGTTCGGCGACATCGCGCTCAAGCTGCCGGTCGGTACGAATACCGTCTTCGCGAAGGTCTCCGGTGGCCTCGGCAACAACATCGACGAGCTCAGCGCGTACAAACTCGGCGGCAACCTCGTCAACGTCGAGCCGTTCGCCTCGACGATTCATGGCTATTACACGCGCGAGATCTTTGCCGAGGATTTCTACCTCGTGAACCTCGAATTTCGCGTCCCGATCTGCGATGCCCGGCAACTCACCGGCCATCTCTACGCGGATTTTGCCGAGGCCAAGCAACTTGATGGCGCGTCGCGCGACTGGCACAGCTTCCTCGGCCTCGGCGGCGGTTTCAGTTTTCGCGGCCCGTGGCAGGCCGACCTCCTCCTCAGCTACGGCTACGGTTTCAACGCGCTCCGCAACGGGGACCGCGGCGGCCACGAGGTCGGTTTCGCGTTGGAAAAGCAATTCTAGCCGCGCTACACTTCGCGCGTGAATCGGATCCGCCTTCTCCCAGAGCACGTCGCCAATCAAATCGCCGCCGGCGAAGTGATCGAGCGACCGGCTTCCGTGGTGAAGGAACTTGTCGAGAACGCGCTCGACGCCGACGCGCATCGAATCATCGTTGCCGTCAAAAACGGCGGTCGCACCGCGATTCGCGTCACCGACGACGGCTGGGGCATGAGCCGGGACGACGCGTTGCTCGCGCTCGAACGTCACGCCACGAGCAAGATCACGAAGGCCGAAGACCTGTATCGCATCAAGTCGCTTGGGTTTCGCGGCGAAGCCGTGCCGAGCATCGCCGCCGTGTCGCGCTTCACACTCAGCAGCCGGGAACGCGGCGCGCTCTCCGGCACGCAAATCGAAATTGCCGGCGGCAGGATCACCGGCGTGCAGGATGTCGGCACTGCCGAAGGCACGAGCGTCGAAGTCCGCAATCTCTTCTTCAACCTACCGGCACGACGGAAGTTTCTTCGTTCCGTTCCGACCGAGACCGGCCACATCCAGCACATCGTCACGCTCTGCGCGCTGGCGCATCCCGATGTCGCGTTTAAGCTCGTCGTTGATGACCGAGAAGTTTTCAACCTCGCGCCCGCCGGCAAACTGCTCGACCGGCTGCGTGAACTGCACGGCGCGCAACTCGTCGAGCAGCTTGTGCCGGTATCAGGTGAGATTGTTGCCGGGTTCGTCGGCAAACCCGGTATCAGTCGTGGCGATCGGACGCAGCAACACATCTTCGTCAACGGCCGGCCCGTCGAAAGCAAGGGAATCAACTACGCGTTGCGCGAGGGTTATCACACGGCGTTGATGCGCGGTCAATTCCCCGTCACGTTTCTATTCATCGAGATTGACCCCGAGCTGGTGGACGTGAACATTCATCCCGCGAAACGCGAAGTGCGCTTCCGGGACGAGTACGCCGTCCGGCAATGCGTGATCGATGCCGTCCGCGCTGCGGTCGAAGCGAAAGACGAAGCGCCGCGCCCGATCCAACGCGAAATGACCGCGACGACATTCGTCGCGCAGCCGGCCTTGATGCCGGTACCGCCGAGTTACCGGGAGGGCGAGGCTCCCGCCGAGCCGCCTGTCGTCCACACCGACGACGGCGCGTGGCGCGTGCTGGGCGCCGTTGGCCAACTCTACGTGCTCATCGAGTCGCCGGAAGGGCTGGTGTTGATGGATCAACACGCGGCGCACGAACGCGTGTTGTTCGAGAAAATGCTGCGCGAATTGGCCACGGACTCCGCGCCGTCGCAGAAGTTGCTGTTGCCGGTCACGCTGGAGTGCGATGCGCGCGACGCGGTGTTTCTGCAGAGCAACCTGAAGACGTTGCACAAACTCGGCATCGGCGTGAGCGAGTTCGGCGAGCGGACGTTCCTCATTGATTCGCTGCCGCCGTACTTCGCGCTCGAAAACATTCAGCAGACGTTTCGCAACATCGTGGATGAATTGCGCCAGACCGGCGAGGAGGTGCACGCGCGCCGGCTGGGCGAAGACAAGATCGCGACGACCGTGTGCCGGCACGCGGTGAAGGCGCGCGACCCGTTGCGCGGCGCGGAACTGCGGGCGTTGCTGGAGCAACTGCATCGGTGTGAGTTGCCGTACACGTGTCCGCATGGCCGGCCAACGATGATTCAGATTTCGTATCCCGAGTTGGAGAAGAAGTTCGGGAGGAAGGTGTAGGGCGCGTCGGCGATTTTCGCCGTGACGCTTCTGACCGGCCGCGCTAACGTACCAGCGTGAATGTCATTCACAATGTGCGTGAGATGCAGGAGGCGAGTGCGTTGATGAAACGCGGTGGGCGTCGCATCGCCTTGGTGCCGACGCTCGGTGCGTTGCACGAGGGACACGCGGCACACATCCGAGCCGCCCGGCAGCAGGACGCGGCGGTCGTGGTCAGCATCTACGTCAATCCCACGCAATTCGGTGAGCCGGAGGATTTCAAGAAGTATCCGCGCGATATCGAGGCGGATGCCGCGTTGTGCGCCCGTGAAGGAGCCGATGTGGTGTTCGCGCCGGGCGACGACGAGATGTATTCCCCGAACGCGTCCACGTGGACGGAGGAGACGGCGTTGTCGCACCGGTTGGAAGGGCAAGCGCGGCCCGGTCACTTTCGCGGCGTGTGCACGGTTGTCGCCAAACTCTTCCACATCGTCCAGCCGGACGTGGCGACGTTCGGGCAGAAAGACTACCAGCAACTCAAGGTCGTGCAGCGGATGGTGCGCGATCTGTTGTTCCCGGTCCGCATTGTGGTCGTGCCCACGGTGCGCGAAGCGGATGGGTTGGCGCTAAGCAGCCGCAACCAGCACCTCGACGCGGCAGCACGCGCGCAGGCGACGGTGTTGTGGAAGGCGCTCAATGTCGCGAAGGATTTATTCCATGACGGCGAGCGGAATCCGCACCGGCTCTCGACGGCGATGATGCGCGCGGTGCAGTTGGCGCCGGTCGCCCGGCTCGATTACGCCGAGATCGCCGACGGCGAAACGCTTGCGTCGAAACCCGAAGCCGCTGCCGGCGACGTGGCATTGCTGGCGGCGTACATCGGCAAGACGCGGCTGATTGACAATCTGGTGTTGTAGGCGAAACCGGGGCTCCAATGTTTCACCCCGTAAAAAGGAACGCAGACAATGCTCGCGTGGATCTAAAAAACTCGAGGGCGACTAATCCAGCTCGGCGAGTCTGGCCCGGACCAAGTCCTTCACTAATTTTCTATCGATTTTCCAATCGACAGGGATCTGAAAGCAGTTCTTCATGACGACAAACTTCCCCAACCTCACCTTAAAGTCTTCAAGGACACGAGGACTCCAGGGTGCAAATGTTAGATGATGCTTGTAGGCACAAACGCCAACTACAGACTTCCCTTTCCGGTGGATGGTAGGCACGTTCCAGGAAATTTTGGACTCCAGTTCCGGAAATTCGGCCAGAATCAAATCAATGACGGACCTGAGTGTCCTTTCTTTCGTAGGGTCCAGTGAGGCTAAATATTCCTCAACTGAATTGAATTTTGGGGAGCTCATTTCTTTCCGACTCCTCGTGTAGGGGTTCGCTGCAGCATCGTGTTAGTCCGATTTTTTCGAAAAAAGTCGTCGAATGACATGGCCTTTCCACATCCAAAACCCCGTAAGAACAGAGACCGGAAGGTAGAAAAACCGAAAATAGGGCCGGTACTGCTCAGTTTCCGAGGGCGGACCGTAAATAAAACCGATTAACGGAAGGGCAAAGATAATGTGAATACAGCGAAGAATCGTACGTTTAGTGGCATCTTTCATGATTTATGGAGTTCCTTATCTTGGTTTATTCGAGTTGAGTTCGGCGGCGTTCTATTTGCGGTCGGCCGCCAAGCCCGCGACCACGGCGGAAAGCTGTTTGAACATCTTCGCCCAGCCAAATTCAGCACCCTGAAACGCCTGATCGCCCCACGGCTGGGAGAGGTCGAAGCCCGAGTGCTCGAAAACGAGGCGCGTGCCGTCGCCGTCAGGCTCGAGTCGGTAGGACACCCGCGTATTTTCGACTGGTCCGCCGGCCGACCACGAGAATGCTAGCCTACTCGGCGGTTCGCACTCCAATACCTCGCAGCGGACAACAAGTCCGTCGAAACCGACCTTGGGGTCCGGCGGCACACGGAACGTGAAGTGGTGGCCGACGCGCGGCTCGAAGTCGTTCGGGAACATCCATTCGGCGAGCGTGGTGCTGTCGGTGAGCGCCCGCCAGACCTGCTCCCGCGGCTGCGGAACCAGAATCTCTCTTCGAATCGTTTTCGTCATTCTCTGTTCCTTTTGGATAGCTGCTTCTGAAGACGCTGGAGGTGATCGTCCCAGAACCGCTCGTAATGCGCGATCCAGTCCCGCACCGGGCCGAGTTGTTCCGGGACGAGGCGGTAGCGGCGTTCGCGGCCGTGCCGCTGCTCGGTCAAGAGACCGGCATCGAGTAAGACGCGGAGGTGCTGGGAGACCGCCGGGCGGCTCATTTCGAAGTGTGCAGCAATGACGCTGACAGGGCGCTCGGCTTCGGTGAGCAGATCCAGCATCTGGCGTCGCGCACGATGGCTGATCGCTGTGAACACATCGGGCTCGCGATCGGGAGTCAAGACCATGCCGCCAATATACGTAAGCAATGGCTTACCTGTCAAGCCCAAGTTACCCTCTGTCCAAGAGCAATGCGATGACTGCGGAATCGGATTGGCTTCCAGGAGAACGCTCGGCCGAGCGCCGCCTAACGAGAACAAGATCAGCTACAGGCGGAGCGCAACGCGGTAGCTGCCGTGGCGGGTCTGCGGGGATCATTTAATCCCTTTCCATTGAGAATTGGGGCGTCGCTTTCCGGCCGCAAGCATCGCGCAGGCTTTCTCGATCCGGCGTCGATGGGCCTCCGGCTCTTTGGCGGAGTCCACCCAACTAATAAAGTCCCGGCGCTCGATTGGCGTGAGCTCGCTCCACTGCGCCTTCGCCTTCGGAGCCGCCTTGAGCGCGAGGTGAAGATCCAGTGACACGATGGAAAAACAGCAGGGGCGTCGCTTTCCGGCCGCCAGCATCGAGCCGGCTTTCTCGATCCGGCGTCGCCGGGTCTCCGCTTGTTTGGCGGCGTCGAGCCAAGTAATAAAGTCCCGGCGCGCGATCGGCGTGAGCTCGCTCCACTTAGCCTTCGCCACCGGGTCAGCCGCGAGAGCTTGGCGAAGATCCGTTGGCACTCTGGGCTCTGATTCTTCTCCCGCCGGCTTAGGATTCATTCTCTTCATTGATTGATACTCCGAAATTAAGTGAGCTTATAGCGGCTGACAATTTCTTTTTCTTCTTTGGCTTTGGCTCGGATAATTCAACCGAAGATTCTCCGATAGCATTCAAATCTTCAATTGCAAAATCGGTCCATACTATTTTAACCATTTGCCAAGTTATTGGTTCGGGACATTGTCAGAATGTGTAAAATATACTGGGGTGTTCGGACGTAAGAGAAAGAAGACGAAGACCGCCAGGGGCACGGCTTTGACTTGAAATATCGCGGCTTGGCGCGCAACGGGCAACCGGCGTTCGCAGGAAGCATTCGCATGGCAAGGCGGTGTCAAGCCGTCGCACTCCAACCCCGCCACGAACCTGCTACAAAGCGGTTCGGATTGGCTTGAGCCGATGGCTAAAAGCTGATAGCTGAGGGCCGTGCCGGGCACTTCTCAACGCAACTACGATTACCTCATCATCGGTTCCGGCATTGCCGGGCTGACCTTTGCGTTGAAGGTTGCTCCAACTGGCAAGGTCGCCATTGTCACGAAGAAGCAGCGCGCGGAGTCGAATACGAACTACGCGCAGGGCGGCATCGCGGCGGTGATGGCGAAGGATGACTCGTTCGACATTCACGTGCGCGACACGCTCGAATCGGGCGCGGGGTTGTGCCGGGAGGACGTGGTGCGCACGATTGTCAGCGAAGGGCCGGCGTTGGTGCGGGAGTTGATTGAGCGGGGCGTGAAGTTCAGCAAGGGTGAAGGCGGCGGCGGATACGATCTCGGCCGGGAAGGCGGACACACGCGGCGGCGGGTGCTTCATGCCGGGGACATTACCGGGCGGGAGATCGAGCGGGCGTTGCTGGCCGCGGTCGCGGCGCAGAAGAACATCGCGGTGTTTGAGGAAATGCTGGCGATTGATCTGATTACGACGGAGAAGATGGGCGTGGCCGGCAAGAATCGGTGCGTGGGCTGTTACGCGCTGAACACGAAGACCGGCAAGGTCGAGGTGTTCGCTGCGCCGGTCACGCTGCTGGCGACGGGCGGATCCGGCAAAGTGTATCTCTATACAAGCAACCCGGACATCGCGAGCGGCGACGGCGTGGCGATGGCGTACCGGGCGGGTGCGAGCGTGTCGGACATGGAGTTTGTGCAGTTTCATCCGACGTGTTTATACGAGCCGCGAGCGAAAACATTTTTGATCAGCGAAGCGGTGCGCGGGGAAGGCGCGGTGCTGCGCGGGGCTGATAGCAAGCCGTTCATGAAACGGTATCATCCGATGGCCGATCTCGCGCCGCGCGATATCGTGGCGCGGGCGATTGATTCGGAGATGAAAAAAACCGGCGCGGAGTATGTGTCCCTCGACATCACGCACAAGGATGCCGGGTTTGTGAGAAAGCGGTTCCCGAACATTTACGCGAAGTGTCTGGAGTTTGGGTACGACATGACGAAGGTACCGTTGCCAGTCGTGCCGGCGGCGCACTATCAATGTGGCGGCGTGGTGACGAACGTGGACGGCGAGACGGAGATTCCGGGACTGTTCGCGGCCGGCGAGGTGGGATGCACCGGGTTGCACGGCGCGAATCGGTTGGCGAGCAACTCGTTGCTGGAAGCACTGGTTCTCGCGCACCGGGCGGCGGAGAAAGTCCGAAGTACGAAGAGCAAAGTCCGAAGTCAAAAGCTGCCGGTTTGGGAAAGTGGCAACGCGTACGACTCCGATGAACTTGTGGTTGTGACCCACAACTGGGAAGAGATCCGCCGGTTGATGTGGGATTACGTCGGGATCGTGAGGACGGACAAACGGTTGTTGCGGGCCCGGGCGCGTATCCAGAACTTGCAGCGCGAGATCAACCAGTTCTACTGGGACTACAAGGTGAGCGCTGACCTCATTGAACTGCGCAACCTCGCGTTGGTGGCGGAGTTGATTGTCGAGTGCGCGCTCCAACGGAAGGAATCGCGGGGCCTCCACTACACCCTCGACTACCCGGAACTGTTGCCGGAGCCGCGCGATACGGTCTTGCGGAAGGCTTGATTCTCGCGCAGGCGGTGGTAGTCTTGCGTGAGAAGCAAAACCTCTGGGAAGGATGGGTCGTATGAAGCGTACTTCGGGATCTCTCTGCTGGTCACTTTCGTTGGTACTCACCACTGCGGCATTGGCCATCCCCGCCAACGCCCAAACGACGTGCCTTCCAGTTTCCGGCAGCGGGGCGGGGACATCGTTCGGGACCGTGGTCGCCGGTCAGACGTATAGCTACACCGCGACGGGATTGATTGGATTCAATTTCGACGGCTGCAAGTCGGATGCGGATGGTTTTGCCACGGCGCCGTGCTCAGGCCGTGGCATTGCCGATAACGCGTTCCTGTGTCCGGGACTGTGGGGCGTCTCGCTGGTTGGCAGACTCAACGGCGAGTGTATCCAGTTAGGCACGAGCGGCAGTTTTGTCGCGCCGAGCTCGGGCGAATTGGTGCTGTACTACAACGACCAGATTTTCGGCGACAACAGCGGGTCGTTCGACGTGTGTCTGACAGTGGGCGAACTGCCGCCCGTCATCGGTTGCGATACGCTGGACGGCAGCCTGTCGGGGAAATTCTTCGGGGGCCTCGTCGAGGGCCGCACGTACGCGTACCGGGCCAGCAGACTGATTGCGTTCAACCTCGACGGCGCGTTCGCCGATCCTGACGGCAACAAGAGCGGCACGCAGACCGGCCGCTCGCTCGCGCCGGCCACGTTCGTGTGTCCGGGCCTGTGGGCATTCTCGCTCGTCGGCAAACTCAACAACGCGTGCTTGCAGCTCGGCAATGCCGGCGGTTTCGTCGCGCCAAGTTCGGGTGCGTTGTTTCTGCACTTCAATGACGAACTCGACTTCGACAACAGTGGCGCTTGGGATGTCTGCGTCGATCTAGCGGTACCCGTGGATGTGAAGCCGCGCCAGTGTCCCAACTCGATCGTGAATCGCCGCGCAGTATTGCCGGTAGCCATCGCGGGAACCGCGGCGGTACCGGTCGACAAAATCGATGCGGCATCCGTCCGCTTGGAAGGGTTGGCGCCGCGTTTGTCGGCCTTGACCGATGTGACCCCGCCCTACGAACCGTATGTGGGTAAGGCCCGACGCGGTCAATGCCACCGGCTCGGCGCCGACGGCATCACCGATCTCGTGCTGTCGTTCGACCAGCAGGCGTTGTATCAATCGCTGGGCACAGTAACGAACGGCGAGGTGCGGGTCATCTCCCTGACCGGCCAACTCATTGATGGCACCCCAATCGTCGGCGAAGATGTCGTCGTCATCCGGATCCCGTAGGCTGGCGTCGCGCGTGGGGCTTGAAAGTCGCACGGCGCGCTGGTAGTCTGGCCGGGCTTTACGGAGATGGGCGTGTAGTTCAGTTGGCTAGAACGTTCGGATCACACCCGAAAGGTCACAGGTTCAAGTCCTGTCACGCCCACCATTTCACGCCGTGCAAAACAAGCAACTTATCTCGTGCCTCGCGGTTGCATTCGTCCTTCGCCTGACATTTATCTTTGTGGGCTTTCCGTATTTCGCGGAGCGCTGGCATCTCCGGGAAGACGGCGATGGCTACGGCGAGATCGCGCAGACAATTCGCGAGGGCCGGTATGATGACGTGACGCGCGGGCCGGTGTATCCGGTCATCATTGCCATCGTCGGCTCGCCGGTAACCGTGAAGATCTTTCAAGCGTTACTCGACACGACGACGTGTTTTCTGATTTACCTTTTGGCCGGTCGGCGGGTGTGGCCGGCGTGGTTGTGGGCGGTGTATCCGTTTGCGATCTGGCGCGTGGCGTTCATCAACAAGGAGATCGTCGTCGCGTTCCTGCTGACGGGATACGTGTGGCTTCAACTACGGGCATTTCGTGAATCACGCGCCGCGTTGTGGCTCGCGGCAGGGGTGTTGCTGGGCGTGTTGAACTTGGCGAAGCCGGTGTTTCTGCTGTGGCCGGTCATTCTCTTCGCGTTTGCACCGCGTCGCGCGTGGTTGGCGCTGACCGGGATGTTGGTTGTCGTCGCGCCGTGGACGTATCGGAATTGGCGGGTGACCGGTGGCGAATTCCTGCCGGTGGCGACGGAGCGGGGCGGGGTGACGACATTTGTTGGGAATTATCAGCCAACGCTCGGCGCGTGGGAAGGTGAGGGGAAGATGAAGTGGCAGGCGGCCGTGGACGCCATCAAAGTGGAACATGCGGGCGAGTCGGTCGTGCAACTTGACCGGACATTTTACCGGGCGGCGTGGCAGCAGGTGGCCGGCAATCCCTTCCAGGCCGGTACGATGGCGTTGCGGAAGTGTTGGCGATTTTGGTTTGTGAGCGCGGCGCAACGCGAGCGCGTGATTAGCTTTCTGATTCAGGCGGCGGTTCTCGCGATGGCCGGCTTCGGGTTGTGGCGCGCGAGGCCGTGGAGCCGGGAAGTGTGGTTGATGGTGGCCGTGGCCGGGTACGGGATGGTGTTGCACGCGTTGAGCTACGCGGATTTGCGGCTGAGTTTGCCGGTGATGCCGTTGGTCTGCGCGCTGGCGGCCGTCAAAACGCGGGATTGACCGCAGCTTCCGGTGTCTTGTATTCTCGGCAACTGGAGAGTGCGGATGACACGGCGCATCCTGTTTCTTTATCTAACCAAACATTCCGGGCACTACGCAGCCGCAGTCGCGGTCGAGGAGGCGCTGCGGCGACTCGATCCGTCGATGGAATCGATGCTGCTCGATTCGTTCAGCCACGCGAACCCGGTCTTGTCGAAGGTGACGTTGCGCGCGTACCTGGCGATGCTGAAGGCGGCGCCGGAGATTTGGGAGTTCATGTACGACAATCCCGAGTTCAAGGAGCGCACGAAAGCGATTCGCAACATTCTGAATCGCGGCAACTCGCGGAAGCTGCAGCGGCTCATCGCGGAGTTTCGCCCGCACGCGGTGGTGTGCACGCAGGCGTTTGCGTGCGGCGTGCTGGCATCGTGGAAGCGCAAGACCGGCAACACGACGCCGCGTCTGATCGGCGTGTTGACGGATTACGTCGCGCACCGGTATTGGGCTGACGACATGGTGGATTTGTACATCGCGCCGAATGACGAGACGCGCGACACGTTGGTCTCGCAGGGCGTCCTGCCGGAGCGTGTGGCCGTGCGCGGCATCCCGGTGAGCGACCAATATCAGCGGCCGGTGGACAAGGCGGCGTTGCTCAAGCGCATGAACCTCAAACCGGATCTGCCGAAGATTTTGCTCATGGGCGGCAGCCTCGGCCTCGGCCCGATGAAGTCCGTCATTCGCAAGCTCGACCGGTTGCCGCAGCCCTTCGAGATCATCGCGATCACCGGCAAGAACGATGAGTTGAAGGAGCGCCTCGAACGCCGCGGCAGCAAACTCCGGCACCCGACGCGCATCCTCGGCTTCGTCGAGAACGTGCACGAGCTGATGGATATCGCCGAAATCGTCGTGACGAAGCCGGGCGGCATCACCACCGCCGAATGTTTGATCAAGCGGTTGCCGATGATCATCATCAACCCGATTCCCGGCCAGGAACAAAAGAACACCGATTTCCTGCTCACCCACAACGTCGCCGTCCAAGCCGAGGACGCGAGTGATGTGATGTTGTTCGTGGACGATTTCCTGCGCAATCCAGAAAAGCTGCAGCAGATGCGCGATGCCGCGCGAACCCAGGGCCGCCCGCCCGCGGCAGCCGACGCGGCGCAGTCCATCCTCAATCTGCTCGTGGCCCGCAACGCGGTCGCGGCGTGAAGTATTACTGGCTCAAGCTCGCCGAGTTTCTGTCCCGCGTGTTCCCGCGTCAGGTCGGCTACGGCATCGCGCGGCGCATCGCGGACGGCTACGTGCTCTTTGACCGGCAAGGACGCGAGAACGTTATCCGCAATCTCACCCGCATTCACGCCCACAGCGGCGTCACGCTCTCGCGTCGCGCGTTACGGGTGCTCGCGCGCGAAAATTTCCTGAACTTCGCCAAATATCTCGTCGACTTTTTCCATTTCCTGCATCTCGAACCGAAGCGCGCCCACCGGCTGATTGATTTTGGCAAGATGCCGGCCGTGCTCGATGAATTGCTCGCGCGCGGCAAAGGCGTGATCTTTCTCAGCGCGCATCTCGGCAACTGGGAACTCGGCGCAGCGGCGGTCGCGCAACTTGGCTACAAGCTCAACACTGTCGCGCTGTGGCAGCCGGACCCCAAGCTCAACGCGTTGTACCAGAGTTACCGGACTTCTCGACGCATGTGCCCGATCCCGCTCGGGCGCGCGGCCCGCGGCTGCCTGGCGGCGTTGAAACGCAATGAGACGGTCGCGCTCGTGGGTGACCGGGATTATTCCGGCGCGCGGGAGACGTTCGAGTTTTTTGGCCAGCTCGCCCGGTTGCCCACGGGTCCGGCCCGGCTCGCCTTGGCGACCGGTGCCGCCATCCTGCCGCTGGTGCTCGTGCGAAAATCGGACGACACATTTGAGTTCGTCACCGATACGCCGATCCTTGCCGACCGGGAACGCGACACGGTCGAGGACATCATGCGGCGCATCACCGGTACGTTGGAGCGCATCATCAGCGCCCACAGCGAACAGTGGTACCTGTTCCACGATCTTTGGAACATCGAGGAAGATCGCGCCCTCGCGACCGCGGCGGCATTTGGCGAGCCGGCCACGGCGGAACCGCAACCGGCGCATGAATGAGCGTGTCATCGCGCTGGTGCCGGCGTTCAACGAAGCGGCGCGCATCGTGGCGGTCGTGACTGGCGCGAGAGCGTTTGTGAACGAGGTCGTCGTGATCGACGACGGTTCGGCGGACACAACGAGTGACGTGGCGCGCGCGGCCGGGGCGACGATTCTCCGGCACGAAACGAATCGCGGCAAGGGCGGCGCGATCAAGACCGGCCTCGATTACCTTGCGCAATCCGGCGCGGACATGGCGGTCTTACTCGATGCCGACGGACAGCATGATCCCGCCGAGATTCCGAAATTCATCGAAGAAGCGAAGCGATCGGGTGCCGGGATTGTCGTGGGTTCGCGGATGAGCGATACACGCGCGATGCCGGTCGTGCGGAAGTTCACGAATCAGTTTACATCCTGGCTCACCAGCCGGTTGGCTCGCCAGCGAGTTCACGACAGCCAGTGCGGGTACCGGCTCGTGCATCGGCGGGTACTCGGCGATCTGAATTTCTCGACCGCACGGTTTGAGACGGAAACCGAGATGTTGATTCAGGCCGGTCGCGCCGGTCACACGATTTCCGAGGTGCCGGTACGCACGATTTACGGGCAGGAAGTCCGCGCCAGCCATATCCGCCCGCTGCGCGACACGATTCGGTTTTTCAAGCTGGCCAAGAAGTATTGGCCGTGATAGAGACTGCGGCCTTCATGGATTGGATCAAGCACGGCATCGATTTGTTTCTGCATCTGGACAAGCATCTGAACGAGGCGATGCTGCAGCACGGGACGACGTGGACGTATGTGGTGTTGTTCGCGATCATTTTCTGCGAGACGGGGTTGGTGGTGACGCCGATCTTGCCGGGGGATTCGTTGTTGTTCGCAGCCGGTGCGCTGGCCGGTGGCGGTGGGCCGCTGAGTCCGGTCTGGTTGATTGTGTTGCTGACCGGCGCGGCGGTGCTCGGCGATACGGTGAATTACTGGATCGGGCATTTGTTCGGCCCGAAGATGGCGCAGAAATATCCGCGGATTGTGAAGCCGGAGTATCTGCGGCGGACGCACGCATTTTACGAAAAGTACGGCGGCTCGACGATCATCCTGTGCCGGTTCGTGCCGATTGTGCGGACGTTTGCGCCGTTTGTGGCCGGCATCGGGAGCATGAGCTACGGGAAGTTTTTTTTGTACAACGTCATCGGTGGAATCATTTGGGTTGTGTTGTTCGTGCTCGGCGGATACTGGTTCGGACAGTTGGAGTTCGTGAAGAAGCACTTCGGACTTGTGGAGCTGGCCATTATTTTCATTTCGGTGCTGCCGATCGCGATTGAGTTTTGGCGGGCGCGCCGGGAGTTTACGCAGCAAGCTTCTTGAATTGCCGGCGGTTCTCAGTCATATGTGTGGCCGTAGATTGGTTGGGTTCGGGACGTAGCGCAGTTTGGTAGCGCGCTTGGTTCGGGACCAAGAGGTCGCGGGTTCAAATCCCGCCGTCCCGACCATCTTTCTTCAAGGAGGCAGTGATGCGAAGTCTGATTCTGTTTTTGGGGATTCTACTGGCCGGCACGATGGCGCGAGCCGATCGCGGCATTTCGCTGCCGACGGCCAAGCAAGCCGTCGAACTGGTCAATACGCAGCTCAACGTCATCGCGCGCAATCAGGTCGTCGTCGTCGAGGGCAGCGATTCGAACACGGATTTGCGCCCGCGCAAATGGGACATCACGTTCTTCGAGGCCGGCGAGATGAACGGCGGCATTCTGGTCCGCGTGAAAGATGGCGCATTCGTCAGCAAATCCACGTCGGTTCGGATGTTCGACGACGCGCGGTGGAATCGGTTCACGCGGAATTTCTCCGGCTACGAAGATACCGAGGTCATCAAGCCCGCGCGGTGGCTCGTTGATTCGGACGCAGCCATCAAGTCGGCCCTCGCGCATCCGAAGCTGGCGGGCTTGCAGGTCACGGCGGTACGACTCACCCTGCGCAAACCCAGCGATGGCGATGTGCCTCCGGTGTGGCGCGTGAAATTGCGCGCCCGGTCACCGCAAACGCCGCGGCGCGACCGGTGGGTCGGGCATTTGGAGTTCAACGCCGAGAATGGCCAGTTGCTGGCCGATGAGTTGCGCGTCGAGCAATTGACGCACGAGTGACGAGACCGAGCCCGGCCGTCAATGCGGGAGCCACATCGGTTTGTCGTGATACCGGTAGCCGGTGGCTTCGACGGCTTTGATGAGTTTTCCCATCCACACCATCAACGCCTCAAACCGGTGCACGAGAGTTTCCTGCACCGAGCCTTTCTTCGCATCGGGGTCATTGGCGCCCAATACCATTTGCTGCGCCTTCGGGACGTGAATGGAGCGGAGACGGCGACCCACTTCGGCCTGCCAGCGTTCCAATGCGACGATGCGCGCCTCGATAGTGTTGTTGGTCGGTTTGATCTGGCGCAGCACTTCTTTGTCGCCGGAATTCAACTGACCGTGCTTGAGGAGAAAGTCCACCAGCGGCGCGCCGAGATGTTCAAAGGCTTCGAGGTGTTCGAGCCCGCGGGGCTGAACGCGCGCGGCGTCGTCCTCAGGGTCGGCAGGGGTCGCGGAGATGGCCGGGGTTGGGGTCGGTAGCGGCGCGGGCGCGGGTACCGGGATTTGGCCGGTTTCGATGTGAATGACGCGGACCCGGCTGTGTTCGGTTCGGATTTCGTTTTCCAGTTCCGCCGCGTCCACGAGGAAGAGCGCGACGAGGTGCATGTTGTTGTCCACAACGGCGCGGATGGACCGGGCGCGAAACAATTCCTGCATTCCCTCGACGGTGGCGATGGAATCCAGGAAATTGAGATCGCGCGGCGTCATGTAGTCAATGAGCGTCAACACATCCTTCGGCGGTTTGACCAGCGTCAAGCCGAGTTTGGTCTTGAGCACATCCGCCACGCGCGGGAGATTGCTGCTTTTGCTGAACAGCCCCATGTTCTTTCGGTGAATGCTATACCGGAGCCACGGCGCGACTTCGAGCAGAAAGCATTGGCCGGCCCGCTTGACGCGCCGGCAGTTTGTCGTTAGTCTGGCCGTCTGCTGGAATGCGAAAGCGCGCGCACGTGGTTTACTCGGGACGAGTGCAGGGCGTGGGGTTTCGCTACACCGCGCGCGCGTTGGCGTGCGGTTACGAAGTGACCGGCGTGGTGCGGAATCTTCCCGACGGGCGCGTGGAGATGGTGGCCGAAGGCGAGGAGGCAGAGGTGCAAGCGTTTCTGGAAGGAATTCGCGCCAGCCAACTGGCGAGCTATATTCGCGGCGAAGACGCGACGTGGATGGACGCGACGCGGGAATTCAACGGATTTGAAATCGGACGCTGATTGATGGACGCGATACGGACGGAGAACCTGACGAAGAAATACGCGCTCGGCTGGCGTCGCGGCAAATTGCTCGCGCTCGACGGCTTGAATCTGCGCGTCCGGGAGGGCGAGGTCTACGGCTTGCTCGGGCCGAATGGGTCCGGCAAGAGCACGACGCTGAAATGCATTCTCGATTTGATCGAACCCAGCGCCGGTGCGGCGTGGATGTTTGACGTGCCATGCACGAAGGTCGAATCCCGGCTGCACGTGGGCTTCCTGCCGGAGAATCCGTACTTCTACAAGTATCTGACCGGCGCGGAGACAGTCGAGTTCTATGGCCGGCTGTGCGGGATGGGCGGCGCGACGTTGAAGAAACGCATCGGCGAGCTGCTCGAACTCGTCGGCCTGTCTCATGCCGGTGACCGGCGGCTGGGCGGCTACTCCAAGGGCATGCTCCAACGCATCGGCCTCGCGCAGGCGATGATTCACGACCCCAAGTTGCTGTTGCTCGACGAGCCGACGGCCGGGGTCGATCCCATCGGCAGCCGCGATATCCGGGATTTGATTTTGCAGCTCAAGAAAATGGGCAAGACGGTCATGCTGAGTTCGCATCTCCTGGGGCAAGTGCAGGACGTGTGTGACCGGATCGGAATTTTGAATCTCGGGAAAATGATTCTGGAAGGTGACGTCAGCCAGCTTGGCGTGGTGAAGCAAACGGAGACGACGTTGGAATCGCTGTTCTTGGAAGCGCTGAAGAAGGACGCGCGAGGAGCCGGTCAACATGACTGAGCGTGTGGGATTTTCCGTCGCGCGCGTCGGAACGATTGCGGCGAACACCTTCACCGAGTCGGTCCGGCAGAAGGTGTATCTGGTGCTGCTGCTGGTCGGTCTGGCCGTTCTGGCCGGGGCCTTGTTTTTCGTGCAGTTCAGTTTCAGCGAGCAGTTGAAGTTCGTGAAGGACTATTGCCTCGGCGTGTTATCAGTTTTCGGCACGCTCATCGCCATCGTCGGCACGGCGCAAATGCTGCCGGCGGAATTGGACAACCGGACGATCTACACGACGCTGGCCAAGCCGGTCCGCCGGCTGGAGTTTCTGTTGGGGAAATATCTTGGGAGCGTGATGCTGTTGTTGTTGACGGTGGTGATCATGGGCGCGCTATTCGGCGCGGTGTTGGCGTCGAAGCAGCGACGGCTCGTGGCCGATACGCTGCGCGAAGCGGAGCACATCACGAATCCGAATATGGCCGAAGTTCAGGACACGATCGCGAAGATTCGCGCGGAGGCGTTTGATCCTGATTTGGTGAAAGGCGTGGTGTTAATTTTTGTGAAGTTGTCGCTGCTCGCCTCGATCACGCTGTTGTTTTCCACGTTCTCGACTTCGATGGTGTTCAACGTGGTGGCGGCATTCATGGCGTTCTTTGCCGGGCATTTGCGGGCGACGGCGGCCGAAGAATGGGCCCGGCACAACGTCGTGATGTACCTGCTGGCCATCGTGCCGGACTTAAGCACATTCAACGTGGCCGACGACATCATTCTCGGCAACGCAATTCCGTGGTCGCATGTCAACGAGGTCGCGCTCTACGGGCTGGTGCGCATCGTGTTGATCGTGGCAGCGGCGCATTTCATTTTCTCGAAGCGCGAGATTTGACCGATGAAGGGACGGCTCCTCGGAATCCTCGTGTTGATCATGCCGGTGATTGCGCTGGTGCCGGTCGAGCGGCGCATTCACGCCGAGCGGACGCGATTGAAGTATGGCGGGGCGCGCGTGTCGTTGGCCATGCGCGACCGGATCAGCCAGGGCATGGCGATCGGGCTGCTGGCCGGATTTCGCGGCGTCGTGGCGGATTTTGTGTGGATTCAGAATCAGGGTTTCTTCGAGCGCCGAGAATGGCTGCGGATGTTCCGGAACATCGAACTGGTGACGACGCTCCAGCCGCAATCGGTCTCGTTCTGGAATTCCGGCCAGTGGCACATGGCGTGGAACATCGGCTACGCCGTCAGCGTCGATCCCGCCAACCGAACGGAGGCCGTCGGCATTAAACGCTCGCGCGAATGGCACGAACGGGCGCGGACGTTCATCGAGCGGGGCATCGAGAATGTCCCGAACCGATACGACTTGTATTTCACGATGGCGTGGCTGTATGACCAAAAGCTGATCAAGGATTGCGGCGACGATGCGGCCTGCAAACAGGAGCGGCAATGCAAGGCGGCGGAATATTTCGAGATGGCCGCGCAGTTCCCGGACGCGCCGCCGCACATTGCGCGGCAATGGGCGCGGTCGGTCGAGAAATGCGGCGACGTTCAGCGGGCCTACGTCATCTGGAAGACGCTGTGGAGCGCCGACCGCAGCAAGCCGCACGAAATGTGGAACGTGATTGAACGAGAAATCAAACGACTCGAGGATGTGCTGAACATTCCGGACAACCAACGCGTGTTTCCCAAACCATGAGATACGCCATCCTCAGCGACATCCACAGCAACCTCGAAGCGCTCCAAGTCGCGCTCGCGGACGCCAAGGACCAGAAGTGCACGAATTTCGTCTGCCTCGGTGACGTCGTCGGCTACGGTCCGAATCCGCGCGAGTGCCTCGAGATCGTCCGCGAACTGAATTGCCCTACCGTCATGGGCAACCACGACGAGTATTGCGCCTCGGAGATGGATTTGACCGGCTTCAACCCCATGGCGGCCGACGCCATCAAATGGACGCGCGCGCAGTTGGCCGACGAGGAACGCGAGTGGCTGCGCAGCCTCAAATACGTCCGCGTGCTCGATGCGTTCACCATCGTCCACGCCACGCTCGACTTGCCGGAGAAATGGGCCTACGTGTTCGACAAACTTGCCGCTTCCGCCAGTTTCAACTACCAGCACACGGCCGTCTGCTTCAATGGCCACACGCACGTGCCCATCGCCTTCGTCCGCAGCAGCGGCGCGATTCAGGGCGGCCTCTACACCAAAATCAAAATCGAGGTCGGCCGCAAATACTTCATCAACGTCGGCTCCATCGGCCAGCCCCGCGACCGGAACCCGAAAGCCTCGTACGTCATCCTCGACCTCGTCAACAACATCATCGAGATCCGCCGCCTCGATTACGACCTCGCCACCACCCAGAAGAAAATCCGGGCTGCAGGCTTGCCGGAATCGCTCGCTCAACGTCTCGAACTCGGTCGCTAACGGGCCGGTCCGAGCAGCGCGTCGTAAACCTGTTGAATGCCGCTCGCCTCATTCGCGATCGCGAACTCACGCTCCACAAAATCGCGCGCCTGTCGCCCCATCCGCACCGCCCGATCCGGATCCTCCGTGATCGCCAGCAACGCCGCCGTCATCCCGGCCACGTCCCCGGCATCGACCAACTTGCCCGTCACATCCTCCTGCACGATCTCCGGCCACGCACCCGCTCGTGTCGCCACCACCGGGCACCCGCTCGCCATGGCCTCCAAACAGGGCAACCCGAAACCCTCCTCCCGACTCGGACACACCACGACCCGCAACGACCGGTAGCACTGCGGCAGTTCATCATGGGACACAAACCCGGTAAACTGCACCCGACCCGCCAGCCCGGCAGCCTCCAACTTGCCCTGCAACCTCCGCTCATACTCCGCGGACTCCGCCTCACCCACGAACACCACGCTCCACTCCGGCCGTGCCGGCAACACCGCCAGCAAAGCATCCACAAAATCCTCGCTCCCCTTGTTCGGTCGAATCCGGCCAAACGCGCCCAGCGCATACCGGCCCGGCTCCCCGGCCGGTTGGAAGCGCAGGGTATCCACGCCGTGTCGGACCACCGTGGCCGGACACTCCAGAAACGAAGCCGCCTTCGCGGTTGTCGCGATGACGGCATCCATCCGCTTGTAGTAGAAGCGGGTGATCCCGGTATGCCGACGTTGGGCGGCCGAGGTGAAGAGCAGCTTGAGACGAAATCGCAGCAGGTGGCGCAGAATCAAACCCGCGAGCATGTCCACATTCCGCCGCGCATGCCAGATGCGCCAGCGGTCGCGCCGCATCTTCAGCAGGTTTTTCCACGTGATTCGTGGAATCCCCGGCGGGACATGATAGCCGAGGATGGCAATCCTCTCGTGCTTCAACTGTTCCGGGATCACCGCCAGCATGCTGGCATTGATCCCACTGTACTTTCGGCCCAGGCACGCGGCGATGACGCGGCATTCTTTCACGCCGCCATACTACCGTAAGGGCTTGCCTCCCGTCCATGCGTTCGCTACCGTCTTCCCCCGATGACCGAACTCGAACAACAACTTCATTCGTTGCGCGCCGAAGCCGAAGCCGCCATCGCCGGCAGCGCCGACTTACCAGCGCTCGACCAACTCAAAGCCCGGTATCTCGGCCGGCAGGGCAGTGTGACCGGTGTGCTCGAAAAACTCGGAAAGCTGCCGAAAGACCAAAAGCCGGTCATCGGCAAGCTCGCCAACGAAGTGAAGGCCGTGCTCACCGCCGCCATTGCCGGCAAGCGCGAAGAACTAGAATCCAAAATCCAAAATCAAGAATCCAAAATCGACACAACGCTTCCCGGCCGACGCCATGTGCTCGGCCACCGGCATCCGCTCACGCAAGTGTTTGAGCGCACGGTCGAGATTTTCCGTCGCATGGGATTTGCGGTCGAGGACGGTCCAGAGGTTGAAACGGAGTGGTTCAGCTTCGATGCGTTGAACACGCCGGCCAATCATCCTGCGCGCGACCTTCAGGATACATTCTACGTTGATGTGCCGCCTGACGCGAAACATGGCCGGTATCATCTCCGGCCGCACACGTCACCAGTGCAGATTCGCACGATGATGAAGCAGAAGCCGCCGATCCGCGTCGTTGCCCCCGGCCGCGTGTTCCGCCGGGACGAACTCGACGCGACACACAGCCCGACGTTTCATCAGATCGAAGGTTTGTACGTGGACAAGAACGTCTCCGTCGCGGACCTCAAAGGCACGGTCGAATTCTTTTTCCAGCAGTTGCTCTCACCGGACACGAAGGTGCGATTCCGTCCGCACTTCTTCCCGTACACCGAACCGAGTTTCGAGATTGACCTATCGAGTCCGCACCTCGCCAGCCGCGGCAAGGAATGGCTGGAGATTGCCGGCTGCGGCATGGTGGACCCGAACGTCTTCAGATCGGTCGGTTATCCCGACGACGAATACACCGGCTGGGCGTTCGGTTTCGGTATCGAACGCATCGCCATGGTCATGTACGGCATCACCGACATCCGCCTCTTTACGGAGAACGATGTTCAATTTCTCGAACAATTCTAAGATGAAAGTTAACAGACCGCCGAAGCCGAGTCCGACGAGACGCCGCGACGAAGTATTCGCGGCAAACGATGTGCGCTTTTTGGAGCAGTTCTAAGTAGTTGGGAGGACCCGATGACCCGTCGTGCTGGGTTCGTTGTTACCCATTTGGTTTGATCACCTAGACATGGGCCGCTTTACTACGCGTTCGTCTCTTGCGCGTAGCATCGTGCGTAAGACCATCCGGTACCGTGGATCGATGAAGCTATAGGCGTCTCCTTTCGGCGACCGCTTAATGAGAGGCCGGTCGCCCCCAGCTAACTGCGCAACCATTTGAGGGACGTTGAGCGTTGTTTCGGCTGTCGAACTCGGGAATGATTTTCGAAGTCTAGCTTCGATATCTCGTGCGTTGAAGTGTTCTCCATCAACAGTACCAAGTGCATACAAGGTTTGGTTACGCCTACCTGCCTTCGTGTCTCGCTCATTCATGTGGTGCTCGATTACGGCGTAAGCGTGGTTGAGCGATCTAAACATCCAAGAGCTGTCGGCCACATCAAGCATCTGAGTATTGAGTGTTCGGCCTTCCTTTTCAGCTAGGCGTGCAAGTTCCAAACCGTATTCATGAAGCATTTGGGGCACTCGATCAGTAACCCAGTCTATATGATCCGTAATCTTCTCCATCTCATGTGTTGTGTATGATAACTCTTCAATGAGTCCCCTGTGTATCAACTCTCGCGACTCATCAGGCATCAAACGAGATACTTCGGGAAGTTCGTAGAGGCGGTTTGCCACCGTGTGGTGGTGAGGTGTCTTGTAGTAATACTCCTTAATGCCACCGGGCACTCCAACTATTAGCACGTGAACATTGTATTGGGCGTAGCGTTCATCGTCACAGAGTATAAGCATGTCGGCCAATTCTTTGAGGAGAGGTTCTGTAAATGCAGCCTCAAGATTGTCAAACACCAGGACAGCTGGCAGCCTGCCTGCCTTTTGGCGGAGAGCGCACAGGCACGCTTCAAATGATTCCATTTGGCCCACTGAGTATTGGCCTGTGTGAGAAAGGCTCCCGGTTGCGAAGGCCGCGTTCACGCCCGCCTGCTTCTCTTCCTCGTATCCGACCTTGATGGCTTCCCCGCCACGATCAAGTAAGTTCTTAAGTTCAGCCGTGATGCTTCCGAGCCGGGAGGCATTTGCGAAGTTCGCAATCAAATACGTCGCCTTTTCATCGGCGAGTACCTTCTTGTAAAGCCACGATTTTCCAGTGCCACTCTCGCCGTGAATGATGATATGGAGGCGACCGCGCAGGGCCGAGATTAGGGCGTCTTCAAGATGCTTTCTTGCAACGTACATTGCCGGATTCACTGAGGACGACCGCGGTGTGAAAACATCTTCTGGGTTGGGTCGACCTGAGAGGATACTCATTTAGTTCTCCTAATCTTTATTCTTCGCCCCGGCGGCGTTAGTTATGGGTGGACATTTCCGCCCCAACAGGAGCAAGTGTTCGGCGAATCGGTGGCGACGTCAATCCGAATCTCAATCGCAATCCTTTCGGCAAAGTGAGTCCAGCAAGCCCCGTCTCTCTTTGCTTTTGATCGTCGGCGCATATGGATCGGCCGTTAGTAAACAACCCGAACGCTGCTTAAGATTCGCCGAATGCCTTCCTTCGCGCTAGACGACACCGGCCAGAGTCGTTATTCTGCCTTCGCCGATGAAATTCACTTTCAACTGGCTAAAGCAGTACGTTGATTTCGCGTGGTCGCCACAGGAACTCGCGGAGAAGCTTACTTTTGCCGGGCTCGAGGTCGAGGACGTCGTTAACCTCGGCGGAAAGATACCGGAGCAGGTGGTCATCGCGCAGATTCTTTCCACCGAGAAGCATCCGAACGCGGACAAGCTTTCGGTTTGCCGGGTCACCGATGGTACCGGCGAGCGGCAGATCGTTTGCGGCGCGAAGAATTACAAGGTGGGCGACAAGGTTCCGCTGGCGTTGCCGGGCGCGGAGATGGCCGGCGGATTCACCATCAAAGTGTCGAAGCTGCGGGGCGTGGAGTCGCAGGGCATGATGTGTTCGCCGGAAGAACTTGGCTTGCCGAAAGGCGAAGACGGTTTGCTCATCTTGCCGGCCGACGCGCCGGTCGGGAAGAAGTTCGGGGAGTACGTCGGGCCCGGTGACACGGTGTTCGATATCGAGGTAACGCCGAACCGACCAGATTGGCTAAGCGTCATCGGCATCGCGCGGGAAATCTCGGCGCT
>Ga0247727_10003615_pt1 | contig 33917 bp, 33 predicted proteins | sample WisWelCaveWW1625_FD_202498 | JGI IMG/M metagenome (GOLD analysis project Ga0247727, IMG submission 202498) | Biofilm microbial communities from Wishing Well Cave, Virginia, United States - WW16-25 | ecosystem: Environmental > Aquatic > Deep subsurface > Groundwater > Cave microbial mat | place...
CCAGGCAGACGCCCGATAATCCCAGCGCGGAGAGCGACAGTTCCGCGGTGTAAAAGACCGCGATGACGGCGACGGCGCCCAGATCGTCGGCGATCGCCAGCGCCAACAGGAAGACCTTGAGGCCGCTCGGAACCCGCGCTCCGAAGAACGAGAGCGCCGCCACCGCGAAGGCGATGTCCGTCGCCATGGGGATTCCCCAGCCGTGCGCGGCGGGACCGCCGGCGTGAAAAAAGCTGTAAACCAACGCCGGCGCGACCATGCCGCCGAGAGCACCCACCACCGGCAGCATGGCGCGCTCGCGCGTCGAGAGTTCGCCATAGGCTAACTCTCGCTTGATCTCCATACCGACGACAAAGAAAAAGATCGTCATCAGCGCATCGCTGATCCACTCGTGCACGCTGAGCGACAACGAGGTCCCGCCGAAACTCAAAGCGACCGGCGTGTGCAACACGTGGTAGTAGGCACCGTAAAACGGTGAATTCGCCCAGAGTAGAGCCACGAGTGTGGCAGCGAGCAGCAGAATACCGCTCGCGGCTTCGATCTCGAAAAAACGCTGAAAGGGACGCACCAAGCGCGTCGCCAGCGTCGGCTCGAGCGTGTTCCCTTGCGAAGCGGAGGAATTCCTCGGAGACGAAACCACTTAGTGCTCTCTCTAATCGGCGCGGTGAAGACGCCGCATATCCGCTACTGGAATCGCCATTCAATCGGTTCCCCTACCCGTCTTTCTCCATGCACCGCACCTGCGACATCTTGCGACGCGTCCTGGTGAGAAAGCGGGCTCAAGGCACTTTACCGCGGCCGCCGCCGCGTGTCCGCGGTGCAACAGGGGAGCGCAGCGTGAGTCGATCGAGAGATTCTTCTACTCGCACTCGGCGTTGAAGCGATTCATTGCGACATCGACACCTTCACGCAACAGCAGTTCGAGCGCTTCCGCCGCCGTATCGAAGAGAGCGGGCAAGCGTTCGCGCTCTTCTGTGTCGAAACGCTCCAGCACGTAATCAGCCGTATCCTGCCCGGCCGGTGGTCGACCTACTCCAAAGCGCAGACGTGGAAAATCAGAGCGCCCGATTCGTGCGATGACGTCGGCCACACCTTGGTGTCCGCCGGCGCCACCGCTCTTGCGGACGCGCAAACGCCCAAAGGGCAGGTCCACATCGTCGAAAATTACGACGATGTCGTTTTCCACGTTCGCTACCGGAAGGAATTGCAGAGCCTCCGCTACGGCACGACCCGCGAGATTCATGAAGGTCATGGGCTTCAGAATGCCGACATCGATCCCGCAGGCACGGCCGCGCCCAAACTCTCCCGAAAACACCTGGCGAGTGAACGCGATGCCGCAGCGCTCGGCGAAACGGTCTGCGACGCAGAAACCCGCGTTGTGGCGGGTATCGGCGTAGCGGCGCCCCGGATTGCCGAGCCCAACCAGAAGTTTCAAGCGCTACTCGCCGCCTCCTCCAGGTTTGGCAGCCGCCGTTTCCGCCGGCGCACCCTCGGCCGCAGCCGCCGCCTCGCCTGCGGCCGCCACAACCGGCGGCGCGATTTCCTCGGCGCTGGGAGCAATCACCGAAACCACCGACAAATCCAGGTCGCTGATCAAGGTCACGCCCTCGGGCAGAGCGATGTCGCGCACGTGCAGCGATCCGCCGATTTCGAGCGCGCTCACATCGACATCGATCGAATCGGGAATCGCGCGCGGCAGGCACTCGATTTCGAGCTCGCGCAGGTTGTGGTCCAAGATACCGCCGGAGAGAGAAACGCCCACCGGCGTGCCAACCAAGTGAATCGGTACCTCGACCTGCACAGTGCGCGTGAGATCAATCTCGTAGAAGTCCGCGTGTAATACCTTCCCGCGTATCGGATCGCGCTGCAATTCTTTCACAAGGATCGTCCGTTCTGCGAACTTCGCGCCTTCGGCGCGCAGGTCGATCAGTGTGTTGAGACCCGCCTCGCTCTTCGCGAGCAGGCGCAGGAGTTCCGCGGGATCGAAAGACAACGGCACCGGCTCCCGTCCCTTGCCATAGACGACGGCGGGGGCACGTCCCGCACGGCGCAGGCTCCGCGCTGCGCCTTTGCCGGCGCCTTCCCTCAACTCCACCACGAGCACGTTTTCCGACACGCTGCGTTCTCCCTTTGCTCAAACGAATTATACGAACAGCGAACTTACGCTTTCTTCGTTGTTGATGCGCCGAATCGCCTCGGCCAAAAGTTCAGAAACCGAAACGACGCGCAACTTGCCGCAATCGAGCGCGTCTCCGCGCAACGGAACCGTGTCGGTGACGATCACCTCGCGCAGCGGCGCCTCGGCGATGCGCTTGATCGCCGGTCCCGACAACACCGGGTGGGTAATGGCGGCGTAGACTTCCCGGGCGCCGGCACTGACCAGTGCCCGCGACGCTTCCGCCAGCGTGCCGGCGGTGTCCACGATGTCGTCCACCAAGAGGCAGGTTTCACCCGTTACGTCCCCGATGATGTGCAGAACCTCCGCGACGTTCGCCCGCTCGCGCCGCTTGTCGACGATAGCCAGCGTGGCGTCCAAGCGTTTGGCGTAGGCGCGGGCGCGCTCTACGCCGCCGGCGTCGGGCGAGACGACGACGACGACGCGCAGCTCCGACCGCTCGCGGATCGCCGACAACAACACGGGTGTGACGTAGAGATTGTCGACCGGGATATTGAAAAAGCCCTGAATCTGTCCGGCGTGTAGGTCGAGACAGAGCAAGCGGTCGGCTCCTGCGGTCGAAATCAGGTCGGCGACTAATTTGGCGGTGATGGGCATGCGCGGCTGGGTCTTACGGTCCTGCCGCGCGTACCCGTAATATGGAATAACCGCCGTGATCCGGCGCGCGGAAGAGCGCCGCAGCGCGTCGATCATGATGAGCAATTCCATGAGGTGGGTATTGGCCGGAGCGCAGGTGGCCTGGAGCACGAAACAATCCATGCCCCTAACATTCTCCTGAATCACGACCTGCACCTCGCCGTCGCTGAACGTACCGACGGCGGCCTTACCCAGCTCGATGCCAAGTCGGTTCGCAATCGCCGAAGCCAAGGCGATGTTTGAATTGCCGGCGAACAATTTGAGATGGAGCATGCAAAATCCTCACTGCAACAGCCGTACGCTCCCGACCACAGGGTTGGGGCGGCAGGACTCGAACCTGCAAATGGCGGCTCCAAAGGCCGCTGCCTTACCATTTGGCGACGCCCCAAGAAACGCGTCGGTGCGCCCCTGGACTTATCCCTCCTCGGGCGACGGCACGGTCTGCGTCACCTGGGACCAAGCTCCGGGAGCCAAAACCAGGCGGCGCTGTGCGCGGCCTGCCGCAGCGCGGTCCGCAAAGATACCGAACAGTGTGGGTCCGCTCCCGGACATGCCCACCGCGCGGGCTCCTCCCGCCAAGAGTTGCTGGCGGAGCGAGCGAATCTCCAGACAACTTTCCGCGGCGACCGCCTCCAAATCGTTATGGAGAAAACCATCCCCGTGCAACCGATCTCCAGCCGTGAGGACCGCCCTCCGAAAAACGTCGGCCAAGCTAGGACCCGAACCGGAGAGAGTCAACGCAGCGCCGCTGCGATCAAAAGCCCGGTACACCTCCGCGGTACGCAACCTCTGCGCCGGGCAGACCAGCAGCAGGGGCAGGGACGGCCAGTCGGCGGCGGCCTCCAGATGTTCGCCGACACCGCGCACCCAAGCCGGGCGGGGCTCTAAGAAAAAAGGCACGTCGGCACCCAAACGGAAGGCCAACTCCCGCAAACAGCGAGGCTCCAAGCGCCCAGGCCACAGGGCGTTCAACAAGCGCAGCGCGCAGGCCGCGTCACTCGAACCGCCTCCCAGACCTGCCTCCAAAGGTATTCGCTTGTCGAGGTGAAACCGCAATCGGGCACAGAAACCGGCTTCCCGCAGAAAAGCGTCCGCCGCGCGCCAGACCAGATTGGAAGGACCGAAAGGAACGCTATCCACCGCACCGGAAAGCAAGAGAGCGACATCGGATTCCGCTGTTTCCGCGGCCAGCACCTCGACGGCCAACCCATCAAAGCACTCGACGGGGACGAATAAGCTCTCGAGTTCGTGGTAGCCGTCCGAACGGCGGCCGACGACGGCGAGGCCCAGGTTGATCTTGGCGGGCGCAAGTCCAAAGCGCCGCGCCCACTGCGGAGATTCAAAAATTCGCACGACTCCCTCGTTAGGGGGCGCTTAGGGAAGGTCGAAGCGACGAGCTAAACAACCCTGCGAGGAGCTTCGACCTTCCCTAAGCGCCCCCCCCAACGAGAGCTCCAGAATTTTCGGATCGAAGTGAACTACTTCGAGGCCTGCACGACGCGCATGCGCACATCCGTGAGCAAACCCTGTAGGAGCTTCTCCTCTTCCGGAGTCAGATTCCCGCGCGTCTTTTCCTGTAGAAGTTCAAGCGTGTCCACCGTCTGGCGAGCCAGCGGCAGATTGGGTTCGCCGGCCTGACCCGTCTCGGGATCTTTCAACAGCCCCAAGTGAAAGAGCGCTGAGGTGGACAACGAGAGTACGAAGGTCGCGAAGTCAATCCTCGGCAGTGTTGTCTTCGGAGCGTTTTCCACGCGCCGCGCTTCCGGCCCGGCATGCGCAGCCTCCTGAACGACCTCTTCACTCGCGCTCTTGGTCTCCTCTCCGCTCCTCTCTCCTCGCCGATCAACGACGGTGAAACCCTTGTCGGTGCCACCCGTTTCACTCGCCACAGCTACGCTTCCTCCCCGGAAGCTGTACTGCGCTGCGTCGCGTCGAGTCGCTCCATTTCACGATATGCCTGAACGAAGCGCTGGAAGATCGTCACGCCTCCCCCGATCACAATGATCCAAAGAGCCAGCACCGCGAAACCGAAGAACGCTCCGAGCGCTAACACCACCACGCGCTCCCCGCGCTCCAACACCCCCCCTTCGAAGTGGGGAACGTAGCGCTCCGCGCGCGCCTTGGCGTAGGAAACCAACACGCTTGCGATGAGCCCCGCGCCGGTCAGAAGAACGAGAGATGGTTGACCGCTCTTCGCAAAATGTATGGCGATGCCGAGCAACACCACCATGTCCACAAAACGGTCCGAAGTGGAATCTAAAAAAGCGCCGAAGGTTGTCGACAGCTTGTGGCGCCGGGCAACAACGCCGTCAATGAGATCAAAACTTCCCCCCAGGAGAAAAAGAATTCCGCCCGTGCGGAAATGACCTGCCGCAAAGGCGTAGGCCGATCCCAACGAGATGGCGACCCCGCAGACCGTCAGCAAGTGGGGGTTGAGTGGTCGGCGGATCAGAAACGGAAACGCGGCCTCGATCCAAGCATCGAGGCGGTGGCCTAAAAGCGCCTTGATCACCGGGCTTCCGAAACGCCTCCGTCGGAACCAGCCCCCCCCGTTGTCTCCATCTCCAGGGATACAGCCTTGTCCGCAACATCAGGCAATTCGCCCAGGTGGCGAGCGAGCTCATCCTGGGAGATCCAACCCGGCCGGTGGAGCAGCCGGCGATCAAAACGCAAAGCGCCATCCGAAGTGTTCACAATGACTCTCCTGTTGCTTGTGAGGGCAGGAATCTAGCAAAATTGACACGCCGGAAAGATATCCGGTAGCGTCGGGGCACGTGCCGGCGGGCTGTCGAATGTGCCACCGGACGCCGTTGCAAAGGAAGCGCCATGAACTCTCGTCGATCGCACGTCGGAGGTGCCTTGGTTTGGATTGTGCTCGGATTGGCGGGCTGCGCCAGTTCCGCACCCTTGTTTTCGGGAGAAGTCCCCTCTGCGGAGGCGCTTTACCAGCAGGGGTTGGATGAACTCGACGGGCGGCGCGTGTTTTTCTTCCACAGAGTCGATTACCGCAAGGCGATCGAAGCCTTCCAGGCCATCATCGACAACTACCCCTACAGCGACCACGCCGTGTTGGCGGAGATTAAGATCGCCGATGCCTACTACGACGACGAGAAATACGCCTCCGCCCTGACTTACTACCGCGATTTCGCCGATCTTCATCCGCGCCATGAACAGGTTCCCTACGCCGTCTACCGGGCCGCTCTGTGCCACTACCAGCAGGCTCGCGACGCCGAGCGGGATCAGAGCGAAACCAAAAACGCCCTGCTGTATCTGGACGAACTCATCAGCCGACATCCAAGTTCGCCCTACATCGAAGAAGGTGAAAAATTGTGGCAGGAGTTGCGCACCCGTTTGGCAAATCACGCCATGGGTATCGGCGATTTCTACCTACAGCGCAGTGAGTACCAGGCTTCCGCCGACCGCTACCGCGAAGTGTTGAACGAGTACCCCGGTCTGGGTCTCGACGCCGAAGCGCTGTACAAGCTCGGCCTCTGTTACAGCCGCATGCAGCGCGAAGACGAAGCCGCCGAGATCTTCGAGGTCATTCTCAAAAACTATGAAGGCAGCGAACTCGCGGAAGCGGCCGCCGACTTGGTACCTGCCGCAAACTAAGCCTGGATGATTCATGAAGTGCCGTAGCGAGACCGCGAAGATGCCCGGAATGCTGAGCGATTTCAGCGCTCAGCACTGCAGGCGTACTGTACAGTACGTCGAGCAGCCGAGTGCTGAAATCATTCGCCAGATCGGGCAGATACACGGTCGCAGCAGGCACTTCATGAATCATCAGGGCTAGGGAGCCAGCGTGCACGGCTTCACCGCGCTGACCCCGTCCGAACGCAGCAAACTCGCCCTGGGGCGACAAAGTCTGGAACGCGGTGAGGCGGAAACCGCCCTGCGGCATCTGTGCCGACTCAGCGAAACACGGCCGGGCTTCGCCGATCTCCACTACCTAGTGAGTCTCGCCCACGAACAAAAGGGAGACCTGCGCGCAGCGGTGCGCAGTCTCGAGCGGGCGCTCTCCATCAATCCCAACTATGCCGAAGCGCGCCTGGCCCTGCTCACCTTGCACGAGCGGCTGGGTGAATTCGAGCGCAGTCGCGAACTCGCGGAAGCGACCGCCGAGATTCCGGCTGGACCGACGGGTGAACCCGATCCCACCACTTCCGGCAAGCTCGCGAATCTGCAAGCAGCCCTCGGAGACGCCTACCGAGATACGGGCGAATTCCGCGAAGCCATTCTGGCCTACCGCCGAGCCCTGGACCGCTGCCCCCGCTTTTGCGACATCCGCCAGCGCCTCGCGATCACGTTGCGCGAAGCAGGGCTCCCCCACCAGGCCATTCAAGAGTTCAAGCGCGTCCTACGCACCAACCCCCGCTACTTAGCGGCGTGCGTGCAACTCGGTCTCACGTACTACAGCCTGGGCCGCAGCAATGAAGCGGTGCAACTGTGGCAAGAAGTTCTCACACAGGATCCGGAGCGCGAAGACGCCCGAATGTACCTGTGCTTGGTCAAGTCTCGTCCCCAAAAGCAACCGGCAGAAAATGAGAACGCCGTCGCAAATTCGCTGGATACCCCAGCGCTCGCTGTAGAACCTCATCCGATTTCCGAAGGCAGCTAAAGCCCCGAGACTCCGGCTCCGGTCCATCCAGTACACGAAAAGGCGGCACTCCCTTTGGGGCTTGCCTTTTTTGCACTGAGTATGGTTGGATAGAGTGTATATGCGCCGGTGCAGAATCCTCGCAAAGTAGCAGGCACCCTTGGCCCTGGGCTGTCCACTTTGACCATCACCGGGGGACCGCGCAGGGGGCGGAGCGAGGAAGAAGGGGCCTCTATGCACAAGATCGACCACATCCTCCGCGAACGAAACCTCGTCACAGCACAGCCACACGAAGCGGTTTACGACGTCGCACAGCGCATGACGGGCGTCGGTGTCGGCGCGCTCGTCGTCGTCGAAGACGAACATCTGGTCGGCATTTTTTCAGAGCGGGACCTGATGACTCGAGTCATCGTGCGCGGATTCGACCCACACGACGTGGCCGTGGGCGACGTCATGACGCGGGAAGTGGTCACTGCCGCGCTCGGCGACCGCCGTTCCGACTGTCTGGAAACTATGAAGGCAGCCGGCTGCCGACATCTACCGGTACTCGCCGACGGGCGCGTGATCGGAATGCTCTCGATGCGGGACCTGCTCTTCGACGAGATCGAGGAACAGGGCGACGAAATTCGCAACCTGCGCGCCTATATTCACCAAGTACCGCTGCTTTAACCCGCAGCTCTCACCAAGTTGCACCTGTGCCACGGATCTCCGCGAGACGCTGAAAAAGCGGGTTATCACGCTAGGCTCCCTCGGCCGCGTGCTCGTTTCTCCAGTCGCGCAGCACTTCGAGGGCAGCGAGCCGGCCGCAGGCACCCATCACTCCACCGCCGGGATGAGTTCCTGCGCCGCACAGATAGAGCCCGGCGAGCGGCGTCCGGTAAGCGCCCCACCCCGGCAACGGGCGCAATCCAAGCAAGCGGTCGGGTGTCATCGCCCCGTGAAAGATGTTGCCCCCTGTGAGCCCGAAAATGCGCTCCAGATCCGGCGGCACCAGAACTTCGCGGTGCAGAATGCTGGCGGAAAAGCCCGGCGCCACGGCATCCACCAGCGCACACACGCGGTCGGCGAAGGCAGCGCGCTGCCCTTCCCAGCCGCCGCCTTCCGGCGCGTAAGGCACATGCTGTACGAAAAGAGAAGCCACGTGTCGACCGGCAGGCGCTAACGAAGCATCGAGGGCGGAAGGCAGCGTCAACTCGATCATCGGTCGCTCCGGTAAACAACCGACTTGTGCCGTCGCGAACGAGCGTTCCAAATCGGCGAGACTTTCCGCTCCGATGTGAATCGTGGCAGCGTGGTGAGGCTGCACGCCATGACCCGGCCGCGCGTGAAACTCGGGCAGCCGATCGAGGGCGAGGTTGATCTTGCAGACGGGACTGCGAAAATCGAGAGCCTCGACAGCGCGCGCGAAATCCTCCGACAGAGATTCGCGCCCTACGAGCGTGAAAAAAGTGCGCGCAGGATCGGCGTTCGAAAGCACGACGTGAGCCTCGATGACAGTACCGTCATCCAACAGCACTCCCCGCGCGCGGCCGCCGTGCACGAGCACCGACTTCACCGGACTCTCCACGCGGATCTCGGCACCGGTGGCGCGCGCCGCCCCTGCCAGAGCCTCGCTGATCGACCCCATCCCGCCCGCGGCGTAAGCCCATACACCGCGTTGTCCAAAGGTCTCTCCCATGACGTGGTGGAGAAGGACGTAGCCCGTGCCCGGCGTGGAAGGCGCAAAAAAAGCACCGATCAGCGCATCCGTGGCGAGAGTCGCGCGCAGAGGCTCGCTCTCGAACCAAGTTTCGAGCAGGGGACCGGCCGCACCGAGCGCAAGCGAGAGAGCCTGCGGTAACTGACGACCGAGTCTGCAGGTAGCGAACAACGCTGCGAAAATCGGCCTTAGGTCTCGCAGGCGCGGCCGTGGCAGACGTGGCGGTGGCACGTCGAGCAGCGGCTCGACGACGCGCGCGATCCGCTCTAAAAACATTTCGTAGCGCGGATAGCGCTCCGCGTCGCGAGCGGAGAAGCGGCCGATCTCCCGGACATTGGTCGCGCCGTCCGCGCCGAGCAGGAGCGAGCGCCCGTCGCGCAGCGGCGTGAACGAACTGGGGTCGCGCCGCAAGAGGCGCAGACCGCGCGCGGGCAGGTCAAGTTCGCGCACGATGCGCGGGCGCAACAGACCCGCCACGTAGGCCGCGCGAGAAACTCGGAAGCCCGGCCACAACTCCTCGGTCACGCAGGCGCCGCCGAGCACCGAACGCCGCTCCAGAACGACGACGCGCAGCCCCGCCCGCGCGAGATAGGCAGCCGCGCTGAGACCATTGTGGCCCGCTCCGATGATGACGGCGTCGATGCGCACGCCCGTCAGTGTATCGACTACACTGAGCGCTGCGGTGATTGGGGAGCTCGCCGAACGCCTGGGTGGTTCGAAGCGACGACCTAAGTAACTCTGGGAGGAGCTTCGACCCACCCCAGCTGCTCGGCGAGGTCGGGAACCACCGCAGGTTCCGCGTTTCAGAGTTCAGGAGAAAGCGTGCCCGCAATCGACATCGCCGCTCTCGCTATTCTCAGCATCGCCGCCTTGCGCGGATTTTTGCTGGGGCTCATCCGTGAAATTTTTTCCCTGGCCGCTCTGGCGGGGGCTTGCATCGCCGTGCGCGCCTTCTATTCACCCGTCACCGTCTGGTTGGAAAGTTTCTCAGGGGGTTCCGTCCGCGGAACCGCGGCGCTCATCGTCGCCGGCGCAGCGATTGCGGTGGGCGTCATCCTCGTAATCGCGATCGTGGGGCGCATCGTCCGCCGCGGCGCGCGCGCCGCGGGACTCGGCGCCGCGGACCGCCTGGCGGGCGCCGGCCTCGGGGCGGCGGAAGGAGCCGTCGTCATCGCCTTGCTGATGTTGCTCGCAGTATCCATCCTGGGCCGCAACGACCCGCTGCTCTCTAACTCGCGCGCGCTCGCCGTTTTCGAGCGCGTCGAACACCTTCTGCTCGAACACCGCGGCACTGTAGAAGAAACCGCTACCACGCGCTGAAGCCCCGTGTTAGTATCCCTGCCACTGTGGGGGTAGAGCGGCAGCGCGGAGAAAACGCGGTTGAAAGCTCCTTCGAAACCTCTGAATTTTTTTTTCTCTCTCTCTGTTGACCCTCCTGCCTTTTTCGATTTCTTCGACTTGCACCTCCAAAGTGGACAACGGTTCCGGGAAGGTCGTTTATCGCGCCCTGTACACCCCCTTTGGGCAGCTTCTCTCTGAAACCAATCCATCTCCACACGAGCCGGATTACACCTTCACCCATCAAGAGTTCGATAAAGCCATTGCGCTGCAGGATTTCAACGCGCGCATGTACACCGCGAAACTCGGCCGCTTTACGAGCGTTGACCCCATCCAGCATCCGGAGGAAAGCTCGTACGCTTACGTCTCCAATAATCCTCTGAATCGGATTGATCTGCTCGGCCAGCAGTCGGTTCGCATACAAATTAACAACCCTTGGGGGAGAGCTCAGTTGCAATGCTTGCGATGGCTTGCAGACCGCGGCGCAGAAGTAAACGACTTCCTTGAACCCTTCCACGAGAAAGTCCGCTCTATTCTCGTCGCGCCTTTTTATTTCGTCGATCGTTTTGTCCTTCGAGAACCCATCCTCTCACCGGCGGTAATCGACATATGCCTATACCGGGTGGAAGACATGGTCTTAGAAGAGAGTTAAGAGCCGCAAAGCGGGAGCTTGTACAGAAAACGTTAAACGGTGCTTCCGACGCAGAAATTGCAACACTTGAAACCCAGATCCGTGACATCGATCAAGAACTAAAAAGCACGGTCAACCCCGAACGTTCTCCTGTGGAATTCGCAGGTCTAAGACAAGGTCATCTGGGTAGAACCAAAGGCGTTGCCAGACTTCCAACCATAGGAATACCCGTTAGCAGGCTCAGAGCGCTACGACTCAGCCGGAACCTTACGCAGGAACAACTTTGGCAAGCCATTAATGGCCAAGGCGCATACAGGATGTCGGACTGGGAAATCGGAAAACGTCCCATACCGCCTCATGTTCGACAAGATCTCGAAAACTTCTTCGGCACAAAGGACTTTTAACCCGGATTAACTCCGATCATGAAAAAAGCCTCAAAAGAAATCCCTTCGAAACGCTTTGAGAGATCGCAGATCCGCCGCATCGCCGTGGGACGCCACAACTGGCTGTTTGCCGGCAGCGAGCGAGGGCGCACAATGGGCCGCCTGCCTCTTCTCTCTGCTCGCGACCTGCCGGCTCCACCGGGTCAATCCCTTTGCGTACTTCGCCGACGTCCTGCGCCGCGTGCACACCACACCCCAACAACGCATCGCGGACCTCACGCCCCGCGGTTGGAAACGGATCCGCGAAAGCGCAGCCGCTTCATAGGCTCATACGAATACCGCGAAACGTACCTTCACGAAAAGAATGGGCGGGGGAGGACAAAAACCTCTACCCCTCGTTGAAGCACCCGTGTTACTATCGGTGCCGCGGCAGAGAGAGTGAGGCGGCAGCGGAGAGAACGCGGATGGAAGTTTGTTCGGAACCTCTGAAGTCTCTCTCTCTGTTGGCTCTATTTCTTTTTTCGCTTGCTTCATCCTGCACTTCTGAAACAAGCGGTAATTCTGGCAAGTTGGTGTACCGTTCTCTTCACACGCCCTGTGGTGCGCTGAATTCCGAAACTACCGTGCTGAACAACGGACCTGATTACACGTTCACGGGATATGAGCAGGAAAACGCTCTCTCCATGCTCGATGCGAACGCGCGGATGTACCAGCTGACCCTGTGTCGAATGAGCAGCATCGATCCCGTCGATCAGCCTGGGGAAAGTAGTTACTCCTACGCCGCCAATAACCCTGTGAACCTCACCGATCCAGACGGGCGACAAGCGCGAGGGAAAACAAACAAGAAAGCAGAGCTGAACCTGCCTAGGGTTATTGCAGCATCAACTCCTACAACTCAACTAAGTGCTGATCTTAGACCAGCAACACTTAAAGAATTCACAGTGAAGATACCTGTGCCAACGCCGTATCCGGTCAAGTGGGAAATTCCAGTGGGGAAAGTCTTTAACAACTACGTGGTTTATCCAATTAAGAAGATCGTCGAACCTGTTGTAGCACTTCGGACGCTGATTGGATTTGAAGACGAATCGGTCGTTCTCGTCGACGTAGACGGAACCAGGGTAACGATCGAAGAAGTGAAGCAAATGGGAGGAATCAGCCGCGAAGAACTACGAGCCCATATATTCCTGCACGTGCTCTCAGGCTTCACGCTAATGGCCGGTGAAATTGCCGGTCTAAAAGCGGCAGCGACGACGGTTGAAGGAATTCCTTCGGGGTTTATGGCACTCGTATATAATGTTCTCGGCGGTGCTTTGGATGCAACGGGTGCCTACTTGACTCTGCTGAACGGCTCACTACCCATTGATAATAACTCGATGCTGCTGAACTTACTGCGCATTGATGAGCCCACTCCGCCAACAAAACAACCCAGCGTACAAGAATCCAATGAGCGTAAGTGAGACCTTGCGCGGATGAAAGCTGATCGGTTGCACCGCACTAAAAGAGAGGATTCCCAGGCAACAGCCCCGGCAAAAATTCCTCGCAGGGCAGACACGGATGCCATCCATCTGCAAACGCTCGCGGCCGCGGTAGACGAAGGCGCAGCGCACCTCCGGATAATCTTCTCGGAACATTTTAAGAGATCGCAGATCCGCCGCACGCACACGAGCGCTGTGCTTGACCTCGATAGCCCAGAAGTCCCCGAGGCCGTAGACCACGAAGTCAATTGCACTGCCCGCCTTGGTGCGCCAATAAGAGTGCGGCATCTCGCGCTGCGTAATCGATCCAAGCGCGCAGGTGCGCTGCGCAACGAGCCCCTCCAACGCCGCGCCCAACTATTTTCTTGTTAACCGAGCATGCCGCGAACCCTAGAACGGAATCAGGCGGGCTCACTCCAGCGACCGTGCTGCTGGATGAGCGCGACCAGGCGATCAGGGGCTGTGGCGGCGGGCACGTGGCGGGCGACGACCTCTTTCCCGACGTACAAATTGACGAGATCGGGACCGGAACCGACGTAGCCGAAATCCGCGTCGGCCATCTCGCCCGGACCATTCACGATGCAACCCATGACGGCGATCTTCACGCCCGCGAGATGCGCCGTCTTTTCCTTGATGCGCGCGGTGGTCTCCTCCAAATCAAAAAGCGTGCGGCCGCAGGAAGGGCAAGAAATGTACTCGGTCCAGGTCGTGCGCTGGCGCGCGCCCTGAAGCACGCGGTAGGCGAGGGGTAAAACGAAGTCAGGTGAGCCGAAACCAGCGAGAGAAACGGCGTCGCCGATGCCGTCGCATAACAGAGCACCGAAAGAGAACGCTGCGGCGAGTAAATTTTCTTCCGCCGAACGCGCAGGATCGCGGCGGGTACGCAGCACAATCGGCACTCGGTTCTCGCCGCGCGCGCACAGACGCGCGGCGAGAACACGCACGGCGTGAACGGATGCGTCCGGCACCAGAGAAAACACAACGTCGGTTAAGGCCGCTCGCTTGGACGCCACAAGTGCGCAGTCGACGCCTAACAAGATTCCAGGCAGTTCCGCACCCAGTACCCATTCCACCGAAACGCGCATCTTGTCTGCAGCGTGTACCGCAGCGATCCAATCGGCTTCCGTGGCGGGAGCCTCCACACGCACAGCGATGCGCGCTGCGACGCGCGCTGCCTGCTCCATTCCATCCGGTTCAACATAGGCAATGAGCGGTTGTGACAAACGCGCGACGGCAAGTGCTTCCGCGAAGAGCGGGAGCCGCGCGAGGCCGATACTACCGCGTGCATCAACGCGAAAACCCTCGCAAGCCAGCGCCGGGACACGCGCCAAGGCCGTGGCGAGTTCCGCCGCTTGTTGTTTCGGGTCCGGGCCGACGGCGCCGATCTCCAGCTCGACACGCACCGGTTCGCTGCCGCCCACTGCAACGGAGCCGCAGCGCAGCGCGCGCGTCTCGCGCCGCGCGTAGGCGTAAGGGTTCGGCGTGTAATCCGCACCCATATCCAAGGGAGTGGGCGAAACCGTGGAAATTGAGGAAAGCGCGGCGGGAGCGCCAAAAATTTCCGCGAACTGCCGGGCCAGCGCCTGCGCTACCGGAATTTCGCGCAGTGGATCTTCCGTTAGTGAAACGCGCAGGGTATCACCGATGCCGTCCGCCAACAGAGACCCGATCCCGATAGCGCTCTTGATGCGTCCGTCCTCGCCGTCACCCGCTTCGGTAACGCCGAGGTGAAAGGGATAGCTCGGAACGTCGGGCGTGCGTTGTGCCAGCCGGGCGGCGAGCAGACGGTAGACGTGAATCGCCACCTTCGGATTGCTGGCCTTCATGCTGAAGACGACGTCGCGAAAATTTTCCTGCTCGCAAACCGCGAGAAATTCGAGGGCACTCTCCACCATGCCCTCGGGCGTGTCGCCGTAACGATTTAAGATACGGTCCGAGAGCGAACCGTGGTTGGTACCAATGCGTAAAGCCACGCCGAGCTCTTTCATACGGCGCACCAAGGGACGGAAGCGCTCGGCCACGCGCTCGAGCTCAATGCGGTACTGCGCATCGCTGTACTCGCGCACCTCGAAGCGCTTTTTATCGGCGAAATTGCCCGGATTGACGCGCACCTTTTCGACGTGTTCGGCGGCGAGCAGCGCCGCCTTGGGCGTGAAATGGATATCGGCCACTAACGGAACGTGTACCCCGCGTCGTTTCATTTCCCGCCGAATCACCACCAAATTTTCGGCGTCGCGCTGGGAAGGCACGGTCAAACGCACAATCTCGCAACCAGCCTGCGCGAGTGCCGCGATCTGGTCCACCGTCGCCCGCGTGTCGAGGGTATTCGCGGTGGTCATCGATTGGATGCGCAGGGGATTGTCCCCGCCGATTCCGACGTCGCCGACGCGGACTTCGAACGTGCTCCGCCGACGCGGTTGATAGGGATCCAAAACGAAGGCGTCCTTCACGAAACTTCTACGACCGCGCGATCAATTTCTCGAGCGCGGCGAAGGCCGCGTCCAACCGGGAAGGATCGCCGCCTCCCGCCTGGGCGAAATCCGGGCGGCCGCCGCCTTTGCCACCAACAACGGCGGCGATTTCGCGGATCAACTCTCCCGCTTTGAAACGGGGGCTGAGATCCGGTGTGACTCCGAGGGCCAAACTCACGCGGCCGTCCTCCTCCACCGCCACCAAGACGACGCCGCTCTTGAGCTTGCCGCGCAGCGTGTCCACCAACTCGCGCAATTCCGCACCGGACACGCCGTCCACGCGCGCCGTGAGCACGCGCGTGCCGGCGATCTCGCGGGCCTGGGAAACCAGATCACCCGAAGCCGCGCCGCGCTTCTCCGCGCGCAAGGCGGCGAGCTCGCGCTCAAGGACACGCCGCTCTTCGAGCAATTTCTCCACGCGCTGCACCACTTCGCTGACAGGCGCGCGCAACAGTTCCGCCGTGCGTTCGAGGGCGCGCTCCTGTCCGCGCCAATGCGCGAGCGCCTCCGCACCGGCCAGCGCTTCCACGCGGCGCACGCCGGCCGCCACGCCGCTCTCGCCGATGATTTTGAAGGGGCCGATGTCACCGGTGGCCCGGGCGTGGGTACCACCGCACAGCTCCTTGGAGAAATCGCCGAAGCTCACCACGCGCACGTTGTCGCCGTACTTCTCGCCGAACATCGCCAGCGCGCCCGCCGCCAACGCTTCCTTGTACGACAGATATTCCACTCCCGCCGGTGCGTTTTCCACCACCCATGCGTTGACGAGGGTTTCGATGCGCTCGAGCTCCCGTTGTGACAGCGGCGCGTCGTGACTGAAATCGAAGCGCAGACGGCCGGGAGCCACCAAGGATCCGCGCTGGGTTGCTTGCGGGCCCAGCACTTCCCGCAGCGCCGCGTGCAAGAGATGCGTCCCGGAGTGGTGGCGCACCGCACCGGCGCGCGCCTCGAAAGCCACGCTGAGTTCCGCGCGCTCGTCGACGTGGATCTCACCGCGAACGACGTGACCACGGTGGACAATCACGCCCTCGGTGGGGCGCTGGGTATCTCCCACCTCGACCTCACCGCTCGGTGTTACGATGCGCCCGCTGTCACCAATCTGACCACCGCTCTCGGCATAGAAAGGAGTCTCCTCCACGACCACTTCCACTGCTTGCCCTTCACCAGCGCTCGGAACAGATCGCCCGTCCACGAGCAGAGCCATCACGCGGGAACTCAGGCGCAAACTGTCGTAGCCGCGAAATTCGCTGCCTCCCAATGCCGTCAGTGCCGAATAACCCGCTCCGGTTTGTACCGCACCGCTGCCCTTCCAGGCGGCGCGTGCGCGCTCGCGTTGCACTTCCATCGCGCGATCAAAACCAGGTTGATCAACGGCCAACTTCTCACCGAGCAAGATGTCCGCGGTCAGATCCACCGGAAAGCCGTAGGTGTCGTAGAGCTTGAACACGATCTCGCCGGGAAGCACGCTCCCGCCTTCTGCTTTGAGCTTGTGCACTTCTTCTTCGAGCAACGCGAGCCCCTTGGAGAGCGTCGTGAGGAAGCGCTCCTCTTCGCGTTGCACACGATCTGCGACGTAGGCGGCCCGTTCGGAAAGCTCAGGATACGCGGAGGACATGTGCTCGATCACCACCCCGCACACGCGAAACAAAAAAGGCCGCTCCAGACCGAGCAGTACGCCGTGGCGCGCGGCGCGCCGCAGAATACGCCGCAGCACATAACCACGCCCCTCATTCGACGGCAATACACCATCGGCGATGAGGAAGCTCACCGCGCGCGCGTGATCAGCCACGACGCGCAGCGAGACGTCTTTTTCGGGATCGGCGCCGTAGCGTGAGCCGGAGAGTTCTTGCACACGCGCCAGAATTGACTGGAACAAATCCGTGTCGTATGTCCAACCCTTCCCCTGCAGCACCGCCGCCAGCCGCTCGAGACCCGCTCCCGTGTCGACGCAGGGTTTGGGGAGCGGCGTCAGGGTACCTGTTGCGTCGCGTTCGAACTGCATGAACACGAGATTCCAGATCTCGAGCCAGCGCCCGGACTCGTCGGTCGGATCGAAGCCCGGCTTCGATCCCGGCTGGGATCCAAGATCAAAATAAATTTCCGAACAGGGCCCACAAGGACCGGTGTCACCCATCGACCAGAAGTTGTCGGCCTCGTCGAGCCGCACGACACGGTCGGCGGCGATACCGACTTCCTCGCGCCAAATGCGCTCCGCCTCATCGTCCTCGCGGAACACCGTGACACCGAGTTTTTCCCGTGGAATGCCATAGACAGCGGTCACCAGCTCCCACGCCCAGACGATCGCTTCGCGTTTAAAGTAATCACCGAAGGAGAAATTCCCCAGCATCTCAAAAAAAGTGTGATGGCGCGGCGTGCGCCCCACATTCTCGAGATCGTTGTGCTTGCCGGACACGCGCATGCATTTCTGCGCACTGACCGCCCGCCGGTAATCGCGGACCTCTTCCCCGGTGAACACGCGCTTGAAGGGCACCATGCCGGCGTTGGTGAAGAGCAGCGTCGGATCACTCTCAGGAACGAGCGACGCGCTGGAGATAACGCGGTGTCCGCGCTCTTCGAAAAAGCGTAGAAACGCCTCACGGATCTCACGGCCCGTGCGCGGACGCGAGCTCATATTCGACCTCTCTTTGCATGCAACTCACGCGACGGCGCGAATATACAGAAAAACGGCCTCGAGACCCCCGGCAGGAAAAAGACCGGGGTGAGACGGCTCAGAAGCGCTCGACGGGAAGCTTGGGACCGCCGTCGGACGTTTCGTTTTCTTCTTCGTCCCGCTCGAAGTCGTCCCAGGTACCGTCCGAAGTGGAAGCCACGCCGCGGTAGCGCAACGAAAAATCATCGGGATTGGAAACGTGTTTGAGCGCCTCTTCGTAGGTCACTAGTTCGCTCTTCAGGAGTTGCATGAGCGATTGATCGAAGGTCTGCATGCCGTAGGTGGTGAAACCCTTGGCGATGGCGTCGTGCAGTTCCTTGGTGCGCTCCTTGTCGGCGACGCACTCGCGCACGCGCGCCGTGGAGACCATGACCTCCACCGCCGGCACACGCCCTTTGCCGTCCGCTCGCGGCACCAAGCGCTGGGAAATCACCGCCTTGAGCACCGAGGCCAGTTGCAAGCGCACCTGTTTCTGTTGGTAGGGCGGAAACACCGAGATGATGCGGTTGACCGTCTCCACGGCGTCCAACGTGTGCAGCGTGCTCATCACCAAGTGGCCGGTTTCCGCCGCCGTAATCGCGGTCTCAATGGTTTCGAAATCGCGCATCTCACCCACCAGGATCACGTCGGGGTCCTGGCGCAGCGCCGAGCGCAGCGCTTCGGCGAAACCCATGGTATCGACGCCGATCTCGCGCTGGTTAATGATCGAACGCCGGTCGCGGATCAGAAACTCGATGGGATCCTCGATGGTCATGATGTGACAAGTGCGGTGGATATTGATGTAATCAATGATGGCGGCGAGCGTGGTTGATTTTCCGGAACCCGTCGTCCCCGTTACCAGAATCAGCCCGCGTTGTTCGACGGCGATCGACTCGATCACCTTGGGCAGACAGAGCTGCTCGAGCGAACGCACGCCGAAGGGAATCACGCGGAAGACGATCCCCACCGTCCCGCGCTGCTGAAACACGTTGACGCGGAAGCGGCCGAGACCGGGGATGCTGTAGGCGAGATCGCACTCGTGAGTGGTCTCGAAGTGCTCCCGCTGCGTGGGGTTCATAATGGAGAAGGCCACGTTGCGGATCTCGTCCGGCACCAGGCGCTCGCCGCTTTTGAGCGGGACCAAGGCGCCGTTCACGCGGAACATGGGCGGCAAGCCCGACTTCACGTGGATGTCGGAAGCACCGCCTTTGAGCGCAATCTTCAGGATTTCATTCAGATCGAAGGCCATGCCAGAGAAGCCCCTCGTCGCAGCGGAGAAAGTGCCACCTCCGCCTGTTCGACTGCTCCGAACCCGCTCTTGAGCACCTCGTCGGCGCAGCTACTCGGGTCAAGTCCGCAGGCCAGCTCCGTCGAATCCCCGATCCAGAACGTCAGCCCTCGTCGGGCACCGCCTCCGCCGCGTCTGTCTGCATCGACACCAAGCGCTTCAACCCTTTGGTCATGTACACCGCCTCGGCGATGCGATCGCGCACGTCCGGGTGTTCCTTCAAGAAGCGCCGGGCGTTCTCGCGACCCTGGCCGATGCGCTCGCCGTCGTAGGCGTACCAAGCTCCACTCTTCTCGACGATGTTGTTGTCGGCGGCTAAGTCCAAGAGATCGCCCTCTCTCGAGATCCCCTCGTTGTAGAGGATGTCGAACTCCGCTTGGCGGAAAGGCGGCGCGACCTTGTTCTTCACGACTTTGACGCGTACGCGGCTGCCCACCACTTCGTCGCCTTCCTTGATGGCGCCGATGCGGCGCACGTCCAGGCGCACCGAAGCGTAGAACTTGAGCGCGTTGCCACCGGTCGTCGTCTCCGGGTTGCCGAACATCACGCCGATCTTCATTCGGATCTGGTTGATGAAGATGACGGTGGCGTTGGATTTACTCACGCTGCCCGTGAGCTTGCGCAGCGCCTGACTCATCAGACGGGCATGCAAACCCATGTGCGAGTCACCCATCTCTCCTTCGATCTCCGCGCGCGGTACCAGGGCCGCCACCGAATCGACCACCACGAGATCGATGGCACCGGAGCGCAAGAGCACGTCGGTGATCTCGAGCGCCTGCTCGCCCGTATCCGGTTGGGACACCAAGAGGTCTTCGACCTTGACGCCGAGACGGCGGGCGTAGTTCACATCGAGGGCGTGTTCCGCATCGACGAAAGCGCACACCCCGCCTTTCTTTTGCGCCTCAGCCGCCGCGTGCAACGCCAGCGTCGTCTTGCCGCTCGACTCGGGGCCGTAGATCTCGACCACCCGCCCGCGCGGATACCCCCCGATACCGAGGGCGAGATCCAAACTCGGCGAAGCCGAAGAAATGAATTCAACTTCGCGGTCGATGGCATCCTCCGTCAGCGTCAGGATCGCTCCTTTGCCAAATTGTTTCTCAATGCTGGAAACAGCCAACTGAATCGCCTTCTGTTTGGGATCGGCGCCCTGCACCGGCACCGCCGGAGTTTTGCTCCGCGTCTGTGTCGCCATGACTTTATTCTCCTTCCAAGCAATTAGGGTGAATCGTCTCCGCCAACGGAACGCGCATACACGCCGTGTAACGCGCTCCCGAGCGGTGGAGTTCGCTCTCAAATAAAACCACCTCGCGCACGGGAAAAACGACCGCCACGGGCTCAGGGAGAGAAAGCATCGCTGGTAGAGTACCGGAACGCAGGCGCCCGAGGGTCAGGTGTGCGCGGAACGAGCGCTCTTCCCGTGGGAAGCCGGCCGCTTGGACGCCGCGCTCCACAGCCTGCGCCAGCGCCCGCCAGCGCGTTTCAGGCACGAGGGCGAGCGAGAAAATCCGCGGACGCCGCGGCGTTGGAAAAAGCTCGACGCGGGCGAGTTCGCCCGTGAAGCTCTCACAGTCCAACACCGTCGCACCCACGCGTTCGACTAACGGCACCACGGCCTCCCGCGCGATATTCCCCAAAAAACGCAGCGTCACGTGTAGATTCTCCGGGCGTACCCAGGCCACCGAGGGCCCGCGCAACTGGGTGCGCAAGTCGTCTTGCACCTGCGCCGCTGCACGGCGAGCGCCCTCCGAGAGGTCGACCGCCCAAAATACGCGCAGAGATTCTGCCAGCGGCGCTTCAATGGCGTGTACTCTCCTGCCGCTCGCTGCGCGGCAGAGTGAGTTCCAAACCGAGAAGCTTGCGCCGCAGCCAATCGAGAGCGAGCTGCGCCGTTGCCTGACGGTGACGTTCGCGCTCAAAGGGCAAATGGGTTCCTGCCGCATGTGTACCGTCGGCGGCCGCCAGCGCTAGGAACAGCGTGCCGACTGGTTTCTCCGGCGAGCCACCCGTCGGGCCTGAGATCCCCGTCGTGGCCAGGGCGAAATCCGCTCCAAAACGTTCGCGCGCAGCTTCGGCCATGGCCCGTGCCACCGGTTCCGACACCGCCCCATGCCGCGACAGCAAGGCTTCGGGAACACCTAACAAGGCGCACTTGGCCGCATTGGAATAGGTAACCACGCCGCCTCGGAAATAACGCGATGCGCCAGCCACGGCCGCGATGCGCTCGGCCAGAAGCCCGCCGGTACAAGATTCGGCGACGGCAAGGCTCTTCTGCGCACCAGCGAGCAATTCGCCGACGACGGCCGCGAGCGGCGGCTCGCCCTCTCCGTAAACCACGGCACCGAGGTGTTCCCGTACCCCTGTACAGGCACGCACGAGCGCCGCATCCGCCTTCTCGGAAGCAGTCGAACGAGCTACGACGCGCACAAGATTGTCGGGAAAAGCCGTGCGAAAACCGAGGGTCACGTCTTTTGGGAGGGCAACGTCGCGCAAGGCGAGATCGAGCGCTGACTCTGAAATTCCGAAAGTTCGCAGCAGCATGGAGCGCTGCGCACCTCCCGCCGGCCGGCGCGCGGCGAGCCGCGGCAGAACCTGCTCGTCGAGCATGCGCGCGAGTTCGCGCGGCACACCGGGGAGGCAGAAGAAGAGCGAGCCCCCGGCTTCCAGTGAAAAACCCGGTGCAGTACCGATCGGATTGGGCAGCACTTCGGCTCCCTCGGGAAAGTAAGCTTGCTTGCGGTTGTTCTCGGCCATCGGCCGGCCGAGGCGGTCGAAAAAAGCGCGCAAAGACGCGAGTACAGTTTCGTCGAGACTGAGCCGGTGACCGAAGGTCTCAGCAATCACTTCGCTTGTGAGATCATCGCGTGTCGGGCCCAGCCCACCGGAAACAATGACCACGTCGGCGCGCTTCGCGGCGCAGCAAAACGCGCCGGCCATGTCCGCGGGAGCGTCGCGCACCGAAATTTGAAAACGCGTCTCGACACCGAGCGAGAGCAGGCGCTCAGCGATCTGTGTCTTGTTGGAATCGACGATCTCTCCGCGCAACAGCTCATCCCCAATGGTGAGAATTTCTGCAATCATCCCACGAACTCCGCAGCAATCCCCGCTGAAAACAGCCGCAGCAAGAGCCACAAGCCCGCCGCAGCCAGTGCCCCAGCGACCATGTCGTCCAACATCACGCCGAAGCCGCCTCGACCTCGGCGTTCGGCCCAGCGCACCGGCCCGGGTTTCCTAATATCCAACACCCGGAATAGGACGAATCCGGTCACAACCCAAAGGAGTCCCGACCCAAAACTGGAAAAAGCCGACGAAACCCAGCACAGGGGCGTTAGGGAAAGAAATTGCCCCGCCACCTCATCGACGACGATGCGGCCGTCGTCTTCCTCACCGAAATACGCCCCGGCGGCGTCGGCAGCCCACACGCCCAGGGCAAAGAGCGCGAGCAATGTAAGACCGAGCAGCGCGGGGGATAAAGGTCTCAACGCCAAAAAAACAGCGACGCCGACGGCGGCTCCGGCCGTGCCTGGAGCCAGCGGTGCATAGCCGACTCCTCCTGCCGTCGCGATCCACAGTGCAAAAGCCGGCCTTTGCGCAGGCGCCGTGCTTTCTTGGCTCTTTTCGCTGAAGCGCTCGATGACAACCCCGCTGCGGAACGCAGAGGAACCGGCTCGGAAACGGGGAAAACCGAAACCAACGCCAGAATACCCTCGAGCACTGCTCCTGCCAACGATCCGTTGATCGGGCTGGCCTTTCCCACTTATCCGCACCCTCTTCCCCTGCTTCGTCAAGCGAATCTCCGAAGCAGTCGATAAATCCGTACAGAACACAGCCGCTTGTCAAATCCCCACCCCTGCTCGATAGCCGACGGAGCCCCGTAGGTTGGGGATCATGCCGCAACCGCCCTCGAACATGCCGTGAAAAGCGGTGAAGCGGAGTTGCGTGAGCTTGCCAGCAGCGCGCTGCACCGGCGCAGCATAATGCTTTCAACGTCGCCTTCCGTGGTCTAGCGTCTTAACAACATGCGCATTCTCGCTTTGGACTTGGGAGCAAAACGCATTGGGCTCGCGATTTCGGACGCCGAAAGCCAACTGGCCTTTCCCGCAGGTGTGCATGAAAGAGGCGGGAATCAACACGACCTCACCGCGTTGGCGGAATTGGCCCGCGAGCGCGGTGTGGAGCGCATCGTCGTCGGCCTACCTCTGCATATGAACGGACGCTCCGGCCCTGAGGCGGAAGCTGCGCGCCGCTTTGCCGAATCGCTGCACCTATTAACGGGGCTCCCCGTGGATCTGCTCGACGAGCGCTGGACAACACGCGAAGCAGAACGCACGCTGCGCGAACTGGGCCGGCGACCCTCTCAACACCGCGGCGATGTGGATGCCACCGCCGCCGCTCTGCTCCTGCACACCTACTTGGAGCGTCGCGTCCGTGAGGAACGGCGTAAAGCACGTTGAAAAACCTCACGCCGGTGTGGCTCCGTCGGATCGCAGCCATCGCCGCCGGAATCGTTCTCGGCGTAGCAGTGGCAGTATTCGCGGCGCAGCGCGCATTTTCTCCTCTCGCTCCCCACGCTGCTCCCGTTGACTTCGTGCTCGCGCCTGGCTCTTCACTCGCCGCGGCGGCACGCGAACTCGAAGAGCGCCGCCTGATCCGCAGCGCCCGCGCCTTCCGCTGGTACGCCCATTGGACGGGCGTCGACGCGCGGCTCCAGGCCGGAGAATACGAGCTCTCCCCCGCCATGAGCGTGCGGGAAATCGTACAGCGACTGACCGCGGGAAAAGTCAAAAGCTACAGCATCGCGTTGCCGGAGGGCCTCACGGCCACCGAGATTGCTGCGCGCTTAGCGACGCAGGATCTCACCGAAATCAACTCCTTCCTCGCCGCCGTGCGCGATGCTGAACTCGCGCGCACCCTTGGGTTCGAGGGCGAAACCCTGGAGGGTTATCTCTTCCCCGAGACCTACCAGCTTCAAAAAGGGCTATCACCCCACGACTTGATTGAAATCTTGGTCGGCGAATTCCGAAAAGCTTGGGAACAGGTAGCACCCGCGGCGGCCGCTGCTGGGCTCTCGCAGCGCCAAGCAGTGATTCTGGCGTCGCTGATCGAAAAAGAAACGGGGATTGCGGAGGAGCGCGCCTTGATTTCCAGCGTGTTCCACAACCGGCTGCGGCGCGGCATGCGGCTCGAAACCGACCCCAGTGTAATTTATGGAATCACCGACTTCGACGGCGATTTAAGGCGCACACACCTCGAGGACGAGCGCAATCTCTACAACACCTACCGCATCGCCGGCTTGCCGCCGGGCCCCATCGGAAACCCCGGCCTGGCCTCTCTGCGCGCCGCCGTTCTTCCCGCCGCTACGGAGTACTTCTACTTCGTTTCTCGCAACGACGGAACCCACGTCTTTTCCAAAACCTATCGCGAACACGTGAACGCAGTAAACCGCTATCAGAAATGAACGCCGCGAGCGGGACGTTCAGGTCATGGCAACCTGTTTGAGCAACTCAAGACTCTCGAGCGCCTTGCCAGCGCCGTGCACGACAGCCGTGAAGGGATCTTCGCTGCGCAGGATGGGAAGCTTGGTCTCTTGGCGCAGAACGTAGTCGAGATCGCGCAGCAGGGAGCCACCGCCCACCAACATGATGCCGCGGTCGACGATGTCCGCCGCCAGCTCCGGCGGAGTCTTCTCGAGCGTCAGGTGTACAGTCTCCACGATGGCATGGATGGGCTCCACCAGAGCTTCGCGGATCTCTTCGCTGTTGGCCACGATCACCTTGGGAATTCCCGCCACCAGATCGCGTCCCTTGATTTCCATGCTGGCGCTCTTGCCGCTGGGCGATGCCGTACCGATCGTGATCTTGACCTGCTCCGCCGTGCGCTCACCGATCAACATGTTGTACTTGCGCTTAACGTAGTTGATGATGGCTTCGTCCATCTGGTCGCCGCCGCATCGAATCGAGCGGGACGTAACGATGCCGGCCAGCGAGATCACGGCGACATCCGTAGTGCCGCCACCGACATCGACGATCATGTTGCCCGTGGGCGCCGTTACGTCGAGTCCAGCGCCGATGGCCGCGGCCATCGGCTCCTCGAGCATATAGACCTCGCGCGCACCGGCGGAGAGGGCCGACTCGCGCACGGCGCGCTTCTCGACGCTCGTGATACAAGAGGGAACGCAGATCACGATGCGCGGCCGTACCAATTTGCTGCGGTTGTGAGCACGCTGGATGAAGTAGCGCAGCATGGCCTCGGTGATCTCGAAGTCCGCGATCACGCCGTCCTTGATCGGGCGCACGGCGCGAATGGAACCGGGCGTGCGACCCAGCATTTGCTTGGCCTCGTGCCCGACGGCCAAGACGCGTTCGTTGCCGCCGTTCCTGTCAGTGGCAACGGCGACCACGCTGGGCTCCGAGCAGATGAGCCCTTTTTCGCGGGCGTACACCAAGGTGTTGGCGGTCCCCAAATCGATCGCGAGATCATTGGAGAACAGTCCCAGAACGAAGTTGGCGAGCATGGCGACGAATCCTCGAGTGGGGAAACCGGCGGAGAGCAGTTCCCGTCTAAGAGACTCATCGGCAACAAGGAATCGCGATTGAGTGGAATTCCAGGCGCGAGCTGGGAAAATACGTCCAGCAGGAAACGAGGGCTACTCGCTACGGCTGTGGAACCGGGTTGTCCCCCTCGGGCAGCGCCGGTTCAGAAGAGGACCGCGGCACCTCGAGGTCCTCGCTCAACAAAGCGTTGAGCTCTGCCACCTTTTCAGAAACAGCGTCTACTTGGGCACGGACATCGGCAAAGCGCTGCTCGTAGGCCTGAATTCGCTCCCGAGCCCCGGCCAGTTCCTCGGAGAGAGCCTTCACCTGGCTCTCCAGGCGAGCGCTGTGTCGAGCTTCCCAGGCGAAAAGCCCGACGCACACCACGAGCAGCCCAGCGAGCAGGAGTGGCAGCCACGCCGAGTGCGTGGCCAAAGTACGCACATGCGGCCGCGCAGCTGCGCCACTCGACTCACCCGGCTCGCGCAGCGAGGGAAGCGGAATAACCTTGGGCGGTTCCTTCCCCACAGCTATGACTGGATCACCAGCTTGGAGAGACTGGTCTTGCGCAAGTTGGTGCGCTGAATGGTACGCACCAGCTCCGCCACCTTCTCCGTATCGGTTTCGAAGGGGTTATTACAAATAACCCGAACATTGAGCAGATTACCGAGACGGATGTTGGACCAGTCCAGGTCGTACTGGATGGAATTCTGGCGCGCGAGCTTGATGAATTCACCCCGCATCTTCGCGCGCGTGTCCGGCGGTGGCTCCGTTTTGGCCTTGAGCACTTCTTCGTCGGAGAGCACGCGCGCGACCGCACCCTTGTGTTCGAGTAGGTAGTAGAGCCCGCGGTCCAGGCGAATATCGTGATACTGGAGGTCCAGCATGAAGGCGCGCGGGTCGTTCCAAGTCGTCTCGCGCCGCTCGAGATAACTTTCGATCAGGCTGCGCTTGATCAGCCAGTCGACCTGGCGGTCCAAGCGTTTGGGATCACTCTCCAGAGCATCCAGTACGTACTGCCACATGACCACCGCTTCCCGCAGTTCGTCGGAAACCGGGTACTGGTCGATGTATTTCTGCGCCATCTCACAGTACTCGCGCTGAATTTCAATGGGTGAATATTCGCGGCCATTGTCGAGGCGCAGCTTGCGCTTGCAAGTCGTATCAAAGGAAATGTCCTTGATAGCTTTGACGGGGTTGCGCAGGGTGAAGTCTTTGTTGATGTAGTTGTCCTCGATCATCTGCAGCACGACCGCACAAGCCCCGAGCTTCAAGAAGTTCGTGTACTCGCTCATGTTGGAATCGCCCACGATCACGTGCAGCCGGCGGTACTTCTCGCGATCGGCATGGGGTTCATCGCGCGTGTTGATGATGGAACGGTCGTTGGTCGTGGTGCCGGAGATCTTCTGATAGATGTGCTGGGCGCGTTGGCTGATGCAGTAGTGCACGCCCTCCTGGGTTTGAAACACCTTGCCCGCGCCTGAGTAGATCTGCCGCGTGACCAAAAATGGGATCAACTGTTCCGCCAGATAATAAAAATCGACGTCTCGGTCGACCAGGTAATTTTCGTGGCAACCGTAGCTGTTGCCGACGAAATCCGTATTGTTCTTGAAGATCGAAAGTTTTCCGGTAATGCGCTCTTCGCGGATTTTCTCTTCCGCGTAGGCCTGAAGATCTTCCAGGATGCGCTCGCCGGCTTTGTCGTAGATGACGAGCTGGCGGGGCGACGAACACTCCGGCGTCGCGTACTCAGGGTGACAGCCGGTGTCCTGGTAGAAACGCGCGCCGTTTTCGAGAAAAACATTGAGAAAGTGTTCGGTGGTGATGAGTTTTTCAAAAAGGAAGCGGATCGCCTTCTCAACCGGCAGCGTCTTGCGCCCCTCCGGCGTGAAGATGATGCCGTACTCGGTCTCGACGCCGTAGATCCGCCTTTGCACCGACTCCGCCTGCTCTCGCGGAAGCGAAAAGGCCGCCTCCCTTTTTCTCAGCTCGCTTACGCTCTTAGCATACCTCTAACTTCTTCGGCGGAAAGACGCCGAAACTTGCGACCGGAACGCTGTTTCTCCAGCACAGCGACCTCCAGATTCTCCGGCGCCACTTGTGTATCTCCGTTGGCGCGGCCAAGTGCGTTGCGCCCCAAAGAAAGGACGTCCCCGAGGGGTTGTTCCTCCTGGTAGCGACCGCCGAGGTATTCGATGAGTGTATCCGCCGTGCCCCCGATGACGCAGAAGCCACGGTGATCTTGAATGGTGCCGTCGTACAAGACGCGAAAGATGGAGTTCCCTGCCTGATCGGGAGAGCGCTCGTCGCCAACTTCCGCGACGACGATTTCTACCTCCAGCGGTTTCATCTCCCGAGTGAAGACTTCACCGATCATCTGGGAATACGCGTTGGCTAGGGCTTTTCCGCGCACGTCGTCGCGACTGTAAGCGTATCCGCGCACGTCGGCGTAACGCACTCCCGCCTTGCGCAGCTGATCGAACTCACTGAATTTGCCGACCCCCGCGAAGGCGACGCGGTCGTAGATCTCGCCGATCTTTGACAAGCTCGAGGAGAGGTTTTCGGCAACCAGTAAGATACCGTCGGCGTACTCGAGCGTTACGATGGACTTGCCGCGCGCAATGCCTTTACGGGCGTACTCCGCCTTGTCCTGCATCCATTGTTCAGGAGAAACGTAGAAGGGCATCGACATCGCGGGCTATTCCCCCTGCATCCGCCGCGCAATAAGCTCGCGGTACATGGCGTCCACCTGCTCTTCCGGCACGACTTCGATCCCGACAGCGTTACAGACCTGAAGCGTCGGATAAATTTTGCGGACCATGTCCACGCCGCCGGTACCACGGTCCTCGTCGGCCGCGTTCATCAGAGCTTCCATTGCAGCTTGCACGGCGTCTGCCTGCGATAAATTTGGCCGGCGCATCTTCTTGAGCGACTCACGTGCGTAAAGGCTACCCGATCCCGTGGACTCAAAATCAGTCTCCTCGTAGCGCCCACCTGTCACATCGTACTTCCAAAGGCGTCCGCACCGACGACGGCGGTCGTAGCCGGCGAAAATCGGAACCACCACGAGGCCCTGCATCGCTGCGGGCAAATTGGCCCGAATCATCTGGGAAAGTTTGTTGGCCTTGCCCTCGAGTTCAAGTTGCTCGCCCTCAATCTTTTCGTAGTGCTCCAGTTCGATGCGCAGCAGTCGCGCCATCTCGATACACGGCCCCGCTGCACCAGCGATCGCGATCAGCGAGTGCGAGTCGGTGGGGTACACCTTCTGCACGTCGCGGGAGGCAACGCGGTAGCCCTCAGTGGCTAGACGATCGCCCGCTACCACAACCCCATCGACGTACTTAAGCGCCAACACCGTAGTACCGTGTGGAATCCCCTCGCCCATGGCACGAGCAACCAGATCGCGAACCGGCTCCGGCTGCAGATGCGGATAATCAACCGTTAAAAGCTCGCTGAAACTAGAACCCTGATATTGGCCGCGGAACAGCACTGCCTCCCCCCATCGTACTTCCAGCCTCCGCGGCAGTTAGTCGCCGCGGTCGGCCAGGTGCGCGCGCCCCTGTGTAGCACCGCTGCGAGTGAGCCTGCGGGCGTGCTTCACAATTTCGCACACACGGAGGTCCGCTGCGGCAAACGCTTACTCGCCGCCGCGCTGCACGTAATTCTTCACGAACTCCTCGGCATTTTCTTCGAGTACCTCATCGATCTCATCGATGATGGAATCCATTTCCTCTTTTAGTTCTTTACCCTTCTTGGCAAGTTTCTTACCGCCGTCGGCCTTGGCGCCACCGTCTTCGTCTCCGCCTTTTTTCGGCTGTTGCTTCTGTTTGGACTCTGTCGCCGCGCAGAAGACCGGCAGACTCGCATCCGCGTGTTCGCGATAGCTCGCTTTTATTCGCCGCATAACGCCTCTCCCAGCAAAGGTTAGGCCTTGAGATTCTTTACCAACTCTGCCGCGCTGCGCGAGGAGTTGAGCAGTTCTTCGACGTGGACCTTCGAACCCTTCAGCGGTTCCACCATCAACACCCGCTTAATCGGCTCCTCGCCGATCCCGAAGGAAATCGAATCCCAATTCACCCCGAAGACTTCGCCGCCGTAGCGCCGCAAGCACTCTCCCCGAAAATAAGCCCGCGTATCTTCGGGCGGTCGCTGAATCGCGTTCATCACTTCTTCCTCTTTCACGATCCGCTCCACCTTGCCTTGTCTTTCGAGAAGATAGTACAAACCCTTGTCCGGCCGCAGATCATGGTATTGGAGGTCCAACATCTGGACCTGCGAAGCCCCCCAATCCAGACCCTTGCGGCTCATAAAACTCTCGATGAGATTCCGCTTGATCACCCAATCGATTTGCCCCGAAAGCTCCATGGGATCGCGTTCCAAGCACTCGATGACGTGCTGCCATTTCTCGAGCACGTCCTGCGTCTCCGGGTCGAGACCGCGCGACGCGGTGTAGCGCAGTGCCAATTCGAGAAACTCGGCCTGGATCTGCACGGCCGTTCGCGTTCCACCCCGCTCGAGGGCAACTTCTCGCCGAAGCGTATAGTCTTGAGAGATGTCCTTAATCGCCCGCACCGGATCGCGCATAATGAGATTCTGCGTAATGGCACCGTCTTCGATCATGGCGAGCACCAGAGCTGTAGCTCCGTTGCGCAGATAAATGGTGTACTCGCTCATGTTGGAATCGCCCACGATTACGTGCAACCGGCGGTATTTTTCGCGGTCGGCGTGGGGCTCGTCGCGCGTGTTGATAATCGGACGCTTAACCATGGTGTCGAGCGCCACTTCCGTCTCGAAGAAATCCGCCCGCTGGGAGAGCTGATAATCACAGGGCTCAGCCCGGTTTTCGCTGCCCACCTTGCCCGCTCCGCTGTAGATCTGGCGCGTGACCAGGAAGGGCATCAAGTGCTCGACGATCTGTTTAAAAGACGTGCGGCGATCCATCAAGTAGTTCTCGTGGCAGCCGTAGCTGTTGCCCTTACGATCGCTGTTGTTCTTATAAATCAGCATCTGCGCGCCGGCGGGCAGCAGGTGGCTGGCTTCGCGGCGCGAGATCTCCACGATGCGCTCGCCCGCCTTCTCGTGGCACACGAGATCCCGCACATTGGTGACCTCGGGGCAGGAATATTCCGGATGGGCGTGATCGACGTAGTAACGCGCGCCGTTGCTCAAGGTTTTGTTGCGCGCGATGTTTTCCTGTTGGTTGGGCGTGTATTTCTCGCCGTCGACCTGAAACCCCCGCGCGTCGGCCAGGGGATTCTCTTGATCATAATCCCACAGGATCCTGCCTTCGTGATCCTCGCGGTACGCATTGACCAGCAGAACGCAGCTTGAAATGGGATCAAAGTCGCGATCATTCTTGACGGTGATCCCGTACTCGATCTCCGTTCCCATCACCTTCGGTACTGCCATGCCCTCTCCGTGCGGACGGAACTCGCGCTCCGCCGCGCGTTTCCCATTACAGGTACTGACCCGAAGTGATGTTTTCGATCGAGCGCTCGTTGCGACTGATCCCTGTCATGAGCGTGCGTACGTTGATAATGCGCTCGCCTTTGCGGCCGGAGATACGCGCCCAATCGTCCGGATTCGTCGTGTTGGGTAGATCCTCGTTCTCCTTGAATTCTTCTCGCACCGCGTCGATCAGATCCGAGAATTTGATGCCGCGCTCTTTGTGATCAATGAAGCGTTTTACGGCCTTCTTCTTTGCACGCGCAACAATGTTTTCAATCATGGCTCCGCTCGAGAAATCCTTGAAAAAAAAGATTTCGCGCTCGCCTTTGGCGTAAGTCACCTCCAAGAACTTGTTCTCGTCCGTCGTGGCGTACATAACGTCGATGGTGTCGGCGAGCAAGCCGTCCACGATTTTGGTGGTGTCGCTGCCGTAGCGCTGTTCCGAATCGCCGTGGAAGGGAAGATCCGGCGTCAAGTACTTCGAAAAAATCTCGCGCGCCGCCTTGGCGTCTGGACGGTTGATCTTGACTTTGAGATCAAGCCGGCCCGGTCGCAGAACAGCCGGATCGATGAGATCCTGGCGATTGCTCGCGCCGATCACGATCACGTTCTTGAGCGACTCAACGCCGTCAATCTCCGACAAGAACTGGGCAACCACGGTGGCTTCCATATCGGAAGAAACACCGGAACCCCGCATGCGGAAGAGCGAATCCATTTCGTCAAAGAAAATCACAACGGGGACATTCTCGTTCGCTTTTTCGCGGGCCTTCATAAAGACCTCGCGGATCTTGTGTTCCGTTTCGCCGACGTATTTGTTGAGCAATTCGGGCCCCTTCACGTTTAAGAAGTAGGCCGTCGTAGCCTTGCCCGTCCGCTGTTCGATGCTCTTGGCCAGGCTGTTCGCCACGGCCTTGGCAATCAGTGTCTTGCCGCAGCCCGGAGGACCGTAGAGCAGAATCCCCTTCGGCGGAGAGAGTTTGTGTTCTGCAAAGACCTCCGGATAGGCGTAGGGCAATTCGATGGAATCGCGCAGGATTTCAATCTGTTCAGACAGGCCACCAATGCGGTCGTAGGTGACATCCGGCACTTCTTCGAGCACGACCTCCTCCACCGCGGATTTCGGCATGCGTTCGAAGGCGTACTGGGTGCGTAGGTCGACGAGCACGTTGTCGCCAACTTTGAGTTTCTCCTGGCGCAGCGGAGTCGCCAACGTGACAACGCGCTCGTCGTCGGTATGACCGAGCACAATGGCCCGACCATCGGAGAGCACCTCGACGACCGATGCCACCTCACCGCGCTGCGTATAGCCTGCGGGCTCAATGATGTTAAGGGCCTCATTCAGGCGGCAGAGCTGCCCTTCTTCAAACTGGAAGGGATCCACGTTCGGGTGGACGGTAACGCGCATCGGCTTGCCGTCCACCACGATCTCCGCCGTTCCGTCTTTATTCGCCTGAACAAAGACTCCGTAGGTATTCGGCGGCGTGCATAGCTTGTCAACCTCTTCCTTGAGCAACTCGATCTGCTGCTTAGCCTCTTGCAACATGTGCACGAGTTTTTCGTTCTGGCGCTCGGCATCAGAAACCTGCTCGCGCGCGAGCTCGTAGCGGCGACGCAGCGCCTCGAACTCCGCCAGCATGCGGTCGAGCCGGCGGCGAACTTCCGAAGATTCTCCGCCGAAGAAACGGATCGCGTCGCGCAGATTCTCGAATTCTTCCTGGTAAAGGGGTTGCTCTGCCGGCGGAGCACCGGTCCCACCCTCATCGCCCGCACGGCCGCCTGGAGCCGCAATCCGCCGCATAACGTCGCGAACAAAACCCTTCCTGCTGCCAGACCCAGAATCAAACTCGCTCATCGCGTCCTCTCCTCGCTTATCGGGCTCATCGCCACGCCTGGGGGGACCCTCTGAGATTTGAATCCTGCAAAGGCTGTGCCGCCACAAAAAATCTCCTGAGAAAATCACCAGAACCAAGTTTCATTTTCTAGGGTAACTCACTCCTCTATTCTCAAAATACGTTCCGAGAAGTCTTTCGATTCAACTTCTGCATTCACAAACCGCGGAAACCCACCAGAGCCTAAGCAGCTGAACCGACCAGATTTCCTTCCTTCATCGACCGCTCTTATACGAAGCTTTTCCACCTCGGAAGAAACGTCATATCAGGCTCACTACTCGCTCTTTTCGATCGTATAAATCAACCGAAGTCGCTGAATTATAAAGATTTTCTAGATTTAGGCAGTCTACCAGAGGGTCGTAGGCTGTCAACCAGGACGTATGTGCACTTCGGTGCTCATCTTCCTGAACTAAAACGCATACTCGACGATCCCCCTATGCGGTTGCTCCCGTTCGGTCGCGGGACCCCAAGTTGCTATCCACGGAAGTGAGAAGTTTCGTCATCACAAGAGGAAAAATCGCAGAACAACTGCTTTCAAGGTGCAACCCGCTGCTGCGATGGTGCCTCTTTTCCCGGTATTTTTGACGTCGGCGTCAGAAAATCACCGGCTTAGCAGGCTGCTGACAAAATCAGTCTAGAATCGCGTAGGATACTCGGCAGGAGGATCTGCCGATGATGGGGGAATCGAATCCGCAACGTGCGCTGT
>Ga0247727_10003616_pt1 | contig 33885 bp, 33 predicted proteins | sample WisWelCaveWW1625_FD_202498 | JGI IMG/M metagenome (GOLD analysis project Ga0247727, IMG submission 202498) | Biofilm microbial communities from Wishing Well Cave, Virginia, United States - WW16-25 | ecosystem: Environmental > Aquatic > Deep subsurface > Groundwater > Cave microbial mat | place...
GCTCCATCACTACAACTACCATCGTCCCCACATGGCTCATGCAGGCAGGCCACCCATCACCGCCGTGAACAACGTCCCGAGGAAGCACAGCTAGCGATAGGGCGTGGATGTGGCGGAACGTGCGCACGCGCAGGTTCTTGAGTGCCAGCTCGGACGCCGTGACCAGACGGCGACCGGCGGCGCGGGCGGCGACGAAGGTGACGACGACCAAGGCGAAAGCTACCGCACACCTGCCGTAGACGAAGGCCGGGCGGAACGCGGGCTCGAAGCCATGGTCGAAGACCTGCTGCACCAACACCGGTACCACGAGCGATGAAACCGTGATACCCAGCGAAACGATGACGGTGAGCCACAGACCCCGACGCAGCTCGGGGCTCTCGTGCACCCCGCGGCGGAGCACCGCCCACGCCCCTTGCAGCTCGGGGCTCACAGGGAGGGCGTCGTCGCCCGCACCCGTGAGGTCGATGCCCGTCACGGTCGCGCTCATCGCTCGCCTCGCTCGTACGCCTGGATGATCGCCGCGTACCCGGGCTGACTCGCCAGCAGCTCGCCGTGGGTGCCGGTGGCCTCGACGACTCCTGCCTCGAGGAAGATGACGCGGTCGGCCAACGAGATCGTCGACAGGCGGTACGCCACCACCAGCAGCGTGGTCGACAGCTCGCGACGAAGCGCCGCCAAGATGTCGGCCTCGACCGTGGGGTCGACGCTGCTGGTCGCGTCGTCGAGGATCAACACGCGCGGCGCCCGGACCAACGCGCGCGCGAGGGCCACACGCTGGCGCTGCCCACCCGACAAGGTGTGGCCCCGCTCACCGACCACCGTGTCGTAACCACGGGGCAGCTCCCGGATGAAACGGTCGGCGCTGGCGATCATCGAGGCCCGGACGACGTCGGCCTCGGACACCTCGGCGTCGAGGGCGATGTTGGCTCGCACGTCGGTCGCGAACAAGAAGCTCTCCTGGAAGACGATCGACACGTCATGCCGCAACGCGACGGGGTCGGCCAGTCGCACGTCGACGTCGCCCACGAGCACCTGACCGGTATCGGGGTCGGCGAGCCGGACCAGGAGCTGGGCGAGGGTCGACTTGCCCACACCGGTGGGACCGACGATGGCGACCGACTCCTTCGGGGCGACGTCGAACGACACGCCGTCGAGGACGGGGACCCCGTCGTAGAGGTGCCGCACGTCGCGGACCGAGACGCCCAGCGGCCCTCGCGGCAACGGAACCGCGTGCGTCGGGGGTGTGACGGTCACCCGTTGCCGGAAGACCTCCGAGAGACGGTCGTACCCCACGACCGCGCGGGGTAGCTCCGCCAAGATCCAGCCGATGAAGCGCATCGGCCACGACAGCAGGCCCAACAGGGCCACGAACCCGATCAGATCACCCTGCGTGATCGCCCCTTCCGAGACGCGCCATGAGCCCACCGCCAGGAGCACCGCGGTGGCGAGCGTCGGCATCGTGTCGAGTGCCGCCTCGAACGTCGCGCGTACGTACCCCCCCGCGACGCGCTCGTGACGCAGCTGTTCGGCTCGTTCGGCCAGCCGCTCGGTCTCGGCCTCCTCGCGGCCGAGCGTCTTCACCGCCAGGGCGCCGTCGATCGATTCGTGGGCGACCGCCGAGAGCTGTCCGATGCACTCCTGCGCCCGGCGTGCCGGGCCCTCCATGCGCTGCGCGAACGTGCGGTTCATCAGGGCGAGCATGGGGAACAGCACCAGACCGATCACGGCGAGCCAGAGGTCGGCACGCAGGAGCGAGAACATCGCGAGCACGGTCAGGGCGATGACGCCGGTGGCGAACGGCACGGGCCAGAACACGTCGACCGCCGCCTTCACGTCGGCCTCCATGTGCGCCAGGAGCTCGCCCGTGGGTGTCTCGCGGTGGTATTGCAGCTGAAGCTCGCGGTAGCGGTCGGCTACCCGGTTGCGGAGCGACGCCATGACACGTTCGCCGGCCACCCCGCTGTAGTAGCGCCGGACCATGATCCCGGCGGCGCGGCCACACGCGAAGATCATCAGCACGAGGGCGGCGACCCATACCCGCCTCCTGTCCACGACCCCGTCGAAGGCGGGGCGAAGGACCTCGTCGGTCGCGCGACCAAGCGCCTCGGTCAACGCCACCGACGAGACGGCGAAGACCAGCGCCCCGGCCACCGACACGATGAACGGGCGTGGGTGCATCTTGATGTAAGCGACGACCAGGTCGGTCCCTCGCAGGAACAGTCCCCGGCCGCGCGCCGCCTGGGGCTGCGCCGTCACCGCCACGGCCCTATGATGCCGCGCATGACCGGGCATCGTCCTTGGCTGGCCTCATATCCCTCCGACGTTCCCACCTCGTTGTCCCCCTACCCCGAGGAATCGGTGTTCGCGATGCTGGATGCATCGGCCCGCCGGTTCCCCGACCGGCCGGCCATCGCGTGGTTCGGCAAACACATGAGCTACCAGGCCCTGCTGCACGAGGTCGAGCGGTGCTCGGCCATGCTCGCGGGCATGGGTGTCGCCAAAGGCGACCGGGTGGCCATGATCATGCCGAACGCGCCGCACCACACGGTGGCTTACTACGCGACGGCCCGCTTGGGCGCGGTGTTCACCGGCTGCAACCCTGTCTACACGAAGCGGGAGATGGAGCACCAGCTGCGTGACGCCGGCGCGAAGGTCGTGATCGTCGCCGACCTGATGTACAGCGACTACGCCGACGTGATCCGTGACGTCGGCATCGACCACGTCGTCGTGGCCCGGCTCAACGACTACATGCCGTTCGTCAAGAAGCTGTTGGCGCCGGTGGCGGTGTTCCGCAAGCAGCAGAAGGCAGCCGGGAAGCCCTGGCCCCCGGTCCCCGCCGGTGCGGCCGTCGTGCGGTGGCACGAGGCCCTGAGCAGTGCCGGCGCGGCGCCTCCGGTGGCGACGGTCAACCCGAAGGAAGACGCCGCCGGCCTCATCTACACGGGTGGCACCACGGGGGTCTCGAAGGGCGCTGCGCTGTCGCACTGGAACATCACGTGCAACGCACGCCAAGCGAAGGCCTGGTTCCCCACCATCGAAGACGGGCACGACGCGATCTTGGGGGTCCTTCCCTTCTTCCACTCGTTCGGGATGCTCGCGGCGAACCTCGCGATCTTGAAGGGTCTCAAGCTCATCCCTATCCCGAACCCTCGCGACCTGCACCACGTGCTCGAGTCGATCTCGAAGGAGAAGGCGTCGCTGTTCGCGGGCGTCCCACGCATGTACATCGCGTTGAACGAGCACCCCGACACGCCGAAGCACGACCTGAAGTCGCTGAAGGCCTGCGTGTCGGGGGCGGCGCCGCTTCCCAAGGCGGTCGCCGAGGAGTTCGAGCGCATCACCGATGGCGCCAAGCTGCTCGAGGGCTACGGGCTCACCGAGACCTCGCCGCTGGCGACGGCAAACCCGTTCAACGGGGTGCGCAAGCCCGGCACCATCGGGATCCCCGCCCCCGACACCGACATCAAGCTCGTCTCGCTCGACGATCCCGAGGAGGAGGTCGGCCTCGGCGAGCCGGGTGAGCTCTGCATCGCCGGGCCGCAGGTGATGCTGGGGTACTGGCAACGTCCCGAGGAGACGGCCCTCGCCATCCGCAACGGGTGGTTCCACACCGGCGACATCGCGGTGATCGACAGCGACGGGTACTTCCGCATCGTCGACCGGCTCAAAGACATGATCATCGTCTCCGGCTTCAACGTGTATCCCACCGAGGTCGAAGACGTGTTGTACCGGCACCCGAAGATCTCGAAGTGCGCGGTGGTGGGTCTGCCCGACGAGCGCACCGGCGAGCGTGTGAAGGCCTTCATCGTGCCGAAGCCGGGCGAGACGCTGAGCACCGAGGAGCTGGACGAGTGGTGCCGTGACCCGGCACAGGGGCTGACCGGTTATCGCGTGCCGAAGAACTGGGAGTTCCGCGAGTCGCTCCCCGAGACCATGATCGGCAAGGTGCTCCGCCGGGTGTTGCAGGAGGAAGAGCGACAGAAGACCGCCGCGCATGGCGCCTCGTCGTGAGCACGCTCCCCGCGTCGCTCGGCGACGCCGCCGAGCTGCGCCGGTACACCCTTGATGACCTCGACGTCTTGTGGGCCGCGGTGCAAGGCGAGCGCGAGCGGCTCGGTGAATGGATGCCCTGGGTCGAGGGAACCCGCACCATCGATGACCAGCGTGCGTGGCTCGAGAGGGTCGTCGCCGACGAGGTGGGTCTCGATGGCACGGGCCTGTGGGTGGGCCAGGCGCTCGCGGGTGGCGTGGGCATGTCGGCAGGCCCGTTCGGTGTCGCGGCCGAGATCGGCTATTGGATCCGCGCGGCGTTCTCGGGTCGCGGCCTCGTGACGAGCGGGGCCCGCGCGATGACGGATCTGGCGTTCCGTGAGTGGGGGGTGCATCGGGTCGTGATCCGTGCCGGCGTCAACAACCTGCGGAGCCGGGCAGTGGCCGAGCGGCTCGGGTTCACCTACGAAGGCGTGGCCCGGGGCGAAGGCAAGGGCGTGGGCGGGTTCTATGACCTGTCGGTGTACGCCGTCCTCGAGGACGAGTGGCCGGCGAAGGGCTGAGACCCCCGCTCCGGGTGGCCATCTTCGACCTGTTCGGAACGCTCGTTCCTGAGTTCCCGCGCAGCGGGTTCCTCACCATGATCCGCCACGCGGCGCGCGCGCTGGGAGCCGACGAAGATGCGTTCCTCGACGGGTGGAGCGAGACGGCGCTGGTGCGACAGACGGGTGGATACGCCGGCGGCGTGGGCGAGAACGTGCGTGCGATCGTCGCGTCGTTGGGGCTCGCTCAGCCTCCCGACGCCGTCGTGGCAGAGGCGCTGGCACCTCGCCTCGCCATGTACGAGCGTTGGTTCGTCCCGCGTCCCGGTGCGCTCGAGACGGTGACGGCACTCCGCGAACGAGGGATCCCGCTCGGGCTGATCTCGATGTGCGCTCCGGACACGCCGCCGGTGTGGCGAGCCTCGCCGTTCGCGCGTCTCTTCGCGGTCGAGGTCTTCAGCTCGGAGGTCGGGCTTCGGAAGCCTGACCCCGCCATCTACCGGTACGCGCTCGATCGGTTGGGGGCCGAAGCGGGTGGGACCTTGTACTGCGGGGATGGGGCCTACGGAGAGCTCACGGGCGCCGAAGCCGTGGGCATGACCGCTGTCGAGATCCGCGACCCCCAGATCGTGACCTCCGAACAGCTTCGACCCGAGGGGGAAGACTGGCAGGGACCGTGGGTCGCCGACCTGCGCGACCTGCTGTCGTGGTTCTGAGGGGTACACGTTGCGCCCCGTCCCGGTCCCTAGCAGGGTGGAGGGATGCGACCGACGGCGACCGAACACGATCTGCCGGCCGAGCTCGGCGAGCTCTACGCCGAGGAAGGGTCGAGGCTCTGGCGCGCCGTCTTCGCGTTCTCGGGTGACCGCGAGATCGCGAGCGATGCGGTCGCTGAGGCGTTCGCCCAGTGTCTGCGTCGTGGCAACGAGATCCGTGACCCGCGGGCATGGGTGTGGCGCTCATCCTTCCGTGTCGCCGCAGGTGAGCTGAAGCGTCGCGGCCGCACCACCGACCTGATCCCCGAGCGCTCATACGAGATGACCCACGATGCTGCGCACCTGCTGGACGCGCTTGCCCACCTCTCGCCGACGCAGCGCGCGGTCCTCGTGCTCCGTTACTACGTGGGTGAGCCGACCGACCGCATCGCGCGGTTGCTCGGGATGAGTCGCGCCACCGTGCGTGTGCACCTGAGCCGCGGGCGGAAACGCCTCGCGCTGTTCCTGGAGGAAGACGATGACTGACATCGACCAGAGGTTCCGTTCGCTCGACGTGTTCGATCCGCCCGACCTCCGTTCCGACATCGTTCATCGAGCGAAGTCGCCTGCACCACCGCAGCCAGGGCTCCGGCCCGGCTCGCGCGTGGTCGCTGCCATGGTCGCGTTCCTGGTGTTCGCCGTGGCCGTCGGGCTCGGGGCGCGGGCCGTCCGCGACGCGCCGGCCGACGAGGCGACGCAACCGCCCGCGCCCGATGTGTGGAGCGCGTTGCCCGATGGCTTGTCCGAGCTTCCGGCGCCGCCCTCGAGTCGTGCCGCTGCCGCTGTGGCGTGGACGGGTGATGCGCTCATCGTCTGGGGTGGGAACAGGTACTACGGGGATCCGCCGCACTACGACGATGGCTTGATCTTCGACGCCTCGGCCCGACGGTGGCGTGACCTCCCCCCTTCGCCCCTGGCCGCCAGGTCGTGGCCTGGCGCCGTGTGGACGGGTTCGGAGGTCCTCATCTGGGGAGGGGCGATGGGTTTCGATCCGGGCGATCAACCCGTCGCGAGTGGTGCAGCCTACGACCCCGCAACGGCGACATGGCGGACCCTGCCCGAGGCGCCCGTGGAGCCGAACCGGTTGGTCGGAGTGACGTGGACGGGAGCCGAGATGGTGGTCGTGGGCGAACGCGCCTCCGCGATCTACGCGCCCGCGACCGACTCGTGGCGCCCGGTTACGCAGCCGCCGATGTCATTCGACACGGCCGATGTCATCTGGACAGGGAAGGAGGTCGTCGTCTATGGCGAGCCCGTTGGGGAAGCGGGCCGCCAACTTCCCGGGGTTGCGGACGGCGTGATCCTCGATCCCATCACGGGGGATTGGCATGGGCTCCCTCCCGTCGAGCTCCCCGCGTGGCGAGGGTTCCTAGGGAGCCTCGGCATCGACGCGAACTCGCGAACCATGATCTGGAACGGCTCCCGACTCATCGTCATGGACTATGGGCTGCGCGTCGCCGCCTTCGACCCGGTGAGCCGGACGTGGACGTCGCTTCCACCGCTCCCGTTCAACAGCTGTGAGGGGTACGTGGCGGCCGCCGCAGCGAACGGGTCGACGTTCGTCCAGTTCTGCGGCGAGCTGGCGATCCTCGATCCGGGGGCTGCTCGGTGGCACGTGGTGCAGGGCCGGGGCGAGGGGCTTGCAGGCCGCTCCATCTTGACGCCCATCGCTGCCAGAGGAGCGTTCCTCCTGCTGGGGTCGCGCTTCGACACGGATGCACGTCAGCTGATCTTTCCTGAGCTGATGGTGTACCGCTCGGAGGGCCAAGGTGCGACGCTGCTCCGTCAGGCGTGGGACGTCGCTGCGGCGTTCGGCGGGTTGCGGGCCGGCTTCCCCTACGATGCCGACACCGTTGCACCCGAGGTGCTGACGAACTTGTCGGCGCTCCTCACCCCGGCGTCGGCCGCGGCATTCGAGGACCGCGGCTCGAACGGCCTCAACAGGCTCTGGGCGTATTACTACGGGTTCGAGGTGGTTCGAGTGGAAGGAACGGAGGCTCCGTTCACCGCCCTGGTGAGGTACGAGGGCGGCGACGGGCCCTTCACCGAACGACTCATGATCGGTCCGGGGGTGGGGATCGACGGCGTCCAGCACGACCTCGTGATCTTGAACGTCGAGGCGGCGTAGGGCGCGGCGCTCGGCCCGACGCGGCGCGACCCGATCAGCTGGGCAGACGGGCTGGCGCCGAGGTCGTCGCCAGCATCAACGCCGTGACCTCGCCCGGGATCGCCGCGACCTCGCCGACCACGAGCGTCGCCGGGGGTCCGATCGACGCGGCGCTCGCCAACCCAGGGAGGTCGGCGAGCGTCCCGGTCACCGCAAGTTGCTCCGGCGTCGTGGCCCACTGCACGATCGCGGCGGGCTGTGCCGGGGGGAGCCCCGCCTCGATCAGCTGCGCGCATGTCTCGGTGAGCTTGCCCGCCGCCATCACCACCACGAGCGTGTCGACGGCCTTCGCGAGCACCGCGAGGTCCGGCGGCGGGTCACCGTGCGCGGTCGACCCGGTGACCACGGCGAACGATCGTGCCAGGTCGCGGTGGGTCACCGGGATCCCGGCGGCGCCGGGCGCCGCGATCGCGCTCGAGATGCCCGGGATCACCTGGCACGGCACGCCCGCACGAACGCACGCGAGCACCTCCTCGGCGCCGCGGCCGAACACGAAGGGGTCACCCCCTTTGAGACGAGCGACCGTGAGGCCGCGGCGGGCCCTCTCGACCAGCAGCGCCTCGATGTCGGTCTGCGGCATCGCGTGACGCCCCGGTTCCTTGCCCACGTAGACCCGCTCGGCCGTTGGCGGCGCACGATCCACCAAAGCCGGTGCCACCAACCGGTCGTACACCACGACGTCGGCCTCGGCGAGAGCAGCCGCCCCTTTCACCGTGATGAGGTCGGGGTCGCCGGGACCCGCCCCGATCAACACGACGCGGCCCGTCACGGCGCGACCCCCTGGAGCAACCGGTCACGAAGCGTCGCGCGGAGCTCCTCTGCCCGGCCCTCGCGGACCATGGCGGCGGCTTCATCCAGGTCGAGGGCGGCGCGCCACCGCTCTGCGCGGTCGGCGAACGACGGCAGCGAGGGCAGGGTCTCGGCGCGGACCTCGCTGAGGACCTTGATGACCTCGGCCCACTCCGGACCGAATGCCGCTTCCAGCCGCTCACGGAGCTTGCGGGCAACGGCGGGCGAGCCGCCGCCGGTACCGATCGCCAGCGTCAGCGCACCTCGCCGAACGAGCGCGGGCATCGCGAAGTCGCAGTGAGGGATATCGTCAACCAGATTGACTAAGATGCGGCGAGCGCGCGCTTCGCGCGCGATCGCCGCCCGCACCGACCCGTGGTCATCGTGCGCCAGCACGATGACAGCCCCGTTCAGGTCGTCGGCGCGCCAAGGCCGGCGTTCGACCGTCACGCCTTCCACCCGCTCGAGCTCATCGAGACGAGCCGCCGGCCCCGTCGCCACGACGAGGACGTCGGTCGCGCCACCCGCCACCAGCCCGTCGACCCTGCCCTCACGCACCGGCAGGGTGCCGATCACGACGCAGCGTTTGCCTCGCAGGTCGAGGTTGACCGGGTAGCCGAACGCGCTCATCGGGCCGTCGCTCCCGGCGTCGCGGCCGCCTTCTCGGTGTCCGAGCGTGACCCCAGCAGATGCACGCTGCAGTGGATACCGCACTCCTTCTCGACATCGGTCTCCCACCACCAGCGACCGGCACGCTCGGACTCCCCGGGCTCGACCGGCCGTGTGCACGGCAGGCAGCCGATCGACGTGTAGCCCTCATCGAACAGCTCGTGGTACGGCACCTCGTTGCCACGGACGTAGTCCCAGACACGGTCGAGCGTCCAGTCGGCGAGCGGGTTGAGCTTGACGATGCCACCGTGGTCGCGGTCGAGCTCGACCTTCGCGATGTTCCGCCGGCTCGCCCACTGTTCGCGCCGCAGACCCGCCACCCACGCGTCGAGGGTCGCGAGCTTGCGCTTCAAAGGCTCGACCTTGCGGATGGTGCAGCACGCGAGACGGAGGTCGATCGATCGGTACATGAGGTTGGGGCCGTGCTCGGAGACCAGCTCGGTGACGGCCGCGGTCTGGGGGTACTCGAACTCCACCGCGATGCCGTACCGCTCGCGGATCTCTTCGAACAGCGTGTAGGTCTCGGGCGGTAGCCGCCCGGTGTCGAGCGTGAACACGCGGACGTCGGGGTTGATGCGCCAGGCCATGTCGACGATGGCCATGCCGTCGACTCCGCCGGCGGCGCTGATCGCCATGCGGGGGTGGAACGTGTCGAGCGCCCATGTGAGCAGCTCCTCGGCGCCGGCGTGCTCGAACCGGGCGGCCGCGTCGTGGACCCACGCGGCCTCCTCGTCGATGACCGGGACGGTCGGCTCGTGGTAGGGAGCGTGCGGGTCGGGATCTGCCATCACACATCACCCCCGATCCGCTCGATCGCCAGCGTGAACACCCGGGCACACGACTCGCATCGCCACCCCATGGGTTCGGCCGGGCGGATGGTCTGCTCGCCGCAGAACGGGCAGTAGAACGGGACGGCTCGCGGCGTGTCGCTCATCGCCGGCTCCCCGGCGCGGCGAACTTCGCGAGCTGCGCATCGTCGAGCGCCGCCACATACGTGCCGAACGTGTCGTCGGTTGCGCGACGCTGCCGGTACCGCTTCACCAGCAGCTCGACGTAGTCGGCGGCGTCTTCGGCATAGACCTTGACGCCTTTGACCTTGCGGCCGAACCCCTGTCGTTCGCCGCCGAGGCCACCGCCCAGGTGCACCAAGAAGGCGTCGGACTTCGTGCCGTCGGGCCGGACCTGCAGGGCCGACATGAGACCGATGTCGGCGACCTGGAACCTCGCGCACGAGTTCGGGCAGCCGTTCACGTGGATCCGGATCGGTTCGTCGAAGCCGGGGAACCGCGACTCCAGCTCGGCGGTGAGCCACATGGCTCGCCCCTTCGTCTCGCCGATCGCGAGCTTGCAGAACTCGATGCCTGTGCACGCCATGGTCCCCGCTCTGAACGCGCTGGGGTGCACCGAGAGGTCGAGCGCCGTCAGCTCGGCGACCAGCTGGTCGGCGCGCTCGGGCGCCACCCCGGTGAGCACCATCTGCTGTTGCGCCGTGAGCGAGACGCGACCGTCGCCGTGGCGCTCGGCCAGATCGGCGACCAACCGCAGCTGGTGCCCCGTGATCCTCCCCGCGCGGGTGGCGAAGCCCACCGCCACCCGGCCGTCGGCCTGGAGCTGCAGCCCGAGGTGATTCCGGCTGCCCATCGGTGACACCCCGGCCTGTGGTCCGTCGGGCAAGGCACCGCCCGGCAGGAACTCACGCTCGAGCACCTCGCGGACCTTCTCGGCACCCCAGTCCTTCACCAGGAACTTCAGCCGTGCGTGGTTCCGTGACCGCCGGTAGCCGTAGTCGCGGAACAAGGTGGTCACGCCGAACCATGCCTCGGCGACGCGGTCGGGGGCAACGAACACGCCCAGACGCACCGCGAGCATCGGGTTGGTGGACAGGCCGCCGCCCACCCACAGGTCGTAGCCGCGCCCGAGCTCGGGGTGAACGACGCCTTGGAACGACACGTCGTTGATCTCGGGGTTGGTGCAACCGTGCGCGCAACCGCTGATCGAGGTCTTGTATTTCCGCGGCAGGTTCTGCACCGCAGGGTCGCCGACGTAGCGGGTCGAGACGGCTCGGATCTGCTCGGTGGCGTCGAGCACCTCGTCGGTGGTGACGCCGGCGAGCGGGCACCCCAAGATCACGCGGGGCGTGTCGCCGCAGGCATCGGCGGTCGTGAGCCCCGTCGATTCGAGTCGTTCGAAGATGGCGGGCACGTCTTCGATGCGGATCCAGTGCAGCTGGACGTTCTGCCGGTCGGTCACGTCGGCGACGTCGCGGCCGAACCGCTCGGAGACCCAGGCGATCGCGCGGAGCTGGTCGGTGCGGAGGCGTCCGCCGTCGATCCGGATCCGGAGCATGAAGAACTCGTCTTCGAGCTCCTCGGGCTCGCCGCTTCCTGTCCGTTCGCCCGGCACCCCTTGTTTGCGTTGCGTGTAGAGACCCCACCATCGCATCCGGCTCCGGAGGTCTTGTTTCGAGATCGACCGGAAGCCGCCGGGGGCGAAGATGCGCTCGATCCGTTCGCGCACGTCGAGCGGCGCACCTTCCTTCTTGATCTGTTCGGCCGGGTTGAGCGGCTCGTGGTAGCCGAGCGCCCACTGCCCCTCGCCGCGTCGGCGTGGCTGGCGGGGGGGTGGAGCGCTGGTGGGACCGGTCATGAGGTGCTCGCTCTCGTCACGTCGGGAGGGAAGCCGAAAACCGCCGGTGCGGCGGGTCTCGGGGTTGGTCGAGAGGAAGAGCGAGAGCTACCGCGCGGGCGTGGTCATCCCGCGATGGCGGGCATGACCGGGCGGCGACAGGCGCACAGACGTGCGGGGATCATCGCGGCGACGAGACCGGCGGTGCGCGTTCGGATCATGTCCGGACCAGCTCCTGGAGGAGTTGCAGGTGCAACACCCTACCCCTGGGGTCGGAGATACGTCAAAGATCGAGCGCGGCGTGGACCGGTTCGGCCGGGCCGATGTGTGGTTGGCTTATGCGATGGCAGAGGTCACGATCCAACCGACGAAGAACGGCAGTTACCTCGTGAAGGGGCCCATCACGATCATCGGCGTCGACGGGACCGCCTACGAGCTGGAAGGCGACGAGCACTGGCTGTGCCGGTGTGGCCACTCGCAGACGAAGCCGTTCTGCGACACCTCACACAAGCGCGTCGGGTTCCAGAGCGAACCACGCGTGAGCGACGGCTTGACCTGCTAGAACTGGTCGGCCTCGGTGCTTCCTTCGAGCGCCAGCGTCGACGACGAGCCCTGCGTCACGGTCTGCGACACGAGGTCGAACCACCCGGTGCCCACCTCGGCCTGGTGCTTCACCGCGGTGTAGCCGTCTGGCTCCAGGGCGAACTCTCGGGTCTGGAGCTCGACGTAGGCGCTCATCCCTGTCTGGGCGTAGCCCTTGGCCAGCTCGAACATGCTCGCGTTGAGAGCGTGGAACCCTGCGAGGGTGATGAACTGGAACCGGTACCCCATCGCGGCGAGCTCCTTCTGGAACGTCGCGGTCTGGGTTTCGTCGAGGGACTTGCGCCAATTGAACGACGGCGAGCAGTTGTAGGCGAGCAGCTTGCCGGGGAACTCTTCGTGCACGGCGTCGGCGAACGCCCTCGCCTCGTCGAGGTCGGGCGTCGACGTCTCGCACCACAACATGTCCACGAGCGGCGCGTAGGCGGTGGCCCGTGCGACGGCGGCGTCGATGCCGTCGTTGACGTGGAAGAACCCTTCGTCGGTGCGCTCCCCGGTGGTGAACGCCTGGTCGCGCTCGTCGACGTCGGAGGTGAGCAGCGTCGCGGCGAGCGCGTCGGTCCGCGCCACCAGCACGGTCGGCACGTCGAGCACGTCGGCCGCCAGTCGTGCCGCCGTGAGGGTGCGAAGGAATTGCGACGTGGGGATGAGCACCTTGCCGCCGAGGTGACCGCACTTCTTCTCGCTCGAGAGCTGGTCTTCGAAGTGGACGCCGGCGGCGCCGCCCTCGATCATCGCGGTCATCATCTCGAAGGCGTTGAGCGGCCCGCCGAAGCCCGCTTCGGCGTCGGCGAGGACCGGGGTCAAGAAGTCGTCGTCACGACCCTCCGCCCAGGCGATCTGGTCGGCGCGGCGAAGGGCGTTGTTGATGCGCTTGACCACCGTGGGGACCGAGTTCGCCGGGTACAGCGATTGGTCGGGGTAGGTCTGGCCGGCGACGTTGGCATCGGCGGCGACCTGCCAACCGGAGAGGTAGATCGCCTCGAGGCCGGCTTTCGCACACTCGACGGCCTGGTTGCCGGTGAGGCAGCCGAGCGCCGCCACGTAGTCGCGGGTGGTGATCAGGTCCCAGAGCTTGGTCGCGGCGGCCTTCGCGAAGGCGTGGTCGTGGCGGATGCGCCCGCGCAAACGCACGACCTCCTGGGCCGTGTAAGGGCGCGTGATGCCTGCCCAACGAGGGTCGGTCTCCCAGCGCTGCTGGAGCGCGGCGGCTTCGGTTGCGATCTGCTGCTCGACTGTGCTCATCGGTCCGGGCCTTTCGACGATCGTGGTGCGGGGGTGGGGGAACGAAAGACCCCCCCGTGCGGGAGGGTCGGACGGCGCACCGTGCGGCCCGGGGCCGCGGGGTGCGCCGCTAGCTGGCTACGAGTCCGTTGAACGGTCGTTCAACCATGGTAGCCATGATGTCAGATTCGATGCCCTCGGGTCAAGGTAGGGCACCTGGGCCGGTAGCTCGGCGCTCGGCCCCGATGAGCAGGCCGACGCCCCCGATGGTCACGAGCATCAGCAGGGTGGCCATCGCGTGGGCCTGGCCGATCGAAGCCGACCCCGGTTGGCCGAGCAGGCGGACGATCGCCACCGGCATCGTGGGCGAATCGGCACGCGCGAGGAACGCTGTGGCCCCGAACTCGCCGAGCGAGATCGCGAACGCGAACGCTGCGGCCGTCGCGATCGCCGGAGCGGCCACGCGGAGCGTCACGTCGCGCGTGGTCTGCCACGGTGACGCCCCGAGGTCGGCGGCTTGATCGGTCAGGTCCCGACGTGCGATGGCGACAGCCGGCGCGGCGATCCGGATCACGAACGGGGTCGCGACGACCGCCTGCGCCAGCGGGACGAGCCACCGCGACCCGCGCAGGTCGAGCGGTGCATCGCGGAACGCCACGACGAACCCGAGGCCGAGCGTGACGGCGCTCGCGCCGAGCGGCAGACCCAGCAGGGGCCACGCGGTGCTCCGCCGCGAGCGCGCGAGCGCCGTCGCCCCCAGCAGGCCGACCACCATGGCCACCGAGGCCGCGATCGCCGCCGTTCGAAGCGACGTCGCGACCGCTTGCGCCGGCACGATGTCGAAGATGCCGCCACGCCGCGACGCGCCGAGGTCGAGGTATCGATCGAGGGTGAAGCCCGCAGGTCCGCGGAGCGACCTCGCGACCACGCGACCGATGGGTATGAGCACGAAAAGGGCGAGCGTGGCGGCCACGGTGACGGTGAACACCCGTTCACCGCGCGAGCGCGGGCTACGGCGCGCCGGCGTGAGCGCGCGCTGGGGTGCGGAGCGTGACGCGATCACCGGATCGAGCGCAAGCAGGCCGGCCACGAAGACGAGCTGGATGATGGCGAGCGCCGACGCGGTCGGCAGGTTCAGGAACTGCGTCGTCTGCCGCCAGATCTCGACCTCGATGGTGGCCGACCGCGGCGGCGCGAGCAGCAACGCCGCACCGAACGAGGTGAGCGAGAACAGGAACACGAGCGTCGCCGCGCCCATGACCGCCGAGCGGCCGACAGGCCACAGGACCGCCGGGAAACGTCGCCACCCACGCGCGCCCAGGACCTCGGCGGCGTCTTCCAGGTCGGGGTCCATCGTCGACCACGCCGTGCCGACCACGCGGACCACGACGGCCACGTTGAAATACGCGTGCGCGACGACGAGCGCGGCCAGCGAGCCTTCACCGCGCGCGAACGCGAGGCCCACCACGACGGTCGGGAGCACGAACGGGAGGACGACCGCGGCCGACAACAGCCCACGTCCGGGGAACGAGAACCTCGAAAGCGCGTAGGCGCCGGGCAGCCCGATGGCGAGCGTGGCCAGCGTCGAGATGACGGCCTGCGTCATCGTGAACGACACGACCTCGCGGAGGTGCCGGTCGGTGATGACCTGCGCGAGGGCGCCGACATCGAAGCGACCCTCCGGCCGGAGCCCCAGGTCGAAGATCCGGACCAGCGGATAGCCGAAGAAGACCGCGAGGAAGACGAACGGCACCGCGAGCAGCGCCGCGGTCGTTAGCGCAGCACGACGTCGGTCCACCGCTGCACCCAGTCTTCGCGGTTGGCTGCGACGGCCGCGGGGTCGAGCGCGAGGGGAGCCGCTGGCACGACGGCGTTGTCGACGAAGACCTGTGGCAACACGGCGTCGTCGACCACCGGGAACACGAACATCCGCAGCGGGATGTCCTGTTGGAACTCCCGTGACAGCATGAAGTCGACGAGCGCCCTCGCTTCGGTCTCGTGGTCGGTGCCGGCGAGGATCCCCGCGAACTCGATCTGGCGGTAGCAGGTGGCCTCGATCACGCCGGTGGGTGCCGTGGCCGGCGGTTCCTCGGCGAACACGATCTCGGCGACCGGGCTGGTCGCGTACGACACGACGAGCGGCCGCTCGCCTTCGCCGCCACCCGCACCGGAGAACTCGCCGAAGTACGCCTGCTCCCAGCCGTCGACCACGCGGACGCCGTTCGCGCGCAGGTCGGCCCAGTAGTCCTCGAACCCGGGGTCGCCGTACTCCGCGATGGTGGCGAGCAGGAAGGCCAGACCGGGGCTGGAGGTCGCAGGGTTCTCGACGACGAGTCCGCCATCGACGGCCGGGCTGGCGAGGTCCTCGAAGCTCTCGGGGACGAAGTAGTCGAACCGCGCGAGGTCGATGTTCACGCAGACGTCGCCGCGGTCGATCGGCGTCACGCGGTGCTCGGGGTCGAGCTCGTAGGTGTCGGGCACGGCGTCGAGCCGCGGCGATGCGTACGGGAGGAACACGCCCGCGGCGAGCGCATCGGCCAGCAGGTTGTCGTCGACGCCGAACAACACGTCGGCCTCGGGGTCGCCAGCCGTGAGGATCGCACGGTTCACGACCTGTCCCGCGTCGCCGGCAGGCACGACGGTCACGTCGATGCCGCTCGACCCTTCGAAGGCTCGCAGCACCCCTTTCGACACGTCGAACGAGTCGTGCGTGATGAGCGTGACCTCCCGGGGACCGGCGGGGCCGGTGGTCGTGGTCGTGGCCCCCGGGCCGGTACAGGCGGCGGCCACGAGCGCGGTCACCACCGCGGAAACGACGGCACCCAGCACCCCACGCTTCACGCGGCGCCGCCCGGTCTGATCGCCACGATGGCACCGGTGCGCACGCGCACGCTGGCATCGGGTGCCGCGAACTCGTTGCTGATGCCGAGCGAGGAGCCTGCCTCCAGCTCGGCGTCATGTAGGGCCCACCGCAGACCCTGGGTCGTGACGCCGCCCGCCCGGCCGCCCACGGCGAACACGCTGACCAACTCTCCAAGCTCGCCGCGCATCTCGCGCTCGTCGCGGACGACATGGATGAGGGCGGCGCCGATCACCGCGTCGATCGTGATCGGCGCCCACCTCGGCGACGCCAGCAACGTCAGGTTGCCGAAGAGGTGATCGAGACGTCCACCGTCACCACCGGCGACGACGACGCGGCCGGCCCCGGCTCCGAGCGCGTGCTCCAGCGCCAGCTCCAGGTCCGTGGCGTCTTTGTCGGTGGGGTGACGCTCGACGGCACCACCGCCGGACTCGACCGTCGCGACGTCGTCGGGTGACGCGCTGTCGAGGTCACCCACCAGCACGTCGACGTGCAGCCCGAGCCGGTGTGCCTCGACGACCCCGCCGTCGGCGGCGATCACAAGGGCGCCGGTCACGCCCGGCGGCAGCGCGCGGCGCACGCTGCCGCCTCCGGTGATCACGAGGGCCGTGGTGCTCATCGCTCCCTCCGCCGGCATTACCCGGGTCAGGTTCTTCGGGTCGCCGGCGCGATGTGCCGGCCTCTCAGCCCGGTTGCCCGAGCTCCCCTGGACACGACCAGTGTAGCCCTGCCCGACCGGACCGCCCGGAAGCGTTACGGCACGATCTTCGAGATCGCAAGCTCGAGGATGTCGGTCGCGCCGGCCGCCTTCAGCTGGGGGATCAGCCGGTTCACCCCGCGCTTGTCGACGACCGCCTCGATGGCGAACCCGCCGTCAGACAGCGGCGACACCGTGGGTGCCTTCATCGACGGCACCACGGCGACGACGGCGTCGCGGTGCTCGGCCGTGACGTTCAGCTTGATCAGCACCCGCCCTTCGGCTTCGAGCGCCCCGCGCAACAACGTGACGATGTCGTCCATCGCTGCCCGCTTCGCGGGGTCGGCGGCAGCCTCGTGGTTGGCGACGAGCACGGGGTCGGAGGTCAAGAGCGTCGCGATGATCTTCATGCCGTGGGCGCGGAGCGTCGAGCCGGTCTCGGTCACGTCGACGATCGCGTCGACGATCTCGGGCACCTTCGCCTCGGTTGCACCGTAGGACCAGCTGATCCGTACATCGATGCCGAGGCCGGCGAAGTACCGTCTCGTGAGCTCGACGAACTCGGTCGAGATCCGCGTGCCGGCGGGGAGCTCGCTCGCGGCGGCGGCAGGGTGCTCGTTGGGAACGGCGAGGACGACCTGGGTGCCGTGCCCGGTCCCGGACTTCGCGTAGGTGAGCGTGGTCAAGACCTCGAGGTCGGCGTCGGTCTCGGCGATCCAGTCCTGGCCGGTGATCCCGAGGTCGAACATGCCGTCTTGCACGTACAGCGGTATCTCTTGCGGACGCAAGATCGACACACGTTCGATGCGGTCGTCGTCGATGGTGCCGTGGTAGTCGCGATCGGAGCCTCGACGGACGCGCAGGTCGGCCTCCTCGAAGAGGCGGAGGGTCTGGGTCTCGAGCGAGCCCTTCGGGATGACCAGCTTCAACATCGAGGTCGCGAGTCTACTGAGGGGGCAGCCGTCGGGCCTAGGATGCGGGCGTGCTTCGGGCGGCGGGGTGGGCGGCGATGGCTGCCTCGACCTTGGTGATCGGCGCCTTGCTCGGCGCCGTGATGAACGCTTCGGCGCGGACCGTTGGTCTCGTGATGGGGTTCGGCGCGGGGGCGTTGATCGCGGCCGTCAGCTTCGAGCTCACGCAGGAGGCCTTCGAGCGCGGTGGCACCGTTCCGCTGGCGACCGGGCTGGCGCTCGGCGCGGTGGCGTTCTTCGTGGGTGATCTGGTCGTCGACGGTATGGGCGGGCAACACCGCAAACGGATGGACCGCGACCACGCCGGCACGCCGCTGGCCTTGATGCTCGGGGCCACGCTCGACGCCGTGCCCGAGTCGCTCATCATCGGGTTGTCGTTGATCGGTGGCCTCCCGCTGCAGACGGCGTTCCTGGTCTCGGTCGCCGTGTCGAACCTGCCCGAGGGCTTCGCGTCGGCGGCCGGCCAGCGCCGGCAGGGTCAAACGGCCGTTCAGATCGTGCCGCGCTGGCTCGTCATCGTGGCGATCTCGGCCGTCTCCGGCGCCGTGGGGTTCGTCGCGTTCGACCACCTCGAACCTCGTGCGGTGGCCCTGACCGAAGCTTTCGGTGCCGGCGCGCTGCTGGTGATGGTCATGGACACGATGGCGCCGGAGGCGTTCCGCGACGCGGGGCCTGCGACCGGGTTGATGGGCGTGGCCGGGTTCGCGTTCGCGTTCCTGCTCGGGACGGTCTAACCCTTGCTCGGGACGGTCTAACCCCCGCCGGGCGGCCGAACCTCGTTCCCGCCCAGACGTCGGAAGAAACACGTCCGTTCACCGGTGTGGCAGGCGGCTCCTTCTTGGTGGACGCGCGCGAGCACCACGTCGGCGTCGCAGTCGACCAGCAGCTCCTCGACGTGTTGGGCGTGGCCACTCGTATCACCCTTGCGCCATAGCTCTTGCCGCGATCGCGACCAGTAGACCATGCGTCCTTCCGCGGCCGTGCGCTCGAGCGCCTCGCGGTTCGCCCACGCGAGCATCAACACGTCGCCGGTGTCGGCGTCTTGTGCGATGACCGGGATCAGGCCCTGCTCGTCGAAGCGCAGCTCACCGGCGTCGACCACAGGTTGCACGTCGCTCATCGGCGCACCTCGATGCCCTGCTCCGCCAGGTAGGCCTTGACCTCGGCGATCGTCAGCTCCTCGTCGTGGAAACGGCTGGCGGCAAGTACGGCGTCGGCGACCCGCAGCCCTTCTGCGAAGTGCGCCGGCTCGCCGGCGCCGCCGCTCGCGATCACGGGCACACCCACGACGTCGCCCACCGCGCTCAGGAGCTCGACATCGTAGCCCTGCCCGGTGCCGTCGCGGTCCATCGACGTCACCAACACCTCGCCGGCTCCGCGGTCACCCGTCGCCTCGGCGGCCCACGCCACCGCCTCACGGCCGGTCGGGGTGCGGCCCGCGTCGATCATGACCTCCCACCCCGACCCGTCGGACCGCCGCTTCGCATCGATGGCGATGACCATGCACTGCGCGCCGAACGTGTCCGCCGCGTCACGCAACAGCGACGGGTCACGCACGGCGGCGCTGTTCAACGCGACCTTGTCGGCGCCCGCTCGCAACAGACGGCGAGCGTCGTCGACCTCGCGCACGCCGCCACCGACCGTGAGGGGGATGAACACCTCGTCGGCCGTCCTCGAGATGACCTCGTAGGTCGCGTCGCGCCCTTCGATCGTCGCGGTGATGTCGAGGAAGACCAGCTCGTCCGCTCCGTCTCGGTCGTAGCGACGGGCGAGCGCGACCGGATCGCCTGCGTCGCGAAGCTCCTTGAACCGCACCCCTTTCACCACGCGCCCGGCGTCGACGTCGAGGCATGGGATGACGCGCTTCGCGAGCATCGTCAACCCCTCGTGACCTGCGCGAGCTTCAGCGTGCGCTCGTACAGAGCCTTCCCCGTCACGACGGCCTCGCATCCTGCGTCGCGAAGTGCCCACACGTCGTCGGCGGTGCGCACCCCGCCGCTGGCCACGACCGGCCGGTCGGTCAGGGACAACAGGTGCCGGTACAGCCGAAGGTCGGGGCCGTCGAGCGTCCCATCGCGAGCGATGGCCGTGGCGAGGTAGCGCGGCGCCCCGGCGTCGTCGAGCGCCGGCAAGACGTCTTCCAGCACAGGTCCTTCCTCTTGCCAGCCCTTGACCATGACGTGGCCGCTTCGGACGTCGAGCGCCACCACGACGCGGTCGGCGTACTCCTCGACGGCCCGTGCCACGAACGTCGGGTCGAGCGCCGCCGCGGTGCCCACGATGGCTCGTGCCGCGCCGAGGTCGGCGATCGCTCCGATGTCGTCGAGGGTTCGAACGCCACCACCGACCTGCACCGGGATCGCCACCGCCTGGCAGATCTCGCCTATCACCTCGCGGTTGTCCCCTTCATCGAGAGCGGCGTCCAGGTCGACGACATGCAACCGGCGCGCGCCCTCGTCCTGGAACCGTGTCGCGACGCCCGCCGGGTCGTCGGCGTACGTCGTCTGGTCGTCGGGGTTGCCGCGCAGCAACCGCACGGCCTTGCCGCCGCGCAGGTCGATCGCCGGGATGACGATCATGCAGCCACAGCTTTCACGAGGTTCTCGTAGAGCTGTAGCCCGGCGTCCCCCGACTTCTCGGGGTGGAACTGGGTCGCGAAGACGTTGTCCTTGGCAACCACAGCCGCGAAAGGGCGGCCGTGTTCGGTTCGGCCGACGGTGAGCTCGGGGTCGACGTCGGGGGCGTACGAATGCACGAAATAGAACCGCGTATCGTCGGGGATCCCATCGACGAACTGGTGGGACCGGGTCCACCGCACGCCGTTCCACCCCATGTGCGGTACACGCACGCCGTCGGGCAGCCGTCGCACGCTGCCCGGGAACACCCCGAGCCCAGGGGCGCCATCTTCGTCGGACCCGGCGAACAAGATCTGCATGCCGACGCACACGCCGATCACCGGACGACCGGCGGCGATCACGCCGGCGATGGTGTGATCCATGCCGAGCGTCGCGAGCGATCGGACGCAGTGGCCGAAATGACCCACCCCGGGCACGATGAGCGCGTCGGCGGCTGCGGCCTCGGTCGCGTCGGCGGTGACCACGGCGTCGCCTCCCACGTGGGCGATGGCCCGTGACACCGAGTGGAGGTTGCCGCTGCCGTAGTCGAGCACCGCGATCCGTGCGGTCACGAGGTCCCCTTCGTCGACGGCACACCGCCGGAGCCTGTCACCGTGCACGCGTCGCCCAGAGCCTTGGCGAGCGCCTTGAACTCGGCCTCGCACACATGGTGCGGCGAACGACCGGAACGCAGATGGACGTGCACGGTCAGGTTCGCGGCCTGCGCGAACGCCCGCACGAAGTCTTCGAGCAGCCCTGTGTCGAAGCCGTTGATGGTCTCGGCGGGGACCGGGACCTCGTGGACGACGAAGTTGCGCCCGGCGAGGTCCAACGCGACCTCGACCGCCGCTTCGTCGAGCGGCACGACGATCGAGGCGAACCGCCGGATGCCCGACTTGTCGCCCAGCGCCTCGGCGAGCGCTTGGCCGAGTGCGAGCCCACAGTCCTCGACGGTGTGGTGGCCGTCGATCTGCAGGTCGCCCGAGCAATGCACCGTCAGATCCCACCCGGCGTGTTTGCCGAGCTGCTGCAACATGTGATCGAAGAACGGGATGCCGGTGTCGGCGCTCGCGACGCCGGTGCCGTCGAGGTCCAACACGACGCTGATCTCGGTCTCGTTCGTGGTGCGTGCGACGGTCGACGTCCGGCTCACCCCAGGACCTCCTTCATGGCTTGCAGGAACGCATCGGTCTCTCCTTCGGTCCCGGCCGTGACGCGGAGCGCGTTGGGCACGACGGCTGTGAGGTCACGAACGAGCACGCCACGGTCCAGCAGGCCTTGCCACACCACGGCGGCGTCGCCCGGCGGCACGAACAGCACGAAGTTCGCGTCGCTGGGGTACACGGTCATGCCGCTCACGTTCCCGAGCTCGGCGACGATGCGGTCCCTTTGGTCGCGGATCGCCGCCAGCAGGCGAAGGGCATCGTCGCGATGCCGGAGGGCCGTGGTGCCCGCCGCCTGCGTCAGCGACGACATGTGGTAGGGCAGGCGGACGACCTCGACGTCGCGCACGACGGCGGGGTCGGCCAACAGGTAGCCGATCCGCGCACCGGCCAGCGCGAAGGCCTTCGAGAACGTGCGGACCACCGCGACGTTCGGGTGGCCGGCGACCAGCGGCAGCGCGGTCTCGCCGCCGAACTCGATGTACGCCTCGTCGACCACCACCAGCGTCGCCGGTAGTGCCCCAGCGAGCCGCCGTACGGCCTCGACCGACTGCGCGTTCCCGGTCGGGTTGTTCGGCGAGCACACGAACACGATGTCGGGCTGTGCCGCCGCCGCTGCGTCCACCTGCTCGTCGCCCAGGGTGAACCCCGTACCGAGGCTCCCTCGCACGACCTCGGTGTGCGTGATCCACGCCAGCCGCGAGTGCAACAGGTACGTCGGTTCGAACGTCATAGCCGACCTGCCGGGCCCGCCGTAGGCGAGGAGCAGCTCGATCAAGATCTCGTTCGAGCCGGTCGCCGCCCAGGTGCCATCGAGCGGGTGGGCGTGCAGGGTCGCGATCTCGCCGCGGAGCCCGCGCATGGCTCCATCGGGGTAGCGGTGAAGCGGCAGGTCGCGGACGGCGGCCGCCAACTCGCGGGAGAAGGACTCCGGCAGGGGGTACGGGCACTCGTTCGTGTTGAGACGCACGGGGACATCGAGCTGTGGCGAGACGTACGGGGCGGTCTCACGGACCCCGAGCCGGGGGAGCGCGCCGCTCACGGGTCCCCGGCCTCCTCGGCGCGCGCGTCCATCGCCTTCGCGTGGCCGACGAGCCCTTCGGCCCGCGCGATCGCCGAGGTTCCGGGGGTGAAGCGGCGGGCCGCCGCGGGGTTCATCTCGATGACCGACGACACGGTGACGTAGTCGGCGGCTCGCAGGCCGCTCGAGAACCTCGCCGTGCCGGCGGTGGGCAGCACGTGGTTCGAGGCCACGCCGTAGTCGCCGTAGGGCACCGCTGTCCAGTGACCCAGGAACACGGCGCCGGCGTTGCGCACCGCGGGGAGCCAGGTGTCGGCGTCGGGCACCAGCAGCAGCACGTGCTCCACGGCGAGGTCGTTGACCGCTTCGATCGCGTGCGCCACGTCGCGAACCACGATCAGCCTCGTGTGCCGGAGCGCCTGCTCGACGATCTCGCGTCGGCCTGCCTGGGGCAGCTCCTGCTCGAACGCGGTGCGGACCTTCTCGACGAGTGACTCGTCGGGCGTGAGGAAGAACGTGCGCGCCTCGGGATCGTGTTCGGCCTGTGCGATGAGGTCGAGTGCGACCAGGCGCGCGTCGACGTCGCCTGCTGCCACGATGGCGAGCTCGGTGGGGCCCGCGAGCCCGTCGATGCCCACGAAGCCGGCGACCTGTCGCTTCGCCTCGGTGACGTAGACGTTCCCAGGCCCGACGATGCGGTCGACTGAGGGGATCGACTCGGTGCCGTAGGCCATGGCCGCCACCGCCTGTGCGCCGCCCGTCTTCGCGACGTGGGTCGCGCCCGCTCTCTGGGCCGCGTAGAGCACCGGCGCGTGCACCGTGCCGTCAGACATCGCCGGCGTGCACAACACGATCTCGGGCACCCCGGCGACGACGGCCGGTACGACGGTCATGCACACGCTCGAGGGGTACCGCGCCCGTCCGCCGGGCACGTAGCACCCCACGGTCTGCAGCGGCCGCACGATCTCGCCGAACCGAACGCCTTCGCGTTCGTCGAACCACTCCCTGGGCAGCTGTCGCTCGGCGAGATCGCGGAGCCGTTCGATCAGATCGTCGAGCGCGCCCTGCAGCTCGGGCGGCGTGCCGGCGATGGCGCGCTCGAATTCCTCATCGGTCACGAGCACGCCGGTCGGGGCGAGGTCGGCACCGTCGAACTTGGCGGCCAGCTCGACGAGCACCTCGTCGCCTTCGACGAAGACACGCTGCAAGATCTCGCGCACCGTCTCGGTGGTAGCGGGATCGATCTCGAGCTTCGAGGGCTCGAGCCGCCCGCCCCGCTCGCGCAGGTCGAGGAGCTCGAGCATCAGCCCTCTCCGGCGCCCTCGGGATGTGCGCCGTCACCCGACGCGTGGGCGTGCACCTCTCGCCAGGCACGGTGATCACGTGCGAACAGCACCCAACCGCTCACGCCGACGACCGCGGCGGCGGCGGCGAGGCTGATCAGGGCCAACAAGACGGTTGTGTCACGATCCATGGGAGGCCGTCAGGGTATCGAAAAGCCGCGTGTGGTCGGCGTGCGGCGCCGAAGGATCGATCGCGTTGGCCAACACCTGGTCGGCGACGCTGAACGCGATCGCGCCCGCGTCGATGTCCTCGGTGTTGGCGAGGCAGATCGCGGTCGTGCGGTGCCCGGGGAACCGGACCATGGTGGCCGACCACCCGGGGAACGAGCCGTTGTGGCTGAAGATGGGCAGACCATGGTGGGTTCGCGATGACATCCCCCACGCGTAGTGGATGGCCGAGCCGTCGTGGAGCCGGCCGCGTTCGCTCAGGTGCGCCGGGAGCCAGCCGCCGGTGATCGGGTCGTCGTCGAACATCGCGCTCCAGGCCCCGAGGTCGCGCGCCGTCGTCCACAGCCCGCCTGCGCCGACGGCATGGAACCGTCCGGGCTCGACGTGGCGGGTGCCATCGGTCGCACGGAAGTGCCCGCGGCCGGTGCCCGGGGGCAACACGTCCGGCGTGTCACGGAAGAACGACGACGACATGTCGAGGGGCTCGAACACCCGCTCGCGAGCGACGACCGACAGAGGAGCCTTCGCTGCTGCGGCGACCACCTCGGCCAACAGCAGGTAGCCGTGGTTCGAATACACATAGCGTTCACCCGGCTCCGAGGGGAGTGGGTCGACGGCCTTCACGCGCTGCAGTCGATCGTCGGTCGACAGGGCGCGCACGCCACCGGGCCCGAGCCCGTCGGGTCCGAACGAAGGAGCGGGCAGCCCGCTCGTGTGATGCACCAGGTGCCGAACGGTGGCGCGCTCGGCCCACGAGGGGAGGCCTGGCACCCATCGGGCAACAGGGTCGTCGACGTCGAGCTGTGCGTCGTGCTCGAGGAGGGCGACGCACGCCGCCACCACCTGCTTGGCGAGCGACCCCACGTAGCACACCGTGTCGATCGTCATCGGGTCGCCAATGCCCATGTCGGCGACCCCCCAGGTCAGCGACCGTACGACCTCTTTATCGCGGATGGCGAGCACCACGTACCCCGGCTCGGTGGCGGCCGCGGGCACAGGGCTCATGTCGACAGGGCTCTGCGCTTCGCCTCGGTGCGACGCTCGGCTTCCAGACGTTCGAGGTCGACGTCGTCGTAGCTGACGTAGGTGAAGGCCGCGCCGATCGCCGGGTGCACGGCGGCGATCTGGCGGTGCATCTCCTGCGCGACGCGCCGGTAGGCCGGGTGGCCGGTGGGCTGTGATCGAAGCTCGGTGAGATGCATCGCCTCACGAGCGGTCATCTGCATCACGAAGCGGATGCGGTACGCCATCGACACGGCGTAGCTCGCCACCTCGGGGAGCCCTGCGGCCGAGATCGCTTCCCACGTGGCCAGCGACACCTCCATCGCCTCGGCCCAGTCGCGCGAGAAGCCCGCCTCGACGATGGGCTCCGGCACGTCATAGCCCAACGCGGGCGTCAGCCGTTGCCATTCGATGGTGAGCGGACGGTGGCGCTGCAGGTCGCGGAAGGCCCCGAAGTCGCAGGTGACGTCGAACCGGTACCCGGTGCGCTCCCACGCGCGGCCGGGCTTGTGCCGGCGGTTGCCTCGCTCCCCGATCGACGACGCGAGGATCTTCGCTCGAGCATCGGTGGACATCGCCCGAACCTCGTCGAGCAGCTGATCGTCGGGCAGAGCCGAAGCTGCGTACAGCGCGGCCGCGACGACCTTCATCTCCCCGTCGGCATCATAGTCAACTAGGTTGACGAACGGCCGTGATAAGGGTTCGACGTATCCCACGAGCTTGGCAGCCAGCTCGTCGGTCCGCTCGCGCACGTCACGCCAATACGTGGACCACGCCACGCCGCGATCGGGAACGTCGACACGGGTCAGGAACTCGGGGATGACCTTGCGGAGCTCCACGGACATGCGCTGCCCGTAGTCGCGCATCTCGGCCAGCGGATGCACGGCCAGGCGCATCAGCAGCTGCTCGTAGGACTGTCCCGTGGCGAAGATGCCCAGGTTCGAGCGCGTGCCCGCCGGCAGGAGCAGACGCAAGGTGTCGCACGTCTTCGCCATGATCGACTGGCGGTAGACGAAGTCGGAGTCCTCGGGGGTCTGCGGCACCTTCGCCCGGAAGTAGGCGTCCATCGGCTCGTAGAGGCGGCCGTACGTCGTGAACAGGTCATCGAGACAGGTGTCGTAGCGCTCGGCGAGCGCCGTGCCGGCGAGCTCGGGCGGGGTGGTCGACCGCCACCGATCGCCGGGGCGATCGTCGTAGCGCATGTACCTGGTGGACTGTTCGAGGTAGGCCGCCATGCGTCCCCACTCGAGCGCCTTCGCCAGCAGCTGCGACGCCTGCTCGCAGGCGAGGTGCACCCCGCCGAGCTGTGCCACCGAGTCGTCGCCGTATTCGACGAACACCCGCTCGTAGAGCCCGGCCGCCCTGCGCGTGCCGACGGTCGGTCCGGCGGTCCCGTCCACGATGTCGGCGGCGAACTCGTCGAGGAACAGCCGCCGGAGCGACTTCGTCGTGCGCGAGTAGCGCGCGAACAGCGCCCCTTTCACCGCCTCGGGCATGTTCGTCAGGGCGAAGACCGGACCGTCGAGGTCGCTGAAGAATGGGCCGAGCATCCGACGCTCGTCGTCGGTGAACCGCTCGACGACGTACGGCGTCGTCATGGCGACGGCGTCGACGTCGAGGTGGGGCCGCCGGTGTACAGGTTCACGATGGTCCCCGGCGGGACCTCGGTGCCCGGCGGGGGCTCCTGGAAGGCGATGAAGTTCGGGTTCGGGCACTGGGGCAGCGGCGGGACGGTGCCGGCGAAGTTCGCGACCAAGTCGAGCTTCTGCAGGTCGGCCTTCGCCTTGTTGAAGGTCTGGCAGGAGTAGTCGCTGAGCACGACGGTCGCCGGCCCCGACGACAAGATGACGTCGACCGGAGTGCCGCGCTCGACCCGGTCGTTGGGGCCGGGATCTTGCCCGATCACGATGCCGGGATCTGGGAACTCGTCGCTCGTCTCGGTGGTCCGCTGACCGATCACCAGACCCTCGGCCTGCAGCGCCGCGATGGCCGCCTCGACGCTCAGGCCGGTGAGGTCGGGCACGTTGACCTTCCTGAACGGTATGGCTACCGTCAGCGTGACCTCGTTGCCCGTGGACACCAGCGTGTTCGCCGCAGGCGTCTGATCGAGCACCGTGCCCTCCGGGAGGTCGCTCTCCTGCTCCACGGGGTCGAGCACCGCGAGCCCGAGTCCTTCCAGCTCGATCGTCGCCTGGTCGAACGTGGTGCCGATGACGCGGGGCATGGCGAACGTCTCGAGCTGGCCGTCGCCACCCAGGCTCTGCGCCAGCAGGTACCCGGCGCCCCCGAGCACGGCGACGACGAGCACGCCGATCAACACGCCGAGCCAGACCTTGCGCGACGCCCCCTTCGGCTCCTCGGCCGGAGCCATCACCTGCGTCGGTTGCGGACGAGCGATGACCTGGGTCGCCTCGCCCATACCGGCGAGCAGCGGGGTCGCGCTCACGGGTCTGCCTTCGCGGACGCTCACGAGGTCGGCGATGAGCTCGCCCGCGTCCTGGTAGCGGTTCGCGGGGTTCTTCGCGAGCGCCTTCATCACGACCGCGTCGAGCGAGATGGGGAGGTCGGGGACCCTTGACGACGGTGGCACCGGTATCTCGTTCACTTGCTTGTACGCGATGGCGACGGGTGAGTCGCCGGTGAACGGGGGTGCCCCGGTAAGCAGCTCGTACAACACGATCCCGAGCGAATAGATGTCGCTTCGTCCGTCGACCTGCTGGCCCTGCGCCTGTTCGGGTGACAGGTACGTCGGCGTACCGAGCACCGACGAGGTCTGGGGCGCGGTCTCGAGCGTCTGCATCCGGGCGATGCCGAAGTCCATGACCTTCACCGAGCCGTCACGCGTGACCATGACGTTGGCCGGCTTGATGTCGCGATGTACGATGCCCTGCGCGTGGGCGACGTCGAGCGCCTGCGCGATGCGCTCGGCGACGTCGAGGGCCTGCGTGGTCGTGAGCCGCTTGCCCGCACCCAGGAAGTCGGCGAGCGTGCGGCCCTCGATGAACTCCATGACGATGTATTGCGTGTCGCCGTCGGCGCCGCTGTCGTACACGCCCACGATGGCCGGATGGTTGAGGCGTGCGGCCGCCTGCGCCTCGCGCCGGAAGCGCGCGACGAAGCCGGCGTCACGTGCGAACTGCGGTAGCAAGATCTTGATCGCGACCGTTCGGTTCAACACGGGATCCACGCCGCGGTAGACCTCGGCCATGCCGCCGGCACCGATCCGTGCCTCCACGCGGTAACGCTCGCCCAGGGTCGATCCGTTCACGTCGCTCGGTTCACCGCCTTCGTCCTGTCGCCGCGCTCGCCGGTCGCGCGACGCTCACAGGGCCGCCTCGATGAGGGCCCTGGCGATGGGGGCGGCGATCCGTCCGCCCGTCGCCTCGTTCCCCTCGTCGCCGCCGTCGAGGACGATAACCGCTACCGCGATGCGCGGGACCTGCCCCGGCCCTGCCGGCGCGAACGCGGTGAACCACGCGTTCGGCGCCCGGCCCTCGCCGTTGGTGGCGGTCCCGGTCTTGCCCGCCACGGCGATGCCGTCGATCTGGGCCGCTGAACCTGTGCCTCGGCTCACGACCTGCAACATGAGTGACCGCATCGCCACCGCGGTGTCGGTCGACACCGGACGGCCCAAGATCTGCGCGGCGAACTCGCGCACGACCCGCCCCTGCGGATCGCGAACCTCGCTCACGAGCCGGGGCGCCGGCATCGTGCCGCCGTTCGCGATGGCGGCCGTGATCAACGCGAGGTGCAGCGGGTTCGTCACCACGTTGTCGAGCCCCACCCCTGAATACGCCAGCGCGGGCGTCCGCTCCTCGAAGTAGTCGGGTTGGGGGAAGCGTCCGCTCTCGAACGGCAGCACGAACGGGATGGGCGGATCGGAACACGAGACGTCGTCCGGCGGCGAGATGGGGCAGAAGCCGTAGTCGAACGCCTGGCGCGCGAGCCGGTCGGCGCCCAGCTCGAGCGCGATCGACCCGAACGTGACGTTGCACGACTCGACGAAGCCCTCCTGCATCGATACCGTGCGCGAGCCGCCGTTGCAGAGCGATCCCCCGAAGTTCTCGAGGTCGTCGCCGGTCGTGGGAAGGTCGAGCACCCGGGGGTTGTCCCACAGCTTGTCGGGTCCCCATCCGTTCTCGAGCGCCGCCGACGCGGTGATGATCTTGAAGGTCGACCCGGGCAGGTAGAGCTCGCCGAGCGCCTTCGACAACAAGGGCTTCCGCGGGTCGGCCTCGTAGGTATCCCACGCCGCCTCGATCTCGGCGGTGGTGCCCGTCGACAGGAGGTTCGGGTCATAGCCGGGGTTCGAATACATCGCCAGCACGTCGCCGGTGCGGGGATCGATGGCCACGACGGCGCCCGCGAGCCCACCCAGCTCGGCCCGAGCCACCTGCTGCAACACCGGGACGAGGGTGGTCACCACGGTGCCGCCAACCTTCGGCCGCCCCAAGAGCAGGTCGCTGAGGTTCGAGGCGGCGAGCTCGGGTGCCGTGCCCGCGAGGTAGGGGTTCATCGCCTGCTCGAGCCCCGTGCGGGTGAAGATCCGCGAGTAGAAGCCGGTGGCGTGGCCGAACAGCACCCCTTTCGGATATCGGCGCTCGTAGCGGAAGACCGAGCCTTCCGGGGCGAGGATGCTCTCGGCCAAGATCGACTGGTCGGCGGCCAAGATCGCGCCGCGTTGCGTCTCGTATTCGGCCCGGATCTGCCGGGCCGCGTTGCCCGATTCGTTCGCGATGCGGTCGGCCGCCACCACCTGAACGTAGGCGGCCTGTGCGAACAAGACGAGGAACAGGGCGGCGAACCCCACGCCGAGACGGCGGATCTGCCCGTTCATCGTTCGGCCTTCCGCCCGGGGATCCACGGGCCTGCCGAGGTGCGCACCAACAGCGCAAGCGCGATGAACGACGCGACCCTGCTCGTCCCTCCGTACGAGACCAGGGGCAGCGGCACGCCGGTCAGTGGGATGAGCCGTAACACCCCGCCCGCGATGACGAAGACCTGGAGACCGAGCACCGTGGTCAAGCCGACCGCGAGGAGCTTCTCGAAGCTGTCGTGCCGCTCGACCGCGATACGCAGACCGCGCGCCACCAGCACGAGGTAGCACAACAAGACGGTCGACACGCCGAGCATGCCCAGCTCCTCACCGAACGCCGCCAAGATGAAGTCGCTGCCGACGTACGGGATCAGCGTCGGCGAGCCCAGACCCAAACCGGTGCCCACCATGCCGCCCGTGGCGAACGCGTACCACCCCTGAGCCAGCTGGCCGTAGCCGAGCGCACCCACGTTCTCGGGGTCGAGCGCGTGTAGCCAGTAGCTCACGCGCGCTTGGACGTGCGGCAGGGTCAGCCACCCGAGGTACGCACCGACCGCGAACAACACGACGCCGATCACCAGGTACGAGACACGGCCCGTCGCCACCCAGACCATCGCGGTGAACACGCCGAACAGCAGCAACGACGCACCCATGTCGCGCTCGAGGAACAAGATGGCGAGCGAGGTGCCCCACGCCAGCAGCAACGGGCCCAGGTCCTTCACGCGGGGCAGGCCGAGCCGCCCCACGCCGGCCGAGAGCAGCTCCCGTTTCGCCGACAGGTACGACGCCAGGAAGATCACGATGAACAGACGTCCGAACTCTGCCGGCTGGAACGTCAACGGCCCGAAGCGGACCCACAGCCGCGCGCCGTTGATCTCGTAGCCGACGCCGGGCACCACCGGCAGCAGCAGCAAGATCAAGCCGGCGAGGCCGATCGTGTAGGTGAAGGCGTCGAGACGGCGGATGTCGCGGACGAGCGCGAGCGTCGCGACGAACACCAGCAGCCCGATCGCGAGCCAGACCGCCTGGTTCTCTGCGATCTGCGGCTGGCCGCGTTCGACCATGATGCGCTCCATCATCGCGAGCCCGAGCCCACCCAAGACCACGGCGGTCGGGTAGATCGCCGCGTCGGCGCCGCGCGCCATGATGCGGACGGCGACCCACCCCGCCCCCGTGATCGCCGCGAAAACGGCGGTCTTCACCGCGAAGCCGTCGGGGAGCGCGTCGCCCAGGCCCAGCCCCTGCGACGCGTAGGCCGCGGCCGACACGGCGATGGCGAACAGCAGTAGGAACGCGCCCGTGCGGTGCCGGGGGGGGCCGGCAACGACGCTCACGGGGCCGGCGCCTTCGCCAGGTCTCGTGCTTGCAGGTCGCGTTGCATCTGCTCGACGATGGCGAACGCGTCCTCGCGGGAATCGGCGTTCAGTCCTTCGGCGAGCCCCGCATACAGCTTCGAGGGAAGGGCGACCACGTCGTCGGCCGGGAGGTCGGTCTCGAGGTGCACGGTCGACAGGTCGTAGCCGAGCACCGTCGCCGGCACGCCCTGGAAGACGGCGACCTTGCCGTTCGACTCGCCCACGTACCACCTGCCATCGAGCCACGACCGCAGTACCGAGAGGCCGGCGACCAGGAGCGCGGCCACGAGCACCACGGCGGTGGCCCACCGAGCGATCGTTCTGCCCGAGGGACGGCGAAACGGCGTCGCCGAGCCTGATACGGCGGCCGGTGTGGAGTCACCGTCGCCGGCCTCGCTGTCACGCGCGTCCAGCACGAGCACCGTGATGTTGTCGATGCCGCCCGCCCGGTTCGCGGCTCTGACCAGCCGGTCGGCCGCGGCCTGCGGCGAAGGCTCGGCTTCCGCGATCGCTTGCACCTGGTCTTCGGTGAGCATCGACGTCAGTCCGTCGCTGCACAGCAGCAGCCGGTCGCCGCTCAGCAAGCCGACCTCGTCGAGGTCGACGCGCACCTCGGGCTCGTTGCCCAAGGCGCGGATCAAGACGTTGCGATGCGGGTGGACCTCAGCCTCGGCCGCCGTGATCTCTCCTGCCTTGATCATGCGCTGGACCAAGGTGTGGTCTTCGGTGAGCTGGCGCATCGCCCCGGCGCGAAGGAGGTACGCCCGTGAGTCGCCCACGTGCACGAGGTGCGCGGTCTCGCCGTCGATCGAGGCCGCGGTCAGCGTCGTGCCCATGCCGTTGAGGCGCCGGTCTGCCGCCGATCGCTGGAACACGGCCCGGTTGGCCTGCTGGACATGCTCGGCGAGGTCGCCCTTGCCTCGGCGGAACAGCTCCTCGATCGTTTCCAGCGCGAGCTGCGAGGCCACCTCACCTCCGCGGTGGCCTCCCATGCCGTCGGCCACGGCGTAGAGCGGTGGCTCCACGAGGTAGGCGTCTTCGTTGCCCTCGCGGACCTGACCGATGTCGGTCGCGACGCCCACCTCGATCTTCACCTGCGGAGCTCCAGGACGGTCGTGCCCACGCGGACCCGGTCGCCGGGCTGCAACATGGCGGGGGTCGCCAACCGCTGATCGTTCACGAAGGTGCCATTCGTCGAGCCGAGGTCCTCGACGTACCACGCGTCGCCCTTGCCGAAGATCCGCGCGTGTTGGGTCGACGCGTAGGTATCGTCGATGCGCAGCTCACATCCGGCGTCGCGGCCTATGGCCATCGTCGAGGTCAGCCTCACCGCCCTCGGCTTGGCTCCCTCGCTCTCGTGCACCAGCAACGTTGCCGGCGCGGGCCCCGACCCCTCAGCACCCCGGGTGGTCCCGGCCCGCGCCACCGCGACGCTGTCGACGTTGAGCCCGCGGATCGCCCACCTGGTCGCCCGCCAGATGAAGAGGAACAGCAACGCCAGCAGCCCGTATTTGAGGGCCGACAGGGCGAAGGGCGTCACGCCTTCGGCCAGCACCGTCAGCCCGTCCGGAACTCGATCAGGGTCGAGCCGATCGTGATGCGGTCGCCGTCGCCGAGGGGCCGCGACTGGACCTCGTGACCGTTGAGCTTCGTGCCGTTCGTCGACCCCAGGTCGGTGAGGACCACGGTGCCGTCCTTCGTCCGCACCTGCGCGTGGCGCCGCGACGCAGCCTTGTCGTCGAGCACCACGTCGCAGTCGGTGAGCCGGCCGATGGTGGTGATCTCTTTGGCGAGCGCGACCTCGAGCGGCCCGGTGCCGGTGTGGACGATGAGTCGCGGTGGTGCCGGGATCAGCGCCGGGACCTGCGCCGGCGGTCCGGCGGGGGCGATCTTCTCGCCTTCAACGAGCGTCGCCTCGACCTCGAGGTCACCCTTGCGCAGGTCGTCACCCACGAAGAACGCGACCTCGGGTGCGCCGACCAGCCCCCACCCGCGTTCGGCCGCGGTCTCCAGCACGACCTGGGTCAGCTCAGAGGCGAGGGCTGCCTCGATCTGTTTGAAGCGAGGTGCGTCGTCGGCAGACAACGACACTTCGAAGTGATTGGGCGCCCACACCTCGTTGATGGCCACCTGTTTGCCGGCGTCCATCGTTCGCACGATCCGCTTGGCGATCTCGACGGGTTGCACGCCCGAGCGGAACGTCTTCGAGAAGAGGCCTTCGACGAGGCCCCCGAGCCGTCGTTCGAAGTCTCGTAGGTTCGGCATGGCGCGTGATGGCGCGGCCGCCCGCCGCGCGATGGCGCCATCCTACCCCCGGGGTCGCGAGCCTCTCAGCGACCGTCGTATGGGGGTTCTGCGACGCTCGCCAAGATCTCGCGCGCCTCGTCCCACGTCATCGGTTCGTCGTCCCACAGGGGACTGGCGAACCCGTACCGATCATCGGGCGGCAGCTTGCGCCAGTGCCACTCCCTGATCTCCCAATAGGTGCGCCGAGCGAACACCAGGACGAGGAC
>Ga0247727_10003617_pt1 | contig 33880 bp, 24 predicted proteins | sample WisWelCaveWW1625_FD_202498 | JGI IMG/M metagenome (GOLD analysis project Ga0247727, IMG submission 202498) | Biofilm microbial communities from Wishing Well Cave, Virginia, United States - WW16-25 | ecosystem: Environmental > Aquatic > Deep subsurface > Groundwater > Cave microbial mat | place...
AAAGGCTGGCGATGAACCAAAAAGTGTACGCCCAGCTTGCCGAAGATGAGCAAGGCTTGGCGCGAATCATCAACGTTACAGCGAATCACCCAAGCGGTGAAGCTTATATGCAATGCCGCGTGAGCAGCATCACCGACAGCTTGGTCTATTTGCAATTTCCTTTTGATCGCTATTACATGGATGAGAAACTTGCACCTGCCGCCGAAGCCGCATATCTTGAACACAGCAGGAGGGAGGTGCGAGAGGTTTATGTTACCGTGCGGGTCAAAGATGGCAACGCCGTGCTGGAAGAGTTGTATATTGCGGGAATACCGATTCGGGAGTTTCTAAAACTGAACCCACGATAGAAATCGAGAACCTGTTCAATTCGGAGCGGAGGATTTTATGAAACGACGTTTGTACCGCGGAACCAATCTATTTTTCTTTTCTCTCATGATTTCTTTTTTAGCCACAGCCGGCGACCTTAAGAAAAAATCCGACGCCGCCACGTCCGTCGAAAGACACAAACCCGAGCTGATCAACCTCAGCAACCAAATCTGGGCCTTCGCCGAGACGGCGCTGCGCGAAACGAAATCATCGAAACTGCTCGCTGATTACGCCGAGCAACAAGGCTTCAAAGTCGAGCGCGGCGTTGCCGGTATGCCAACGGCATTTGTTGCAACTTACGGAGCAGGCAAACCCATCATCGGCATTCTCGGCGAATTTGATGCGCTGCCAGGAATCTCGCAAAAAGCTTCATCGGTGAAAGAAGCTTACGAAGCGAGTGCTGCGGGTCATGGTTGTGGACATAATCTTTTCGGCGCAGGGAGTCTTGGCGCGGCGGTTGCCATCAAAGAGTTGATTGCGGCGGGCAAGCTCAAAGGCACAATTCGCTTTTACGGCACGCCGGCGGAAGAATCTGTCGGCGGCAAAATCTACATGGCACGCGATGGCCTCTTCAATGATCTCGATGTGTGTCTCGCCTGGCATCCCGATGAGAAAACCCGCGCCGATGTGCAAAGCTCGCAGGCCCTGGTTGATTTCATTGTCGAGTTTCATGGCAAAGCCGCGCACGCCGCATTCGACCCGTGGAATGGCCGCAGCGCGGTTGACGGGATGGAACTCTTCACGCACGGTCTCAACATGTTGCGCGAGCATGTGAAGCCCTCGGTGCGTATTCACTACACGATTCAAACCGGCGATTACGAAATGCTCGTCAATATGGCCGGCGCGAAACTGCTGCAAACAAATCTCACTTGGCTTGGGCCAATCAAATACACCGAAGAAGAGCAAGCGTTCGCTCGCGCCATTCAACGCGCCACCGGCGTCGAAGAGAAAGGCCTCAACGGCGCAATTCAACCCGCTGGAAGAGCCAAAGCCTGATCCGCCTGGCGGCTCCACTGACGTGGCCGACGTGAGTTGGATCGTGCCGACGCTGCATGTTTCCGTTACGACCGCAGCCGAAGGTGCGCCGTGGCATGCTTGGCCGGTCGTTGCGTGTGGCGGCATGTCAATTGGCCACAAAGGCATGTTGCACGCCGCCAAAGTTCTCGCCGCGACGATGGTGGATTTGTTCGAGGACACCAAAATGCGCGAGGCGATTCAAACCGAATTTAAAGAAAAAACCAAAAGCCAGGTCTACAAACCGTACATCCCCGATGGCCCGCCGCCGGTGCCGGCGAATTGAGTGTAATACCTCAAATATCGGTGAAAAAAACGTAGCGCAGTCATCCTGACTGCAGACAAGATGTTCAATGGCACTAACTTTTTAAGAAAGCAAAGACAGAAAAATGGAGGGCAGAAAAATGTTTAAGGCTTCTCGTTGCTCCACGGTGAGCATTTCTTTGATAATGCCAAACCCCATTTTTCTGTCTTGGCTTTCGTTCAAGCCAACTGAGCAAATTTATTTGTGCATTTTCATTTTTATTCTATATTTGAATTTATGCCAAACAGAAAAAATCGTGATCCGATCCCCAAACACTTCAAAAGCATTAAAGATGCCGCTGAATTTTGGGATAACCATGATTTGGGCGATTACTGGGATTTGACTCGTGAAGCACATTTTGCGGTCGATATTAAGCGTCGCGTTTTTTTAACCGCCTTAGAACCGCAACTGGCTAAAAAACTGACTGGCGTCGCGCGCCAACAAGGTGTTTCAACAGAAACGTTGATCAATGTTTGTTTGACCGAGAAACTGGCGCAAGCTTGAGATAACAAACACGCCAAACAGTTTATGAATGAAAATGATTGCAAAGTTATCATGAGTATACTCCAAAGTATGATACTTTGAAGTATACTTTTGTGACCATATCACACCTAACCGAGGAGGAAGGATATGCTGCGATCTCGCCGCCTTTTCTGCTGGCTTGTAGTTCCGCTTTTCATCCTACCCGCCTGTTCCCCCAAAATCGAATACGACCTCGTCATCCGCAACGGCACGATTTACGACGGCAGCGGCGCTGCGCCAATCACGGGCGACGTCGCGATCAACGCTGATACGATTGCAGCAATTGGCAAATTGAACAACGCGCGCGGCAAGCAGGAGCTCGACACCAAGGGCATGGCGGTTGCGCCCGGCTTCATCAACATGCTCAGTTGGGCGACGACGAGTCTCATTGAAGATGGCCGTTCGCAAAGCGATATTCGCCAGGGCGTGACGCTCGAAGTTTTCGGCGAAGGCTGGTCCGAAGGCCCGTTGAATGAAAAGATGAAAAAGGAAGTCGTCGAGCAGCAAGGCGACATTAAGTACGACGTGACGTGGACGACGCTCGGCGAGTATCTCGATCATTTGGTGAATGCCGGCATTTCCACCAACATCGCCTCGTTTGTGGGCGCGACGACGGTGCGCATTCACGAGCTTGGTTACGATAATCGTCCGCCAACCCCCGAAGAATTGGAGAGGATGAAAGCGCTGGTGCGGCAGGCGATGGAAGAAGGCGCGCTCGGCGTCGGCTCCTCGCTCATCTACGCGCCGGCGTTTTACGCCAAAACCGATGAGCTGATCGAGTTGTGCAAAGTCGCAGCCGAACATGGGGGCATGTACAGCTCCCATATACGGAGCGAGGGCAACCGCCTGCTCGAATCGGTTGATGAGTTGATCACCATCGCGCGCGAAGCGAAAATTCCCGCAGAAATTTACCACCTGAAAGCCGGTGGCCGAACCAACTGGGGAAAAATGGATGAAGTCATCGCCAAAGTCGAATCCGCTCGCGCGCAAGGTTTGCGTATTACGGCGGACATGTACACGTACACCGCCGGCGCCACCGGACTCGATGCTTCGATGCCGCCGTGGGTGCAAGAAGGCGGCCATAAAGAGTGGGTGAGACGTTTACAAGATCCGGCGATTCGCAAACGCGTCATCAAAGAAATGACCACGCCGACGGACGAATGGGAAAATCTCTTTCTCCACGCCGGTCCGGAAAATGTTCTGCTCATCGGCTTCAAGTCGGACTCATTGAAACCGCTCACGGGGAAAACATTGGCGGACGTGGCGAAGATGCGTGGCTCGACGCCGCCGGAGACGGCGATCGATCTGGTGATTCAAGACGACAGCAGGGTGGAGGCGGTTTATTTTCTAATGTCCGAAGACAACATCAAAAAGCAAATCGCGCTGCCGTGGGTGAGTTTCGACTCGGATGCGCCCTCGCAAGCGCCCGAGGGCGTCTTTCTCAAATCGAGCACGCATCCGCGCGCGTATGGAAACTTTGCGCGCTTGCTCGGCAAGTACGTGCGCGACGAGAAAGTCATTTCACTTGCAGAAGCGATTCGCAAGTTGACTTCGTTGCCGGCGACTAATCTCGGCATCGCTCGCCGCGGCGCTTTGCAAGCCGGTTATTTTGCCGACGTGGTGGTCTTCGATCCGGCGAAAATTCAAGACCACGCCACCTTCGAGCAGCCGCAGCAATACGCCACCGGTGTGAATCACGTTTTTGTCAACGGCGCGCAAGTGCTGAAAGACGGCGAGCACACCGGCGCAATGCCTGGCCGAGTGGTGCGCGGGCGAGCATGGAAGACAACCCAGACGGCACGTCTGGCAAGTAGCCAAAAAAGATAAAAAAAGCGTCAAAATTATCGTAACCACGGTTACGGTAACGGCGGTTATGATAATCGAGGTTACGGATATGAAGATTAAAACTTTGTGTTTATCACTTTTTATTTTGCTGATCGGTTTTTCTGTTACCGGTCACGCCCAACAGAAGCTGAAACTTTACATCTCCGCCGATATGGAAGGTGTCGTCGGGGTGGTGACGAATGATCAGCTCGGCCCCGACGGATTTGAATATCAGCGCGCCCGCGAATTTATGACCGCTGAGGTGAATGCCGCCATCGAAGCCGCATTTGCCGCCGGCGCGACGGAAATCCTTGTGAGCGACTCGCACGGCAACGGGCAGAATTTGCTCATCGACAAGCTGCCGAAGAATGTGCAGATCGTCCGCTCGTGGCCGCGCCCGCTGATGATGATGCAAGGCATCGACGAAACGTTCGACGGTGTCATTTTTCTCGGCTACCACACCAGCACCACGAATCCGGAAGGCGTGCGCGCGCACACGATCTCCAGCGCCAATCTGGCGGACGTGCGGCTCAACGGCATTTCGATGCCGGAAGCGGGAATCAACGCGGCGATTGCCGGTCATTTCAACGTGCCGGTGATCATGATCTCCGGCGACGATGCGATTGTGAAAGAAGCGACAACGCTACTCGGCAATATCGAAGGCGCGACGGTGAAATGGGCGTATAGTTTTCATTCGGCAAAAACCATGACGCCCGAGGCCGCGTACGATCTGATGCGCGAGAAAGTCAAAAAAGCCGTCGGGAGAATCAAAGACTTCAAACCCTACAAGCTGAAAGCGCCGGTTCAGTTGGAGGTGCGTTTCAAGAATTATCGCCCTTCGGAAATTCTGAGTTACCTGCCCATCGTCCAGCGCGTCGATGCGCACAGCATCAAGTTCACCGGCAAAGACATGCTCGAGGTGTCAAAATTTTTGGAGTTCATTGCGACGTATAATCCGGCGCTGGCGCCGTGAAAGCAAGGATGATTATGAAAAGCCATTATCGAAAAATCGTTTTAATACCCCTTTTGATATTTACTTGGGTAGCCCATGTAGCGAGCCAAACCGCTCTGCCCGCAACCGATATTTATCTCGTCGATATTAAAATGAAAGGCGGTCGCGTCGAGGTGGGCAAACCGTTCAAAATGACGGAATGGTCGGGCTACGACAATCAGCCGATGTTTTTGCCCGATGGCAAAAGCTTGTTTTATACCTCCATTCGCGACGACGGCCAGGCCGATATTTACCAATACACAATCTCCGAAAACGTTTTGGCCAACAGCACCAAAACTTTTGAAAGCGAGTACTCGGCCACGGTGATGCCCGACGGCAAATTCTTCTCGGTGATTCGCGTGGAAAGAGATTCGACGCAGCGGTTGTGGAAATTTCCGCTGGCCGGCGGCGAGGCCTCATTGGTTTTGGAAAAGGTGAAACCGGTTGGCTATCAAGCTTGGGGCGATGCCAACACGGCGGCGCTGTTCGTTTTGGGCAATCCGCCGACTTTGCAGATTGCGGATGTTCGCACCGGCAATGCCGAGGTTATCGCGCAAAACATCGGCCGCTCGCTGCACAAAATCCCGAAACAGGAGGCCATCAGCTTCGTGCACAAAGCTGGCGAGCATGAATGGCTCATCAAGCGGCTGGATTTGAAGACACGCACAATTTCGACGCTCGCCAAAACCTCGCCCGGCAGCGAAGATTATGCGTGGACGCCGCAAGGCATTTTGCTGATGGGAAAAGACTCTCAACTCTTTCAATGCGACCCAAAGAAAAATGGCGAATGGCAGGAAATTGCAGATTTCGCCGTCGCCGGTTTGAAGAGCATCACACGATTGGCCGTTAGTCCGAAAGGGGAGAAGCTGGCGGTGGTTGCCATTGCGGCGCAATGAAAATAGTGTTGCAACAACGACAGGAGAGGAGGAAGCATTGCCCAATCATCGTTATCTCGTTGATGAAAGCTGGGGAAAAATTTGGCGCGACGAGCACGGCGTTCCGCACGTCGAAGCAAGCGATGAAGCCGGTTTGTATTACGGCATGGGCTACTGCCATGCGATGGATCGCGGCATGCAAATGCTGCTCATGCGCATTCTCGGCGAAGGGCGGGCGTCGGAATTGTTGGAGGCAAGTGAAGAAATGCTCGCGGTCGATAAATTTTTCCGGCGCGTAAATTGGGTCGGCGGGGCGGAACAGGAAACCGCGAAACTTTCACTCGACGCTAAAACATTTTGCGCGGTTTATTGCGAAGGCGTGAATGCTTATTTCTCCCGCAAAACGCCGTGGGAATTTAAGCTGCTCGGTTACAAACCGGAGCCATGGAAGATCGAAAATATTTTCACGCTCGCACGGTTGGCCGGTTACTTGACGCTGGCGCAATCGCAGGCGGAAATCGAGCGGCTGTTTATCGAAATGGTGCAGGCGGGCGTCAGTCGTGAGAAACTCGATGAACTCTTTCCGGAAATTTTGGGCGGCCTCGATATTGAATTGCTCAAAAAAGTCAAACTCTCCGAACGTATTGTTCCGCTCAACGTGAAATGGAACAACATCGTTCCAACGATGATGGCCTCGAACAATTGGGTGATTGCGGGCAATAAGACCGCCTCAGGAAGGCCGATTCTCGCCAATGATCCGCACCTCGAAACCAATCGCCTGCCGAACGTGTGGTATGAAATCGTGCTGAAAACAAAAGATCGTTATGCCATTGGCGCGACGATGCCGGGGTTGCCAGGAATTTTAAGTGGACGAAATTCCGACGTGGCCTGGGGCGCGACTTATACTTTTATGGATGCCATCGACTCTTGGATTGAGCATTGCAAAGACGGAAAATTCTTGCAGAGTGAAAATCAGTGGACCGAATTTCAACAGCGCAAAGAAATCATCAAACGGAAAAAGGGCTCTGCTGTTGAAACCACATTTTGTGAAAACGCGCACGGGGTTTTAGAAGGCAATCCGTTTGGCGAAGGTTTCTATTTGACGACACGCTGGACGGCTGCAACTCTGGGCGCGGTTTCTATAAATGCGACGGTCAAGATGTGGAATGCAACAACCGTTGTTGAAGGCATGAGTTGCCTCGGCCAACTGGAAAGCGCGTTCAATTGGGTGCTCGCTGATCGTCATGGCAATATCGGTTACCAAATGTCCGGCTTAATGCCGAAACGCCGCGAGGGAATTTCCGGTTTCGTGCCGTTGCCGGGATGGAAAAACGAGAATGACTGGCAGGGATTTGTCGATCACAAAGATTTGCCGCGTTGTGTGAATCCCGCCGCCGGATTTTTTGTGACGGCGAATAATGATCTCAACAAGTGGGGTATTGTCAAGCCGATCAATATTTGCATGGGATCATATCGCGCCACTCGCATCGCGCAGCTTTTGGCTGAACGCTCGAATATTACAGTTGAGGATAATTTCAAAATTCATTACGACGTCTACTCGCTGCAAGCCGAGCTGTTCATGCGCATTCTGAAACCGCTCTTGCCCGATATGCCGCAAGGCAAAATTTTGCGCGAGTGGGATCATCGTTACAATCCCGAGTCTGAAGGCGCTTTTCTTTTTGAGCAATTCTATCAGGCGCTTTTGCTAGAAGTTTTCGGCAAAAACGGTTTCGGAAAAGAGGCGGCAGATTTTCTTGCGAAAGAAACCGGCTTTTTTGTTGATTTTTTTGATAACGTTGATCGCATACTGCTTTCGGAAAAGTCGGCCTGGTTTGGCGGCGAAAATCGTGAAGAACTCTTTCGGCGCATCGCCGAAGACGCTCTCAAAGTTGCGCCCAGGCCGTGGGGCGCAGTGAATCGAATTAAATTGACGCATCTGATTTTGGGTGAAAAGCTGCCCGGGGTTGCCGGTTTTGATCGCGGTCCGATTCCGCTGCGCGGCGGACGCGCGACGCCGCATCAAGGCCAGATTTTCAGGAGCGCCGGCCGTGCCACCAGCTTCACGCCGTCTTATCGCATGGTGACGGATTTGGCAACGGATGAAGTTCAAACCAACCTCGCCGGCGGGCCTTCGGATCGACGTTTCTCCAGGTGGTATTGCTCGGATTTGGAGAATTGGCTGAATGGGAAGTATAAAACTTTGAAGCCTCGACATAAGACGTGATACGTAAAACGTAATGCGTGAGATAAATCTGAGTGATCATCGCAATCGTCTTTTTACTTTTATTGCTATTTCCGGCGGCCACCATCCTCATGTGGCGATGGAAATATCCTGAGTTGCGCTGGGATTGGCAGAAGATCGATACTTCAAAGATTCATTTCCCTGCCGGCTTTCTTTGGGGCGTTGCCACTGCCGCGCATCAGGTCGAAGGCGGTTGCGACAACAATAACTGGAGCGAATGGGAAACGGCGCGCGATGAAAATGGCAAACCGCGCATCAAGAACGGCCAGAAAGCCGGCCTGGCCTGCGATCATTGGAATCGCTATCGGGAAGATATCGCGCTCATGCAAAAACTCGGCGTGAAGGCGTATCGCTTTTCGGTGGAATGGAGCAAAATCGAGCCGCAGGAAGGACTTTTCGATTTGGCCGCGTTGCAACATTATCGCGATGTTTGCGACGTATTGCTGGCGGCAGGCATCAAACCGGTCGTCACGCTGCATCATTTCACCCATCCGATTTGGTTCGACCGCCGCGGCAGTTTTGAGCGTGAGGAAAATATTCCGTTCTTTGTGCGATTTTGTGAGTTTGTCTTTCATGAACTGCACGGCAAGGTTCATTTGTGGTGCACGATCAACGAGCCGGAGGTTTATGCCACGCAAGGATATTTTCGCGGCGAGTTTCCGCCGGGGAAAAAAGATCCGCTGTTGACCGGAATGGTTTTAAAAAATTTGCTCGAGGCCCACACCCAAGTTTACCGCGCGCTCAAAAAAATGCCGGACGGCGATCAGGCGCAAATCGGTTTGGTTAAAAATATTTTTCAACTGGATCCTTATCACCGGTGGCATTGGCTCGATTGGGCGTTGAGCCGACAGCTCAATCATGTTTTTAACGATTGTATTCTACAATTTTTTAAAACCGGCCATTTCAAGTTCAAGATTTCCCGAATGGCCGAGGTGCGCCATTTCAATCCCGGTGCTCAGCGCGCGATGGATTTCATCGGCTTGAATTACTACTCGCATCTGCACGTTAAATTTTTGTGGAATCCGCCGGAATTTTTTGCCCTGGCGCATCGTCCGGATGAGATCATGACGGACATGATCTACCCGATTTATGCGGAAGGCTTGTATCGCGCGATCAAAACTGTTGCGTCGCTGAGCGTTCCGATTTATATTACTGAGAACGGCATTGCCGACGCCAAGGATGACCGCCGCGACTTGTTCATCCGGCGCTATCTCTACGCGCTGTCGCGGGCGATCAACGACGGGTATGACGTGCTCGGATATTTCTACTGGTCGCTGATGGACAATTTTGAGTGGGCCGAAGGGTACGGCATGAAATTCGGTTTGTATGAAATGAATTTCCAAACCCAAGAACGGAAGCTGCGGAAGGGTGCGGAATATTTTGTCAAGGTTGTCAACCTCAACTGAGTCCAGTTTCTTAAGCCATGAGATACCAACATTTAAAGCTAAAATAAATTCGTTATTTAAACGAAGTGCATTGTGAAGGGTGGGTGCGATATGGAAGATTCCAAAAAACTCGAAACCCTGCAGGCGCGACTGCGGGAACGAATTCATGCGCTGGCGGCGGAAATCCAGGCCGACACCGTGACCATGTTTTGCTATGATCGCGAGACTGATAAATTTTTCCTGCCGCTCGGTTATGGCCTTCTCGATCCGGCCTCGTTTCAAAAATCCATGCCTCGTTCCGATCGCTTAGCCGGAAAAATCGTCAAGGAAAACAAAACGATTGTGGCTGAAACCGTTGCGAATCATCCCGAAATCAACGGCCCTTTCTCACGTCGCGAAAAAATACAGTCGGTCGCAGGCTACCCGATTGCCAAAAACGACAAAGCCGTCGGCGTTGTTTTTGCCAGCTATCGGCAGCCGCATGACTTCAGCGACAACGATCTGGCCGCGGTGGCGCGTTTTGCACTGGAGGCTGCCGAACAAATCATCGTCGCAGAGACACTGGACTGGCTACGCGAACAAACTTACCGAGAGCAGTCTGAAGAGCAGCAGATTTTGCAAGGCATTGTCGAGGTGATTTGTAGCGCAATGGACATGCCGGCTGCCATTTGGCTGCGTGACCGCTACGACCCCAAGCGGGTGTCGATTCATGCCGCCACCGGTATCAGCGCCGACTATCAAGAGCGCGCCGCAGTTTATCTTGATGATGAATCGATTGTCAGCCAAGTCATGCGGACCGGCGAAAGTATTAGCGTTAAAAAACTTGGTCGCGACCCGCGTTTCAAGTATCCTGAATTGGCGGCAAGAGCCGGCTGGGAATCTCTTCTGGCCGTTCCCCTGAAAGTCAAGAATCATATTACCGGTGCGATAGAATTGTTCAGCTTTGAGCCGCGCGAATTCAGCCGCACCGATCTCGAAAAGATTTCAGTCATGATCGGACGGATCGGCCTGGCGATTGAAAACTACCGACGCTTTCAAGAACTGCAAATTTTCAGTCAAATCGTGCAGACGCTCGGCACGATTCTGGAACCGGAAAAAGCCTTGCAGGAAATTGTCGATGGCGCGCGCAACCTGGCGAAATCGGATACTGCTGCCATCTTTTTTTTCGCATGTGAAAAGGACAGCGAAAAATTCAGGCTGGCCAGCCACTCCCCAAAACCACATCAGTATCAGCTACCCCTGCCGAGGCCGATTGGCGGCATCTCGCGATATGTCATCGACACCGGCAACAGCATTAGCATCAATGACGCGTTGGATGATGCAAGAGTCAATCAAGAAGTTATTAAAGGGGGGACGCGGTCCATCGTTGGTGTGCCGGTGCAAGTAGGCTCTGAAAAATCCGGCGTTCTCTATGTGACCAGCAAACAGCCGCATGCTTTTGCCGATCATGACGTGGAATTGTTGCGCAATCTTGCCGGCCACGCGGCGGCAGCCTTGCAGCGGGTGCAATTGCTGGACGCCCTCAAACAAATTGAACGAGCAAGTTCGCGCATTGTTGAGGTGGATAACGTCATGCAAGATTTGTTGCGCGAAATCTGCGGCCTCGGCTTTGATTTTGGCGCCATGCAGCTCATTGATCGCGCCAGCGGTACGATCGCCACGGTGCAGGGCATCGGCGTTGCGCAAGCCTGGACGGGACTCGCCAAACACCGGTTGCATGTAGACGCCGAGGCCAGAGATATTCAGGCTGATATTGCGCAAAATCTTGCTATTGAGATTATTGCCGGATGGGACCCGCGTTTTGACCTGTGGATTTTTAATCAATTCAATCACCAGCGCCTCATCCGAATTTTTGCCCCGATTTTCCTCATACGCGACCGGAAGGGCAATTGGGATTTGCCGACCCTGCAATGCTATGATTGGGAGCATCCGGAAAAAATTCAAGCGAAGAACGGCTCGGTCTTGCGGTTCAAGCCGAGCCAGGCGCTGGCCGCCAAACAAAGATCTGACCTCGAAGTTATCGGCACGATTGAAGCCGGGCATAAAATCACACAACGCAACTCTATTAGTGTCGAAGATGCGCAGGGTTTCTTTCGGGTGATCTGTGAAAAGGCGCGTGCGCTTTGGGAGACGCAGCTCAATAATGTGCTCGAGACTATTGTTAAAAATGCCATGCAACTGATCGCCGCAGATTCGGCGACGATCCGGCTGTTGTACGATCCGGCCAAAGAACGGTATGCGTTCAATGTCTGCGCCGGAAAAATCGGCCCGGAATTTCTTGAGATTTATTATCCCAAGCGCGGCCGGCTTGGCGACCAGGCCCTGCGCGATCGCGAGCCCAAAGTGTTGGACCGTGATTTTGAAGCGCACTATTCGGATCTTTATCAGCTCGCTGAATTGAAAAAACTTTACCCCGAACGTTACAAACCAGACGAAGGAATCCGGGCGCTTGCCTGTTTTCCACTTGTTGTGAGCGAAACCCAGTATGGGCTGCTTTATTTGCATTATTGGCGCGAGCATCACTTCGGCAATGAAGAATTGGAATGGGGCAAGTTGTTTGCCGAACAGGCGGTCTCCGCCTTGAAGAATACCTTGGTGTTTCAAGAGAAGCGTCAGGCCGCCAGAGCTTTGGACAGTCTGCATTTTGTCGGACAGTTTCTGGTCTCGCAGCCACAAGTCAAAGTCGAAGAGCTTCTGCAGCGCATCGCGCAAAGCGCGCTTAATGTTTTGAATGCGGACGTCATCACCGTCTATCTTTACGATCAGCAGCAGGATAACTTTCCCCTGCTGCCGCCGCTCGTTGAAGGGCGGTTGCTTGTTGTCGGATTTCCGATGATGGGTAAAATCGAAAGGAACGACGCGCCATCGCGAATTATCAGGGATATTCGGCAAAATATTTATGCCCCCGATGCGATGCAACATCCCATCTTTTGCGACCGCACCCGAGTGCGTCCTCCCGGCAAAGAAATACCTTTTGTCGATCGCGAAAACATCAAATCCGCCGCCGGCATTTTGTTTCAAGTCGGCTCGGAGATTGTCGGCATCATGTTTGTCAACTATCGTACGCGCCACGAATTTGCTCCGGAAGAACGGCGGTTGATCGAAACGTTTGCCTCCGCCGCGGCCATCGGCATTTATAACGCCAGATTGTTCAACCGCACGGACGAACAATTGCGTCATCGCTTGGAAGAGCTCATGGCGCGTGTGAATGTGCTGCAGCAATTGCAGGAAGTCAGCAAAGCGATTACTTATTCAACGACCAACATCAAGGGTGTTTTGCAGCAAATTGCCAAAGGCGCGCGCAGCGTTTTGGACGCGGATGTGACGGTTATTTTACCCTACGATGCCACGACCAGGACGTTCACGACTAAATTGGTCGGATACGATGGTCTGCCGAGCGGCCTCGAATTCGATGATACCGTCACGCCGGAGGGCGTCGCTGCATCGGTTTTAGGAAGCACTGAGGGCTATTTGATTGTGGATGACGTCGAGAGACCGCCGCTCAATGTTGACGTGCGACCCAACGAAGGCTTTTTGCGGCAAATCAGGGTCTGCTCGTTTCTTGGCGTGGCGCTCAGAGTGGGCGCCGGATTCGTGGCGGAAGGCAGCGGAGAAAAAGAGACGGTTGGCGTTTTGTATATTGACTTTCTTCATCCCCACCAATTTACGAAGGAAGAAGTTGAGGTGGCGCAGATGTTCGCCAATTATGCGGCAACTGCCATTGCAGCCGCACGGATTCATGAACGCAAACTCGAAATTGAAAAAGTCGCCGCGATTAACACGTTTGGCGCGCGCTTTGCCCATCGCGTGGGAAATCTGTTGGGAACGGTGCCGGTTAATTTTGAGGCCATCCGGCGTTTGCTCAAAGAATCAACCGATCCGCATTTGCAAGCCCACCTTGATTTGTTGCACGGTGATGTTCGTATGGTAGAAGGCATTCTCGAAGCCGGCAAAAATCTCCACAAATTCTCGTCGATTCACCAGGAGCTCGTGATGATTAATGACATTCTGCGGGAAGTTTTGCGGCAGCAAAAACTCCCCGAGCATATTCATGCCGCTCTCGAGCTCGATCAAGAAGTCGGGACGCTTCCGGCGAATAAACCGGTGCTGATGGACATTCTCAGCGATATGATTGATAATGCCTTGTATGCCATGCCCAAAGGCGGGCGTTTAACCCTGGGAACGAGATGGTTGCGAGAAAATAACATCGTCGAAATTCGCGTGAGTGACACAGGCGAGGGAATTTCGCCGGACATCTTGCAAAGCCTGCAAAAACCATTGCCGTTCTTTAGCACGAAAGAAAATAATCTTGGGCTTGGCGTTTGGCTCGCTCATCAAGCCGTTCAACAAATGGGAGGAAAGTTGATTATTGCGAGCCAAATCAATATTGGCACCTCCTTCATTATTCAATTACCGCTTTGAACGATTCACATGGAAGTGGCGAACCCAAAAATTTTGATTGTGGATGATCGGCCCAACTGGCGCACCACATTAGAGACACTGCTGAAATCATACGGATATGCGGTGACGGTGGCCGCCAACATTTTTGAAGCGCTCGAGGCGCTCGAGCAAGGTCCTTACCACGCCGCGATTCTCGATGTGCGCCTGGATGATTTTGACGACGACAATCGCGAAGGGCTTTCCACCGTTTTGATTTCCGCTCACCATAAATATCCACAAATGAGTTTTATCGTCATCTCATCTTATTACAGCGAAGCGGAGGTGCGGGGCTTTGTGCCGCCGGACGTTAAGTTGTTCTATTTTCACAAAAACAGTTTTCCCGTTGATAAATTGCTCAACACGCTTAGCCAACTCGCGCATTCAAACGCACGTCAAATCCTTTCGCGATTCTACAGGAGGATATGCCAGTGGACGAAAAACATGCTCTCATCGTTGAGGACGCATTAAATTGGGTCGGACAGTATCAATTGGCGCTTGGCGAGCTTGGTTTCACAACTGCGACTGCCAATGACTATGCCGAGACGGTTGGGCTGCTGCGCCACGAACGATTTGATTTGGCCGTCGTTGATCTTTATTTGTCGACCGATGTCAATTTGTCGGCTGAGGCCGAGCCGAAAAATCTCAACGGCGTTTTTTTGCTGCAATATCTGTTCGAGAAAAATATTCCGGTGATTATTGTCACGGGCTATGCCTCGCGCAAGCTCGTCGACAAAATTTTTCATGACTTTGAGGTTTTTGCGATTTTGGACAAACTCTCCTTCAATGCGGAAAAATTTAAAGATTATGCCTTAAAGGCAACGGCTTTTAAACCGGCGATGCACGACAGCCATGAGAAGAAAAAAGCGGTGTCCCGCAAAAAAATCGAGGCTTTCATCACAGAATTATTGCGTGACATGAGTGCGCAGCTTGTAAAATCGGCCCCCATGCGACGCGAGAATATCACGGCGGTGCGAACGAAACCCTTGCATGTTTTCATCAGCCATTCCGCCAAAGATAAAACGCTCGCCGGCCGCCTCGCCGATGATTTACGCGCTGCCGGTGTGGAAGTCTGGTATGACAGCGACGAAATCAACGTCGGTGATTCGATACTCGAAAAAATCGAACAAGGCGCCAAGAGCGACTTTATGGTCATCATTCTTTCGCCCGATGCCGTCGTTTCCTGGATGGTCAAGCAGGAATTGGTGATGTTTTTAAACGAGGAGAGGCGGCGCGGGTATTCTTTGATTCTTCCCGTGCTCTACAAGGACTGCGACATTCCGCCTTTGCTGGAAGGGCGCCGGTATGCCGATTTTCGCGACGATTATGAATCCGGCTTGGCGGAGTTGCTGCGCAGCCTCGGAATGAAAAAAGGCCAAAACACTCCTTAGTCAATTGTCCGGATTCATCGTTGTGGACAGCGCTTCCCTCGGCGTTTTTACGCGAAACTTCAAATCAACTTGCAAGCCTTCTTCTATGCCGTATTTTCTGATAAAAAGCTGGGTCAGCCGCTTCGAATGTTCAATCGCCTTGCCGTGAATATTTTTTAATTGCCGCTCCACGTCCTCCCGCAGGTACGCATCGATCGTTTTCTGCGCCTCTTCGTTTTTGTAAACGAATTTGCTCGACGCCACCAGCAGATCGATATAACGATTCACCGAAATCAAATCCGGCTCTTCAAAAGTCAGTGAGGCTTTGGCCGGACCCAATCCAAAAAGCGGCGCGTCGATTTGCAAATCAGAGAACTGGCTGCCGTAAGTCGCTTCGGTGAGGTCTTTCCGTACGTAGAATCCTTGATTGATCTCAAAAACAAACAGAAAACGCTTGCTGGCCGTAAAGGTACCGACCGTCGCAAACGTCAGTTTGAGATTTCCCAGATAGCTCGCGCCCAGGCCGATTTCGCGCGCCTCGGGAAAATTTTTCGTCAGAATGCTGAAAGCCTGTGAATCCGGCAACTGCGCTTTGAGCAAGACGATAATTTCTTTGGCGTGTTTCACCTGCGCCTGCCATTGTTGATCCGCTTCCATTTGCGCCTGCAATTTTTGCGCTCGCCCTGCCGGCGCCGTATCCAAACGATCGCATTGGTATTGCGCCCGGCCGCCGCCGATGACGCGCGAATCGACGACGTTGACGGAAAGAATTTCCGGCACCGGAATGGAATCCGCCGCCAACGTCTGGCCGATATGGGGATAGCCGATGCCGACTTCGTAGAAGCGATAACAAACACCGTTGATCCTTTTGGCTTCGTCGATATAAACTTTGGGAAGGTCAACCAGCTCTCGCCCGTTTTTATCGTAAAACTCAAGAAGCGCGACAAACGAAAACCCGGTGTAAAGGGCTTCGGTTTCTTCCGCGCGCAAAAAGTACGTGATCACTTTGGCGTGCAGATTGCTTCGGCTGTTGAAACGTTTGTAGAGGCGATAGGCGCCATAAAGAATCAAAAGGCCGAGGATCACGTTACCGGCTAATTTGAGCCATTTCAGCATTTTTCGCTCCTTTGCTTTTTTTAGCCATCGGTTGGGCTGCGACGCCTGAATGTTGCAGGGTATTAATGAGAACATAAAATTTCATACATGCAAGCACAAATTTCTACACAAAAATTTTGCCTTGCATTCCAACAATTTTTCGATTATCATTTCAAAAGTAAATTTGTGCCACCGACCATGTCACCGGAGGAAGGAAAATGAAAAATTTGCGTCGTGCGATCATCGTTCAAATAGTTTTCTGGTTTTGCGGAATCTTTATCGCGCCGTCGTTGGCGCAAGCGCCAAAGCCGTTGCCCAAACTTCGCGAGCAAGCCGCGATGCAGCAAGAATGGCTCAAACTGCGGCTCGAGCGCGTCTTGCCGGCTTTGATGCGGCGCGGCGGTGTGCAAATGTGGCTCGTCATCTGCCGCGAGTACAATGAAGATCCGGTTTTCTTTTCGTTGGTTTCGGCGACACAATTTGCCGCGCGCCGGCGCACGATTTACGTGTTCTTCGATCGCGGCGAAAAAGACGGCGTCGAACGGCTCGCGCTCGGCGGCGGAGCGCAGGGCGGACTGTATACGGTTTATCGCGATCCCGAAGTTGAAAATCGCGAATTGTGGGGGCAAGGCCAATGGGCGTTGTTAAAAAAGTCGATCGACGATCGCCAACCGAAAACCATCGCCATTGATATTTCTCACACGCATGCTTTTTCCGACGGCCTTTCCGCCGGTGAATACGAACAACTTACCGACGCACTCGGCGAAAAATGGAAGAGCCGTTTCGTGCGCGCCGAAAATCTACCGCTTGATTTCATCGGCATCCGTGTGCCGGAAATGATGCCGACTTATCGCCAGATGATGGAAACGGTACACTGGCTCATTAAGCGCGCGTTTTCCAACGAAGTGATCACGCCCGGCAAAACCACGAATGATGATGTCGTATGGTGGCTGCGTCAAACTGTCAACGAGATGGGATTGGGCACGTGGTTTCATCCGACGGTTCGCGTGCAACGCCAGGGCATGCCCTTTGGCAGCATTCTCAGTGAACGCGGCGAAACCGTGATCGAGCGCGGCGATGTCTTGCACGTCGATTTTGGCATCACTGCGATGCGGCTCAACACCGACACGCAGCACATGGGTTACGTCATGAAATTAGGCGAGAAAGACGTTCCGGCGGGAATTAAGAAGGCGCTTGTCAACACCAATCGCATGCAAGATTTGTTGCTGGAAAGTATGCGGCCCGGCAGGAGCGGCAATGAAGTGCTTGCCGAGGCGCTCGGCGTAATGAAAACCGAAAAAATCAACGGCACGATTTACACGCATCCGATTGGCGATCACGGCCACGGCGCCGGTCCGCTCATCGGCTTGTGGGATCGCCAGCAAGGCGTGCCCGGGCGCGGTGATGTGCCGATTTTGCCCAACACCTGGTTCTCGATCGAGCTTTCCGCGCAAACCGAAGTTCCGGAATGGGGCGGACAGCCGTTGTGGGTCGGGCAGGAAGAAGAAGCGTTTGTCGATGCCGAGGGCAAAGTCGGATGGGTGTTGAAACGACAGACGGAGTATCATTTGGTGAAGTGAGGCTTGTTGCTGGATGCTGGTTGCTTGTTGCTGGTTTCTGGTGAAAAATGGATTGTCACTCTGCAAGAATCTTTTAAAATTCTTATGTCACAACAAAAACGGAAAACTTTTCGGCGCTTTTTTCTCAGCGCGCTCGCCATTTTTGCCGTCTATGCTGCCGCGGATTTATTCTGGCCGGTCAATAATGATCTGCGCCAGTTCGATCCGGTGGCGCTGGGGAAATTGGAAACGGACATGTGGCGCTCGTATTATGATCGCAAGCCGTTCAAGCTTTTCTTCGAGTTGGCGGAGATGCTGCGTAGGCAATATAAGTTCCCGTGGCTGCGTTCGTATCTCGGCGCTTATTATGCGGCGAAAGCGGCGTTTGTCTTTAAAGACGGCAAGCAACGCTCCGATTACGAGAAAGCTTTGCCCGAGCTCGAATCCTATTTTGCGGTTATCCACCGCACCGGCGATATTGAGTTTAATGTTCCAGCGGCCGCGAAATTTGAATTGGAATGGTGGATCGTGCATCGCGAGCGCGAACGCTACGGGAAGGAGGCGCTGGACAAAGCCTGCGCCGATGCCGCCGCCGCGATTTACCTCGTTTCGCCGGATTCGACGTTAGAGCACGGCCGGCTGCGGGCGGACGCTATGGTCATTCGCGATACGCAAGCTGCAGCGGGTGGCGTGCGCGAAGAAGATTGGGCGCAGATTGATCGTTTGTTGCAAGGATGTTATCGTTCACTTCGCCGGGTCATACAGTAGATCGGAGTTTATAATGAAACGCTTATTTTATTTTTTATTTGCCATTGAATTATTTTTCATAATCTCGCCGTCAATAATCTTGGCTCAAAATGGAGCGACGATCAAAGCCAAAATTCGCGCCTATCGTCAAGCGAATGAGCACAAAATCTTTGGCGAACTGGCCGAGTTGTTGGCGATTCCGAACCTGGCTTCGGATTCCATCAACATCCGTCGTAATGCGGCAAAACTTGTGGAAATGCTCGAACAACGCGGTGTTCGGGCGCAGCTTCTCGAAGTCGCCGGTTCGCCGCCGGCGGTATTTGGCGAATTGAATACGCCCGGCGCCAAACGCACACTCATGTTTTATGCGCATTATGACGGACAACCCGTCGCCTCATTGCATTGGGACACCGAGCCGTGGCAACCGGTGCTCCGTGATAAAGCCACCGAAGCCGGCGGCAAAATTATTCCCATGCCAGCACCGGACAAAGCGTTTGAGGGTGAATGGCGAATTTATGCGCGCTCGGCTTCGGATGACAAATCGCCGATCGTTGCCATGCTCACCGCGCTCGACGCCCTCAAAGCCAGCAAGATCAAGCTCACGACGAATCTCAAATTCTTTTTTGAGGGAGAAGAGGAAGCCGGCTCACCGCATTTGGAGCAGATTATCGCTAAATATGCTGATCGACTCAAGGCCGAGGCGTGGATTCTCTGCGATGGGCCGGTGCATCAGACGCGCCAGCAACAACTTTATTTCGGCGTGCGCGGCATCATCTCGTTTGAGCTGACGGTTTCTGGCGCCAACCGTGAGCTGCACAGCGGCCATTACGGCAACTGGACGCCGAATCCGGCCATGAGGCTCAGCCAACTGTTAGCGAGCATGAAAGATGCAGATGGCCGCGTGCTCGTTCAAGGTTTTTACGATGGCGTCGCGCCGCTGAATGCAGTAGAACAAAAAGCTGTTGCCGAAACGCCGGATAGCGACGCGGCTTTGATGCGATCATTGGGCTTTTCGCGCGCGGAAGGCGGGGGCAAAAAATTGGTCGAGTTGATCAACCTGCCGTCATTCAACATTCGCGGCTTGCAGAGCGCGACAGTCGGTGACAACGCGCGCAACGTCGTGCCATCATCTGCTACTGCTGCCATTGACATCCGACTCGTCAAAGGCACGGATCGAAATCGTATGCGCGAGTTGCTGGAAAATCATATTCGCCAACAGGGCTATCATATCGTTCATGCCGATCCGGATCATGAAACGCGACTCAAGTATCCGATGATCATCAAAACCGTTTGGGAAGAAGGTTACAATGCCAGCCGCACGGCGATGGATTTGCCGATTTCACATGCGATCATCTCTGCGGTGGAAGCGATGAAAGGCGAGCCGGTGATCAAGATGCCGACGCTCGGCGGCAGCGTGCCGTTTTACATTTTTACCGACATTCTGCAAACACCGGCGATTGGCGTGCCGATTGTGAACCACGATAACAATCAACACAGTGCGAACGAGAATTTGCGCTTGCAAAATTTGTGGGATGGCATCGAAGTGTTGGCGGCGTTGATGGTGATGTAGCTGGTAGCTGGTTGCTCGTGGCTGTTTGTTGAGAATTTTCACTTGCTTTTTATAACCATTTGTGCTAACGTATTTCTAAAAGCAGAGGCGCGCAATTTTAAATCGAAGCTGGAGAGGGTATCGGAGAATTGGAAACCGAAAAATGGCGGCCGCTCACTCGCGAGCAGGCTTTGGCGGCGCGAGATTTCTCCAGAGCCGGAGAAACGTTCATTGATTACAAAGGCCAACTCAACGAAATCCTGTACTCTGTTTTAACGCCTTTGGGTTATCAAGTCTATGTCTCGGCTCAAAAGCTTCGACATATTGACAAACACCCAATTGCGTCAAAACACAAAAATGATATTCCTTACATTTTGAACAATCCGGATTTAGTGACATTAAATCCGGATAATCCCCAAACGCACATTTTTTACAAATCTTTTTATGGAAAGTGGCTTCTTGCTATAGCAGTCCAAATTAAAGATGAAACCAGATTTGTGGCCACGATGTATAAGGCGCCATGTCTCAAAGGTTTCAAACAAAACCAGCTTTTAACAAAGGAATTTCTTTATTTACGAGGCGACTTCACATGGAAAAAATGGAAATAAGAATGACAAGCGACATAGTTGAATTTATATTTGGCCCTTCCAAGCGCATTATGTTTGGTGACGAGGGCCAGCCGGGTCTTGAAGTAGGTCGTGACAGCAGGAGCAAAAAAAGCGTTGCCTACATGAGTTTAGATTTTCATGTGGTCTATCCTCGCATTCTTAAAGGGCTCAAAACCAAGCCAATTCCGGGTAGATTTTCTGTGGAAACCGTTGACGAAGGTGATAACCTTGCTCCCATTTGCGATCCTTGTGTGAAAAACGCCACTTTCGCAGAAATTGTGCAATGGGTGTGGGAAAAATATTATGCCTGTTTTGAGGAAGCAATGCCCGTTGACGTTGACAAACAAGAGAAGATAAGCCAACCGGCTTAACTTAAATCACATCCTTCAAAAAAATTAGGGAAAATCGGGGCACGGACGACGATCTCACCATTCGCCTTGCCATCGCGCGGCGCCTCGCGCGTCTCTTCGTCCACGGCACTCAAATCAACAAGTGGTGTGTCTTGGATTGCAAAAAGTTTCCTGCGGAATGACAAGTTTCCTCTCTATTGGACGAGGAAAAAAGTCAAGCTTAGAAACGTTACACGAGGATACCCGATGAACGCAACATTAGAAACCTTTCAACCAGACGTCGTTGATGCAAGTTTTAAGACTCCCGTCGTCGTTGACTTTTGGGCCGTGTGGTGCCAACCGTGTCGAATAATCGGGCCGGTGTTGGAGAAATTAGAGAAAGAGGCGAACGGCCAATGGAAGCTGGTGAAAGTAAATACGGACGATGAGCCGGAGTTGTCACAGCATTTTCAAATTCGCAGCATTCCCGCGGTCAAAATGATTCATGAAGGAAAAATCGTCGATGAGTTTATCGGCGCGCTGCCGGAGGTCGAAGTGCGTAAATGGCTCGAAAAACATCTGCCGAATGAATCGAAAAATCAACTCGAGGCGGCGAAGGCGATGCTGCAAGCGGGCAATTCCGCCAAAGCGCGAAAAATGTTGGAAGCGACCGTCAAGCAAGAACCTGACAATGCCGAAGCGCGCGTTTTGCTGGCGATGCTGTTGATGCCGGACGACGTCGACAAAGCGGCGGAATTAGTGGAGACTATTGATGAGGGAAATCCTTTTTCAAACCAGGCCAATGCCGTTCGCACGCTGCAGCGCCTGGCGCATTTGAACGAAACCTCCGGCGAACCCCAAGAAGATTGGAATCTTTATCGGCGGGGAATTGCGGCTTTCAAAAAGGGAAAATATGCTGAAGCCTTGGAAGCGTGGATCGAGCTGGTGAGCCGCAACCGCCAGCTTGATGATGACGGCGCACGTAAGGCTTGCGTAGCGCTGTTCACTTTCCTAGGCAATGAGCATGAGTTGACCCAAAAGTATCATCGGCGATTTACGTCGGCATTGTACTAACTTGATCTTCCAAAACATTTTCATATAAAAGCAAAGACCGAAGCAACGGATTATGCCGATTTAATTCGTGCAATCCGCGAAATCCTTTAATTCGTTGTTCATTTTTTCTCTTTCCTTTTTTCCCGACTTTCCGTAAATTTCATCTTAAGGCAAAGATTTCGACAACCGGACACGACCACGAGAAGGAGCATCCATGAGACCACAAGAATTCAACACGGTTAGTCAAGCGACGTTTCCATCGGCGGCGCACATGATGGAAAAATTCATGAAAACACAGGAATACATGGCGTTGGAAGAAAAACACGGCGCGCATAATTATCATCCGCTCGATATCGTCATTCAACGCGCGGAGGGCGTTTGGGTGTATGATGTGGAAGGGAATAGATATCTCGATTTTCTCAGCGCTTATTCCGCGGTGAGCCAGGGACATTGCCATCCCCGCATTTATCAGGCGATGGTCGAGCAGGCGAAAAAATGCACGCTCACCTCGCGCGCGTTTCGCAATGATCAATTGGCGTTGTTTTACAAAGAACTCACGACGCTATGCGAGCTGGACATGGCGCTGCCGATGAACAGCGGGGCCGAGGCGGTTGAAACGGCGGTGAAGACGGCGCGCAAGTGGGGCTACGAAGTGAAAGGCGTGCCGGATAATCAAGCCGAGATCATCGTCTGCGAAGGGAATTTTCATGGCCGCACCACTACGATCATCAGTTTTTCAAGCGATCCCGAATATAAAAGAAATTTCGGGCCGTTGACGCCGGGATTTGTGTTTGTGAAATACGGCGATGCCGCGGCATTGGAAAAAGCGATCACGCCGAATACGGCGGCCTTTTTGGTTGAGCCGATTCAAGCCGAGGGCGGGGTGTTGATTCCGCCCGCCGGCTATTTGGCCAAAGCCGCGGCAATTTGCCGCAAGAACAACGTGCTGGTCATGTTTGATGAAATTCAAACCGGCCTGGGCCGCAGCGGGAAGATGTTCGCCTATCAACACGATTCCGGCGCGAAGCCGGATGTGCTCATTCTCGGCAAAGCCTTGTCCGGCGGCTTTTATCCGGTGTCGGCGGTGGTGGCGCGCCGCGAGGTGCTCGAAATTTTTCAGCCGGGCCATCACGGCAGCACTTTTGGCGGCAACCCGCTGGCGTGCGCGATTGCGCGCGAGGCCCTGCGCGTTCTCATCGAAGAAAACCTGGTGCAGCGTTCGGCGGAGCTGGGGCATTATTTCCTGGAAAAGCTGCGCACCCTCAAGAGCAAACACATCAAAGAAGTGCGCGGACGCGGCTTGCTCATCGGCGTCGAATTATGGCCGCAAGCCGGCGGCGCGCGGCGCTTCTGCGAAGCGCTGAAGGAAGAAAAGCTGTTGTGCAAAGAGACGCACGATCACGTGATTCGCTTTGCGCCGCCGCTGGTGATCACACGCGAAGAATTGGATTGGGCCTTTGCGCTCGTTAAAAAAGTCATGGAGTCGATATCCTAAGTTGCGAGGTGAGAGGGCGGAAGCGGATTGGTCGAGAAGACATTTCCGCCTCTCAAAACAACGGAAATTCTAGGAGGAAGAGATGAAGAAATCTTTTTATTTATTTTTTCTTTTTTTCATTTTTCTAATTTATGGCTGCTCATCTGCGCCGCCAACCCTTGCTTTGTTGACCGACTACGGCACGCAAGATCATTATGTCGGCCAGTTGCAGGGGGTTATTCTTTCCATCAATCCAAAAGTTAGGCTGGTCCATATCACGCATGAAGTTCCAACGTATGGTATTCGCGAGGGCAGTTTTATGCTGGCGACGGCGGCGGGGGATTTTCCGAGGGGCACGATCTTCGTCGCGGTAGTCGACCCCGACGTCGGAAGCAAACGCAAGGCGATCATTGTGGAGACCTTGGACCAAAAATATTTTGTCGGCCCGGACAACGGACTTTTCACCGATGTGATTCGCACCCTCGGCGTCAAACGCGCGTTTGAGATCACCAATTTGCTGTGGTATCGCACCAGCGCGATTTCATCGACGTTTCACGGCCGCGATGTTTTTGCGCCGGTCGCCGCGCATCTGTCAAAAGGCAAGAAAGCCGAAGACGCCGGCCCGCCGATTTCTGATTTGCAAAAGTTCCAGCGTTCCGAGGCGGTTTTGAGTCGGGGAGGGATTCGCGGCGAAATTTTGCACCGCGACCGCTACGGCAATTTGATCACGAATATTCCCGCGCCGGTGCTGGCGAAAGCCGGGTGGAAGAATGGAATGACATTTGATTTCACGATTCGCAGCCAAACTGCCCGCGCCAAATTTGCGAATCGTTATAACGCGGTCGCGCCGGGCGAGTATGTTGTTTTGCTCAACAGTCATGGCTTGCTCGAAATTGCCCGCAATCTTGCCAATGCGGCCTCCGTTTTCGGCGCGTCGGCTGGCGATACACTCGAAGTTTTAACCTCCGGAAAGGCTGCGGCCAATTAAGCTGAACCCCAGAAGAGTGGCCGAAAAGTGGGCCAGCCAGCTTGGCTGTCACTTGCATCGACAGGCTGGCAGCCTATCCCACAAAGACTTTCCGGCTAGGCTCCGAGTCTTAATACCGGAACGACAATCCCCCAACAAAAAGAATTCCCTGCAAATCTACGGTCCCGCCTTGCAAGTTTTTCGCCTCGCCGGTGGAAAAGGAAAAGGCGGTATTGAGCATGAGATGTTCGGAGGATTTGACCTGAAAACCGCCGCCGAGGCTGTAGAGTTGCGCCTCGCCTAATTGAAGCTGGCTTTTGCCGAAAAGGCTCAGCCCGAATGACGAAGCGAAGGAAAATCGCTCGGAAAAATTATACGTCGCTTGTGCGGTCGACCAAAAAATATTTCCTGAAAAATCGTCCCTGGCCGCGCTGATGATCCGGCCGCCGGGCGCATACGTTTCGTTGTCGGCCTTGATCACGTTTTTGAAAGCCAAGACCACATTGAACTTTTGCGCGGGAAAAGTTATAATGCCCTCGGTCTCGATCTGCGTTCCCTCTTTAAAAGCCTCCTGGCTGTTGAGGCGGTCTTTTTGAAACAGCTTGACGAGCACGTTCCAGCGCGCCACAAAATTATTTTTTCTAAAATCGAAGCCGCTCGTAAGAGAAATCTCGTCGCCCGGATCGAAGCGCAGGGAATTGCCTTGCAGAAAAGCATACTCGCCCTTCAGCAAAAAGCCGGCGCCGAGCCCCGCTTTCAGATTTTCACTCACCGCAAAGGCATAGGCAACTCCCCAATCCACTTCCAGACCCCGGCCGAAACGCTTGAGGGGAAAGCTTAGAACGGTCTCCGTGAGCAAATTATTGACTCTGACTTCTTCGGCATCCAAAACATTTTTCCCGGTCGGCAAATTAAGCCCGACGTGCAAAAGCCAGTGATAGTCGTTGAACTTAAAAATGCCGCGGATTTTGGTGTCCGCCAGGCCTTGCAGCGTTTGATTCGTTCCGTGTTTCAAGCTGGCCGAAGCCGCGGCGCTGGAAACATCGATATCTAAATTGGAAGAAAGATGAATCGTCGCGCGCAGCGGCGTAAAAACCGCGGTGATGGTGCTGTCGCCGGCGCTGCTTTTGAGACGCCAGGTTTGAAAGTGCAGACGCGGCCCGAAGCTGGCTCTCTCAACCGGATATTGAAATCGCGGTTGGGCGTGGACAGGTATACAGATTAAAATCGAGCCGCAAGCGATTAAGAAAGTGGCGAATGTTTTTCTCATTTAAAATCTCCTAATTTCGCGGCAAATCACCGGTAATCGTGATCACGCCCGTGGCGCGAAAAGTGTTGGGATCGAGCGGGGAAAGCTCTTGATAGTCGAGGCCCAGGCGCAGGCCGATTTTGGAGCCGGTATCCAATAATGTCGGCTCCGTCCCGGAAAACCGTTCTTGGTAATCGGACAACTTTTCGATCGTCGCCAGCGACAACCTTTGAATGGAAATTTGCTCTCTTTTTTGCCGGGCTAAAGCAAAACCCGGATCCAATTGCGCCGCCCGATTATATTGCGCGATCGCCTCATCCAACTGATTTTTGTCTTCAAAATCCAAGCCTTTGCAAAAAGCGACGAAGGCGATGATATTTTTTGTGGGCAAGGGTTTTACGGCCTCGATTTCGGTCTCGCTTAATTTGATGTCGAGATCCTTGATCAAATCAAAAAACAGAACTTTTTCCAGCGCCAGAACTTCGGAGAGGGCGCCGGTGGCCTGGGCGCCGTCGCCTCGCAGCTCGCCGGTCGCGGTGATGATTGCGCCGGCGTTGATTTGCAGGCTGGTTTCGCTCAAGCGCTCGATGCCGCCGGAAATCAATTGGCTGGCGCCCAAAAGCCGCCCGGCTTTTGGCGACTGCACCTGATCGAAAAACTCGGACGTTGAGAGCTGCATTTCATCGAGCAAAACTTGCAGCTTGATTCTTTCCACCAAACGCAAGCTTTGCACCTTGCCAAAGTCGGTGGTGAGAATCTCGGCGATGCCTTTCAGCAGCGGGGCAAGCTCCTCCGTTTGCGAAAGGTTGCGAAAATAAAGAATCGCCATGGTGTTTGGCTCCGCCGGCTGTATCCGGCCGGCTTCCAGGGCGCTGAGATTTTGTTTGACCTCTTTTTGCAGCTCTTTTAAATGCACGTCGCGGATCCGGGCTTGCAGTTCTTTGCGCAACGGATCCAAAACACTCAGCTTGTTATAAACACGGTAAACCGACACGGCTTCGGCGTATTTTTCCTGTTGTTCGTAACACAATCCCAAATAGAGCAGAGACCGGCCGTTGGTGGGACGAAACTTGAGCGCCTGCATCAGCTTTTCAACGGCTTTTTCGCTTTGCTCGTTGCGGTAATAAGCGATTCCCAACTCGCGTTTGATGAGCCAATTTTCCGGGGAATCGCGTTCTGCCGCCTCCAAGCGCGCGATGGCCTCGGCGTACTGGTTTTGCTTTAAAAGCGATCGCCCGCTGCGCAGATTGGAATTGCCGCAGCCGATGACCAATCCGCCGAGAAACAACGCTGTTCCGATTTTTATCAGACCAACTGTTTTCATGATCGTGCCTCGCCTGATTATAAAACACTGAGTTTGATGGCGTCTCGCCTGCTTATTTGGTTTGATTTGATCCTTGCCGGACCGTGAAGAAACCTTCCACGGCATAAACTTCAAACTTTGTCAGGTTCGCGTCGGTTGCCGTCGCCGCAGCGATGCGCAGCGTGCCCGGTTGCGCGGCTGCTCGCGAATCGACATTGAACAACACGGTGAGGATGGGTTCCGGAACGGCCGTCACCGCAACCGGAGGAATCTCACCGGGAGGCCGGTTTTGGTCAAAAATGATAATGCGATAAATCGTATTCGCCGGGTCCTCTTGAACTAAATTGCGCGCCTCGATATTGCTAAAGCCCGCGAGGCGGGAAACACCGCGCACGCCATTTGCCGCCAACTGCCTGCCATCGTAAACCAGATCGAATTGCAGCCCGCGCAAGTTGTCGCTGTTGGCGAGGCTGATCGCCACCGGATTGAGTGAACTGCCAATCGCGCCGGCGCCATCGCCGATATCCAACACCACCCTGTACCCCGGAATGGGCAAGGGAGATAATGTGAGCGAGACCCGCACCGTATCATTTTGAGGAACAGTGATGCCGGTTTGCCGGCCGAAAAACGAGATGACTTCATCGAAGCGTTCACTGGTCTCAATGAATATGCTTTCAAAGGCCTTGATTTCAAGCACCCGATTCTCTCCGGCAGGGACGTTCAATAAATTCTTGCGGAAGCTCAATTGTCCCGGCTTGATTTCGATTGAGTCACTGGCGATCAATTGCCCCTCGGGCGCGTCGAACACGCGAAAAACCAGCTTGGTGATGGCGGGCGCCGCGGAAACTATGCTGGCGGTTTTGCCCGGCCCCGCGGTGCTGCTGCTCACTTTTTTTCCGGCAAAGGACAAACGCAGATCGAAAACCGCGTCGCCATTTGCTGAAAGGGGAGACTGCCTGCCGCAATGAAGGCGGGAAAGGCAAGCTAACAACAAAATGATGAGGAGCGAAGAGATATTTTTCACTTTCATAATCGGCTCCGAAACAGAAAGATTTTGCAATGAAAACAGCTTCAATTTCTTTGGCGACCGGTCAATAAATCACCATTTTTCGCGTGGCGACAAAATCACCGGCTTCCAAGCGATAAAAATAAATACCGGTGGTCACACGATTTCCCTGCTTGTCCCGGCCATCCCAAATCACTTTTTTGACTCCCGGCGCTTGCCACGCATTGGCAAGGATCGCGACTTCGTGACCCAGGAGATTATAAATGGAAAGCTTGACAGTCGAAGCCACCGGCAAGGTGTAGCCAATTTCGGTCTGCGGATTCAAGCCGGCAGTCTTGATGGGATTGGGATAATTTTGGCTTAAAGCAAATGCCGTTGGCAAATTTATTTTCAACTTTGCCGCTTCGTTAACGACACGCAGCGAAATCAGTTTTCCCTGTTCTCCAACGAAAAGCACGTTTTCGATTTGCAAGCCGACCTCTAAATCCGTATCGCGCGCGCGCACGGGAACTTCGAGCAGATTATGCGCACCGGCAGGAATACCCTCTCCCGACAAGCTGTAAATCAATACGGCAAGCTGGTTCTTATCGCGTGCGGCAAACAACGTCATGCCGGGGCGCGCCGTCGATAAAACCGGATCATCCACCGCAATTTTCTCGCTGTCGTAACGCAGCTTGAGCTGCAAGGCCGTCACCTTCTCGACAAGTGAAATGGTCACAGGCAATTTAGCGGTTGCGCCAGCCAGCAGGTTGGTGGCGCCAAGACGAAGCTCGCCGCTCGCGTCATTTTCATCGGTGTTGACCGGCAAGCTTGCTGAGGCCAAAAGACTGCGCGTGGCTTCGCGCACGATATAGACCACGTCAATGACATTGATTTTTTCGTCAAAATTCGTATCCGCGGTCGAGCGATCCAAGCGGGTGATTCTTTGGGCGGCGCGCTGCAGAATGATGTCGACCACCAAACCGACATCCCGGGCGTCAAGCTTGAAGTCACGGACAACGTCACCAAGAATGCCGGTGGCGGTAATTTCAACGGCGGCGTTCGAGGGGAGCGAACCCCCGGCGGCATTAAAAGCAAACACCCGATATGTGGCGCGCGTGCCGGGATTCAATCCTCGATCTTGGTAATTTGTGACGTCAGGTCCGACGGTGAAAAAGATCACATCCTCAATCCCCGTTCGCCGTTCAATTCGAAAAGCATCTTCATTGTTCGAGTTGTCCGCCCAGCGCAAAATGATTTCGCTCGTGCTGATGGCCTCAGCGGTCAAGTCCGATGGGCCGGCAGGAGCAAGCAGCCTGCCCGGCGCCAGCGTATAAATAAAGCCGCTCGAAAGTGTAATCTGTCCTCCACTGGTGCGGCCAACCGGGGAGGGCTGCCCCACCGTGGCGACAAGTTTAACTGAGCTTTGTTGCGTGGTGCCGCCGGCGGTGCTTTGCACCGAAGTCGAAACTTTCTGTTGCGCCAGAGCGCTTGTACCGGCGATGCAGGCGAACAAGCTCATGAGTAAAATTCGAGTGAAGAAAATTTGTCTCATGGCGTTATTTCTCATCTTGCCTTATTGGTTTTGAAATTACTTCACCTGCGCCTTCAACGCTGCAAGCTCCTTTTGCAAGCTTTCAATAATCATTTGCTGCTCTTTGATGGCTTGCACCAGAATCGGAATCATCGCCATCTGATCGACGCCTTTGTAGCGAATAGGCTCCCCACCTCTTTCGTTGCGCAAAGCTTCGGCAGAAGGATGCACCGCGTCAACCACCATTTCCGGAAAAACCTGTTCCAATTCCTGGGCAACCAAACCACACTGCATTCCGGAGGGAAGATTCATGTGGGCATATTCCGGTTTTTTCGCGAAGGTGTAGGTTTTCGGCTGCAATTGTGTGATCTTGGCTAATACCCCGGTTAATGGCTGAACGTTTTCTTTCAGTTTGGCATCCGACACTTTGATGAGATTGCCGGTGTAGGCAAGGTCGCCGCTCGCATAGACCGCATAATTAACGGCCCGCGATCCGGAGGCGGTTCCAAAAACGCCGTAGTTTGTTGCTGAAAAACCGCCAGCAGCAGATCCATAAACGCCATAATTCGTTCCTGAGGAGCTAAAACCACTTCCATAAACGCCATAGCTCGTCGTCGTCGTACCACCACTAGCAGTACCAGAAACTCCATAAGCCAGATCAGAAGTACCATCAGAAGCAAAAGCTGAGCCTTCAACTCCAATTCCGCCGCTTAATGTACTGAAACCACTTACCCCAAGCTCTCCTCCCTCGAAATGACCACCGACGCCTCGTTGCGTTGGAGACCGGCCATAAACGGCTATCGGGTCATACTCAAAATCCGTAGGCGTACCCGTATACTCTGCGTGAACGACATGTGCCTCATCGTTGGCAACATCAAAATTCGAGGTAAAAAATCCTCCATACCGAGTTGAGGAGGCCACCTGCAGCTTGGCATCGCCTACTGTATCTGATTGCGTGGTTCCTATCCTCACATTACCGGCGCTGGTGACCAGCAGCGATTTCGCGCCTTGTGGAATGCCGTTTTCATACCGCACAATCCCGAAGTTATCCGCCGCAAAAGCATTGGCATGAATCTCCCATTGCGTGCCGCTCGGGTCCTTCGAGTCGCGGATTTGAATCTCCGGATCCGAACTCACCAAAGTCATAACCTTGCCAGTCGTGGGGCTTGTCGTCCCAATCGCCGCGCTGCCCGTGGTGATAATATTTTGCGAGCCGAAATTCGGATTGATTTTGGTGCCGGCAATGTTCGCGCTTGAGCTTACATCCGCGTTCGTTATCGTGCCGTCGGCAATATCAGTGCTTGACACGACCCCATCTTGAATCATGCCGCTGGTGACCGAATTGGCTTCACCCGCATTCACGTATCGATTGTCCGTAAAACCGGTGTTGAGCGCGACGGAATCAGCCGAAACACTGATACCAGTCCCCGCCCTGACATCCAGCGTTACACTTGGAGTCGTTCCACCGCCGATCAAACCGGCCCCCGCTATAACCTGAGTAATCCCTGCGCCGCCAGTTGCGGCAATGGTAATCGTATTGGCCGCATCATCCGAGGTTATGTTTATGCCGTTACCGGGAACAAGATCGATATTGCTGGCGTCATTGCTCACGCCATCAATGCTGGAAACAAGATTAGGCAATATTTTCGCAGCGGTAACGGCGTTATTTGCCAGATCGCTGGTGTTAATACTGAGATCGGCAATCTTGGTGCTCGTCACCGCGCCAGCCGCAATCTTGGAGGAATCGATTTTACTCGCACCAATGGTGGGATTGGGATAAGTGCCGGCCAAATCGCCGCCGGCCGTTCCAGTTGGCGTGCGCGCGTTGGTGTTGCGAGCATCGGTATCCGTCACGTAGCGATTGGCGCTCGACGGCGTGCCCGCAGTTCCGGCCAGCGCCGCCTTTTCACCAGCGCTCGGATCGTTGGCGGTGGAATGTGTCGGAAAAGTGAGCGCCAGCTTGCTTTCGGCAATGGCGGCATTTGCAGCGACATCGTTGTTGGCGATACTGCCGTCCGCAATTTTGGCGCCGGTCACGGCATTGTTCGATATCGTCGGATTCGGATAGGTTCCGATCAAATCGCCGCCGGCAGTGCCGCTAATGGGCAGCGAAATTCCCGGCGCTAATTTGGCTTGGGTGACGGCGCCATTGGCAAGCTTGGTGGTCGTCACCGCGCCAGCCGCAATCTTGGAGGAATCTATTTTACTCGCGCCAATGGTGGGATTGGGATAAGCGCCGGCCAAATCGCCGCCGGCTGCTCCGGTTGGCGCGCGGGCATTGGTGTTGCGCGCATCGCTATCCGTCACGTAGCGATTGGCGCTCGAAGGCGTCCCTGCAGTTCCGGCCAGCGCCGCCTTTTCACCGGCGCTCGGATCGTTGGCGGTGGAATGTGTCGGAAAAGTGAGCGCCAGCTTGCTTTCGGCAATGGCGGCATTTGCAGCGACATCGTTGTTGGCGATACTGCCGTCCGCTACGCCTTCCGCTTCCGTGGCTCGAATGGCGTAAGCCACGCTGGTCAATTGAAAGCGATCGGGCAGTTCCGGATCGCTGCCGATCTTGATGCCCAAGTAGCGTTCACCGGCCTCGACGAACAAGCTGCTGGGAAAAGGCGTAACACTTCCCAACAGCACATTGAAGACGCCATCGGTGGTCACCATGACGTTTTGCGTTTCCGTCCACAAAGGTGAGCCGCCAGTCGAGGTGGCATAGATGGAAAAAGTCATGCTGAAAGTACCCGAGGCAGGAGCTCCACCCACTTCCAATTTCCCTTGATAGTTGAGAAGCTGGCGGGATTGGGCATGTAAGGTAGTTGCGGCCATCCCGAATAATACGACGATGAGAACAGAAGCTGACTTAAATTTCATGATTTTTTCTCCTTCCCATTAGCCAATCTCGTTTTGATCGAGACTTTTTTCGTTACAGTTTCCTTTTTTGCAGTTTCCTTTTCGTTGCACTAACTAATGTTTGTTTCGTTGCGGGTTTCGTGCCCAAGCCACGCTCTTTTCCGGCGGCTGTCTATAAACATCCGGATGCAAATAATAGCCACGCTCAAAATCACGTTTTTCTTGTTCGACGGGAATGCGATGTTTCTCCGCATAAGGATCGCGGCGAATGCCGGTCACTTGCCAGGAAACTTTCAAACCGGATTTGCCGCCGGCGATTTTGAACTGATTGTGGCGAATCTCTTCCGCAATATACACTGGCGCAAACCCGCCGAGACAAGTCAACTGGTAGCGGAAATCTTTGTTCAAAGCTTCAAACCATTGCGGCAGCGCGATCACAGCCTCGCCATTGTTGTCCAGCATGGCGTTGCCGTTGTAGATGTTCATCATATCCGGACTCTCGACGAAAGAGTGATAGAGATACTTGTTCGCCGGATCTAGCGGGTGGTCAATTTTGAAAGAGCCGCTGCCTTTGGTCAAGGCACCATCAATGCTAACATCGCCGCCGAAAGTAGAAGTTGAGAAACCTGGTTCGGTATCGACCTGCAAAAATCCGGTAATTTTCGCGTTATTCTCGACGACCACCTCGCCATCGAAGTACCCTGACCCGCCGACATTCAGTTGGGCAAAAGGTTCCGAGAAATTGATAAAGACTCTGCCGTCCGTTGCGATATCTTGTGCGCCAAAGTCGGGTTTGATTTTGGTGCCGGCAATGGCCGCCTCCGGATTCACGTCAATATCGTTAATGGTGAAGTTGGAAATATCGAGGCCCGTTACCGCGCCGTCTTCGATCTTGATGCTGGTGACAGCGTCATTCGCAAGATCAGCGTTCGCAACCGTCCCATCGGTAATCATCGCGCTGGTGATGCCGCCCGTGGCGACCGATACCGTGACATCGCCGGAAGCGCCGCCGCCGGAGAGTCCGCTTCCCGCATTCACGGCTGTAATATCGCCCGCACTGAAGGCAAGATCAGCCTGTTGAATCGTGCCATCTTGAATTTTAGCGCTGGTCACGGCGTTGCTCGCAAGGTCAGCATTGGTAACTTGACCATCGGCAATTTTGGCGCTGGTCACGGTATTGTTCGCAATTGTCGGAGTTGGATAGGTGCCGGCCAAATCGCCGCCGGCTGCTCCGGTCGGCGCGCGGGCGTTGCT